>Ga0210402_10002996_pt1 | contig 16064 bp, 11 predicted proteins | sample IncBWC7MmetaG_FD_161055 | JGI IMG/M metagenome (GOLD analysis project Ga0210402, IMG submission 161055) | Forest soil microbial communities from Barre Woods Harvard Forest LTER site, Petersham, Massachusetts, United States - Inc-BW-C-7-M | ecosystem: Environmental > Terrestrial > Soil >... | reverse complement strand
TTCAAAGAACTTGCCGCCCCGGGTTGGCTGACGGCGACAAATCGCTCCGGATGTGTCCGAAGAGCCCTGGCGAGTTCGGTCGACGCCTGCTCGGCGAGTTCCGGCGTGGGAGCGTCGATGACGACGATAATACCGAACTGCGGGAACTCCTTCATGTATTGGATGGCGCGTTTTGCCCACGGCAAGTCGGGCGATATGAGTCTGTTTATGTCGGTCTCGATGGCGAAGTGTTCCGCCACGTAGATGCCGGACCCCAGCGCCAAAGCAATTGCCAATCCGACGATCCACAATGGACGCCGGATGCAAAAATCCACAACAGCAGAAATGGCCGAGGCCAGCATAGGCCGCGTCGAAAGGCCTTCGTATGGGCCTGCGACATGCCGGAAACGCGCACGCCCCCACTTCGTCAGGACTTTGATTGCCACGGTCGAATGTTTCACGGATTCGGGAAAGCGCCGCGAACGGATGTCGGCGGCCACGATGTACTTACAAACGACACTGAACGCTTAAAGGTTCCAGCGAGCGGGGCCTGCGACTTTCAAACGTATGAACCAAATGCGCGGTCTAGCCGTTTTCTAAACCATAATGCGAATCCGCTTTGGGGGAACGGGCGGATGTGCGACGGCGTTATCTGCATGATCCTCAATTGTAGGAGTACGAAAATGGTGACCAAATTCGTTGTGGCGAGCGCAGTGGCGGCAACTCTGGCGGGCGCGGCCTACGCGCAGCAGAGTCAGACGACGACCGGTGCTGCCCCGCCTAGCCAGTCGCAGACATTAACGTCCTTGCCGCCGGATGTGTCGACGGTGACGAACTGGTACAGACAAAATGTCTATGATCCTTCCGATGCGAAAATCGGCGAAATCAGCGATGTCCTGGTTAATAAGGATGGCAAGATCGGCGCCTTCATCGTATCGGTCGGCGGTTTTCTTGGCCTGGGCGAGAAGGATGTCGCAGTGCCGTTCGATCACGTTCATGCGACTGAAAGAAACGGCAAGTGGTGGCTCATCATGAATACCACTAAGGACGCTCTGAAGAGCGCGGCCGGATACAAATACGATAGGGCCAAGGCAACGTGGGTGCCGGCCTAGCTAGAGGGAACGGTTTATTTAAAGCTGCTTCGCATCCTGCCGCTCAGCGGCAGGATGCCCACCGACCTTCGAAATAGTTGTACGGGGTAGTTTCGCGTCCCGATTGGGGGCGCCCATGAACTGATTGACCAACTGAAGCCAATCATATGCGTAGCGGCCGACGCAGGTTCGCCGGTGCATTTCGGGCGCTATCTGTTGAGGCGTGGCGGATCCGAAAATCCATCGCTTCGGCTAGCCTCCGAAGTTATCGGTACCCCGAATTGTCCGCAACTGAAGAAAAATGGCCCCGTTTACGCACGGGGCCAAGTCGGGGAGGAAGTCGACGTTCGTCGATACCTTTCAACGGATGAACCTCCGGAACGTTCCGTCGTCCTCGCAAGAACGTTCCGTCGTCCTCGATCCAATGGGGGAATTGACGGTCCGAGTGCAGAAAACGCAAACGGAAACGTCATCATGCCGGCTCGTGCCGCGCTATTCGATATGCTGCTGCACGGCTCGTCCTTTGGTCGGCGGCAATCCGCAACGCAGACGTGAGTTGCAAGCGTCCCGCCCCAGGCGCGTACCGAAGTCGTCCAGCCGGCCAAAGCTTTTCTTTCTGTCGTTGGATCAATCGCGCCCAGTTCGAATTGTTGCACTGCCCGAGAGCGCGACAGACAAGTGGAGCTTGGTGAAATGCACATTGCCCAAATTGCGCCGTTAGCGGAAGCCGTGCCGCCGAAGTTTTATGGCGGGACTGAACGTGTTATTCACTGGCTCACCGAAGAGCTGGTGGCACTCGGTCACGACGTCACATTGTACGCGAGCGGCGACTCGGTAACCTCGGCGAGGCTTGAGGCGATATGGCCGCGAGCGCTTCGCATCGATGGTTCGGTCCGGGATCCGAACGCGCTGCATATGTCGATGCTGGAGCGGGTGCGGCAGCATGCAGACGAGTACGACTTTCTTCATTTCCATTTGGACTACTATCCATTCTCTCTGTTTTCCCGTCAGGCTGTTCCCTTTGTGACGACCTTGCACGGCCGGCTAGATCTGCCCGAGCACCAGCCGGTTTTCACGACATTCTCTTCACTCCCCGTGATCTCCATCTCGGACTCCCAGCGCAGGCCAATCCCGCAAGCGAACTGGGTGCGCACCATCTATCACGGTTTGCCGCAGCAACTTTTGATGCCGGTCGCCGTCAAGCCGCGCTACTTCGCGTTCCTAGGCCGCATTGCGCCGGAGAAGGGCGTCGATCGAGCGATTTCCATTGCCCGCAAATGCGGGGTGCCGCTCCGAATCGCGGCAAAAGTCGATAAAATGGACCGTGAATATTTCAATGAAAGCGTTCGTCCGCTGTTGGACGGATCGAGCGCCGAGTATATTGGAGAAATTACGGACTTGCAGAAGTCGGAATTTCTGAGCGGGGCCGTCGCGTTGCTCGATCCGGTCGACTGGCCGGAGCCATTCGGTGTCATCATGATCGAGGCTATGGCCTGCGGCACGCCGGTCATCGCATTCAATCGCGGGTCGATTCCGGAAGTCGTAGATGACGGATTGACCGGCTTCATCGTTGAGGATGAACAGGGAGCGATCGGAGCTTTCGACCGGCTTTCACAGCTGTCACGAGAGAAAATCCGCAGGCACTTTGAACAGCGCTTCACGGCTCGCCGCATGGCGCTCGAATACCTCGCCGCCTATCGAAGCCTGATGGACCGCGATATACATCGCCTCAAGTTGGTTGTAGATGGTGCACCGGCACTTTAGCCAACTGCAGCTGGAACCAATACGGGGGAGTATCCAGAAGCTGGCGGTGCGCCTGCAGCATGCACCGACATGCGATCGCTCGTCGTGCCGATCAAGCGGTAGCAGCTTCTTCTTGACGAGGACCAGTATCGAGTTGGCGAGGTCGTCCGTCTGCGGAGGGGGGGCGTTCGTCTGCAATTCGACGAACGAGATCGATGATTGAAGCGACGGAATCGGTGTAGCGAATGTCCTCGCCGCCGGCATTTTGAGGTGTGGCTTGGTCGCTTCTTTCGCCCCAAAATCCGACCACGATTTGGGCGCCTGGAAACGTCCGTGTCACCCGACCAAGCAGCAGCCTCAACTGTCCGGACGTGACACCGCCGACAGAGATGAATACGACAATTTCCGGTGGGTTATCCGGATCAGCGTCGGCAGCGGCGCTGATGCCGGTCAAACCGCCGAGCGGAGGGCAAAGGGTTGCTATTTCGGCGTCTAGCCGAATGGCTTCTGCCATCAAGTCCGCGGCCGCGAGATCGAAATCTCCCCTTCCACCGAGGATCAACACGATTGCGGAGCGGCGAACTGGCTCAGGCTTCGGCGCGAGCTGGAGCATCTGCTGCTCGTGCTCGAATTCGAGGCTCTCTTTTACGAGCTCTATATACGTTGCAACCGAGCCCGTGAGTTGATTCTTGTGCTCGCGGCTGAGCACCCCGCGTTTCTGATCGTCTGCTGCAATACGAAACGCTGGAATGATGACGTCATCGAGATAATTCTTGAACGTATGTTCGCTGACCGAGCGGTCTGCCTCCTTTGCGGCCTCGACGGCTTCCCCGGCCAGAAGTTGATGATAAAGCTGTTCCTGCGGCGCCAATACGGGCTCATTGCCCAGCAAAATCCGGAGAAATTCCAGGTGCGGTATATGCTGCCCCATCACAACGATGGCGAGCGTCAACGGCACCGCCAAGATAAGACCGACCGGTCCCCAGAGGGTGGTCCAAAATGTCGCCCCAAGTAAAATCGCCAAGGGAGACAGGCGCGTTTGGGATCCGAATAACAGGGGTTCGATGATCTGGCCCACTAAGGGTTCACCCACCAGAAATACGGCGGCCGTTTCCAAAAGCATCCACCATCCGGAATCCACCATGGCGGCGAGCCCCATAGGTAAAGCGGCTGAAACGAAAGCACCGACGTAAGGCACGAAGCGCATGGCGGCTGCCACGGCGCCCCACAACGCCGGGCTCGGGATCCCGATGACCCAAAGCGCGACCCCGACAAAGATACCGAAGCTGGCATTCAAGGCCGATTGAAGGAGCAGGAAATGGGCGAGGTCGGAGCCGGCCTCATCAAGGGCCTGGATGGAGCGGCCTATCTCGCCTCTTCCCATCAACCGCAATGCCCGGTCGCTGAGATCGCGGTATTGAAGCAGAATGAACACGGTCAGGAGAAGCGCCAACGCGGCAGTCACAAGCGATGGAACCGACGCCAGGAAATATTCGAATATCGTGGACACCGACTGCTCGGAACCGCCGCTGACTTCGATCTTCATCGGCTTGGTTTCGGTCTGCGGGCCGCGCACCTCTTGCTCGATGTTGCGGATCGTAGCCGCTGCTCGTTGCCAGACTCCGGCCCCGCCCAATGCGAATTGAACGAATCGGGCCTTGGCCCGCAAATTCTCCTCGTGGCTTGGAAGATCTTCAAGCAATTGCGTAACCTGCTGGCCCGCAACCGAGATTCCGACAACAAACACGGCCAGCACCACCGACACCACAAGGGCAACCGAAAGACCGTGCGGCAGCCGCCACTTTGACAGCCTTCGAACGAGCGGCGAAAGAATGAAGCTTAGCAGCCCGGCCAGAGCGAGCGGGATAAGGAGATCACGCCCAGCATAGAGGGCCGCGATGATGAGCGCCGCAATAGTCATACCCGCGGCGCCGTTGACGACGGCTGATGGGGATGGCCCCGGCCGCCTCAGGCTGCTCCGATAAGGCTGCTTGCTTCCAAACACGGCCAAACCCATGAGAACCAACGTTGTAGGAGCCCCGAAAGTTCGTTGGGGAACCGAAAATTTATTGAAAGACCAAACGATTTTGGAAGTTGCTGCCGAGGCTGCGGCAACAAAGTGAGCCGGCCGTACTTAAGGCATTAACAGCCCACATCGAAAGGAGCATCACATGCGGTCCATGGACGATCTCTTTCACGCGCTTCTTCAGGACGTCTATTTCGCCGAAAAAGAGCTGCTCAAAACACTTCCAAAGCTTGCAAAGAAGAGCGCAAACGAGACATTGCGGCAGGCATTTACGGACCATCGCGACGAGACCGAAGAGCAGATCGCCCGACTCGAGAAGGTGTTTGAGGCCATCGGAAAGAAGCCGCGCGGCAAGACATCCGAGGCCATGCTCGGGATCATCGCCGAAGGGCAGCATGTCATCGATGAAGTCGAAGACGACGCCGTGCGTGATGCCGGCATCCTGGCGGCCGCGCAGGCAGCTGAGCACTATGAAATTGCGCATTACGGAACGTTGCGCGCTTGGGCGAAACTTCTCGGCCAGGACGAGGTGGTTGAACTCCTGAGCGAAACGCTCGACGAGGAAAAGCACGCAGACGAACTTCTGTCATCGATTGCGGAAGGCGGGGTCAACGAGAGCGCAAGCGAGCGTCCTCAGGCCGCCGAGTGACAATTCAGGGCGTGGCTGTGAGTTTCGGGCTCGCCGCCTCCCGCGCCCGGGGACGGGATGATTTGAGTTCCAAATTGCTGAGCTAAGCCAGTAACGTTGCGACTACGACCACACCCAGCAAGAGCGTCGGAAAATCCATTGTAATTGGCGATCGCAGATCAGCAATCGCATCTCGCGTGGAACTTAAGTTGCGAACCGGCATTACCTCGGCATGCAATTGTTGGGATAGTCCGTTTTCCGCCGGTTCAGGAGCTTGCTGTGACCGTGCATCCTTTCGAACAGCAAATTCCTCGACGACTTCATGCCAGGCATGTCATTTCCTCGCGAGCATTCAGCATCATACTTGCTATCGTCGCAGACGCCGGCTTGGTGCTGCTGCTGTTCCGGCAGAATTGGATATCTTCCACGACTGACATCGAGCCTTTCTGGGTTAAGCAATTCATCGCATTTGCGATATATAGCGCTCTTCAGTTATGGACCTTGGCGTATCAGACAGGCCGGGGAGATGAACTTGCTGCGACCATCGATAAGGTTTTCGCGGCCAGTCCCGCAATCGTCACGGCGCTTATCCAGATGTACTGGATAGGACATGACTCCGCCGCCACGCTGTCCTGGAGGCAACACGTAGTGTCGGGGCTTTGGGCCGTTTTCTCGATCGCAGATTTTTTCGCCACCGACATCACCAATCAGCGCCTGCGGATGAGGCAATTGAATTTGTCGCCGCCGGCGGACTAAGGTCGCCGGCTCAAAAACGGACCTCGACTCGCATCGCCATTTACATGAGCACCTTGCGCCGATGAAATTCCGACTGGGGAGACGCCGCCGCAAGGCCAAGTGATCCGGGACACGGCCTATGGCCGTATTACGTCAAATCCGAGTATCGCAAATCTGCAGATACGCGACGACGGGACCGTCATGTTAATTGCAAGACCACGTGGAGCGGAAATCGAGGCTGACGCGGGTGTCTCGTTCTATATCGCGGCGACGGGGCCGGAGAACCGGATTCGACGCACGCTCAAGCATGACGACACCTTTCTGTTGATCGATGCCCATGGCGACATTGGTGCGTCAGCGGGGACGAGCGACGGTCTCTTTCACCGCGATACTCGGTTCCTGTCCCACCTCGAATTGCGGGTCAATGGCATGCAGCCGCTGCTCCTCGGCAGCAGTATGCGCGAGGACAACGCCATTTTCATCGCCGATCTTACGAATCCCGATATATTCTCCGCCCATCGCGAAGTCTTGCTTGAGAAGGACAAGTTGCACATAAATCGCTCGGTTTTCGTGTGGCGCAATACGGCTTTTCAAAGGTTCGCATTGCGCAACCACGGCGCCAAGCCACTCGATCTGTTGCTGTCGATAACTTTCGCTGCTGACTTTGCCGACATATTCGAGGTGCGCGGAATGCGGCGCGCACGCAGCGGTACGTTCAGCAGGCGTTTGAATGCGCCGAACGAAGCGATCCTGAGCTATCTGGGGCTGGACGACTTCGTCCGCGTTACATCGATTTACTTCGACCCGGCGCCAACCCGGCTTTCGGAGCGAGAGGCGACTTACCAGGTTGCGCTGTCCTCACACGAAGCGATAGCGTTCTGCGTTACGGTTCGATGCAATCCGAGCACCCCGTGGCCAGCGCCATTTATCCGAAGCCTGCTCTATGCGCATCGTGAGCTGCGGCAGGCCGCACGAGGCGTTGCAGTGGTTCAGACATCCAATCCAGTTTTCGACAATGTCCTGCGTCGTTCGATGGCTGATTTGGCGATGCTCAAGACGGAGACGCCGCAAGGACCCTACCCGTATGCGGGCACGCCCTGGTACTCGACCACGTTTGGACGCGACGGGCTCATCACCGCCCTGCAAATGTTGTGGGTTGATCCGCGGATCGCACGGGGGGTGCTGTTCCGCCTCGCGGCGCTTCGAGCGAAGACGACGGATAGCTCGTTAGACGCCGAGCCTGGTAAGATCTTGCATGAAGTGCGCTTCGGCGAAATGGCGGCACTCGGAGAAGTGCCGTTCGGCCTCTACTATGGCAGTGTAGATTCCACCCCATTATTCGTGTTGCTGACCGGCCTCTACTTCGAACGCACGGGCGATGTCAAAGCCCTGAGAGAACTATGGCCGGCAATTGAAGCAGCCCTGTTGTGGATTGATGGACCGGGGGATCGGGATCGCGACGGCTTTGTCGAATACTCCCGCGCCAACGAGACCGGCCTCGTGAATCAAGGATGGAAAGATTCAGCGGATGCCGTTTTTCACGCAGACGGCCGGCTTGCAACTGGCCCCATCGCGCTCGCCGAAGTCCAGGCCTATGTGTTCGCAGCCAAGTGTCTGATCGCGCGCTGCGCGCGGCGGCTGGGCTATCCGGATCGCGCGGACGTCCTGGAAGAGGAATCGCGCCGACTTGCAGAACATTTCGAATGTGCGTTTTGGCGTGAAGACCTGCAAATGTATGCGCTTGCCCTGGACGGCGCCAAGGAGCCGTGCTGCGTACGCACCTCCAACGCCGGCCAGGTGCTTTTTACCGGCATCGCGCGACCCGATCATGCTGCGACGGTGGCAACTGCGCTTTTGGCGCCGGATCTGTTTGCCGGTTGGGGCATCCGCACGGTGTCGCGTCGGGAAATTCGTTACAATCCGATGTCCTACCACAACGGCTCGGTCTGGCCGCATGACAACGCGCTCATCGCGCTTGGACTTGCGCGAATCGGGGCAAAAGGGGCAGTCGATCGCGTTTTCAACGGTCTTTTCGACGCAGCCACGCACATGGATCTGCATCGTCTGCCTGAATTGTTCTGCGGTTTCCAGCGGGCTCGGAATCGAGGGCCGACGCGTTACCCGGTGGCTTGCGCGCCCCAAGCCTGGGCGAGTGCGGCCCCATTCTGTCTGTTGCAAGCGGCTCTGGGACTTGAACTCGATCCTGCGGCTGAGGAGTTGCGTCTGCGCAATCCGAGACTGCCGAAATTTCTCGACGAGGTGATACTTCGGAACTTGCAGGTCGGCGACTCAAGCGTCGATATCGCGGTTCGGCGCGACGGCGAAACTGTCTCGGTAAGCGTTCTCCGGGCGCTAGGCGCAATTCAAGTATCGGTCCTTGCTTCGTAATGAAGTATGAAGTGTCAGCGGCACGCGCACTAGCGGACGGAGTTCCATCGTGCTGCCGGTGCGCCCGAATAGGTTATTCCCGGCTTTTGGGGGCGGGGGCTCGCCTCCCGAACCGGAAACGCACCCATAATATCGTCGCCGCCCCGCAGCGCCGCTAAGAATTCGCGTTGCCACCGGTCGACGTCGTAGTCGAGGATCGCGGCAAGCAGCGCCTGGTGGCGTTCGCGCCTCTCCTCGACCGGCATGGCCAAAGCTTGGGCGATCGCGCCGGCAACAGATTCCGGGTCATACGGGTTGACCAGCAGGGCGCGGCGAAATTCGATTGCGGCTCCGGCAAAGCGGGACAGGATGAGAACCCCTGGATCCTCCGGATTTTGGGCTGCAACGTATTCCTTCGCGACGAGGTTCATGCCATCCCGCAGCGGCGTCACCAAGCCGACGCGCGCCGTGCGATAGAGGCCTGCGAGCGCCGACCGGCCGTATACCCGGTTCACGTAGCGGATGGGCGTCCACGATACCTCACCGTATTTGCCGTTGATGCGTCCGGCAGCGGACCCCAGAGCCTCCTCCAACTCGGCATATTCCGGAATCTCCGAGCGGTTTTTCGGTGTGATCTGCAGATATATTACCCTGTCGATCCATTCGCGGTGGTTGGCAAGGAAATGATCGAAGGCATCGAGACGCTGGATCAAGCCCTTGGAATAGTCGAGACGATCGACCCCGATCACGAGGAGGCGGCCGCCAAGGCTTGCCACCATCTCCTTCACAAGGGGAGATCGCATGTTGCGGCGCGCCAGCCGCTGAAATGCGCGCGGTTCGATGCCGACCGGAAAATGTCCGATCCGCGTCTGTTGTCCGCTCACGCTTACAGTGGTCTGGTGACCGGCAATTTCGAATATTCGCATTTCCCGCCCCTGATTGCACTCGGAAATCAGATAGCGCACGAAATTGCCCGCATCGCCTTCAGTCTGAAACCCCACAATGTCGTATTGCATGAGCAAAGGAATCAACTGTTCATGGTTCGGCAGCGAAGTCAGAACCTCGGGAGGCGGGAACGGAACATGCAGGAAAAACCCGATCCGGTTTGAATGGCCTCGCCGCCGCAAGGCGTCTGCGATCGGGATCAGGTGATAGTCGTGGACCCAGATCAGATCGTCATCCTCGATGACTTTTTCGAGTTCGGTCGCGAAATGGTCGTTGACCCGAAAATAGCCGCTGAGGTCGCGGCGCGCAAACTCGGCCAAGTCCAGCCGATAATGCAGGATCGGCCATAGCACCCGGTTAGCGAAACCGTTATAGTATTCCTGAAACTCGTGTTTAGTCAGGTCGGTGACGACGTATTCGACGTTTTTCTGTTTGACGGATCGCGTTCTCAGTTTATCCCATGTTCCGACCTTTCCGCTCCATCCGAGCCAAACGCCGCCATTGTGATGCAGCGCCGGCCGCAACGCCACCTCCAGTCCGCCGGCGCGCTTTGCGCCATCGCCGGAGGGAACCGAAACACGATTCGAAACGACCACTAGTCGCGCCAATATCGCCCTCCGACTCCGCAACAGGGCGCTGTAATCAGCCATGCTAGGGCAGAAAAGCACCCTCGCGCGCCGGTTCTCAGCGCGAGCTGCCCAGTGCGATACGTTCCTGAACCGGATAATTCTGGCGCCACAACGTCGCTCACACGACATACAATGTGTTTGCTGCGTAAATAGTTCCATCCCAATACCGAGCGCCGGCGAGTTGCCAAAACAGCGGTGGCGCGGCACGCATTTCTCCGCGTCCTGATTCCGTCGGGGTATCCCGACCATCATGCCGGCAACAAGCAGGGTGCTGCGTCTGCGAGCTCGATGCCGCAACCATCGCGCGAAAGAGTACAAATTCCTTCTTGATCATTCCTTGAATGCTCTCCATCAAGGAGCGGGACATCGTTCGAATGGAATTGGGATGAGACGCAGCCTTGCGCCTTGGCCGGATCCGAAAGCCGAGCCGCTGGTGCGCTTTGAACATGTCTCCAGGCGCTTTGGCGACGTCGCCGCCGTGGACATGCTGAGCCTCGACATTTACCGCAACGAGTTCTTCGCCCTGCTGGGCCCTTCTGGCTGCGGCAAGACCACGCTTCTCCGCCTGCTGGCGGGGTTCGAGATCCCCGATGAGGGCCGGGTCATGCTAAACGGACGTGACATTGTAGCGACGCCACCACATCGGCGGCCCGTCAACATGATGTTCCAGAACTACGCCCTGTTTCCGCACCTCACGGTCGCGGGAAACGTCGCATTTGGATTGCGCCAAGACGGTCTCGCCAGAGCCGCGATTGCAGCGCGGGTCGATGAGATGCTGGCGCTGGTCAAGCTCGACGGGCTCGGCGCCCGCAGGCCGCATCAGCTTTCCGGCGGCCAGCGCCAACGTGTGGCACTGGCTCGTTCGCTGGCAAAGCGCCCGCAGATTTTGCTTCTCGACGAGCCTATGGCGGCACTCGATAGAAGGTTGCGCGAGCAAACTCAGTTCGAATTGATGGATCTGCAGGCGCGGCTCGGCTTGACGTTCGTGATCGTCACCCACGACCAGGGGGAGGCCATGACGGTTGCTCACCGGATCGCCGTGATGGATCGCGGCCGCATCGTCCAGGTTGCGCCGCCGGCCGAAATCTACGAGCAGCCGCGTTCGCGCTGGGTCGCAGAATTCGTCGGAGACATCAATTTGATCGAAGGCCTTGTGCGGGAGACCGGTGCGGGCGAAGCCGTGATCGAGGATAAGCACGGGCGGCGATATCGGGTTGCAGCCGACGCTGCAGTGGGAGCTCATGTTTCCATCGCCTTGCGACCCGAAAAGATTCGCATCCAAGCGGGCCCCGCGCCGCACGATGCTCCCAACGCGACGCGAGGCCAAGTCTCCGATATTGGTTACTTGGGCGGCATTTCGATCTACAAGGTCCGGCTCGAGGATGGCGCAGTCATAAAGGTGGCGGTCGCGAATGTGGCGCGGACTGCCGGACAGGCGTTCAGCACGCAAGACGAGGTCTGGCTGTCGTGGAGACCCGACGCCGCCGTCGTACTGACGGGCTGAGGCGCGATCCGCCATGGCCAAACGATCAATCCGCGCGGGCGTGGGCAGCGCAGTTTCTTTCGGCGCCAAGCTTGTCGTGGCGGCGCCTTATCTATGGCTGCTCGGATTTTTTCTGGTGCCGTTCCTGATTGTCCTCAAGATCAGCCTCTCCGAGACTGCGATTGCGCAACCGCCCTACACGCCAGTGCTGGACTTTTCGGCTGGCTTCCGCAGCGTCCGCGACTTCGTCGCCGGGCTGTCGTTTGCCAATTACATCACGATTGCGGACGACCATCTTTACATATTGTCCTACCTCAAAAGCCTGAAGGTCGCCGCGGTGTCGACCGCGATTCTGCTGCTATGCGGAGTGCCGCTTGCTTATGCGATGGCGAGGGCACCGCGTCCGGTACGGCCGCTGCTCGTCACATTGATCGTGTTGCCGTTTTGGACTTCGTTCCTGATCCGAATCTATGCCTGGATCAACATCCTCCAGCACGACGGGCTGCTCAACCGATCGTTGATCTGGCTCGGGCTCATCGACCAGCCCATCACCTGGCTCGCAACCGATACCGCCGTCTATATAGGGCTCATTTACTCCTATCTGCCGTTCATGGTCCTGCCGCTGTATGCGAGCCTCGAGAAGCTCGATGAAACCCTGCTCGAAGCCGCCGCCGACCTCGGCTGTCCGCGCTGGAAGGCCTTCTTCGTCATCACGATCCCCCTCGCGCTGCCCGGCCTCGGCGCCGGAGCCCTGTTGTGCTTCATTCCGATTGTCGGCGAGTTCGTCATTCCGGATCTGCTCGGCGGCTCCGATTCCGTGATGATCGGCCAGACCCTGTGGACGGAATTCTTCGCCGACAAGGACTGGCCCGTTGCGTCGGCCATCGCGGTGGTGCTGGTCGTGCTTCTTGTCATACCGATTGTGGTCTACCAGCATCTGCAGACCCGCGACATTGAGGGGCGCCGATGAGGCGCATGTCTTTCACCAATCTCTCGGCGCTGGTGCTCGGGCTTGCCTTTCTCTATGCACCGATCGCGATCCTTATCGTCTATTCGTTCAATGCCTCGCGGCTGGTGACGGTGTGGGGCGGCTGGTCGATACGCTGGTACGCGGCGCTTCTCGAAGACCGCGCCATGATCGACGCGGCGCTTGCCTCTCTCGGCATCGCCCTCGTTTCGGCGGCGCTTGCGACAGTGCTGGGTACCCTGGCGGCGCTGGCTCTGACCCGCTTCCGTTTTCACGGCCGTCTGCCGTTCTCCGCCATGGTATATGCGCCCTTGGTGATGCCGGAAGTGATCACCGGCCTGTCGCTGTTGCTTCTGTTCGTCGCCATCGACCTCGATCGCGGCTTTTTCACCGTCATCATCGCCCACACGACGCTCACGATGTGCTTCGTCACCATCATCGTTCAGTCGCGGCTTGCAAATTTCGACCGCAGCCTTGAGGAGGCCGCAATGGACCTCGGCTGCCCGCCCGGCCGCACTTTCTGCGCCATCACACTGCCTCTGATTATGCCTGCCGTGACGGCGGGATTTTTGCTGGCATTCTCGCTTTCCCTTGACGACCTCGTGATTGCGAGCTTCACGACCGGTCCGGGCGCTACGACACTGCCGATTCGCATTTATTCCGAAGTGCGGCTCGGCGTGAAGCCGGAGATCAATGCGGTGTGTACTGTCTTCATCGCCGTGGTGACGGCTGCGGTAGTCGCGGCGTCCTTGATCGGAAAAAGCCGCAATCGGCAGCGCCGTCCCCTTCTCGCCTCGTAGAGCCCGCAGGACGGCGTCAGATGCGCGAGTCAGCGGGACGGGCTGAATGGTACTATCGAACCGGGTAGACGATTGATGGCGTCTTGTATCTCGTCGCGGGTCTTTTTGTCCTGTACGGCATCAAGCAAAGGCCTCACGGCCGGCGATCTCTGAATGAGAGTCCGCGTGTCCGGCACGATCGATGGACTTTCCCACTGGCCTCGCACCGTGAAAGGCAGCTCGAATAAGGCGTTCGCGTCCGATGCCGTGCCGCCGATCAGGTTAGCGGTGCCGGAAAGGTTGAACTCTCGCTGCGGTATCGAAGTCGTCCCGCTGAGGGCGAACCGCACGCCCGGGCCTTCAAGCGCCACATCTTCGATCGTGGCAAGGCCCTGGACGATACGCAATCCGATGTTGAGCTTCTCGAACGGGGTACGTCCATTACGGAAATCGCCATTGGCGGACAGTGGGCTGCGTAGCAGGCGGCGCATCATCTGTTCGACGTTCAAGCCGTTCAGCGCGCCCTGCCTGGCGACCACCTGCACGGTGCCGTTCAGATTGCCCGCGAGTTCCTGCACATTGTGTCCGCTGCTATCCGCGGAAAATGCCAAATTGCCGGTGCCCTCGAGCCGATGCATGCTAAACAGCTGGCCGAGGCATTTTTCCAGATCCACGTTTGAAAACTGCATCTGCGAGCCGAATTCGGCGCCCGAATCCGATTTGGCGAGTGCGATGGTTCCGGTGACCAGCCCGCCGAATGCCTGCGATTCGCCGACCGTTACGAGCAGCCGGCCCGAACGCATATTGGCTGCAACAGCCGTTCGTCCAAGCTCTGCTTGGGCGAATTGAACGCGGGCCGCGGACAGGCGCACGTCGGCATCCCAGCCGCTAAACCAATCGAGCATGAGCGATCTGCGGTCCCAGTCTCGCGTATTGTCTGCGATCAGTCGGAACGCCGAAACATAGGGGCTGAGGTCGAGCGTTTCGACGGCGAGCGTCCCTTGCAGCACCTGCCGTCCCGTAGTGGCGTAGCTCAGGACGCCCTCTGCCACATTCCCATCAAGTTCAATATTGAGATCCGACAGCGAGATCGCCCTGCCGTTGAGGGCGGCGCGGGCCTTAAGGGCGAATCGGCCGAATCCGCCCGCCGGCATAGATTGATCGCCGCTCCATCGCAGCGCTTCGCGCAACGAGGCGGCATCAGCCGCCAGTATACCGTCGATTTTCAGGGACGGCCTGTAACTCATTACGCCTTCGAACGCAGCCTTGAGCGGACCTGCACCTACGCGGAATTTCAATCCGGAATCATCGCCAGCCAACGCGCCCGAGAAATTCGCGATAGCGAGACTCGCGTCGACGGTCTCGCTGTGCCACCTGAAATGCCCGGTGACGGCAAAGCTTTTCGCGATCGACGGCCACGCGAGCGACAGCTCGACACCCTCCAGCGTCTCATCGATATCTCGGTCGGGGAGGTGCAGGGCAACCACGCCGTTTTTGATACCGACTTCCGAAAACGACAGCACCCGCTGATCACGCTCCGCGTTCGGCCTTAACGCTCGCGCCAAAATGTCAATCAGCGGCGACCAATTGGTGCGGCCATCGGGATAGACCGTCACCGCGATATGCGGCTTCACCAACGAAATATCGGCAATTTCGATACGCCTCGCCAGCAACGGCATCAATCGGAGATTGACGATGAGTTGCTCCGCCGTAAGCGTGGCTTCCCCGGCGTTCGATGCCCCGAGCGCCACGTCGGAAAACTCCACAATCGGAACCGGAAACATTGATACTGAAATCGGTCCGCGCAGGAGTGGATCGAGACCGGTCACTGCTCTGATTTCGCTCACGACGGCATCGCGAACCGAGTCGACCGGAATCATGCGTGTCGCGGCGACAATGACCGACGTGCCTGCCGCAACTACAGCCGCTACGAGAATGGCGAGTCGTTTCACGCCTATTGCCGTTGCTGAGGGTTTCGGTTCCGACTATGCCGGCCGGAGCGCATTGGCAAGGTTAAATCAAGAAGTTGATTAACCGACATGGTGACAACCCGTCCTGCGTTTGGGTGCTCCGGCTGCGGTGCAAATTCGCGTTGATGCAAGGACCATTTCAAGGATCATTTTCATGCAGTGACCGGTCGTCTCGAATCTTGCCTTGTCGGGCTTATCTTGATCCATTTCGCCGACATTCTTAGTCGGCAATTTGGGTTAGCTCTGTGACCCTTTCGTGGCCCGTATTCGGCTACAGCGACAAAGTGGAGTTAATCGTCCGCGGCGCGCCGCCCGCCCTGGTAGGCGCGCACTCGGGCACTTTTCCGTTGGTTTTGCAGCCCCTCTCGGGCCTAGTAGAGCGATTTCGAAGTTCGAATCATATGCAGTGTCATTCCGGGGCGCGCTCTGGCGCGAGCCCGCAATCCATAACCACTGGCCGGGGCTATGGATTCCGGGCTCGCCACCTTGCGGTGGCGCCCCGGAATGACGTCGCGTATATGATCGGTTTCATGGGAATCGATCTACTAGTGAAGTGCGGTGCAAAGACATTCGCCTTCGTAGGGGCGGCCCTCATTGGCTCTAACTTACGCCGTAACGGGGCCGCGAAGGCCTCCCCCCCCACCCCAACCCTCCCCCACAAGGGGGGAGGGAGTCCTGGCTGCGCGGCTCAGCGTAAGTTAGCGCCAATGGGGGCGGCCCTT
>Ga0210402_10002995_pt1 | contig 16066 bp, 12 predicted proteins | sample IncBWC7MmetaG_FD_161055 | JGI IMG/M metagenome (GOLD analysis project Ga0210402, IMG submission 161055) | Forest soil microbial communities from Barre Woods Harvard Forest LTER site, Petersham, Massachusetts, United States - Inc-BW-C-7-M | ecosystem: Environmental > Terrestrial > Soil >... | reverse complement strand
TCCCAGGATTGTTAATACTAAATCGCCCTGTTTCGATCTCGACGCCCAGCGTGACCTTCAAACGCTGCTCTGTTCCGCGCCATCCAGCCACGTGCCGATAACGTCGAGGTCGGGCGTCAGTGCGACCATGTCGGCGCGGGCGCCGCAAATCAGGGCGCCACGTTCGCGTTCCAGGCCCAGGAATCTCGCCGGTGTAAGGGATGCGGCGCGAAGCGCATCGTCGAGTGGCAGCTTCGCCAGCCTCACGGCATTTCGGACGGCCGAAGCCATGTCCAAATGGGCGCCCGCAAGGGTGCCATTCTGGGCCGTGAGACGTCCTTCGTGCAGCGAGATGGTTCGCCCCATCAATTGGAAGTGGTCGAGCCTCGCGCCGACCGACGGCATTGCATCCGTCACCAGCGCAATTCCGTCAGCTCCTTTGGCGGCGAATGCGGCCCGTACGGCTAACGGATCGACGTGAATTCCGTCAACGATGATGCCTGCGGTCAGACGCGGCTCCGCAAAGGCTGCTCCGACGATGCCGGGCTGGCGGCCGGCAAACTGCGGCATGGCGTTAAAGAGATGCGTCACGCCGCTCAGCCCGTCCCCGATGGCCTTCATCACGATTTCGGCCGTCGCTTCGCTGTGCCCAACCGAAACGCGAATGCCGGTGGCCGTGAGTCTCTTCAGAAAGCCATCCGGCAGTCGTTCGGGCGCGAGCGTGACCAGCGAGCGGCCGGCGCCGGCGAGATCGGCCAGCCAGTCGAGGTCGCTCAAGTGGGGTGCAGCGATATGGTCCGCCCGATGGATGCCAGGCCGTGCGGGGCTGATGAAAGGACCTTCCAGGTGCAGCCCGAGCACGCCGTCATGGCCGGCAGCCTGACGCGCCGCGGCTATGGCGGCTTGGGTGTGTTGCCGCGAATCGGTGATCAGCGTTGGCAGACACGCCGTCGTGCCATAACGCCGATGCGCACGGGCGATGGCCCGCATGCCGTCTACGGTCGGGTCATCGTTGAGCAGGATTCCGCCGCCGCCGTTGACCTGGAGGTCGATGAAGCCGGGAGCCACCAACGCGCTCTCCGGCAAACGTCGCTGCGGCCAGCCGTTCGGCACCTCACCCCATGCCGCCAACCCGTGAATGCGGCCGTCCTTGATCAGCACCGCGGCATCGTTGTGCCAGCGGCGGCCGTCGAACACCCGGTGGCCGAGAACGGCATGGGGGGCATGCCGTTCAACGGTATCATAGTCCGGCTGCATTCGGGTCTGCGTCCATTAGGCGGCTGGATTGCCGCCGCGCCAACTCCAATCTAACCGGAAACCCCGATGAAGGGATTGGCATGGACCGGCTTGTAATCCGCGGCGGCAATCAGCTCAAGGGATCGGTGCAGATTCACGGCGCCAAGAATGCTGCCCTGCCGCAGATTGCGGCCGCGCTACTCAGTGCAGAGCCTATCGAGATCGGCAACGTTCCGGATCTCACCGATGTCGCCACCATGTTGAGCTTGATGCGAGACTTTGGCGTGACGGCGGAGCGCGGTGCCGGTGGCCATCTGCTGCTGGATCCGCGAGCGGCGCGCAATATGCAAGCCCCCTATGAGATCGTCCGGCGCATGCGCGCCAGCATACTTGTGCTTGGACCGCTGGTTGCGCGGTTCGGCTCGGCACGGGTATCGCTGCCGGGCGGCTGCGCCATCGGGGCGCGGCCCGTCGATCTGCATCTCAAGGCGCTTACGTCCCTGGGTGCGACGGTCGGAGTCGAAGCGGGATATATCACGGCCGAGATTAACGGAGGCCGGCTGCGGGGCGGCCGCATCGTCCTGACCTCGCCTTCGGTCGGAGCGACCGAAACCGCCCTCATGGCAGCCACCCTCGCGCGCGGCGAAACGGAAATCGTGAATGCGGCGCGCGATCCGGAGGTTTGCGATCTCGCCCTCTGCCTGACCGCGATGGGAGCGCGCATCGATGGCGCCGGCACGCACCGGATCCAGGTCGAGGGCGTCGAGGGTTTGCATCGCGCCCACCACGACTTGATCGCGGACCGCATCGAGGCCGGCACCTATGCGATCGCCGCCGCCATAACGGGCGGCCATCTTGAACTGCTCGATGCTCATCTCGAGCACCTCGCAGCGGTCGGAGCGGCCCTGGAGCAGGCGGGGGTGCAAATCTGGCCGACTGACCGTGGTCTGATGATCTCGCGGACGGGGCCGTTGCGCGCGGTCGACGTGGTGACGGAACCCTATCCAGGATTTCCGACCGACCTGCAGGCCCAGTTCATGGCGCTGATGGCGGTGGCCCCCGGCGCTTCCGTCATCCGCGAGACGATCTTCGAGAGCCGCTTCATGCATGTACCGGAACTCGGGCGGCTTGGCGCCAATATCTTGCTGCAAGGCACGACCGCGCTCGTGCGCGGCGTCGGGCAACTGCGCGGCGCCGAGGTGATGGCCACCGACCTGCGCGCTTCAGTCGGGCTCGTCATTGCGGGGCTTGTAGCGCAAGGGGAGACGACCGTTCATCGCATCTACCACCTCGACCGCGGCTATCAGGCCCTCGACCGCAAGCTCGTGCAATGCGGCGCCGATATCAGGCGAATCGCAGAATGAACGGATCTGCTTTTCGAAAGCATACGGGCTTGTTCATCGGCGTCGACGGGGGCGGCACCGGATGTCGTGCCCGTATCGAGGATAAGGAAGGCCGTGTGCTCGGCACCGGTATCGCGGGTCCTGCGGCGGTACGGCTCGGCATTGATCGATCGTTGGCGGCCGTCGAAAGCGCCAGTCGCGCGGCGGCTTCAGAAGCCGGCCTGCCACCCGATGCTTTGTCCGAAATGGTTGCCGGCGTCGGGCTTGCCGGCATCGGGCGCAAGGGCGTGCTCGAGGAGATGACGGCGCATCCCCATCCGTTCCGCTCCGTCATCTATGTCAACGACGCCAATATCGCTTGTATCGGGGCGCACAGCGGCCGCGACGGCGGGATCGTAATCGTCGGCACCGGCAGTGCCGGATTTGCCGTGGTGCAGGGACGGGAGGTGAGGGTCGGCGGCTACGGATTCCCGATCTCGGACGAGGGAAGCGGCGCTGATCTCGGTCTGCACGCGATCCGGCTGGCACTGCGCGCAAACGACGGTCGAGCGCTGGCAACGAGCTTAACCCGCGAAGTCATGGCCCGTTTCGACGGCGATCCGTTCGAGGTCGTCGCCTGGATGGATCGCGCAACGGCAACGGATTACGCCACGCTGGCGCCGCTGGTGATGCGGCATGCCGACGCCGGCGATCCGGTCGGACGGCGCATCGTGCGCGATGCCGCCGAGCAGATCGATGAACTGGTGCGCCGCTTGATCGAATGCGGCGCTCCGCGCATCGCGCTGCTCGGCGGGCTCGCGTCGCCTATGGAGCCATGGCTTGCCCCCGACGTGCAGCGCCGCCTCTGTCCGGTCGAAGGCGACGCGGTCGCCGGCGCATTGCATCTGGCCCGGCGTGCCGCGGTGGCCCGGCCATGCTAAGGCGTATCGTCCTGCGGAGCCGGAACTTGGATAGCTGCTGCCGCCTTACCTTCAGTCGAGCCCTGTCGAGGGATGTGAATGCTCACGGAGAAGATCAGCCCACGTTACGTGGAACTCGATTCCTGGCCCTCGGGCGAGATGATCGCCGCCATGTATGAGAGCCAGCTTGCCGCCGCCGCCGCAGTGCACGGCGCGCTGCCTGCCGTCGTGGCGGCGGTGGATGAAGCTGTTCCGGCCCTGCAGAAAGGCGGGAGGATTGTTTACGTCGGCGCTGGGACGTCCGGCCGCATCGGCGTGCAGGACGGGAGCGAACTGCCGCCGACCTACAACTGGCCGGCCGACCGGCTGGTTTTTGCCATGGCGGGCGGCCTTGGAGCCCTGGTGCAGAGCGCTGAGGAAGCCGAGGATGACGAGGCGACGGGCGCGCGCGCCATGGCGGATGCAAAGATCGGCCCCGATGACGTTGTGATCGGGATCGCGGCGAGCGGAACCACGCCCTACACCGTAGGTGCCTTGCGGGCCGCGACTGCGGCCGGGGCCGTTACGATCGCGGTAGCCAACAATCCCGGCGCGCCGCTGCTGGACGCAGCTCGACACAGAATTCTGGTCGATTCGGGGGCAGAGGTGATTGCCGGCTCCACCCGCATGAAAGCCGGCACCGCCCAGAAGATCGTGCTGAACCTGTTCTCGACCGCCGTGATGGTGAAGCTCAGCCGCGTTTATCGTGGATTGATGGTGCACATGCGGGCCCGTAATGCGAAGCTGCGGCGGCGCGCCGAGATGATCGTCGGCGAGATCGTCGGTTGCTCGGCACCCGGGGCGGCGCGCCTTGTCGAACAGGCGGACGGCGACGTAAAGATTGCCGTCCTTCTCGGCTTCGGGCTTGGGCCGGTGGAGGCCGTGAAGATCTTGGGGCAGCACGACGGCAATTTACGGATGGCAATCGGCGAAGTTGCCCGTGACCGAGGCTGAGCGCGCGGCCCCGACCGCAATGGCGCGGGAGATCGCCGAAATCCCTGCCGCAACCGAGCGCTTCCTGGCGGGATACGGCGCCGTTTCCACAATCGCCGATCGCATCCAGCGGGCGGCGCCCCGTATCGTTATCGTATGCGGCCGCGGCAGTTCCGGCCATGTCGGCGTCTATCTGCGATATCTGATCGAGGCGCGTGTCGGCCTTCTCGTCTCGGCTTCCGCGCCATCCATCTTCACCGCCTATCGCCGGCGGCCGGACATGCGGAACGCTTTGTTCATTGTGATCTCCCAGTCCGGGCGCAGTCCCGATTTGGTAATGGCGACGCAGTATGCGCGGCAATCGGGAGCATTGACGCTGGCCATCGTCAACGACGAGGCATCGCCGGCAGCTGCCGCTGCCGATTTGATTCTGCCGATCGGCGCCGGGCCGGAGCACTCGGTCGCCGCCACCAAGACCGTGGCACTGTCGATGGTGGCCGGCGTTCAGCTGGTCGCGGCGCTGACGGGCGAGGATGACTTGAGGGACGCCCTCCATCGCCTGCCGGATCGGCTGGAAAAAGCGCTGGCATGCGATTGGTCCGCATGGCGCAACAGCATTGCGACAGCGCCAGCCACTTTCGTGGCGGCGAGGGGATACGGGTTCGGCCCCGCGCGCGAAATCGCGCTGAAAATCACCGAGATTCTCCGGCTCCCTGCACTCGGCTACAGCGCCGCCGAATTGCGGCACGGGCCGCGCGCGGCCGTCACGCCGGCCACGCCGGTCCTGCTGCTGCGTCAGAACGATGAAACGGCCGCCACAGTGGATGAGCTGATGAGCGACCTGCGTAACGCGGGCGAGACGGTCTTTTGTGCCGGAGGACCTGCCGGCACCCTGCCGTGGATCGGCGACGATCATCCGATCTGCGATGCCGTGGCAATGCTGCTCCCGGCCTACGCGGCGATAGAGGCGGCGGCGCGGCGGCGGGGGCTCGATCCCGACAATCCGCTGCATCTGAGCAAAGTGACGCGAACGTTGTGAGCGGCGGGCTGCGAGGCAAATTCGCACGGGGTGACCGACACCGCGAGAATCGGCGAACAGGCGATCGAGGTTGAGCTTGTCATGATCACGGACGGCGGGCGCTCGAAGGTGACCGCGTGCAGCCCATCGCCAGGTGCACCAGAGGCCTGATGAGCGGACTTTCGATCCAGGAACGCGCCGATGTGGCCGCGTCCGTTAGGCCATTAGCGAGGATGCGGACCTCCCCGATAGTTCCAAGGTATCGAATCATAGCCGCCGTAATAACCGTAAAGCGGCCCAGGCGCGTAGGCGTAAGCCGACGGGTAAGCGTAACCCGGATAGCAGCCGCCGCCGCAGCCCCAATTCTGCGCTGACGCCGGTCCGGCGGTCGCCAGGACGGCGACGATGGCGAGTGTCGAGGCGGCAGCGAGGATTTTCGAATTCATGATCGACCCCATGGTGTTGGCGAACGGTCATCTGACCAAACGGTTATCAGTAAAGTCCGTCGGCTAAGGTTTGTTCCTGGGGTTACCAAACGCGAGTGCCGCGCCGCTGCAATCGCAATGCTTTAGGCTGTTGCAGGACGGACACGCCGCGTGCATCCCCACCGGATATGTCGCAAAGACGACCGACGACAGACGAGCGCTATGCTCTCTGCTGGGTGAATCAGCAAGTCGCTCTCTCCAGCGCACCCGCCTCACCATCCCGCGCTGGGGACCAACGACTAACCAAGACCGCGGTCCGCCCCAGGGGACTCCCGCGACGATTCACCGGAGGGTTGGCGTGATGTCCTCATGGTTTGCAGTTCCGTTAGCAATTGTCTTCGCTCTGGCTACTTTATCTGGGCAGACCGAAAACAGTTCGGCAAAGGACAAATCTGAGCAGGCCGATGAGAGTTCGTCAAAGAACAGATCTGAGCGGGTCTGCCTGCTTCTTTCAATCTATGTGCCCCTCTTGTGCGTGATCGACGATAAGACTTCCTTAGCGGTCGACTCAAAAGGTTCGCTAGAGGTCGAATCAAAGGTCGAATCAAAAGGTAAGCGATATTCTCGAACGAAACGGAAGAATTGAGCAAAGTAAATTCGGTTGCTTAAGGTTTGTTCTGGGGGTCACCAAATGCCAGTGCCACGCTCGCTGCGATCGGAATGTTGCAGGACGGACACGCCGCTCGCATCCTCGTCGGATATGTCGTGAAGGCGACTGACAACAGACGAGCGCTGCGCTCTGCTCGGCGAATCAGCCCGTGCTGGCCCCAGCGCCGCCTCACCATCCCGCACGTGGCGACCAACGATTAACCGCCGGAAACGTTGCGATCCGGACACCGCTGCCGCTCGCTGTCGCAGAAATTCTTGAACCCGGTTGCTCGAGAGGCGCAAACCAAAGGAGCGAGATGATGAGTAAGACCCCGGTCCTTACCGCGAGCGCCGCTGTTGCGCGTAGCGGGCAAATTGCTCCAGGGCAACGGAAGGCCATGAAGAAAATAACATGCGCTGCGACGCTCGCTCTCACTTGTGCGGCGACTTCGGGTTTCGCCGCCGATGTGCCGACGAAAACCCAGCCGACTTCAGTCAGCCCGCCGGTTAGCGCGTTAGTCAGCCCGTGGGATATCGCGTTCGGTGCGGCACTCATGTCGGACTATGTTTTCCGTGGCATTACGCAATCCAACCACAGGCCGTCGGTCGCGGCCTATTTCGAGCCGCGGTACAATTTCAATGACAACCTCCAGTGGTATGCGGGCGTGTCAGGTGAGAGCATCTCGTTTCCCAACCGAGCCGCTGCAGAGATTGATTTTTACACCGGCATCCGTCCGACCTTGGGTAAGCTGGCCCTGGATTTCGGCTTCTGGGAATATTGGTACCCTGGCGGGACGTGCTTCAACGGCGCCATTCCGGGCGACTGCGCGGCGAATGCCGATCCGAATACGGGCGGCCTGCCGATCAACGGCAACGTCATCAAAGCTGATCTAAGCTTCTGGGAAATCTACGGCAAGGCCACGTACACGTTAAACGATCAGTTCTCATTTGGTGGCAGCGTCTACTGGTCGCCGTCGGTTCTAAACTCAGGCGCCAATGGCACCTTTGTGGCCGGTACGGCGAAGTACACTCTTCCGATTGTCCTCCCCAATGGGATTGGCTGGTTCATATCGGCTGATGTCGGCCGTTGGTTCCTGGGCACTACTGATTCCTTCTACTGCGTTGCAGCTTTTAACACTAACGTGCTTCCAGCTGGATGCACAGGGACGCTCCAAGGAGGGGTCCCCTACAAGAGCTACACCACCTGGGATGTCGGCGTGGCTTTCACCTGGAAGCAGTTCTCGCTCGACCTGCGCTACTACGACACCGACCTGAACAAGGGCAACTGCAATGCATTCACGAGCGCTCAGAATGCCCGGTTCGATGGCTCCTTCACGCCGATCAATCCAGGCGGATTTGGAACCAACTGGTGCAGCGCGACCTTCGTCGCCAAGATCTCGGTTGACCTGACCAAAGACAATTTGAAATAGCTCTTCGTTCTTGGTCGCTGGCGATGGCGGCACATCGCCGGAGCGCCGGCGAGACCGTCGTTGTGGCCGGAGGTCCTGCCGGCACTCTGCCGCGGATCGGCGACGATCATCCGATCTGCGATGCGGTGCCAGTGCTGCTCCCGGCCTATGCGGCGATCGAGGCGGCGGCGCGCGGGCGGGGGCTTGATCCCGATAAGCCGCCACACTTGAGCAAGGTCACACGGACGTTGTGAGGCGGCGGGGGACGAGGCAAGCTCGTACTACGCCATCGGCGTGATCACGTGCCTGGCTTTTGCGGACGCAGCTATGCACAGCTTGACTCCCCGACGTGAGGAAATCGGACTCATTGGCAGGGCCTCAAGGTGTTTGGCTCGGATAACTCGAAGAGCATTCGGCCGGTAATATGGCCGCATTTATACGTAAACTTAAATCGCTGGCGGGCGTGTAATGCCCGCTCGCGAATGCACCCGGTCACTCGACCGAGCAACGAAGTCGAACAAATGACAGCATGAACATCCAATCCGCGGTTTCCGCCTGTCGCTCTGAATTGGTGCTCCTCGTCAAATCGATCGTCCGATTATTGCAGTGGGGCCTTCTCATCGCCTTCGGCGTGCTAGTCGTGTACGTCTCACGGCAGGTGTTCCACATTTTGGATGTTCAGAGCTACGTGGCGTTCGGATTCATTTTCGTGTCATTGCTGGTCATCTCTGCATTAACGAGAAGCCAAACGCCAGATCGGAAAACGTGGATCGGCGTTCACGTCGGCATCGTAGCCGCAGGCATTGCCGCCGTCTTTTGGGTGCCGCAGTGGTCGGGCTACATCGTGGGCACTAGCCTTGTGCTGTTGGCATTCACTCCGACCGTACTGCTTCAGCTCGCGCGCCGTCGTGCTGTCGCCGGATACGAGCGTGCCGCGGCTTTCTATGCGCGTCTGGCTTGCCTTTTTCACCCGTCCAGACAAATTCGCTTTTTCACATCTCTCCTGACCGTGAGAGCGCTTGGGTCGGTCGAAAAAAAAGTCGCCGGCTATCGCGCGTTGGCACCGCGTGCAACACCGGAACAACTCGCGATTCTCAATTGCTGGATTCCCCTTGCCCAAGGTGACTGGGAGGGCGTGCTGAGGCAGATTCGTAGCGCGGGCGATGCGACTGGCCTGAAATGGCTCGAAATTCGGGCGCTCGGCGAACTTGGACGCATCGATGAAATGATCGCAACTTATGCCTTCGCGGAATCGGCCCTGTCAGCGAACGATTTGCCTATTTGCTGCCTATACGTTTTGGCGTTCAGCGGGCGCATTGATGCCGTCCGCGCTCTCTTGAGTCGGAAGCTGCGTTTTCTCAATCAGAGAAACAAGGCCTATTGGATTTTCATCGCCTGCCAGGCTGCGGGAACGCATGATGAGGACGCGCGGCGGGTCTTGGAATCGTTGTTGCGCATGACCGACAACGAGACGTTCCAAGAAGTCGCGCGCCGGCATCTGGCCGCAGAGCCGAGGCCGGGCGGGACATCGCTTTCTGCGGAATCGCGAGCGACTATTGCGGCAATCGAGAAGACACTGGGGAAAACGAAACGAGGCCCCGCACTCACACGATGAGCCCCGCCTCGCCGGTCCGCACAATCACGATGTCGCTACGGTCGTCTGGTCAAGTTTAGCATCGATCCGCATCGCGCAGAAAAACAGAAGGTGCAAACACTAAAGCCATTGCTTAACTATCCGCTCTATGATACTTAGGCATATGCTTAACCAATCGCCCGAGCTTGACCGCCTCTTCCACGCCCTCGCCGACCCCGCGCGCCGAGCGATTGTCGAGCGGCTGAGCCGCGGACCGGCGCCGGTGAGTGAGCTTGCCCGTCCTCTGCCCATGTCGCTGCCTTCGGCCATGCAGCACCTGGGCGTCCTGGAGGCTGCGGGCCTGGTGCGTTCGGAAAAGGTTGGCCGTGTGCGCACCTGCAGGATCGAGCCCAACGCGCTGAGCTTGGCTGAGCAATGGATCAACGCCCGGCGGCTGGAGTGGGAACACCGCCTCGACCGGTTGGGCGACTACTTGAAAACCCTGGAAAACGAAGGAGATGGCGATGGCTCGGGTGATTGAACCAAATAAGACAGCGACCATGCTGCAACCGGAGCCGCTCAGGCTTTCCCGTGTCTTCCATGCGCGGCGGGAGACCGTGTTTAGAGCCTGGAGTTCGGCCGATCATGTGAAGCGTTGGTTCAGCCCGGAAACCTTCACTGTTCCCGACGCCAAGGTTGAGATGCACGTCGGCGGCCCGTTCGAGCTCTGCATGCGCTCGCCCGCGGGCGAGGACCACTGGATTCGCGGCACGTTCAAGGAGGTCACGCCGCAAACCAGATTGGTGATCGACATGCGCGTTACCGACAATGCCGGTAAGCCGCTGTTCGGCGCCTACACCGAGGTCGATTTCGCCGACGCGCTCGGCGGGACGAGAATGGACGTGGTGCAGACATACACGCTCATCGACCCATCGACGGCCTGGATGGTGGCAGGCGCACCCGAAGGGTGGCGCAGCACGCTCGACAAACTGGAGCAAGAAGTCGTGCGCATGCGCGGCGGGTTCGAGACGGGCGTTCGCTCGGTGGTGCATGCCGTCTTTCATCTGGAGCGCACCTACGACGCGCCGGTCGCGCGGGTGTGGAAGGCGCTGACTGACGAGAAAGCCAAGCAAAAGTGGTTTGCCGGCACGCAAGGCGAGTGGGAACTGCATGAGCGGCACATCGATGTGCGTGTCGGCGGCAGCGAGCGCTTGAAGGGACGCTGGAAAGGCGGCGTGGTTTCCACCTTCGACGCCACCTATCACGACGTGATTCCGAACGAACGGCTGGTCTACTCTTACGTGATGCACCTCGACGACAAGAAGATCTCGGTGTCGCTGGCGACCATGCAGTTGAAGGCTGAGGGCGGAAAGACCACCCTGAAGGTCTCCGAGCAGGGCGCTTTCCTCGACGGTTACGACGACGCGGGCTCTCGCGAGCACGGCACCGGCCATCTCCTTGATGCGCTTGGCGCATCGCTAAAAGACTGAGCATATCGCCGGCGATTTGATTCTGCCGATCGGCGCCGGGCCGGAGCACTCGGTCGCCGCCACGAAATCCGTAGTGCTATCGATGCTGGCCGGTGCGATCGAGGCGGCTGCGGGTCGGCGTGGCCTCGACCCGATAACCCGCCACACCTCAACAAGGTGACCCGAACGTTATAAAGGGCCGCATAGCACGCGCCTCCTTGCAGGCGTTCGGCGCAGCCACAGGCGACGGCAATTACCAACCGAAGCTGTGGGACGGAGCGGCGGTTTTCTCGAAACGGAGTGCTTCGGGCACCTTGCCGTGCGCAGCCTGCGACGCTTGCCAATCACCTTTCCGAGCACACCCGGCGTGCCCTGACCTGTTCGGCGCCGACCTTGGCATCGGCAAACCGGCACCATAGTTATGGAGGCAATGGCGGAGCACAGCGCAGATGGCGCGGTCGACCTTGATTCTGCCTCCTTAGGCGCGACCCGGCGCTTGACCTGCCCAAGCAGCGAGCGTGCTGGAGCCTCTGGGATCGCGAGCCGGTATCCGAGCAGCCGTCCAGGGAGCGAATGGAGTGTTCCATGAACATCGATGAACTTGCGTCCACGCCAAAGAGAGGAGCGGCGCAGCGCGCCTGCACCGCTTCCGATCCTCGGACGCTGCCCGCCGAAGAACCGGTCCACCAACAAGAACAATGCCTGGCCGCTACATATCAGCACGCCGGCATTGCCATCGCCGAACTGGATGCGGAAGGGAAGCTGTTGCGGGCGAATGCGCAATGGTGCGCGCTGACGGGGTATTCGCCGGATGAGGTACCGGGCCGCTCAATTTTCGACGAGACTGACGATGAGGACGCCGAGGCTGACCACAAGCAGTTTCAGCGACAGGTCGCGGGCGAACTCGATCGCTACACGATCGAAAAGCGCATCCGCCGAAAAGACGGAAGCTATGTCTGGGCATCGATAATCTCATCGAGCGTTGGCGATGCGAACGGCAGATTCCTATATGCGGTTCGCGTTCAGCATGATCTCACCGAACGGCGCCGCACCGAGGAAGCCCTGGCCGCGCGCATTCGTGAGTTGACCGCACTCTACCGATTCACCGATCGGCTCCATCGGGCAGGGTCGCTGGAGGATGTTTACGAACCTGCTCTGGATGCAATCACTGACTCATTGCAGTGCAGCCGTGCCTCGATCCTGCTCCGTGATGGTTCCGGCGTGATAAGGTTCGTTGCCTCCCGCGGACTGTCCGAACCGTACCGGCGGGCCGTCGACGGCCACTCGCCGTGGGGTCCCGACGTCAAGGACGCAGAGCCCATCTGCGTGGATGATGCAGCGAATGCCGCACTTCCTGAATCGCTCAAGCGGGTTGTCCTCGAGGAGGGTATTCACGCGTTCGCCTTTATCCCGTTGCAGCCGGCGGGCCGCCTCGTCGGCAAATTCATGGCCTACTATGACGCCCCGCACGTGTTTACGCCCGCCGAGATCGATCTCGCAGTCACCATCGCGCGCCAGCTTGGCTTCAGCATCGAGCGCAAGCGTGCCGAGCAGACTGCTCGTCGTTTTGCGGCTGTGGTCGAATCCTCTGACGATGCCATCGTCAGCAAAGATCTGAGTGGGATCATAGCCACATTTAATCGCGGGGCCGAACAACTCTTTGGCTACAAGGCCGAGGAGGTGATCGGCAAGCCGGGGACTATACTCATGCCGCCGGATCGGCAACACGAAGAGCCGGAAATGCTCAAGCGCATTCGGCGCGGCGTGCCGGTTCATCACTGTGAAACCGTGCGCCGCCGCAAGGACGGAACGCTGGTTGACGTTTCATTATCCGTCTCTCCCGTGAGGGATAATCAAGGCAGGATCGTCGGCGCCGCGAAAATCGCCCGCGACATCACGGAGCGCAAGCAAACGGAGGCGCGGCTTGCGGAGCGCGAGGCCCAGCTGGCACTGTTCGTCGAGCATGCGCCGGCCGCCATCGCCATGTTCGATGCCGAGATGCGTTATCTGGCCGTTTCGCGCCGTTTCGTTTCCGATTTTCAGCTTCCGGATGCCGAGATCATCGGGCGCTTGCATTACGACATATTCCCCGACATCCCGCCGCGCTGGCGGGAGATTCATGCCCGTGTGCTGGAGGGCGAAGAGCTGGCTCACGAGGAGGACCCTTTCCCGCGCCAGGACGGCCACACCGACTGGTGCCGGTGGTCGATGAAACCTTGGCGCACCGCCCAAGGCCTGATCGGCGGCGTACTGCTATTCAGCGAAGTGATTACCGAGCAGGTCGAGGCCAGGCGCGCTCTCGCCGACAGCGAGGCGCGGTTCCGGGCCACGTTCGAGAATGCGGCGGTCGGTATCGCACACCTCGCTCCCGACCTCACATGGCTTAGAGCCAACGAGGCGCTGTGCCGCATTCTCGGCTACCAGGCCGATGAATTGGTCAGCAAGTCGGTGGAGGACATCAACCACCCAGACGATCTCCCGGCCTGTCTTGCTCATATCGATCATATACGCGATGGAAAGATTGACAGCTTTGGCATGGACAAGCGCTACCTGCGTAAAGACGGCTCGATCGTCTGGACCAGGCTGACGGTCGGCTGCGTGCGCAAGAGCGACGGGTCGATTGATTATTTCGTCTGTATGTTTGAGGACATTTCCGCGCGCAAACATGCAGAGGAATTGCTGCGGCGCCAAGCAGACCTCCTGGATCAGTCGCACGATGCGATCTTTACCTGGAAGATCGGCGGCGGCATCGCGTACTGGAGTCGGGGCGCCGAGATTTTGTACGGCTATACGGCCGAAGAGGCGATCGGGCGCAATAGCCACGAGTTGCTCCGTACGCGTCCCCCCGTCCCCACACAGGAGATCGAAGCGCAGATTGCCCGAGAGGGCAGTTGGTACGGAGAACTTACCCATACCACACGTGATGGGCGCACGATCGTGGTCGAGAGCCGGCACGTCCGTGTTTCCTACGACGATGAGACATATGCGCTTGAGACCAACCGCGACATCACGGCACGAAAGCAAGCCGAAAAGGAATTGCGCAAGAGCGAGGAACGATTCAGGTCTTCACTCCTCCATTCCCCATTGCCGATCCTCTTGTTCGACGATCGGGAGCAAATCCTCGCTCTCAGCCAAAGCTGGCTCGAACAAACCGGTTATTCGACAGGGGAACTACGCTGCATCGAGGACTGGACGAATCGGGCCTGTGGGGAACGCTCCTGTGAAGAGCTAAAGCACATTCGCCAGATCATTTCGGCAGAGCCTGAGGCGCATGCGTCCGAATTGAGGATCCGCACAAAGGAAGGCCGCGAGCGCCTTTGGAGTTTTGTTGCCTCTGCCCTTGGAACCCAGTCGGATGGACGACGCCTGTTTGTTTCCATGGCCCACGACGTGACGGAGCAGAAAGCTCACGAGGAGCATGTTCAACTTCTGATGCGTGAAGTCAATCATCGCGCCAAGAACATGCTCAGTCTCGTGCAGGCAATCGCCCGCCAGACAGCTACTCGTGAGCCTGAAGACTTTATCGGGCGTTTCACTGAGCGCATCCAGGCGCTTGCGGCCAATCAGGACCTGCTGGTCCGGAACGAGTGGCAGGGGGTTGATGTCGGGGATCTGGTGCGTGCCCAGCTCGCGCACTTTGCCGACCTTGTGGGGTCTCGGATCGCTGTGCAAGGCCCGACGCTGCGCTTGAATGCGGCCGCCGCCCAAGCCATCGGGCTCGCGTTGCACGAGCTTGCGACCAATGCTGGCAAATACGGCGCGCTGTCGGTGGACGCGGGCGATGTCGACATACAGTGGCGGCTTGAGGGCGATATCTTCGCGATGACCTGGACAGAGCACAGGGGGCCGCCCGTGTCGCCGCCGAAGCAGCGTGGGTTCGGCACCATAGTTATGGAAACGATGGCGGAGCGCAGCGTAAATGGCACGGTCGACCTTGAGTATGCCCCCTCAGGCGTGGCTTGGCGCCTGACCTGCCCAGCAGCGAACGCTCTGGAACTCCGGGAACATGATCCAAATTTTTCAGGGAAAAGGGGAAATCGAACGCACGGCCCGCGACCGACGACAAAAGTCGACGTGGGAACAATAGCTTGAAGCTCGCAGCCGGCGCGGCTGGCGCGCGCGGCAACAAAAAAAGGGCGTCATGTCAAGCGCTCGGCATGTTTTGATTATTGACCTTGCGCGATTGAGTTAGCAAGGTCGCACAAAAGTGGCAGCGGGACAAAAGGCCATACAGCGGGCCGCCGTGATGCCAAAAGGAGGGAGCTTCCCATGTTTCGCTCAGGACTATTGGCGTCGGTGATTGTGACAGGCCTCGGCTTGACGAGCCCGGTCTTTGCGCAGTCGACTGTCTACATCCCGGCCATCCTCGAACTATCCGGCGCCGGTGCGGTGTCGGGCACCAATTTTCGGGATGGCATGCTGCTCGCAATTGACGAGATCAATTCCAAGGGCGGAATCCTCGGCCGCAAGATCGATACGCCGCTGCTCGACACCCAGAGCGACGCGGGCATCTCGCGTGCCCAGGTCCAAAAGGTACTCGACAACAACCCTTACGTTATTCTCGGCCCCGTATTCTCCGGTTCGGTCCTGGTCGACATGGCGCTTACCCAGCAGGCCGAAATTCCCGAGATTGTCGGCGGCGAGGCCGCGGCAATCACCCAGAAGGGCGACGCTTACGTCTTCCGCACCTCGTTCGGCCAGCAATTCAGCATGCCGAAAATCGCCAACTACATTCGCGACGGCATCAAGGCGAAGTCCGTCGCCGTGCTGTGGGTGAATAACGATTTCGGCAAGGGCGGGCGCGACACGTTCGTCAAGGAGATGGCCGCGCGCAATATCAAGGTCACGGCCGACGTTTCCACGGAGTCGGGACAAGCCGATTTCTCGGCCGACGTGGTCAAGATCAAAGCCGCTAATGCCGACGCGATCTTCGTCTATCTCAACGAGGAAGAGAGCGCGCGTTTCCTCCGCGAATCACGAAAGCAGGGCATCAAGACCCCGCTCATCGGCGAGACCACCTTGCTCGGCCAAAAGGTGATCGATCTGGCTCAAGGCGCAGCCGACGGCGTGCGAGGCCACGTCGGCCTGACCGTCG
>Ga0210402_10002994_pt1 | contig 16068 bp, 14 predicted proteins | sample IncBWC7MmetaG_FD_161055 | JGI IMG/M metagenome (GOLD analysis project Ga0210402, IMG submission 161055) | Forest soil microbial communities from Barre Woods Harvard Forest LTER site, Petersham, Massachusetts, United States - Inc-BW-C-7-M | ecosystem: Environmental > Terrestrial > Soil >... | reverse complement strand
TAGCAAACATGCTGTAACTCCCTCAGTTTTGCCTCAAATAATATAAAAATTGAATCAGAAGCGTCGCATTCACCACGCCGAGGGTATCGCGCCTTCCGTTTTCGAAAAATCGATGCATATTTATTTGACAGGAAGCAGACACTACCCCAAGTAAATGGTGTACCAAAGAGCAACCAGCTATTACAATAATCTAAGGATTATATATAGGCTAGACAAAGGCCATACCTAATGTTTCACCATTTCATTTCCCACCTATAGCTCTTCTGCAGACTTGTGGAAGCAACATAAGTTGCTGCCCCACACCTTCGTCCTGTCACGTCACATGTCACGCGCTGCTGTCTTTTCGATCGCTTCAGGCTCTCCTGAGGTACTCAATTTACGTTTTGGGGGTTTCGGCGGTGCCTTGGACTTCGCTGGAAGCCACGTCAAGTCTTTCCGAGTCAAAGTATATTTCGGTGACAGGGTGTGACAATGTGACCCAAGGTGTGGGGTAGCAACTTATGTTGCTTCCACAAGTCTGCAGAAGAGCTATAGGTGGGAAATGAAATGGTGAAACATTAGGTATGGCCTTTGTCTAGCCTATATATAGTCCTTAGATTATTGTAATAGCTGGTTGCTCTTTGGTACACCATTTACTTGGGGTAGTGGTCTGCTTCCTGTGAAATAAATATGCATTGATTTTTCGAAAACGGAAGGCGCGATACCCTCGGCGTGGTGAATGCGACGCTTCTGATTCAATTTTTATATTATTTGAGGCAAAACTGAGGGAGTTACAGCATGTTTGCTACTCAGGAGGCTCAGATCACTCCGCTTCCCTGAGAAGCCAAAACCGAATGATTTTGACAATTCCGAAACACCATGTCCTCCGCATTTGTAACGGCGTCATAATACTCTGATCCATATTTTATTTGAGTTCGTATTGAGAGTGCTACAGCCGGTTTGCCGTTCAGAGATATCATTTTCCTAGCACATGCAAAAGCTCATATTTTTGAACATTTGAGGGATCTATGCCCTGCAGATTCTCATTCCGAACCACTTGCACTACTTTTTATTCAATTCTATTAGGTATTGGGTGAGATACAGCTGGTTTGCTTAAAACTCGCAACATGAAACCAAATTCGTGAAATTCACGTGCGCGCCTTCGGTACTGCAAATTGCTGTAATAAAATAGTACTATGGAGTGTGGTGCATGGGGTCCTTGACCATGCCGCGTCGCTTATGTACGGCAAATCACGTTTCTTGAGCTGATCAGTCCCGCTTTCCATAATACCCTGCCCATTGCTACTGACTGCATATCTTGATAGTGACATCCATCAAAATTTTCAATGTAATCTGAGGTTGAATGACTTGTTTCTTTGGTGGCTACACTGATACAGATGACATGTCAGCACAGTAGATATGCCAAGGCCTTAATAGCAGTGAATATAGCCTGTCGGAATCATAGGTCGGTGAAATACACTAGGGACAGTAAAATATGATCAGCACTACAGGCAACAAGTTGAGTGTAGACAATCCAATCTACTCTTCCGATTCTTCCTTTTGAGAGTCACAGTTAACATTGTTATCAAAATCCACAAACTCGCCATCATCATTTCCCCGGTGTTGGTCCTTTGTTTGCTGACTTCTCCACATATCTGCCAGGAATTTCGGTGTGCTGGCTTGCTCGACGTCCTTATCTTCCCGAACCCTGATAAATCTCGGAAATCGAAGACTGAGACCTCTGGACGAGGAAACCAAACCCAGCGCAGCAAAAGATACCGGGCTTAATGTCACGCTAAAGTAAACGCGAATTCAGCAAACAATCTTGATCGTGGGAATGCAGACATACTCGGCGGCACGAACTTCCCAAATCTCTTGAGGTTTGAAGTAGACTTCTGGTTTAAGGTCTATGACAGAATGGTCGGTAACCGAGTATGACCGGAATTGCAGATATGCTTACTACCAGTATCGCAGGCCCAAATTGGCTGCCGCGAACATGTGTCTGAATTTTCCACTAATGGATAACGCTCTGTCAAGGCCTAACACCAAGAAAAGGTAAGTATGCTACAAATACTATCCAAAAAGTAACGCACTTTGTAAAAGGCATCAGTAAAACCTGTGTCAACATGTAAGCGATAAAATGTTCCATCTCATTTACGCGTGTGACTAACCCGACATGCATTTACACACCGCTACAATTCTGCTGGAATCTGGATCCCACAGCCCCAGGAGAATGGGACTCCACCATTGCACCTTTCGTCCATTCCCATGCCATGCTCCTATGGGAATAAGATCGAGACTATCTCCCAGACCTGTGACGTAATCTTTCTTGAGCTTCATCCAAGCAAATGTGCGTTTGTCTGCCTCGTATGTTGCGCTCAACGGTTTCCTCCGCGATTTGCCTGTATTTCTATCGCCATCCAGAATTTGCTCGCTATCAAGAAGCTAGAAAGATGGGATCAGGGCGTCTTTCTTGCCAGTTTACATTTCGTCCGGGCAGACCTTGACCATTAGTCCCTCACAGCGGCTTGCGACAGCCCGTTCCCAGAATTCTCCAATGAGACTTCGTCCATCTCCGCTGTCACAACTCTCGACATGACTAAATCTAGCCAGCTCCTTCTGCTGTGGAACTAACGGAGGGAATCGAGTGCGGAGAAGAGATCTCCGTTCACGAAATGGGCGTTCCAGCAGAATCTGAAACAATGACATCAAATCTACATTTAGGAATGACAGGCAGAAGGTGGTCGGCACCACCAAGACCTTACCTCTCCATCAAGATACATCAAGTCGAATGCAAATACACCTACGGCAACTTGAATGCTCTGCAGTTGCACATCCTTGCGTGCCCGGTTCGATAACTCTTGGAATGACTTCAAACTTCCATCAATAGGATCGACGGCAACGATTTCTGCGTCCAGAATAAATGAAATAGTCTGTGGCGAACATTCGTACATGCAATCGACTAAGGATACGACATCCGGGTACTGAGGGAGAGAGAAAAGCCTTGATAGTGAGTTTCAAACCAAGTTCGTGTGGATAAACTCACCTTGCTCGTCATGTCTTCGAGATGCCGGGAAAATATACGAACAGAAACAGGGCCTTTGTCTGTTTTGAAAGCATGAATCTGCGCTCGTTGGCCATCATATTTGAACTGTGTAGTGAATGGTAGATCTCCTAGGCGATTATATATCTCCTCCAAAGAACGAATGGGTGAACCCAACATCGGATGTAGAGGGATTCCTAGAATCAAAGGTATTGTGACAAAAGCCATTCTAATTCTGAATTGTCTTACCAACAGTAAGGGGGACACGTTCAGCTAAACCATCTAGACCAACCTCCAGAAGAGCAGCGACAAGGTGTTCGTAATTGGGATGTTGAATAAAGACTCTTTTGATGAGATTTTCAGCTCGATCAAATTTTGATTTCGCGTTGTCTCTAGCGTGGTTGATATCCTTTTCCTTCCCGTCCTTGGGCAACAGTTCAACTTCAATGAGATCACGTTCCGCGTGATAGGATGGGTCCTCGGGAATAGTGCATGCTCCACGAGACGGGGGCGTCAAGACCATTGCTCTGGCTAGCGCAGTGAGGATAGATGTCCTCACCGCTCCCACTCGAAGGTTCTGTGATAAGGTTCGTGCAAGAAAACGAGTCTCTTCGCCTTTTGCAGCAACAAGGAGTTTCTCCACAATCTTCTGCTTTTGCGTGAGTGCACCGTGGCCTCTCAAATGAGCAATTTTGAGCAAAGCATCATAAACATCTGAGACAAGCAGCGGGGAATGAGGAACAAGAGTACGCAATTTGGACTTCGCCTCGAATGCCATGTCGCCCACATCACCGGTCATGTTGTAGAGCCGCTTGAGTGCGGATGGTGTTAAACCCGAGACATGCTGAATTGCTTTGGAAATGACGGAAGGTCCTAGCCCCAAATCAAGTGGACAATATGGCGGGGACAGAGTGCCCGACAAGAGATAGATGGTAGGCAGAAGTGATGAAGGATGATGTACCGTGATTGTGCGGAGTGCATTGGTTAGAGTATTGATGATTGTGATACGAGAGGAAGTTTCGGAGAGCGCCGCAAGAGTGTGAACGAGGAATGAATAGGGGACTGGGGAATTACAAGGCCAAGGACTGGTGTCAACAGCAAAAGTCAGCGGATCTGGGGAAAGTGACTTATATATAGGAGTTTTAGGAATGTCAGCGGTGAATCGCATGATCCTGGAAGGGGAATTAGGTATCTCCGGATTGTCGGATTTGAAGCTCTCCGATTCGCTCTGGATGGAGGGTTCATTTGGTGAGCTGAGTGAGACGCTAGTGCTTGTATCGAGGTCGACGTCTATGACCTCCGGAAGTCCGGTCAACATCGGAGTCCTCGACTTCTCCCATCCGGCCTCAACCCTGCGACTCTCCACATGAAGTTCAAGATCATCCTGCCGCACTACCGTCTCAGTATATTTTCCACCGCCGGCATTTCTTCCTACAGCGTTATTGACCGACTTTGACGTCGTTGAGAAGAAGTGATTAATCAAAGATTGATTACTGGTACTTTTGATTCGCTTCTGCCGGACAGTAGACGGGGAAAGAAGATTGCGTTTAGGCATGCTGCAACTCAAGTTCACATTGCAGACAAATTGACCTCGTGGATTACGTAATCATGTATCACACTTTACATAATGTGATATATTGATTGGTCGGGCCAGGTCGGCTACGTTCCGTTATGAGCAGACAACCTATTTGGGAACGGTAGACTATACCGTGACTGAGGCTCCTCCCAAACACATCGGAGGTTTCAATTTGGGGCTTAAAGTCATTTCTGATCGCTTAAATATTAAATTTAAATTAGAATCATAAACTTTAAGTCCCGATTAAATATTGAAACCTCTGAGTCCGATGTGAAAGATACCGCTCAAGTCATCTGGTTGATCCTGGTATAGAACGTCAAATACGCTAGCCACATTTTGGCAATATGTGTATTTTGTCATCACAGTGATGAAATGATGCGCCAAGTCGTCCCCTGATCAAGTAGCAAGCCTAATCGGACGGAACTAGCCATCTATAAAAAAGATGGATTTTATTATTATTGAACAGTGGGAAACAACATAGCTGTTATGGAAACCAACATAGACAGTCATAAACTCAAATACTTGCTCCGAACTACGGACCCAATTTATGCCGTCTCTTTCCTTGAATGTTGCAAACACGCAAAACAAGGCCAGAAAAGCTTGAGAAAAACCAGAGTAATATATTATCGCCAAACCGACCTGAAATGACGGATCAACATCCCGGTGATGAGACCATACCATGATCATTTTGGTACTGTACCATTCCAGTCAGATGAAATCATTAGGTGCAAATTAATGATCAGTCACAGGGTGGTCAAAATGAGTGCTAGAAATTCAGGCGAATTTCAGCCCCTGAATTGACGAAAATTGAGGAATTAACCATAAACATTTACATACATAACGACTGCCCGGTTGCTGCCAGGTTGCAAGAGTGAAAAAAAAAAAGGTGATTGAATTAACGCCACGATGGTTCAAGGCCCAGTTGAGGCGCTTGATTCTATTGAATAATAAACCAACTGTCGCAAACACAGAGCTACGTCAAGAGATAATGCATTCGTTCCATGACCTGAAGTATCGGCCAGAGGATTACTAATTCAGTAACCATTGGTTGGAAATTGGAAATTCCGAATGGAGAAAATAAGACATCTTAACCATCTGTCGAATACATTATCCAGTTTCCGTGAGAGCAGACTTGACGATACCGATCAAGGTAGAGATACTGTAACCATCGAATGTTGACGACGGAAGAAATGATACTATCTATGTACATCTGTGCCTTGCGTTATACGAGGGATTCCTCAAGGCCATATCGGGTAGGTTCCTGAGGGTGATCTTAATTACCCCTGGCCGATAAGTCTTGACAAGATCTGAGATTCGGACACTTGACCTTGAAAATAATCACCTCTCTGCCAACAGGACTCGGCTGCGACAGTTGAAGCTAACTTTCTTTAGGACTCAGGATGCCGGGGTTTATTCCATGTTCAGCTGCATGTCAACCAAGGTAATTTCGCTATCCCTCAGGCACAAACTGTAGAAATCTTTCTTTTCTAGGAATGAACTGCACTTGGAATTGTAAAAACGGCAACCACGTCATTTCTTCTCCTTGTTGGCGGTAGATCCTGCGAATTGGACGGACTGTTCGTCGTTTCGGAATCCGACCTCGTGACAACCAGCGCCAGTGAAAGTCCTTATGAACCAATACAACGTAGGTTTTATTTTCACTCAATCCCTACCATGACCGCTCGCCGAAATTCCTTTTATCCTCAGAACAATGCGCATCCATCCGGTCAGTGGAATGGAGTCGGTCACCACTACCCCTCGACGGGCAATTATTCCCCCACAACTTATCCTTCTCCCACCGTCACCCATCATCACGTCGCTTCAGCGCAACAAGTGGTGTCTCCATACGGGACTGTTGATGCCCAAGCAAGCGACATAGCATATCAAGCCTCATATTACGCCGTAGCCCAGCCCTACTCACAACCTGGAAGCCCCTCGACTTCAGTTCCTCAGCAACCAATTTATTCTTCGGTGAACCAATCCATATCACCAGTGCAACCACCGCGGCAGCCTCATACTCACCTACATTCTCATTCTCAATCCCACTCTCACTCTCAGTCGCAATCATACTCGCAATCGCAATCTCAGCCGCACTCTCCCTCGTACCCTTCGCGGAGCCGTTCACACTCCCAGGCACATCCGTACATACCGCCACAGCCGTCAGGACATCAGGCTATGATGGTTTCCCATCATTCTTCCTCGCATTATCCACCACAGGTGCCATTAGCCCAAGCTATCAACATCTCACCACAATTCCCGGCTTCCCCTTCGCGACCCTTTTCATGTGACATGTGCGCATTGTCTTTCAATCGCCAGCACGACCTAAAACGGCATCGAGAGACACATACAGGAGAGAAACCTTACCTATGTAATGGAGGATGTGGGAAAACATTCACGAGGAAGGACGCATTGAAGCGACATCAGGTTGGAAAGCACATCTTTGGTCTGCTTTGTCTACTCATGGCTTGTCATGTATTTAGCTTGTAAAAGGGTGTGGCAAAATCGACGACGCCTGGCCCTGATTCGTCGTGGGTGTTATATCGGTTATAAAATGTTGGTCCTTTCACTTGATGACCTTGGTTTCTGGACTGATTGTCAACGTCCAGATCTTCAATGGTCCTGCCGGCAATGGCATTTTAATTCCGTTCGATCGATGTAAATGATTCGGTTGGAGATTAACCTGTACATTCTTTTAATCTATTGCACGCGTCCGATGAGCATTCGTGGTGGCTTTTCGGAGAATAATTTTCTTACTTTCCCTTAATGTAGGACTCGAGCACAATGTAATGATGAATATTCAGCTCTCGGGATCAGGTATGAACAACTTTCTCGAGAATCCACGCATCATGAGGGACGATCTTCTTGTAGTAGTTCTCGTGTACCCCAACTTCCTCGAAGCCGTGACGCTCGTAAAATTTCTTTGCACCGTCATTCGAAATTTGCACATGAAGGTATATCTTGTTGATCGTCGGTTTTGTATGCGAAGACGCAGCAGCAAGAATTAGCTCAAGGCTTTGTGACCCCAAACTTCTGGAACGATATGGCTTTGAAACACGATCAGTTGTAGGTGTATGAACGTGTTATAGTCAAACGTACTGCGAGGACTCCCATGGTCATTAAATACAACCAGACCTGATTATCTTTGGTCTCCAATCGACAGCAGATCGTGCCAACTGGAACGTCATTATAGTAAACTGCACAAATATGAGATTATTCAATCCTCCGAACTTGGTTGTGGTGATGGACGAACCGAGTTTGCAGAATTCCTCCACGTCCCAGAGTAATATGTCTTGATAGAACTTCTCGCTGTATTTGATTGGAAACAAGACCGAATTTAATTTTCGGACAGTCCCAAGATTATTTGGGGTCAAGGATGCAAATGAGACGCGGGAGGTTGGCGTTGAGCTTACAGTTGGCATGCTGAAAAAACTTGTATAGAACCGTGAGAAACGTGTCGTCTGCAGCTGGGGTTCATTATATGTATACGCTATTATACATACCATCATATAATATTTGACTTGAACTTGAGTCAGAGCATTCCAGATCCTCCGAATCAAATCAAGTTTAGTCTCCCGTAGGCAGACCATAAAATTCGTGTTTTTTGAGAGAGGGACGACAAGACTCATATTTGGAATGCGCCGAAATGCTTGGTTGTACCCCAGAAAAAGGCGCCGATATGTCACTCACAGGTCGCTCTCTGCAGAACCGGAACTTCAACTTGATGTCTTTTGAAACTATAGGTCCAGTATATGAAATTTCACCTATTTAAGAAAGCGTCCGGTGCCTGATACCTTTTCTATACTACGAACCATTCTACCTGGGTTTGGGCAGCTATGATCTATTTGTCATGGAAGCCCGATATGCTTCATTCTAATCCCCGAAGTTGGTGAGCACTCTTGGACTCATAGTCTTACTCCATTAGCATCTGCATCGTCCAACCTTCTGATGGACCACAGCTAGGTTCCCTTTGATGTACCATTTCAGCCCTATTCCAAACGGTTATCATTTTCATTCACCGAGAATAAACTTTCTTAGTTCCCGATGAAACCGTTTCTTTTGCATTTCTTAGGATACCTGAGTAGTGGTTACTGAACGACTACATTTCGCTTCTGACGAAGTGGCAACAAGTAGGTCTGCATTGTCTTTTCAATTCCTATGCTATACCAAATGATGAGTATGCCATCCATGTTCTTGAAGGAGAACCGGCTCAGCTGAATGAACCCGGGAGTCTTTTTGCAGGCGAGGCTTAACCATACTCACTCCTTCGTGGCTTTCAACGCTCGAGAGAGATCATACTCCATATTGTCCTCCAGCGAGATCAAAATGTCAGACAATGTCTGGCAACGGGCCCGGGCATGGACAGCGTCAATGCCAAATGATGGTTATAGTTTGGCAGAACCTGGGCTTGCGCTAAAGCATCTGATTTGCCTGACCAGTCAGGCAAGATTTCACAGAAAGTCTGTTCCGAATTTCTCAGGGCAACCGTTCGAATTCCTTCAGCAATACCCTCTCTTCCTGTTATGACTGAGTAAAGGACTTGCTGTTCATCTATTATGTAAGTGTCGCCAAAGATCATATCCTTCCGACAGAAGTTTGAGGGACTCCACGGACCGATAATTTACGAAATGTATAGATGTGTTGTGTTACGGACCGGTATGTGGAGTAGCCCGCCTGAGAATTGGACAAGTTTATAATATATTAAATATTAGCCAATAGATGCCCGACCACCGGAGAATATGACTCCAGGCACTAGTACGAGTCCCTCAAGTCCATACCAATATGGTCAGTTTCGAATTCGTTTGGACTTATATGGTACCCGTCCAATGGTGGCCCGTGGTACAGTACTAGTACGGTAGGTCGTCGTTGCTTGGCTTCAGGTCCTGTGCTTATGATTTCACATCTTCATTGGGATGAGGGTGTTTTGTAAGTGTAGTAGCTTGTAAACGAACTATTGAACGATGTTCGGCAAGCCCAAGACGAAGACAATCGAACGTCGGTGAGATTTCTGCCCAAGGGGAAATGCACTTCAAAATTTCAATGCCTCAAACATGGGTGGAAATAAAATGAGCCTGCTAGTCGTATACCCAGACACGGAAAACGTGTTGTTGAAGTCCGAGAAATCGTGCAATGCTCTCCGCCGGTGAAAAATGAGAAGGAGTTTTGGCTACTATGGAGCAGCGCTAGCACTCTATTGATATGTACACGTGGATAACTTCTTGATGTTCCGGTCGGAATGGAGGACGATGGCGCCGTCCGCCAGATCAAGGAGAGACCACAGTTATCCAGCTTTCATCCGCCCTCAGAATCTGTTGGAGAGTACACGAAGAGTGGAAGCTGATGAAAGTTGTGAGAACCTGTCGTATTGTGGTGGATGGTGTTGGATTAATAGATTCCAATAGAAATGTCCTCGAGTTTACTGTTCACCGTTGAGCGGTTGGTTGAACCCAGAACCGGCACACTGAGCTCGAGAACCAATTCGCCTGAACTTGCGTGGCACGCCCGCAAGAACCGGCTTTGACTGGAAGCGCAACTGCTTCCACCAGAAATCCTGCAATAATTCATGGATTCAAATGGTGTACATATACTCCTTGCCTTTAGTACAGTGGGATGAATTGTCCTCTGGTCAATTCACGAAACAGTGGAATGGCGAATACACAATCGGGAAGTCCTCAGTGAAAGACGGTGTAATGATTAAAAAGAAATGCGACGCAGCGGTTCCAGAACAAAAAACTTCTGCTTGGATTGTGGTGGAAATCAGATTGGGAAAAGATCTGCGATGCCGGTGACGATGGTCAATAAATGTTCTAACAGAATGAACAAATATACAGACTAATTCTGCTTCCGCCCTACACCTCGAAGCCTTGGTTTGCATGGAGACCGCTGCAACCTCTCCAGATAGACATCGTGGTAGCTTCGGAACGTACATGCCCCTATATTCTCGTCGTACTCCTCCAGCGTAGCCCAAATGCAATGCCACCTGGGATTCTCCTCCGCGAACTTGAATGCCACTCCCAGGTGATTCTGATCCCACGTTAGTTCCCCCAAATGCCTCCGCATCTCATCAACATTGATATTCGGCTCGCGCTCAAACGCTTTGTCGGTCAGCGTGATCAGCGCACAGTCCACTATTGGCAGCTCGATGCCGATTAGCTGGCCATTTGGGGGATCAAATATTGGATTTGAGGACGGGTCCATCTGGAGCTCTTTCGGGACACCACGATGCAGCGGATCGTAGCCGTCGACGAGAACTTGAAAGGTAGTGTTATCGGTAAAGTCGAGAGTTAAGGTCGGGTGATTGGAAGACCGTCGCACTCTTTTCAAAACTTTTCCGATAATGTCACTTGGATTGATACCGATATGATTGAGACGAAGTGGGGGTGGCCGATGATGAACGTCGGCGGGGGCTGTGCGAAGTGTCCGATGAGAAACGATCTGAGAAGGAGTCGCTCAAGTTCAAGTTACCAGCATCTGCTATGCTAGATTCCATGGCATTAAAGCGGAGGAGACTCAGGAGTCTCAATTGGTCCATGCATCTAGTATGCTTGAGAAGAATTCTACATGACACCAAATTACAAAGACTCATAGTCAACCACAAGAACAAATCTCCAGGCTTTCTACATTATGTAATATTCCTGTTGGGAATGCCAGTAAGGATGAAACAATGAAGTGAGTACATAAGCAATGAGTACTGAAATTTTCCAACTTGCGCACAAGCTTGTGTTTATATATAATCCGTGAAAAAAAGTGCTCTAACCACTCTGCAAAATCTTCACCCTAAAAATTAGGAACATGTGGTTATTACTAGGACTGCGTAGGTCACGTTCAAGCAACGTTGCAGTCACAGGAGTAGATGAGCGTTAGTTACCTTGACCACGTCTGCCGCGATGGAGAGCAAGTTGACCATCATGCAAGCGCACTCACGGCCTTTAGGACCTCGTAGCATCCCACGCCCAACGTCCCCTGCTCCTCTGATGCTCCCAGAAACAAGCCCTCTTGTCATCCGAAAGGCAACCAAATATAATTCTACCCTTTCTCCTCCCACAAATTCACCTTCCAGATCACCTACTCCGTCCCTTGCTCTCAATATCCCCTCGAGCCAATTAAGGTCCTCCACCCCCAAACCCGCCATGCGACTGGCGATCCCAATTTCAAATGGTTCTGTAAATGGATCGTCTGTGCAGTCGACTGGTGGCGACTCACCGCTATTTGAAAGTTACTACCGTGGTCCTGCACTTAAAATAAACACCGCGGATCCTCCAGAAGAGATGACCTTACGTCCAGAATCTACATGCATGCCTCAGTCTACGCAGAAGCCCACAGAACCGCTGGCCGATATCCGCGGAATGCTGCACGAGCTCGAGATCAGGACCTCTTCGACTGCTTCACCGAATACCCAATCAGATGATGATGCTGTACCTACACCTGCGACCTCGCCCTTATCATGGTCAGATGACGTTCTGGAGGAATTGTCGCGGCTGGGAGAAGGCGCGGGAGGTGCTGTGCACAAGGTCAAGGATAAGCGCACCAGCAAGATCATGGCGCGCAAGACAATAACAACCCGCGAAGCACCTATGAAACAACTCCTTCGTGAATTGTCCATCATATCCTCGACCGAGCATGTTAACATCATTCTGTTCCATGGAGCTTATATGTCGCCCTCATCCAGCGAAGTTAAAATCCTCATGGAATTTTGTGAAGGCGGGAGCTTAGAAGCTGTGGGTAAACGTATTAAGGATCGAGGCGCCGTTGTCGGGGAGAAAATTGCAGGCCGATTGGCTGAAGGGGTGAGTTCAACAGTTGTACAGCGAAAGTTCTTCGTTGTGACACGCTCGTTATCAGGTTCTACAAGGTCTCGCATATCTCCACTCAAAGAAAACAATCCATCGGAACATAAAGCCATCTAATATATTACTGTCTCGCGAAGGAATCGTCAAACTCTGCGACTTTGGTGTTTCGGGCGAACTCGTCGATTCTACGGCCGGCACATTTACAGGAACCTTCTACATGGCCGTCAGTGACAGTCTACTTTTTCTATCAAGTTTCGTTTCGCTTAATCTCTACATTACAGCCGGAGCGAATCTGTGGTCACGAGTACACCATTCGATCTGACGTATGGTCCACCGGAATTTCTCTTCTCGAGCTTGTCCAGAATCGGTTCCCGTTCCCAGATGACCTTCCCCCGATTGAGTTGATGATGTATATCACAACAGGCGAAGTATGTTCTCAACATGATTGCCGGCCCGATTGCTCTAATTAGCACTCATATTCTGCAGCCTCCTAGCCTTGATGATGAACCTGGTGTACAGTGGAGTGACGATATGAAAGATTTCATCAAGCAGACGTAAGAATGGAGAACGCTTTACCATCATATCTTTCTCAAGCACCATCCAGGTTGACGGTCGATGCCCTGACACGACCCACGCCCAAGGATATGCTGGCGCATCCATGGGTGGTGAGCGTCATGAAGCAAGAAGTGCAGATGGCACGATGGATCCGTCAAGTGTGGGGATGGCCGAAATCGAGTCGAAGGTCACGGGATAAGTAAGTCATATCATTCGCTCGCCATTCATTCCATGATGCAGATGGGTACCAGCGGCTCTCGGCCAAATTCCAGCAGCACCGGTTCCAGACCGTCCTCTAGTCAACAAGCCGACTTAACTGGGTACATGGGACCAAGCTCTGATTCACCCTCAAAGAGCGATGATATTTTATTTTGACACGGACTGTTCGGTTCTTGTCTACCTTCAAATCCACCCTCGTGGTTTCGAATCTGTCATCTACTTTCAATATCGCGGTATTTATATGCCATCGTCACTCGTCCCGCTTTCGCATTCTCGTCCTGACCCTCGTTTCAATTCTCGTTCTTCGCAAACAATGTCCATACACAGAGCTACTACAACCACTGCTACACCTATACACTCGTACATCTACAATGTCTCTCTGTTTGGCTTCCGGATGGTACCTACGCTTGATCGTACTTACTGTTGTTACTCCCCCTCAAATCTTTGTGTTACCAGTCACTTACTCCAGGTTGTTCATGGCTTTAATAACCTATCTCGCTTCACTCCTAGTCTTGTTACCATCTGTTATAGGAAAGCATTGAGGTTGATTACTTTCTATAATGTCTGGTAGCACTTTACTGTAATCAAACACATGGGCTTTTCAAACTCTGACAAACCACATTTGGCACCAGTGGTGGCAACCCCATCATTAGTTATTGGCAATTGCATTTGTGTGTCATTGGCAGTGGTAGCAGAGATATGTTTGATGCAAGATTTGGTGTCAGTGCATATGCCCTCCTTGATCTTGCCAGCTTGAGCTGTTTGGCCTGTTCCTCCCTGGCCTTCTTGGCCTGCCACTCATTTTGTAGATCCTGAAGCACACCATTATCAGCTGTCTGTGCAACACATTGAGCTTGTTTGTGAGGTGGTCCAGATGTGTCAATAAAAGTCAAAGGGGTGTTTTCATTGGTAGGTTTTCACTTATGGCCTGCCATGATGTTGGATGGAGTGTAAACAGCACAAGAAGTCATTGGCAGTGTTGTGCAGTGGACAAGGCTGTTGATATGATTGTCAAAGCAGGGTGCCATGGGTGGTAAAAAGGTTGTAGGTGCTAGTTTAAATATTGTGAATCTACAGAAATTTGATTTTGGTTAGTAATGGACATCAAAAATCAAGGCCAGAGGAGCATGTCAATGTAGCAGGCAGGGGTAACAAGTAGTCATGTTGGAAAGAGGGTGTTGGGAGAGTAAGCAGTTTGGTGTAGTAGAATAGATTACATAGGGCCATAGGACACTTTTTGGCTCAGTATACCACAACTCTAGACCAGGATGTCACATCAAGAGCAGAGAAACTGCATACGCTGTTGGGAGTGCCTTCCATAATGGGTAATTTTGGACTTTGAAAAGCCCATGTACTTGATTATGGCGAAGTGTTACCAGTCTCCTTAGGTACTAATATGAACACACACTTCTCCACTTTCCTCACTCCTGCTGCTCTAGCACTCAGCACTGTGGATAGCTAAGGAGACTGGTCACAAGTCTACTTCACTCCATGTGGCCATGTATTTTTCCCCAGGGAACAGGGAAAGGGAAACATGTCATGTGATTTCCCACAATTTTTCCTGAGGGAAAATGTTAGGTAAACAATGGCATGTGGCTAATTTTCCTGGCTCTGGTGTCATAAAAGGTTGCTGCTAGCACTGACTCTGACCTTGCTTGGTTTAGGAATCAGTTACATATGATGAGGTCAACTTTATATAATTATTGTGTCTAAAGCCACTGATGCATTGACTTGTACTGGTCCTAGAATGTACAAAGGCCAGGTGTGCATATCAGAATGGACTTTCAACATACCAAATGGATGGAATGAACAAAACTTGGAAGGGTGGAATTTTTGAGTGGTAGATAAAGCTTCAGGGTGTTCTTACGACCAAAGGGCTGTGACAGGATTATTAATTAACAACAAACAAGCTATAAATGCACAGAAAATCTGTTGTCAGCTGGAACCAGGGTAATGATTTTGATCCCTCTAAACATTCACAGGGGTTATGAAGTGTGGTATTGAGCACACAAATTGAAATCCAGTAACCCTCAAAATTGAGTACATTCAAGGGTAAAAAGGATCATTATTCTGGCAGGCATGTGAATGAAGGTACAGGAAATAGTAATGACACTGTAATTTCAATGGGCAAAGGACTGCAGGCCTATCCCCATTCACACCAGGTGCTAGGGTATGTGGTTATGGAATGATAATGAGTTCATTGCCACTAGTGGCATGAAATATGAAAGTTGTATCATCCCCTTCATTGTCATTGTGACTTGGTGTTTTTTCCCACTATGTTTTCTTGTGCACAAATTCTTCTGGATATCTACCATGCTCCCAGCTGCAAGAAAGTCATATTGTCCCCTCATTGTCATTGTGACTCAGGGTTTCTCCCTGCTGTGTCTTCTCATGCACAAATCAAGCACAAATTCTTCTGGATGTCTACCACAATCTCAGGCACCACAGGGTGTGCAGGATTCCATGGGGAGTTTGTGATGAGTCATTAGATGATGGATGAAAGAAAGTGGCTTTGGGTGCAATCAGGGATCCAAGTGTGTGATGTGCCAACACAAGAGTGGCTGACAATTTGGTACTATTTGTTTCTGGCAGGTCAAAAAGCAGTTATCACACTGGAAAATACAAAATTTCAGCTGTACTCAAAACTAATCTGAAACTTTAAGTTTCGCTGCAAACATTAGGGGCGCCGAAACCAGCATCGAAACTAAAAGTTTCGGCACGCCTGAAATTGTTACCGAAACCACATGTTTAGCTATTGTTTTCAGGTGGAATGAAATTGGTTCCGAAATTTTCCATTTCAGGTATCCTGAAATTCAAAAGGAAAGCTTAAACTTAGGGACTAATATCAGGTTACCTGAAATTAAATATTTCGTGTCCCCCGAAATTCTAACTGATATATTAAGTTTCGA
>Ga0210402_10002992_pt1 | contig 16079 bp, 19 predicted proteins | sample IncBWC7MmetaG_FD_161055 | JGI IMG/M metagenome (GOLD analysis project Ga0210402, IMG submission 161055) | Forest soil microbial communities from Barre Woods Harvard Forest LTER site, Petersham, Massachusetts, United States - Inc-BW-C-7-M | ecosystem: Environmental > Terrestrial > Soil >... | reverse complement strand
GACGACACGACTGTTTGGTGGACAGGATGGCAGCAAGGCAAGTGATCGCCTAAAAAATAGGCTGCAGATGAGGAGTTGTGCAGGGTGGCGCGCCCAATAATGATGCACAAACGCCGGGATGCGGGCCCAAAATCAGCAAATGATACGATGCGGCGAATGGTGGTAAGCCACGGCCAAGTGGCAGTGCGAGCGCTGCGGCCGGTCTTTTTTCGGGGTCAATTGTGTTTCCGATCTATGACGTCTCGACTTGGCTCGCGGATCGGCCCGAGACGCTCGGCTCGAAAGAGAAGACTTGGCTCAACCCGGATCGGCAACTCGATCTTCCCGCAAGGCGACATCTTTTCAAGGTCGGTCGGCCCAATACCGGAGAAAACTGGATCTTCGTCGGATATCTGCTATTCGACGCGTTGATTGGAAATACTGATCGCCACCATGACAACTGGGGGCATAGTTCTCATTCGTGATGATGACGGAACCAGAACGATTGCAGGTGGGGCATCATTCAAGCTTTGTTTGGCGCGGTCCTTCGATCATGCGTCAAGTCTAGGGCGCGACCTGACAGACCTGAAATGTCAGGAGCGCCCCAATACAAAGGGACAAACGTGGTAGCGCGTAGGCGTATGCTGAGCGAGGGCGTTCGGCGTTTTACGGCGCGGGCCAACTCGGACGAACTCTGACAGGCAGGGAAGTTGTGGAGAGCTTGCTTAGAATATTTCCCCAACCGACCAAGCTGAGGATGCTTCAGAACTGTCCGCCGGCGCGTCAATGCTTGCCCGTCGCGACCACGGTCTCTCTGTGCGGGACATCCAATGACGCTATTGCAACTTAGGTACGAGGGGCAATCTTTGCCGAACGCCGCGACTGAACCGCGCGGTTTGTTAAAATTGTTTACTGACGATTGTAGGCGCCAGCGGACGGGTGTAAACGATCCGATGGGGCAGATCGATGGGTGGCATACGGCTGTGTTGAGAGGCGTGTTTGCGTTTGCGTGCGTTGCAGCGGCATGTTGGTCGGCGTCGGCCGCCGATTTGACAACGACTCTCTCCAGGGAAAACAAGACAATTGTCCTTCTGACCGGCGAAATTGCGGCAGGCGACGCGAGCCGGCTGAGAGACATCGTCAGAGCGTCAATTACTTCTGGCCGGCCGGTATCGGGAATACGATTTAACTCGCCGAGCGGCAGCCTCATCGAAGGTGTCCGGCTCGCCGCCATCATTCAGAATGCAAAAATAGCAACCGTGATTGCCAGCGGGTCAACGTGCGCTTCGGCGTGCTTTATTGCGTTCATTGCCGGCAACCAGAAATACGTAAGCGCTACGGCGACCGTCGGTGTTCCGGGCGCCGCCGATAAATTTGGTCGGGACGCCGCTGGTGAAGTCCCGTCAATTGTTCGGGTAGCCAAGGAACTCGGACTGCTGGACGCAATCGTCGAAAAAATGCTCGCGACGCGTGAGGACGAAATTGCCTGGCTGACACCCGACGACCTCCGTGCCATGGGGGCGACGACGACCGGAAGGCCGAGTGTACCGATTCGATGAAGAGATGATATCTGCCGAGCCGTCCCAAGTTCGGCTTGGTTACTCCGGGGGGCGCAATCGCCGGAGCCGGTCGCCATGGCGCTCGTGTCGGGTTGTGAATTCCGGAGCTTGCGCGAGAGAGTGCCGGCAATGAGGCCGCGCATGATTCGAATTCCAAAATCCGGAACTGATCAGAAGAGATAAGGCGGTACGCCGATAAGGTCACACGCAGATTGTCGCTTGCATCCTTCCAGGCATAACGTATAGTCCCCTAGACTATATACGCCGGAGCGTTGCAAACTCATGTGTCCCACCGACCTGCCGGCCATGGACGGCGCCGAAGCCGCGGATGCGAAGGGATCATACCGCGAACTTGCCACGGCTGTTCCATCTTGGCGGGGGGGCCTTCCAGGGCGGCTCCTCGCAGGGGCCGCATGGGTTGTCTTCGTCCTGTTCATCTATCTGTTGATGTCGTTTCATAGTCTGTTGCAACCCGCATTTACGACCACAGAAGCCGTATTGGCTCTCGTCTTGCTCGGCCTCGTGATTGGTCGGGCGTAAGGGACGCTGTCGTAAGGCTTGATGATCCGTCGCCGAAGCCGACGCAAATCCGTTATGCATGCGATCGGCGGTGCGGCGACGCCAATTACTGTCGCAATATCGATTTGTTAGTCGAATTTCCCGCTCCGAAACATAAGCTCGCCAGAATCGCGGCCGTGGCGGGCCATTCTTGCAGAACGAAATATCCCCGAAATCGCGAAAATATAGGCAGCGAGCGACCTCTGCCGGCCTGGTGCACGGTCAATAACGCCTCATGCCGCCCTGGAAGCTCGCTCTTCCAAGAGACCCGCTCCTACCAGCGCCGCCCGGATGCGCTCGATCTCCGCCGCGCCGAGCTTGACCAGCGGCTCCCGCACCACCGCGCGGGGGAGCCGGCCGAGCAATACCAAGGCTTCTTTCATGCGGTTGTGCAGGTCGGCGAACGGGTCGGCGTAGAAGACACGTGCGAGCGGGTAGATGCGGTCGTTCATCGCCTTGGCAGCGGCAAGGTCGTTCGCCGCCACGGCGCGGAACAACTGCACCTGCAAATCGGCGATGACGCTGCCTGCGCCCGACAACAGGCCCTTGCAGCCGAGTACCAGGGACGAGAACAACCACGACGAGTGGGTCGACAGCACGTTCACGGGCCGGGTCAGGCCTTGCAGCGTGCGCACCTGCCACTCGTGAAGTTGCACGTTGTTGGTCCAGTCCTTGATGGCGCGAATCGATGGCACCGCCTCGATGAGCCGCAACAGCGTCTCCGGCGGATAGCCCTGGCCGGTCGCGAGCGGATACTGGAACGCGATGATCGGCAGATCGGATGCTTCCGCAATGCGGCGGAAATGGGCGATCGCCATTTCGGCGCTCTGCCCGAGGGTGAACGGCGCGGGCGGAAACACCAGCAGCGCGGAAGCGCCGCCGGCGGTCGCGGCGCGCGCGATCCGTGCCGCGTCCTGACTGCCGTCCGCCCAGACGCCGTGAACGATCGGCAGTCTGTCGCCGACTTCGTCGGCCGCGATTGTCATGACGCGGCGCTGCTCCTCGAACGTGCAGGAGGCAACCTCCGTTGAATGCGCGTTGACCGTGACGGCAGAAAGCCCGTCCACAGACGCAACATGGCGCAGGTGACTGCGGAAGCTTTTTTCGTCGATCGCGAGATCGTCCTCGAACGGCAGCAACACGGCTGGAATGACGCCTGCGGGAACGAAAGCCGGATGACGGGTCATGAAGGGTTAATCCTGATGGCGGCGCATGCGCCGAGTGTCGAACCTAGCGGATCGCCCGGCCGGCCGCACGGGCAAAATCCCACCCGTCGATCCGGGCGGAACCCCTGACCGGCCGACGCGGTTGAAAGCGGCCCGCAATTCGCACGGGCGCACCATCGAGCCAGTCAGCGACGAACCCGTTTTTAGGCTATAAGGCGGCAAAGACGTCGCGTGATAGTCGCGTGATAGATGACATGAGGATTGCGCATGATGAAGAATGTTCAAGCTGGATGTGTTCGGTTCGCGACAATCGTAGCGCTCGGATTGCTGGCCGGTACCATGCCTGGGTATTTTCGCGTGGCCGCGGCCGAGACAGCCCGCGAGGCGTGCACGCACGATGCCTTCAGGCTCTGCAGCGATGCTATGCCGGACGTGGGGCGAACCAAGGCGTGCCTTGCAAAGAACCGGAGCAGCCTCAGTCCGTTATGCCGGGCAGCTTTTTCGGGCGGCGGCAGCCATGCGCGCCACTATCGCCGCCACCGTCGCACCTGATGGGTGAAGGAGGGACGGCGGTCGTCGCGGATGTCGACGGTTGTGATGCAGGTGATGACCCCCGATGCCCATCCAGCGATCCTGCCCGCCGAACTTGCGGACGCGCTGTTCGCACATGCCGGCACCGTGACGATCGAAGCCGGGCAGACGCTGTTTCTCGCCGGTGATCCGTGCACCGGCTGCTATCGGTTGGTCGACGGTCTTCTGAAGGTGACGCTCGATCTCGGTGCCGGCCGCGAGCGCATTCTCGCGATCCTCGGCCTCGGCGCGCTGGTGGGCGAGTTGTCGGTCATCGACGGCACGCCGCGCTCGGCCTCTGTGACTGCGATCCGGGCCTCGAAGCTGCAGTTCGTCAGCCGTGCCGCTTTCGACGACTTCGGGCGTGCCCATCCGGAAATCTTCCGCACGATCGCGGGCGTGCTGGCCCGCCGCCTGCGCGACATCAACGGCGCGCTGGTGGCGGCAAGTTTTCTGTCCGTCAAGGGCCGGGCCGCCCGAACCATGCTGATCCTTGCTGATGCTTTCGGCAAGGATGTCGGCCAAGGCCGCATCCTGATCCGGCAAAAGATGAACCAGGGCGATCTCGCCGCCCTGGCCGGCATTGCGCGGGAAAATTTGAGCCGTGTCCTCCAGGACTGGATGGACGGAGCGCTGGTAAGCCGGCTTGCCGGCTACTATTGCGTCGAAGACAAAACGGCGCTCGAGCGCGAAGCGGGGCTGTAGAATGGGCAAAATCGCCTGCCGCGACCTATGAGTTTGCGCACCGCACGTGCGCGATTTTGCCCACGCGGTATCACGGAGAAGCCTGACTGCGTGGGCAAAATCGCAGGTGAGGCAGGTCCTCGTCGTTTATCCGTGCAGGCGATTTTGCCCACCCTACAAGCCGCGCCGTCACCGCGACGCCCCCACCAGCACCAACGAAATCGCCGGCACATAGCTGATCAGCATCAAGGTCGCAAAGTTGATCAGCACGAACGGCACCACGCCGCGATAGATCGAGCCGAGCGGCTGGTCGAAAATCGCCTGCGAGGCGAACAGGTTGAGGCCGAATGGCGGGGTGTACATCCCGATCGACAGATTGACCGCCATGATGATGCCGAAGTGGATGGGATCCACCCCCGCCGCCACGACCACCGGCAGCAGCAGCGGCGTGAGGATCGTGATGGCGGCCGGCGGCTCCAGGAAGCTGCCGATCAGCAGCAGGCCGAGATTGACCATCAGTAGAATCTGCCACAGCGGAAGATGCAGCGTATTCATAGCGCCGACGATGCTCTGCGGAATGCCGCTCGTGGTCAGCAGCCAGGAATAGATGCCGGCCGCCGTCACGATGATGAGAATTTGCGAGATCAGGAAGACCGCCGCGAGCGTGATACGCCAGAGGTCGCGCCAGCCGATGTCGCGGTAGATGAACATGGTCACCACCAACGAGTACACGGCGGCAACGCCGGCGGCCTCGGTCGGTGTGAATACGCCGCCATAGATCCCGCCGAAGATTACGAACGGCGTGCCGAGCGCCCAGCCGGCCTCCTTGGTGGCGGCCCATATCTTTGGCCATGACGCCTTCTCGCCGACCGCGACCTTGCGGGAGCGCGAGTAGAGGACGACGTAGATCGCGTCGACGAGCCCGATCAACAGGCTCGGCAGGATGCCGGCGGTGAACAGCGCGATCGCGGATTGCTGCGCCGACATGCTGTAGAGGATCATCGAGATGGACGGCGGAATCACCACCGCGATGGCGCCTGACGACGCGATCAGACTCACGGTGAAGCGGTCCCCATAGCCGCCGCTCTTGAGCGCCGGGTAGACGAGGCGGCCGACCGCCGCGACCGTGCCGACAGCGGTGTGCGACATCGCCCCGAACAGTTCGGACGATACGATCGTGGTCATCGGAAGCGAGCCGCGCGTGCTGCCGGTGAGCGCCGTTACCCACACGATCACGCGCCTGGCGATGCCGCCTTGGCCCATGATTTCGCCCGCAAGAATGAAGAACGGGATCGCCAGCAGGGGGAAGTTGGCGAGGCTGCCGAACATGTTGGTCTGGATCACCGTGGTCTGCACATCGGCGACGAAGAGGACCGCGATCAATGAGCTGAGCAGGAGGATCAGATAGATGGGAAAGCCGACGCACAGCAGGATCACCGGCAAGACGAAATACACGAAGATCGCTAGCACGGCCGCGGTGCCTGAAACGATGCGATCAGACGGACGGCGACCAGGAGCGCGTTGAGACCGAGGCCGATCGGCACCAGCGCCTGCGGTACCACCATCGGAATCTCCGCAGCTTCGCTGCGCTGGTCGAACTCGGCCAGCATCTGCACGGCGGGCCAGCCGAGCACGATGAGGATGGTGCACACGGCGATCATAGTGAGGTCGGCGGCAATGTCGAAGGCGCGGCGCAGCCTCGGTGGCAGGGCGTGGAGGATGACGTCCATGCGCAACTGCTTGCCCTCGAAGCCCACGATGGCGTTGCCGAGAAACACCGTGCCCACCAGAAGGAACAACATGATCTCCTCGGCCGACGCGATCGGACGAAAGAACACATAGCGGCCGACGATGTTAGCGACGTTGAGCGCGACCGCGATGAGCATCAACACCGCGGTCAGGCCCTGAATGCCGAGGACGAGACCTCCGATTGCGATCATTCGAGCCTCCGCAAGGGCGCCGATCCCACGCGCGATGATAGCGGGATCAGACGTTGCGGTCATCGGCACGCGCTCGGCGACGGCGTGGCCCAGCCTCAGTTCTCAATTTCCTGGTAACAGGGAAAATAACGGGAATTTGCAAAATTTCCGGTCATTTCGGCGCTATCCGGCGTCAATTCGTTCAGCGATTTGAATCGTTTGCAGGCGATTCCCTGCTGTTCGCGGAACAGGGATTTTTTCGTCCGAACAGAGATGGAGTGCACCCCTTGGGTGAGACACGAAAATCAGGGACAGATTGCGTTGGGGCTCTCCGGGGTCTGCGGCGCGGCGGCTGCGGACCCTGGTTGGTGGTTTGGCTGGGCGGAGCAAGCCGCGAGCGAGCGCGCCCCCCATAGCGCCGTAGCGAGCGAGCGGCTTGCGGTGGTCATGGCACCCCCCTGCGAATGTAGGTTGGCCTCGAACTCCGCGGGCGGTTGATACGCCAATGCCGAGTGTAGCCGCTGGCGATTATAGACCTCTTCGATGAAGCTGCCGATCATTTCCCGCGCTTGCTGGGCGTCGCGGTAGCTGCGCCCGTCCACCTCCTCTTGCTTGAGCGTTTTCATGAAGCTCTCCGCCTTGGCATTGTCGTAAGGATTGCCGATCCGGCTCATGCTTGGTTGGATGTCGTGGGCTGCAAGCAGGGCCGTGTACTCACCGCATGCATACTGCACGCCGCGGTCGGAGTGATGGATGAGGCTGCCGGCTGGGGGGCGGCGTGCCGCCAGCGCCATGCTCAGCGCCGCAACGGCCAAGCTCGCCTGCAGATGGGTCTCCAATGCCCAACCGACCACCCGCCGGCTGAAGGCGTCGAGCACGATGGCCAGATATGCGAACTCCTCCTGCAGGTGGATATAGGTGATGTCCGCCACCCAGAGCTGGTCGAGACCGCTTGGCATCATGCCGCGCGCCAGGTTCGCCACCACCCGCCAGCCATGACGAGAGTTGGTCGTGACAGGAACGAACGGCCGGCTCCTCAAGCACAGCAGATTGTCCTGACGCATCAGGCGCAGCACCCGCTTGTGGTTGACCGCAAGGCCTTCGCGACGCAGCTGCGCAGCGATCCGGCGGTACCCATAGTGCGGATGCCCCAATGCCAAACGCTGGATCGCATCACGCACCCCGGTCTCCTCCTGGCGCGGCGCCGACGCGCCCCAATGGCGGTAGTACCCCGCGCGGCTCACGCCGGCCAGCGCGCACATCCGCTCAATCGTGAGTTCGCCTTGCGGCAGGGGGGCCGTCATCGCTTGGATGACCTCGTAGACCCCGTCACGCCAGTCCCGGTGCTCGACCGGCGTGCTCCCCTGACCTGCCGCAAGGCTTGCCGAAAAGAATCCAGTTCGACCTGCTGCTGGCCGACCTTGCGCTCCAGCGCGGCAATGCGCCGGCGCGATGCCTCAAGTTCGCCGCTTGGTGCACCGGGCGGCGAACTCGGCTCACCGCCTGTAGGCGAAGCGCACGCCTCTGACTTGCGCGGTCGACCCGGACCGCGCAGAGCCTCGGGACCGCCCGAAAGGAAGCGATCACGCCAGATGTACAAATCCTTGCTGGAAAACTGCAGCTCGCGCGCTAACGTGCGCACCTTCTCCCCCGCAAGCATCCGATTGACGATCCCGAGCTTGAACGCCCGGCTAAAAACACGGTGTGATGACTTGGGCTTGGACATCCGTTCTCCTTTAGAGAACTGTCCCTTATTTTCCGTGTCTCACTTTCGGGGTGCACTCCAGAATCTTTTTGCCCGAACAGGGAATTTTTCGCCAGAACAGGGAAACTATCAGGCGGGGTGCCGGGTCGGTTTGGTAATAGTTTAATAATACCACAATAGTCCTCTTTTTACAAGATAAAAATGCCAGGCCGAACTTAAAAGAGACGAGCTGATTTTCATTCGTGTAAATCTGATGGCCGTCTTCGGGAAGAGGAGGGTGGGCGCCTCTTCCGCGGCACGACCACATCGACTGCCCTCGCGAGGGTAAGCGCTTCTGCGCTGGCGCAAGCGGCAAGGAATCAAAAAATCTGCTAAAAGTTCAAGCGATTCGGCCGAGGGTGGTGCCCCGGCCGGTATCGTAACTCGCGTCTGGTTAGCGCCGCCGCGAGCGTGGAATCACTTGCACGATTTTCATCGCATGGACGGATTCTGCGGTCAGCGGCGCTCTGTAAAGAGAGTGTCGCATGGTCGATTACCTCACGCACCCGCTCGATAGCTGTTTCAAACGAGTAGAGCGGGCACACGAACACCTTCTTAATCTCATGGCGCAAGCCGACGACGCCTTTCGAAAACAGGCCAATTCCGTTGTCTTTGAGTTCGATCCGAATCCCCCGTACAAGAGCATCACGAATCTCTCTCTTCCCACTGAGACTTTCTACGGAATGCAATTCGGCATTTTGATGGGGGAGATTTGTTACAACCTCAGAAGTGCTCTCGATTATCTTGTTTTCGAACTGGCCATACTCGATTCCGGCGCCGAGCAAAGCGGCACGCAGTTTCCGATTATGGACGCGAAAGAGGACTTTGTTCGGGACGCAGAGCGACGTTGCCTCAAAGGCATCAACCCCAGCCATGTCGCAGTAATCGAGCGACTGCAACCGTACAAGGGATGCAATTGGACGCGGTTGCTCCGCGAGTGTTCCAATCCTGATAAACACCGGCATTTCATGCCTAGCGGAGGTAACGTCACTGCTCGGGTCTTCACTAGTCTTGAATATGACCTGGGTCAGATTTGCGGCTACCCACGCACAGCACCGCATGCCGTCTATGGAACCGTGGACGTGAAGGTTCACGTGACCGGCAACATAACGTTCCCAGATGGGACGCCGGTCATAGAGTCGTTCGAAGAAATCGAGCGAGAGATTGCTAATACACTTGTTGCGTTCAAGCCGGACTTCTAGCGGAGTGAGCGAAGCGCCGTCATCAGGCACCCGCCCGCACCGAAGCCCGTCACGCCAAAGCTGATAAGCGCGTTCGAAAGCCGAGGCGAACTCCACGGTCAAACAGCAAGTCGGCGGGCGAACAAATAGAGGCGATAGAAAGAACGAGCGGAGGCGCTTGAAGCGTCACAGCTTCGAGCGCGTCTAATTTTGCAACGACGAATAACAGAGTTGGTCAAGGAAAACGAAATGTAGAGGAAGTTTTTTGTCGCAATCTACGCGAAGCTGTTTCCCTCATCGATCGAAGCCGAACGGGCCATGGAGATCATATTACAAAAGCTTGGGATTCGTTCTAGCCATCCGCACAGATTGCGTGACATCCCCGAGGATGACTTCATTGAAATGTTGTTCGACGAAAAGTTTGACTAAAAGGTTGTTCCCGTCACGTTGAGCTGGTGAAGGCGCGCCCCAGTCATTACCAGGATTTAAGGCGATCCAGGGAACGCCCCCTTGCGTCTTGCCGAGCATTCAACGCCTGCCTGTCGACAATCGCCTTCAATGCGTCGGCCCGTCCTTTCTTTTTTGCAATTTCATATCCAAGATATGCCTTGGCTATCTCGCGCATCTCCTGCGCACGCACCTTCTTGTCCGCCGTCATGGACGATATGGCTCGATCGAAAGCCGCATTGTCTTCGCTTGCTTGGCTTAGCGCGTCCGCGTAATTGCGGACTAGCTCCATTCGAACGCCTTCTCCCGAACCGGTTTTTCTCTTGATCTCTTTGAGTGGCCTCAGCTTCGTTTTACTCGAATTGGCGATCCAGCTCTTTGCCTGCTCAGTAAACTGACGGACGCTGGCATGGTCGCAACCATCCAGAATATGAATAAGCGCTGCTATATCATCGGCGGCTTTCTTGCCATTCGCACTGATCAACACTGTTTGCAGCTTTGCGAATATGTTTTGAAGATCTCGAATAGGCGTTGAGACGGTTCGGCCCTGATGGCGCTCTCTTCCTTTTGCCAGCTTGCCAGCAAGCTGCGCGACGGTACTACCCTCGTGCGCATCGAGCAACTGCCGGAATTCCCTGATATCACTTAACTGGGATGAACCGCCGAGCGTTTCGACAAGCGCTTCGAAGTCTCGCAACAGGGCTATCAGCGAACCGACTAGCATCGCCATTTCCTCGAAAAGTGCGGTCCTAGGCGGCCGCCCTGAGCGGCGCACCGCCCGGAACGCGACGGAATATTTCGTCGCCGAGTGGATCAAAAATCTCTCTCGTCTGCGGATATGCAATCCTTATTCCCGCAGCATCGGCGATGGCCTGTGTTCTGGGAATGAGTGCGTGTTCGAGCACAAAGTCGCCGTATCCCCAGGACTGCCGAACCGCTCGCTTAGCCTCCTCAATTGACTCCCTCTCGGCGTCTCTCAGGCTTGCAGCTTTGTTTCCTTTCATGGTCCCGACAACACCCGCCAGCTCAAGGTGCGGGAATAATTGGCCCTTCATACGGCTGATGCGCCCCAGCGATTGCCCAACCCGCTCCGCTGACAAACGGTCCAAAACGAATGGCACGACGAGGTGAGTGCTTGCGCACAGGGCATTAATAAAGCCAGTTGTGATCCGGGGAGGCGCATCGATGATAACGCGCTGGAAATTTTTCTGAATCTCGTCGCTATGAAGCACTCGCGCAAAATTGTAGCGTATATCTCCGTTGATGTCCCCGACAAGCCATTTGAGGGCCAGCTGCGTTTCAAGATCGGCGAAAGGATCATCACAATCAATAACTCGAGAATCCCTCTTGGAGTCCCGAACAGGACAGCTCTCGAAGATCACCTCAAAGGAATGGCCGTCCTTACTACCCTCAAGAAGCGCTCTGACCGAACGCCCCGCTCTTTGCTGACGGTTTGATTGCTCAGATAGCAGCATTGAGGACAGTGAGCCTTGATGATCGATATCAATCGCCAATACCCGCTCGTTCCTTTTCGTCTCGAAATACGCTGCCAGATTTGCCGCAATCGTAGTCTTGCCAACCCCACCCTTGAGATTGGCGATCAGTAGGATTGGAATGCTCTGTCGAATTTTGGCGTCGTACCGCTCGGGCCGAATGATGGGCTGGCGGAGCCAAAGATTATTGTCCTCGCCGAATGCATCCCGCACCCGATTCAGTTTGGCTTCCAATTCCCCCGTTTGCTTCTTCAATTCATGAACGTCGGTAGACCAAAAAACCCGGAGTTTGTTCCAGATCGAGTACCACCATCCCTGACGGTGCCCGAACAGAGCGCCCGAAACACCGGAGACGATCACGAATAGCGGATAATATTCCTTTGCTGCGTCTTTGACGAAGTCAATTAGCTGAGAAATTTCCATATGTACCCGGCCCCATCACGCCGACACTCACTTAACCATAGGATGTAGGTATTAACCATACCACGTGGATGGTGTGGATGATAGGGCAGCAAAGGCTGCGAGACCGGCCGCGTCGATTGAGGTCAGCTGCGCTGTCCTCCCGTCTTCGGGAAGGGCTGGAGGTGGGCTCTTTTCCACGGCACGGCCTTCCCGGTGCCCCTTCCGACCTCGCTTCGCTCGGCCACCCTCCAGCACCGCCAGGCGCTCTTGAACGTGACGACGCAGAACCGGGGGGTGAGAAGCGTTCTCGCCGTCTACGCGCGGCGGGTGGGGACCCGTCTTGGTCGGTCAAGTCCCCATGCGCATGAGCGTATCGCGCAGAATTTGCGCTGCGGTGCCGGCATCCTCCGCGGTCACGGTCTCCAGAGGGCTGTGACTGATGCCGCCGTTGCCGCAACGGACAAACAGCATTCCGATGTCCGTGAATCCGTCGAACATGACGGCATCGTGTCCGGCGCCGCTGGCGAGACGCCTCACCGGAAGGTTCGCTCTCTCGATGCTTTCCGCCAACAGCTGCTGCAAGTGCGGAGCGCAGGGAACGGCTTTTGCGCGCAGCAATTCATGTGCACTCAATCGGACGCCGCGCCGTCCCGCAACCGCCTGGGATTCCGCAAGGATATCCGCGAGCGCCCGCGCCAACGCGCCGTCGTCCTGCGCTCGAACATCCAGCGACAGCTCACAGCGCTTCGGAATCACATTGATGGCGCCCTCCGGAACCTCAAAGCGACCGACCGTGCCTAGAAGTCCCGGCTCTGCGCATGCGCGCCGTTCCACGAACAGCGCGATTTCCGCAGCCGCCAGCAATGCATCGCGACGCGCGTTCATCGGTACCGTGCCGGCATGCCCTGCTTCGCCTTCGATCGCCAGCGCATAGCGAACGCCGCCGGCAATCGCCGTCACGATCCCGACCGGAACATTGTCGTTCAAAAGCACCGGCCCCTGCTCGATGTGGACTTCAAGATAAGCGATGATCTCTTCGGGCTTGCGCGCCAGGGATGGCAATTGGCTGGGATCGTGTCCGGCGGCCACGATGATATCCCCGAACCAATGGCCGCTGCGGTCGCGCACGTTCAACGTCGGGGCGTCGAGCTTGCCCACGATGGCTCGACTGCCGAGATAGGGCGTTGCGAAACGAACGCCCTCCTCCTCCGAAAAGGCAATCAACTCGACCGCAAATGGCAGCGGGGTGCCGCGCAGACTTTCCAATACGACGAGCGCGCAAAGGATTCCCAAGCGTCCGTCATACTTCCCGGCGTTGCGCACGGTGTCGTAATGCGATGCGAGGATCAGCGTCCGGGCGCCGGGCCGTGAGCCCGGAATGCGCCCCACCACGTTTCCGACGATGTCGATTTCGGTGGCGAACCCCGCCGCCGCAAACCAGCCCCGCAATTGCCGCGCAACGGCGCGGTGCGCGTAGGAGAAAAAGGTGCAAGTCAACGCCCCGGTCGACTCCGACCAGTGGGCGAGATCGTCCGCCAGATCGAGAATGCGTTGGCCCAGCTCAAGCCTGTCGTCGAACGGAGGGGTGCCTTTCAACATTCGCTCGCTCGTAATTTCACTAGAAAATGGAGCGCGGTTCGGGCGCGTGCCGCCGACCCGTAGCCCGCATGAGCGCAGCGACATGCGGGACGGCGAGCCCGGCCAATGCGGCCCCCGGGATATCGCGGAGTTTATCATCGGGCCGGCCAAAGGCCGGACCCGGTGGCTCATCCGGGCTACTACGACAGCAAGCGGACAGACTCGCCTCGTGCTTCCATCAACTTCACGGCCCTTTTGTCGAAAGAGACGAAAGTCTCCGCGCCAAGCCAGTTCCCTTCATAGGCGATAACGCCGTCCGCGAAATCGCCTCCCTCGTCCAGCAGGGCCAGTCCGGCTTCCGCCGCAGGCCGGTTCACCACAACGTTTTCGCTATTCACCAAGCTTCGGATCGTTTCTGCTATTTTGGCAGGAGGCATTTTGTATGCCTGCGACAGCACCCACACCAACTCGCAGAGCGCCGGCAGCGCCACCGCAACGACATCCGCGTTTGTCAATTCTTCCTGCGCGACCCTGCTCTGCCGCTCGTCGTCGCCGGTAATGGTTCGAACGAGGACGTTGGTGTCGACCGTAATTTTCATCGCTTGCCGGCCCAGCCCCGCGCGGCGATTTCGTTGATCTCCTCGATTGACAGGGACGGGCCACCTTTCCTCTTCCAAATGTTGAATATATCGGAGATCTTGCCGGTCGGCCGCACGGCCTTCATTTCGATCCGGCCATCGGGACGCTTGTCCACGGTAATTTTGTCGCCAGGGTTTACGCCTAGATGCTTCAGAAGATCCTTGCGTAGTGTGACTTGCCCTTTGGCGGTAACGGTGAGTGTACTCATGGCATGGCCTCATGTTGAAACCACGTATGTAAGGTAAAAATGCCTTACTTTCAAGCCCGCCTGGCGCAGCCTGTCCGCTGGCACGGGCCTCACTGCCCTACCAATCTTATCGCCTCCTTGTAATAACGCAGGTCCACATACCGCTCCGGCGACGCCGCCTCGGTTTCCGGCTTGCGCTCGATCTCGGCCCGCAGCGCCAGCATGTTCCGGAAGCCTTCCACATCGAACTTGGCGTCGGGCGTAAAGCCCGAAGACGGCACTGCCAGGAGATCGTAGGTGCGCTCCGCGATCTTGCGATCGAGCTTGAGCTTCTCGACGAGGAGATCGACCGCGTCGGTCCGGTTGCTGCGGTCGCGAATCCACCGCACCGCCTGCACATAGGCGGCGAGGTAATGCTCCAGCGCCTCGGCGTTGTCGCGCGCCCATCCGCGCATCACGAAAGCGCCGGCCGCCTGATAGGGGCCGAGCAGATCGACGAGACCGCCAAGGCTCTTGAGGCCGCGTTCCGCCGCCTCCACCGTGAAGGGCAGGTTGAGAATGCCGGCCGCGTTGGACTTGTCTTCGATCATTGCCTTATAACGGAACACCACGGCGCCAACCTGCTTGACCGTGTAGTCGGCTCCCTCGCGCAGCCCATGCTGCAACAGCAGCTTCTTGGCTTGCAGCGCGTAAGCGGTGTCGGGCGCGTCGACCACGACGGTCTTGCCGCGCAGATCCGCAAACGATGAAATCTCAGGCTGCACGAAGAACTCATTCATGCCGCTGTCGCCGCCGGATACGATGACGACATCGCGTTTGGCCACCTCGATCATGGCGACCGCATTGTCGAGGGCCGCATGGGCGATCTCGAAGCGGCCGGCAGCGAGGCCGGCCCGCTGGCTCTGCGAGCTTTCGGTATTCTCCAGTTCGACCGCGAGCCCGTATTTGGCAAACAGGCCCTTGGCGAGTCCGACATGGACCGGCAAGGCCTTGGCGTTCGGAAAGGTGTTGACCCGGATCTTTGTGACTTCGGCCGCACCCGCCGGTGGGCCTGCGGCCGCAATGACGAGGAGTGACGTAGCGGCGGCGGCGAGCCGCACCGCCATCGGGGCTCCCATTAGGCCTATCCGCCTTGACATCGCCGCGACAAAGCTGGCTGCGACCGTCAGGGAACTTGCCGGCACCAACATTTGACACCTCCGCGTTTCATGCATTCATTGCGCCTCAAGAACCAGAATAGCACCTCGAGGCGACGTGAAGGGAACCGCAATGCGTGCAATCACCCTCGATGAAGCCATGACGATCATCAACGGATGTTTTGCGGCCGCCAAATCGCGTAAGTTGCGGCCGTTGACAGCCGTGGTCCTGGACGCCGGCGGCCGGTTGAAGGCGGCGCTTAAGCAGGATGGCTGCGCCATGCTGCGGTTCGAGATCGCCTACGGCAAAGCCTATGCGTCCCTGTCCATGGGGCGGCCGTCGCGTCTCGTGCTGCAAAAGCAGCGCGAGAAGCCGGTGTTCATGGAAAACCTTATCGCGTTGGCCGACGGGCCGATGTTCCTGGAAGCAGGTGGACAACTCATCCGGGACGCGGCCGGGGAGGTCATTGGCGCCATAGGGGTTACGGGCGACGCGGGCGAGATGGACGACGTCTGCGCGGTAGCCGGCATTCACGCGGCCGGCCATAAGACGTGCTCGGACTTTACCGATCCGGAGGTCATTCGCGCTGTAAACGTCAAGGAAGCGCCGCCCCGGATATCAACACCCTAAGCGGCCGGCCATGTTGGAGCCACTTTGCTGGTGGTTTGCTGCCGCGCGGTATGCTTGCCAGCGCCCTTGCGTTTATCGCCAAGGCTACGCAATGTGACCGCAATTCTTGCGAAGGAGACTACCGATGGCCCAATTGTGCCGCCCCCTGCTACCCGCGGTCGTCCTGTTGGCTAGCCTGCCGACGCTCGTCGGCTGTAGTTCTTTCG
>Ga0210402_10002991_pt1 | contig 16080 bp, 13 predicted proteins | sample IncBWC7MmetaG_FD_161055 | JGI IMG/M metagenome (GOLD analysis project Ga0210402, IMG submission 161055) | Forest soil microbial communities from Barre Woods Harvard Forest LTER site, Petersham, Massachusetts, United States - Inc-BW-C-7-M | ecosystem: Environmental > Terrestrial > Soil >... | reverse complement strand
GACCCCACAACCCCGAGACCGCGCAACCGCGATACGATCCCGTCAATGATCCGCTTCGAAGACATCCTCGACAAGGTCGAAAGCTACAAGCCCGACTTCGATGAGGAGCTCCTCGACCGCGCGTTTGTCTTCTCGGCGCGCGAGCATCGCGGACAGGTGCGCAGCTCGGGCGAGCCGTATCTCGTGCATCCCCTCAACGTCGCCTACATCCTGACCGAGATGCGGCTCGATGAAACCTCGATCGCCGTCGGGCTCCTTCACGACGTGCTCGAAGACACGCTGACGACGAAAGAGACGCTGCAGGAGATCTTCGGCGACGACGTGGCCGAACTGGTCGATGGAGTCACGAAAATCTCCCGTTACGCCTACGTCTCGCGGGAAGAGCAGCAGGCCGAGACCTTCCGCAAGATGCTCCTGGCGATGGTGAGCGACCTGCGCGTCGTCCTGGTCAAGCTCGCCGACCGTCTCCACAATATGCGCACCCTCCAGTTTCTCCCCGAGGAGCGGAGGCTGGCCATCGCCAAGGAGACGATGGAGATCTATGCGCCGATCGCCAACCGCCTCGGCATGGGTCGCATCAAGAGCGAGCTCGAAGACCTCGCCTTCCGTCACATGCACCCGCGCGAGTTCGAGGAGTTGCAGCGCGCAGTCAACGAGAAGCTGGCCGTATCCGGCGAGATCGTCGAACGCATCAAAGGAACGCTGACGGCCAAGCTTCAGGAGAACGACCTCAACGGCGACGTCTTCGGCCGCGTGAAGTCGATGTATTCCATCTGGTCCAAGCTGCGGCGCCAGGAGATCGACGTCGGGCAGGTCTACGACTACCTCGCCTTCCGCATCGTCACCGCGAACATCAAAGACACCTACGCCTGCCTCGGCATCATTCATCAGATGTGGCGCCCGGTCCCCGGGCGGATCAAGGATTACATCGCCATGCCCAAGCCCAACTTCTACCAGTCGCTTCACACGACGGTAGTGGCGGAGAAAGGGCAGCCGTTCGAGGTGCAGATCCGGACGCGGGAGATGGACCTGATCGCCGAGCAGGGGATCGCCGCGCACTGGAAGTACAAGGAAGGGCGCGTCGGCGCGCAACCGGACGACACCAACTTCCTCTGGCTGCGGCAGCTCGTGGAGTGGCAGCACGAGATCACCGATCCGCGCGACTTCATGCACTCGTTGAAGATCGACCTCTATCCTGATGAGGTCTATACGTTCACCCCGAAAGGAGACGTCTTCGCCTTTCCACGCGGCGCCACGCCGCTCGATTTCGCCTACCGCATCCACACCGACGTCGGTCACCACTGCGTCGGCGCGCGGGTGAACGGGAAACTGATGCCGCTCCGGACGACTCTCAAGAACGGCGACATCATCGACGTGCTCACGGCCCCGACGCAGTCGCCCTCACGCGAGTGGATCAACATGGTCGTGACCTCGCGGGCGCGCCACAAGATCCGGCACTGGCTCAATACCGAGCAGAAACACCGCTCCATCGATCTCGGCCGCAAACTGATCGAGAAAGAGGCCCGGCGCTACCGCGTGCAGTGGCGCAAACTCGTCGCCGAGAACGCGCTCGATGCCGTCCTGGCCGAGTATGGGCTGCCGAAGCTCGATGATCTTTATGCCGACGTCGGCTACGGCAAGATCTCCTCGCGCTCGATCGTCGAGCGTTTCGCCAAAGAGGATCAGCCGGCCGTCGATGAAGGCGTCATCACGCGCGCCGTGCGCAGGATCTTTCCCTTCACCGGCAGTTCGCCGGCCATCAAGGTGCGTGGCTATGACGACCTGATGACCTACCTGGCCGGCTGCTGCAAGCCGCTGCCGGGAGAGCCGATCGTCGGCTACATCTCGCGTGGCAAAGGGGTGGGCGTGCACAGTCTGAATTGCCCCAACGTCCGCAATCTGATGTTCAACGCCGACCGCCAGATTACAGTCGAGTGGGCCGACCAGCGTCACGCGCAGTTCCAGATCGAGCTGGAGGTGGTGATGGAGGACCGTCAGGGCATCCTGGCGCGCGTCGTCTCGACCGTGGCGAACATGAAAACCAACATCCGCCAGATGGACAGCCGCACCGCGGATGGAAAGGCCACCGCCGAGCTGACTCTCGAAATCGCCGATCTCAAACACCTCGAGCGGGTCATCCGCTCCATCGCCGACATCGAAGGCGTGGTGCATGTCGAACGGAAGTTCAACGTGCGGCATGCGACGGGATGAGGGTTGCGGTTTCGGGGTCGCGGGGTTTCGCGGTCTCAGGGTTGCTGGGTTTCCCAGGTTTGTAAAGCCAGTAACCGCGAGACCCCGAGACCGCGAAACCGCGAGACCCCTTCTGCACTAACATCCTTCAATGTCGCCATTCCAGCGTTACGTCGCCATCGGCGACAGCACGGTCGAGGGACTCGACGATCCTGATGGGAAGGGTGGCTATCGGGGATGGGCCGACCGTCTGGCGCAGAAGCTCGCCGCGGAGCAGGGGAGCGTGCTCTACGCCAACCTTGCCATTCGCGGAAGGACGACGCGGCAGATCCGCCGCGAGCAGCTCGACGCGGCGGTAGCCATGCAGCCGGACCTGGTGGCTGTCGTCTCCGGAACGAATGATCTTCTGCGGCCGCGCTTCGATCCTAACGCGCTCCGCGACGACGTCGAGGCGATGCAGGATGCACTGGCCGGTACCGGCGCGACCGTGATCACCTTCACCCTTCCCGACCTCGGCGACATCATGCCGCTCGCGCGCATGGTGCGCAGCCGGTTGTTGCGGATGAACGACATCATCCGCGAGGCCGCCGCGCGGAGCGGCACGATCGTCTGCGACTTCGCCGCGCATCCGGTGGCCTCCGATCCGCGTCTCTGGTCCGGCGACCGCCTCCACGCCAATACCGCCGGACACGCGCGGATCGCCGATGCCCTTGCCGATCACCTCGGGTTGCCGGGTGCGAACAGATCGTGGTCAGAGCCGCTGCCGCATGCGCCACCCCCTCGGTGGACAGAAACGCTTGGAGCCGAGGTCGCCTGGATGCGCCACCACATGTTCCCGTGGCTCTGGCGGCATCTGCAAGGACGCTCGTCCGGCGACGGCATCACACCGAAGGTGCCACTCCTTACGTTGGTCGAAGGGTAGGGATTTCTCCTTTTGCGAACTCTCCTTCCCCAAGAGAGAGGTGATTGCATGACTCGATCGCGGCGGCTGAAGGACAACCCACACTTCATCATCTATTCGGAGGCTTTCCTCGACGTTCTCGGACCCGATCCTGGATACGAGACTCTGCCGAACGTGAACGCCCACGAGGGGCCGGTATACGTTCGTCACGAGAATGCTCTCTACTTCACCACCGTGCCGGTGACGACGAACATCCCGGCGTTCGGCGACAAGAACGTGGCCATCGGGCGGCTGGACGTCGCTTCGGGCGAGGTCAGCACGTTCGTCGCCGAGGCGAACATGGCCAACGGGATGACCCTCGATCGCGAAGGGAGGCTCCTGATCTGCGAGCAGGGGTCGCTGGAGACCGATGCCCGTATCTCGCGCATGAACCTGAAGACGAAGAAGGTCGAGACGGTGGTCGATCACTGGTTCGGGCTACCGTTCAATTCACCGAACGACATCGTCGAGAAGAGCGACGGCACGATCTGGTTTACGGACCCGGCCTACGGATCGCTGCAGGGTTTTCGTCCGAAGCCGCTCATCGGCGATTTCGTCTACCGCTACGCCCCGGCCGACGATTCGGTGACCGTGGTGGTCGATACGTTCAAGAAACCGAACGGCCTCTGCTTCTCGCCCGATGAGTCGATCCTCTACGTGAACGACTCCGGCGCCATCGAGGGGCCGAACACCTACTACGTCGATCTCCCGCACCACATCCGCGTCTTCGACGTCGCCGACAACTCTCATCTCGTCAACGAGCGGCTCTTCGCTGTCGTCACGCCGATCATTCCGGATGGCCTGAAGGTCGACAGCCAGGGGCGCGTCTACAGCTCCTCCGGCACGGGCGTGCAGGTCTTCGACGCCACCGGCAGGATCCTCGGCGAGATTCTCGCCGGCGGCGTCGCAAACTTCTGCTTCGGAGGCATCGGCAACAACATGCTCTTCATGATGTGCGACACCGCCATCAACATCGCCACGCTGGCAGCGACAGGAGTTTGAAGTTGGGCGCCCCAAGGAATGACACGCCAGCGGATTTTGCGTAGCACGCAACGATTCCGGCCTGGCGTGATGTAGCTCACGTCGGAGGTGGGTCTAGCAGGCACATCTTGACCTCCTGTCGCTGTGAACATCCTGCGCATTGGCCGTTACCGTGTCCTGCATCACCTCGGCGGGGGAGGGTCGGCGGAGGTGTATTCGGCCGAAGATACGCTGCTTCACCGCAAAGTGGCGCTGAAAGTCCTCCACGTTCGCGAAGCCGACAGCAGCCAATCGCGGCGCTTCGAGCGCGAGGCACGGAGGGCATCGCTGCTCAACCACCCGAATGTGGTCACGATCTACGACTTCGGCCGGCAGGATGACGTGCAGTACATCGCCGCGGAGCTCGTCGACGGCGAAACGCTACGCGAGCGTCTCGAGCGCGGGCCGCTCACGATCATGGAAGCGATCGACATCGCTTCGGCCGCCGCCGCCGGGCTTGCCGCCGCCCACGAAGCGTGGCTCGTCCATCGCGATGTCAAGCCCGAGAACATTGCCATCCGCAAGGACGGACTGGTGAAGGTCCTGGATTTCGGCGTCTCCGCGCTCCGCGGTGACGGCGATGCCACGGATCCGCTCCGCCGGGCCGGCTCGCTCGTCGGGACGCTTCACTACCTCTCGCCCGAGCAGGTGCGCGGTGAACCGATCATCGACAACCGCTCCGACGTGTACAGCCTTGGCGTGGTCATGTACGAGATGCTGTCAGGCCACGTCCCGTTCCGAGGTCCGGATGTCATAGACACGCTGGCTCAGATCGTCGAGCGTGAGGCAGACCCGCTCCCGGCACTCGTCCACTGGAAGCTTCGCGATCTGGTTATGACCTCGCTGCGCAAGAATCTCTACGACCGCCCCCAGACGATGTCCGACATCGTCGCGACGCTGACCGATGTCCGCCTCGATCTCCAGATTCGGGAGCGCGGCAGGACGGCGTAGCGGGCGCGGTCTCGCGGTTACGCAGTCTCGCGGTTGCGCAGTCTCGCGGTTGCGCAGTCTCCATCCCCACTGACAGCCAGGTTCCTGGCGGTTGCGTGATTGCAGAACTTCGTTGCCGCGAAGCCCCGTAACCGCGAGACCGCGAGACCGTGTTTACTCCGTGATCCGCTGCAATGCTGCCAGCAACTCTTTGATCTCATACGGCTTACGCAGCAGTTCCACCCGTTCTCTCTTCAGCTCGGCCGTCAGATCCGCGCTGCTGCCGTAACCGGTGGAGAACACCACCGGCAGATCCGGCCAGCGTTTACGCAGCCGGCGAAACACCTCGATTCCGTCGACGTCAGGCAGGGTCAGATCGAGGATCACCACGTGCGGCTTGAAACTCTTGATGGCTTCGACGACGGCAAGTCCCCGATCGATCGTGAGCACGGTGAAGCGTTCGAGCTCGAGAATCGCGGTTAGTCCGGCGGCCACGAGATCATCGTCCTCGACGAGGAGAAGGCGGAAGCGCTCCTCGGAGCCTTTTCCCCGGGCACGAGTACCGGAGATCGTACGTTTTGTTGTGGTCATGTCTACGGCGAAGGCGGCCTCGGTTCCACCTCGGACGTTAGAGCGATTATTATGGCAATTAAGGGTCGTTGTCCAGAGGCTCCGCCATCTCGGACGGGTAACCAGCGATCGGGGGAGCCGTTCTGAAAGGGAAGGGGTGCCGCGCGGAAGTTACCGCGCGGCTTTTGCGATCTTGCCTGTCCGGATGCAGCGGGTGCAGACGTTCATCCGCTTCACCGCCGAGCCGACCATGACGCGGACGCGCTGCAGGTTCGGCAGCCAGCGCCGGCTTGAAACGTTGTGGGCGTGGCTGACCCGGTTACCGAACACGGGGGCCTTGCCGCAGACTTCGCACATCTTTGCCATCGATAGACTCCTCAAATAACGCGAAAGGGATGGGATTGTAGCCGGTGAGCGTGTCCGGCGCAAACCGGGCCCCCCCAAAACGGCCCAACTTGGCGTAATCGTCTGATAAATCTAAATGCTGTAGAGTTGACACTCACCTTTAAACGTTGTAATTTCGACCGACTTTCCACATCTGGAGCCAGCGAGAAGTGAGTGGTGTGATGGACGGGGTGAGCGGTGTTCTTCTCAAAGAGCAAAAATGTAGTCGGCCTCGATATCGGCTCTTCAGCCGTAAAGTTAGTTGAGCTGAAGGAGAAGAAGGGCGGCGCGTTCCAGCTTGTGAAGCTCGGAATCGAGCACCTTTCTCCTGAGGCGATCGTCGACGGGTCGATCATGGACTCGTCGCTGGTCGTGGAAACGATCTCGCGGCTCAACAGCAGCAAAAACATCAAGAATTCCAACTACGCCACCTCTCTCTCCGGGCACTCGGTCATCATCAAGAAGATCACCCTCCCGGCCATGTCGCCGGAGGAGCTCGCCGAGTCGATTCAGTGGGAGGCCGAGCAGTACATCCCCTTTGATATCAACGATGTAAACCTCGACTACGTCCCGCTGAACACACCCGGCTCCGGCGACAACATCGACGTCATCCTCGTCGCCGTGAAGAAGGAAAAGATCAACGACTACACCTCGGTGATCAGCCAGACCGGCAAGGTTCCGGTCCTCGTCGACGTCGATGCCTTCGCTCTCCAGAACGCGTACGAGATGAACTACGCCATCGATGAGAACAAAGTGCTGGCGCTGGTGAACGTCGGGGCCTCGGTGACCAACGTGAATGTCCTCTCTGGCCCCACCTCACTCTTCTGGCGCGACATCACCTTCGGCGGAAACCAGTACACGGACGCCATCCAGCGCGAGCTGAGCCTCTCGTTCGAGCAGGCCGAGGATCTGAAGAAGGGCCACCAGACAGGCGATTACAGCATCCAGCAGGTCATTCCCATCCTCAACTCCGTGAGCGAGGACTTCGCCGGAGAGTTGCGGAAGACGCTCGACTTCTTCACCGCCACCTCGGGAGCCGACCGTGTCGACGAGATCGTCCTGGCTGGCGGTGGCTCAGGTGTTCTGAACCTCGACGCCATCCTTCGCGACAAGTTCGGGATCCCGGTCTCGATCATGGATCCTTTCCAGAAGATCGCGGTAGATGAAAAAGAATTCAACCCCGAGGAACTGGCCGAGATCGGGCCAAGCATGGCCATCGCCGTCGGTCTGGCTATCCGGAAGCTGGGGGATGCTTGATTAAGATCAATTTAGTGCGGGAGGGGAGGGCGGTCCGGGGAACCGGAGCAGTTACCGGCATGGCTGCTGCCGCCGCTGGCCCTACCAATCTCAGCAACGTCTGTCTTGCCGGTGGTCTGATCCTCGGCGTCGTGGTCGCCGGCGGTTGGTGGTTCATCGAGAACCGGAAACTGGCCGATCGCAAGGAAGCCGTGGCCAGGGAACAGGTCGAAGCAAAGCAACTGGACCAAATCATCAAAGAGGTGGCGGAGTACCAGACGCAGAAGGAAAGTCTGCAGAAACGGATCGACCTGATCAATCAGCTCAAGCAGAACCAGAAGGGACCGGTCCGGCTGATGGATCGCATCAGTCAGGATCTGCCGGACCTGGTCTGGCTCGACAAGATGACCGTCAGCGGCGGTCTGGTGACGATCGATGGCCGGGGACTGAACCCGAATGCGATCGCCAATTTCGTCGAGAGCATCAAAAACGATCCGATGTTCGAAGAGCCGGATCTCGGCAACGTCACGCAGCTTTCGGCGGTGCCGCTGGTCTACGGATACACGATGAACTTCCACTTCAGCTATGTGCCGAAGGGTGATGCGGGAGCGGGCGGTACGGCAGCCACGGGGACTGCCACCGGCACCGCGCCGGCGTCGGGGACGGCGGCAGTGCCGCCGGCGACGTCGACGGTAACGAAGCAGTAGGAGGGGTAATGGCTGGGCTTTCGCTCGAAGGAAAACCTTGGTACTTCGGCCTGATCATCGGGCTGGTGCTGGCCATTCTCATCGTTGGTGTAGTTCTCTACATGTTCATCAACCCGACGGACGATGACATCCGCGCCGCCGATGCCCAGCTCAAGGATCTCGATACGAAGATCGAACAGGGCCGCACCGCGCAGCGGAAGCTGCCCCAGTTCCGCGAGGAAGTAAACCGCCTAAAAGTCGAGCTGAAGAAGCTGCGCAGCATTCTTCCGTCGACGCGCAACACCGAGGAGATCATCAAGAAGATCAAAGCCCTCGTCGACGCCGGGAACTTCACCCTGCGCAAGCTGACCTTCCCGAAACTGGCCGCGGCGCAGGGGAGCGATCCGTACGCGGAGTGGCCGATCTCGGTCTCCGTCGACGGGCGCTACCACAACCTGGCGACGCTCTTCAATCACCTGAGCAACTTCACGCGCATCATCAATGTCGAGCAGATCTCGATCGCCGCTCTTCCGCAGCAGACTGACCGGACGATTACGGCGGATTTCGTGGCCAAGACGTTCGTCTATGTCGAGCCGAAGGAGCCGGAAGCCACGCCGGCGAAGGGCGCCAAGAAATGAGAGTGAGCCGATTCGCGCTGTCACTACTGATCGTCGCCGCGGCGATGGCGACGCTTTTCGCGCAGGCACCCGGCAAGCGTACCGCCCCCGCGGCACAGGCCACATCGACCGCTTCCACGGCTACGGCCACGACGGCGACGCAGAATCCTGAACAGTCGATGCAGCAGAGTCTTCAGGAGATCCTCGAGGAGCCGAGCGCTCCCGACGCCTATCACTACGATCCGCAGGGGCGGCGCGATCCGTTCCAGTCGCTCATCGGTCCCGCACCGAAGCTGCTGCCGGGCCAGCGTCCGCCCGGCCCGCCGGGGTTCCTCATCGACGAGATCAAGATCCAGGGAGTGGTGAAGACACGGCAGCAGGGGCTGGTAGCCATGATCAATGGCCCCGACAACAAAGGGTATCTCATGAAGCTTGGGGACAAGGTCCTCGACGGTGAAGTCATTCGGATCACCGGAAATTCGATCGTGTTCCGGCAGGAGGTCAACGACCCCACCCGGATCGAGCGATTCCGTGAAGTGGTGAAGGAACTCTCCTCCGAAGTTCCGAGGAAGTAGCTTTCGCGTGCTGGGTTGTGCAGGCCATGTGTGTGGAGGGCTGTGAGATGGTGAATGTGAGAAGTAAGACAAGAGCCAAGCTGATCCTGCTGATCACAGGCATGCTGTTGGCGGGCGTCACCAGCGCGCACGCATCATTCTGGAAGCGCAATGCTGCGGCCAAAGCTCCGTCAGAGGCTGCTGTTTCCGGTGCTGCCGCCGGAATGTCGCTTACAGCGGTCGAATTCGAGACCTCTCCGGCGCCGCGTCTCGTCCTGCGCACGACATCCAGCCCGGTTTACACCTCCTACAGCCCGATGCCCGACCTTTTCGTAATCGACCTTACCGGCGCATCGAAGGCTGCATCGCTGGCGATCCCGACCACCCTTCCCGCATCCGTTGGTTCGGTCTCCGTCGATGACGTGACCGAGATGGGCTCGCGCCTTACGCGCGTTTCCGTGCACCTGACCCAGACAGCCTCCCTCGAAGCCTCTGCCGAGGGAAACAACGTCGTCGTCAATCTGCCGCCATCCGGCGTGGCGGCAGTCGCCGCGGATGCTGCTCCGGCGCCGGCCGTACCGCAGCACATTGAGCCGGTTGCGGCCGCCGAAGTGAAAACGGAGCCGTTGCCGGAGCCTGTCAAGAGTGAGCCGATGGCCGAGGCCGGCAAACCCGCTCTGGAACCAACCGTGGTGACAGAGTCGCTGCCGCCGGCGAACAAGGCCAAAACGCTGAAGAAGATTGAGACCAGTGGAGCCGGCGCGGCCATAGAAGTCCGTCTGGCCACGGACGGCGACGTTGTTTACAACGCGTTCAAGCTCGAGAAGCCGTCCCGTGTGGTCATCGATCTCAACGGCGTGAACGACAAGCTGGTCAAGAACGTCATCAATGTCTCCGACCCGGTGGTGAAACGAATCCGCGTGTCGCAGTTCAAGGGCGCGCCCGACGCGGTAACGCGTGTCGTACTCGACATCGATGAGAAGACCGGATATCACGTGACGAAGTCCGGCGATGCCCTTCGCATTACGTTCGGAGAGGCCCCGGCCATGGCGGCAGCGCCAACGCCGCCGCCGCCGACTTCCACGCCGATGCCGAAGCAGGAAGAGCCGCGAGTAGCGGCCACCCCGGCCGTCTCTCCGGCGGTAAACGGAGTTGCTCCTACGAAGACGGCGATTGCCGCGGATATCCCGGCACAGGTGCCGGCGATCGCCGAGAGCTCCACCTGGAAGATGCCTGAGGAGCGCAAACCGGTTACGGCCGTCATCAACGCGCCGCAGACCCAGACTCCGCCGACCTCGAAGAAGCGTGGCAAGACGAGCACTGCTAACTCGTCATCGCCTCCCGCGCTCGAACCTGCTCCCGAGAACGTCTTCTCGGATCCGCAGGCCGCGACGCCGGCACCGCAGCCGGCAACCAGCGCGCCGGGCGGCACGTTGCTGTCGGGCACCGGGGCCGGCCCCGGAGGCCGGACGCTCAACAACGGGGAGAAGGTCTACACCGGTGAGCCACTTTCGCTCAATCTCAAAGATGCCGACATCAAGGATGTCCTTCGGACGTTCCACGAGCTCACCGGACTGAACATCGCCATCGACCCGTCGGTCACCGGCTCGGTCACGGTCGATTTCGTGGACGTGCCGTGGGATCAGGCCCTCGAGGTCATCCTGCGCCAGAACTCACTCGCATACGTGCTCGAGGGAAACGTCATGCGCGTCGGATCGGCCGCCCGCCTGTCGGACGAGGCCGAAGCGAATCGCCGTCTGAACGACCAGGAGAGGCTGAATGTGCCTCTGAGCACGGTCGGTTTCAAACTCTCGTACGCCCGGGCCACGGATGTCGCGGTTCTGCTGAAGGAGATGGCTTCGCCGCGCGCCCGGATCATCGTCGACCAGCGGACGAACCAGCTCATCATCAGCGAGATCCCCGGCTATCTGCAGACGATGAGAAACCTCATCGACTCGGTCGATGTGCCGACGCGCCAGGTTGTCATCGAGGCGCGCATCGTCGAAACCACGAAGCTGTTCATTCAGCAGTACGGATTCAACTGGGGTTTCAAGGGGTCGATGGATCCCTCCCTCGGCACCGGCACCGGTCTGGTCTTCCCGAACCGCGTCGATACGGTCGGTGGTCCGTTCGAGTTCGGAGCAGGCAATCCGGTCGTTTCCTTCTCCCTCCAGAACGTCCTGGGAACCTTCACTCTGGATCTGGCGTTGCTGGCTGCCGAGACCGAGGGTCTGGTCCGCGTCATCTCCGCGCCGCGCGTGACAACACAGGACAACACACAGGCGGAAATTCAGAGCGGTTTCCAGATCCCTTACCAGACGCGCATCAACTTGACGACGACCGTGGCGTACGTCGACGCCACACTGCGGCTGCAGGTGACGCCGCAGATCACCGAGGCCGGCACCGTGATCATGGACATCCAGGTGCAGAAGAACGAGCCGGCCACCGGTCTCAACATCGTGAACGGCGCGGGTACGCCGCTATCAACGCGGCGAGCCCAAACCAAGTTGATGGTGCGCGACGGCGGAACGTCCGTCATCGCCGGCATCTATCAGGTCAAGGAAAACAACTCCCAGACACGGCTTCCGTTCGTTTATCAGATTCCGATCCTGGGAGCATTGTTCAAGCAGCGGAACTACAACACGGAACATGACGAGTTGTTGATCTTCATCACGCCCCGTATCGTCAGGGCGTCGTAATAACTTGTAAAACGTCTTTTTGCAGCGGATGATCCAGAAGAGTTGGAGGGGTGGTATGAGGATGAAGAAACTCGCATTGATCGTTGCGATTGCGCTGCCGAGCGTGGCGATCCTTTCGTGCAACTCCGTTGCGCGCGAGTCGGGGTCGGTGGAGCTGGTCGTCGCGGGAACGCAGATCATCAATCAGATCGACCTGCAGGGTGGTGCCTTCGGATGCGCGACGTCGCTCGGTACCGTGAATATTCGGATCCAACCACTGCAGCCCCAGACCGATCCGACGCATCCGGTGTCAAACCAGCTCCTGGACGTGAAGCTCGATCGTTACCAGATCAGCTATCAGCGAACCGACGGCGGCAAGCTTGTTCCGCCGGCCTTTGTCCGCTCCACCGCGCAGGTGATCAGCTTTACCGGTGGGAATCAGGCTCTCAGCGATTTCATCGCCTTCGAGACGAATGCCTTGAATCAGGCGCCATTCGCGGCACTGCTGCCGCAGAACGGCGGCAAGGACGCGGAGACAGGCCTCGGCTACGTGAAGCTGAACATCATTCTGACGGTTTTTGGCCAGACGCTGGCCGGCGATCGTGTTCAGGGCACGGCCACATTTCCAATTAACTTCTGCTACAACTGCGGTGGCTGTTTCTAGCCTCCCGCACCGGCTGCCGAGCCGGATGATCCGCGTGGGTGTGACGAGGAGTTGACGGGGGTAGACATGAAGCAGACAAAACAGCGATTCATCTTCCTGACGCTTACAGCGTTATTGGTGCTTTTCGCGGGTTGCAAAGGCGAATCGCCGACCGCGCCTCCTCCGGTCACCGGCACGAGCGGCGGAACGGGCAGCGGTTCAGGAACGCCGCCGCCGGTTGGTGCGAGCGTCACGCTCACCGCAACGAGCACTGCGCCCTTCACCAGCTCCACGTCGACGCTCACGGCCACGGTTACGCAGAACAACGCGCCGGTGCCAAACGGTACGGCCGTCGAGTTCGTGACGCCGACACCCAGTGCGAACTTCACGGATACGGCCGACAACCCGACCACGATCATCAGGACGACCACGGCAGGTGTCGCCAAGGCTACCGTGACCTCATCGGTGGCCGGGCCGGTCGTCGTTACCGCCACGGTCAACAACGTGACGAAGAGCATTACCCTGAATTTTCAGGATCCCGTCACGAACCCGGTGCCCCCATCGACGGCGCCGACCATCTCCAGCGTAAATCCGGCCACGGGTCTCCCGACCGGAAACCAGTCCGTCGTCATCAGCGGCACGAACTTCCGCGCTCCGGTGCGCGTCCTCTTCGATCCGGGCAGCGGCCAGGCGGCCAAAGAGGCATTCTCCACAAGCGTCACACCGACGTCGATCACCGTGATCAGCCCAGCCTTCGACCTCGGCGTCAGCCAGCAACTCGTGGTCAGCGTCACCGTGATCGTCGAAGCGGGTGCTCCAACCGAGCAGCGGGTCACAAAAGCGACTGCATTCACGTACACCGCGCCGGTGCTCACGCCGGTCTTCCGCGCGCTCAGTCCGACCTCGGGCCCGATCGACGGCGGCACGCGCGTCACCATCACAGGCGATGCGTTCGAGGCTCCGCTCCAGGTCTTCTTCGGTTCGGCGCAGGCGCAGGTGCTCAGCGTGACTTTCCACTCGATCGACGTGATGTCGCCCACCGCGCGCGATACGAACCCGAACGGCTCCGGAGTGGTCACCGGACCGGTGGACATCAAGATCGTCGACGTCAACTCCGGCAAATCGGTCGTCGCGCCCGGCGCTTTCCGATACGTGAACAAGGCACAGATCACGGCCATCACACCGGATCAGGGTCCATTCACCGGCGGCACGCGCTTCACGATCGACGGCACTGGCTTCGTTGCGCCGACAACGGTCTATCTCGACGGCATCGCCGCTTCGGTCATCAAGGTGACGGCGACGGAGATCACCGGTATCTCCAATGGGATTGCCATAAGTTCCTGCGCTGATTCCCATGGTCCGGTCGTGGTGACGAACGTCGACAACGGCGACTCCGCGACCGGTCCCGTCGATTGGATCTATCGCGTGCTCAAACCCGCCATCGTCGGCGTGACCGCTGGCCCCGTTCAGTTGGGTGGCAACGCCCAGGTCACCGTGGCGAACGCCGTCGGCATCCCCCGCATCTCGATTGGAGGGATTGGCGCCAACATCACGGCTCAGGTCGACAATGGAAACGGCACAACCACCTTCACCATCCAGGTGCCATCCACGTTGGTATTGACCCCGCTGGCATGTTCGAGCGCCGGAGCGATTGCGCAACAACCGACCGCCTTCGATGTGACCTACCTCAGCCTGACGACGACGTGCACCGATACGCTGACCAAGGGGTTGACCGTTGTTCCGCCGGCGACGCCGACGCTGTTCCTTTCTCCGAACGGCTTCTCGCCGTTCAGCGCAACGATTACGCCGGGGACGGTCGGTCCGCCAGCCACCCCGCCGACCGTCGCCAATCCACCCGCGCAGACGGTGTCGATCGTGAATACGGGAGCCGGACCTCTGGTCGTGAACAGTGTGACCACAACGTGCGCCCTGGTTCCGGCGCCTGGTCAGATTTCAGTGGTGCTGCCGAGTAGTCCTCAAACGCTGAATACGTGCGATTTCGCGCCGGTGATCGCCAGCTATAGCGGAACGACGGCGCCGTCGAGTGCCTCGTGTTCGGTCACCATCAATACCAACGCCGGAACAAAGATTCTGCAACTAGTCGGATCGTCGCAGTAGCTCCAACATAACCAAATGTACCGAACCGCCCCCTTCATCGGGGGCGGTTCGTTTCTGCGGCCGAGGTTGCGCCGCTCCAGTTTGTTAAGCAGAATTCGAAGTTCAGCAGATGGCTCAACCCGGTATCAGCGCCAAAATCGAAGAGCTTCAATTCCGGATCAAGACTGATCCCAGGAGCAGACTGTTCTTTCCGCTCGCCGAGGAATTGCGCAGGAATGGCAAGCTCCCGGAAGCGGAGCAGGTCCTTCGTACCGGTCTCGGCGTTCATGCCACGTACCTCTCGGCATGGGTCAGCCTCGGGCGTGTGCTTCGCGAGCAGCACAAGAATGCCGAGGCCGTCGACGCTCTGAACACGGCGCTGCAGGTCGATCCGGGCAACGTGGTCGCTGCCCGTTTGCTGGCCGATGCCTATTTCGACCTCGGTGAGAAAGTCGAAGCGATCAAGAAATACAAGCTTGTTCACGCGCTGATGCCATCGGATGAGGAGCTCAAGGCGAAGATCGAACAGATTGACCGCGACCTTCAGGCCGCCGCCCCGGCGCCATTCGCACCGGTCGAGGAAGTGCCGGAGTCGCCCTTCGCCGGACCGGAGTCGGGCGTTCCGGAGCCCCAGCCAACCTTCGCTGCCACGGCCGATGCGCCGTTCGCAACATCCGACACGCCATTCGACGAAACGATGCCGATCACGCGGACGGTCGAGTCGCCGTTCGGTACCGGTGACGAAATCCCGATGTCGGCGCAGCACGCGGAGAGCCCTTTCGAGGAACCGTCCGGCTATACCGCGGCGGCGCTCGAGGTGGAGCAGCCGGCAAGGATGCACATCGAGGAAGCACCGCTCATCGCCGAGGGCTCCTCGGTGTGGCTGGAGGAGCCTCAGGCAAGTGAGCCTGCCGCAGACGTTTTTGCTCCGTCGGAGCCGGAAGCGGTTCCACAGGATGACGACGTCACCGCCACGACGACGATGGCCGATCTCTACGTGCGCCAGGGTCTGATCGACGAGGCGCGGAAAATCTACGAGCATCTGTTGCAACGCGATCCGTACGACGAGGATGTACGCACGAAGCTCGATGCGCTGGACCGGAAAGTTGCCGAGTTACCAAGTGACGAGGTTGCCGAGACGATCGAGCAGCCCAGCAACCGGGCCCCCGAGCCCGAAGAGGCAGTCTGGCCACTCGGTAGCCCGGCAACCGATTCCGAGCCTCCCCAGCCCGGCGATCCGGCAACGCTGCATCGCCATGCCCAGGTGGTCGTGCTCCGGCAGTGGCTGGCGAGAGTCTCGCGGCGGGAGACGACGGATGCGTAACAGCGTCTTTCGCGATGTTCTCGAGTCGTTGCGCGACCGTATCGAGGGGACGCTTGCCGTCACTCTCATCGCTCTCGACGGCATCGCCATTGAGACGATCAACGATGGCTCGGTGTCACTGGACGTCATGGGCGCCGAGTTCGGAGGCTTCATCAAGTCGGTGCGGCTGTCCAACACCGACCTCAATACGGGCGACGTTTTGCAGCTCTCG
>Ga0210402_10002989_pt1 | contig 16081 bp, 15 predicted proteins | sample IncBWC7MmetaG_FD_161055 | JGI IMG/M metagenome (GOLD analysis project Ga0210402, IMG submission 161055) | Forest soil microbial communities from Barre Woods Harvard Forest LTER site, Petersham, Massachusetts, United States - Inc-BW-C-7-M | ecosystem: Environmental > Terrestrial > Soil >... | reverse complement strand
GAAGCCGGAACAGCCCTTCTTCCATCCCGGCGAGCAACACCAGCGGAAACTCGAGGCCCTTTGCCGAATGCAGCGTCATCAACGTAACGCGGGCATCAGCGTTGATTTGGTCCGTGTCGCTCACCAGCGCGGCGTGATCGAGGAACTCATCGAGCGTCTCGCCGCGTTCCTGCGCGTCCTGTGCCGCATTGGCAAGTTCCTTCAGGTTTTCAATGCGGGAGAAAGCCTCAGGCGTGCCTTCTTCTTCGAGAGCGCGTATATATCCGCTGCGATCGATGATGAAGCGAATCAGCTCAGGCAGCGTCGCTACGTCTCCCGGCTTGCGAAATCCTGGCACGGCAGCTGGCTCCTCAGTAGCACGAGCAGGCTCAACGCGCTTCTCAGCTTCATCCGCGAACGGATTGAACTCCGAAGCATCGAAGGCAATATCGTCATCGCCGAATGCAAACCCATGCTGCTCCGCATCGCCGAATTCGAAGCTCGTGTCGTCGTCTTCAGAAGCAGCAGCGACAACATCAAACGAGGCGTCTTCTTCTGCGACATCCGCCGTAAGCTTCTCCGCAAAACCCGGAGCCAGCATCGCCCGCGTATCCTCAATCAGCGTGCGAAAGGCATCGAGTGCAATGCATGCGCGCGTCGGAAGCAGTCTCTCGCCAAGAGCCTTGCCAATCGCATTCCAGGTGGTTGAGCCGGTTTCAAGCGCAATCCGCTCCAGAACCTCAAGCGTCGCCTTGCCAATCCCGCGCGCTGGAACATTGATCACCCGCTGCATGGCAATCGAATCATGCGGATTCTGCACCAGCTTTAAATAGCTCAGCAGGTCCTTGATCTCAGACCGGTCATAGAATGAGAAGCCGCCGACCATCGTGTAGCTGATCCCATACCGCCGCAGCGCCTCTTCCACCAGGCGCGACTGCGAGTTCGTGCGGTAGAGCACCGCCACGCGCACGTCTTCGTGCTCCTGCCCGGCTTTGCGCAGATACTTCTGGATATAGTCGGCAATGAAGAGCGCCTCGTTCTCGCCATCCGGAGCCTCGTAGTATCCAATCAGCGCGCCGCCCTCGCGCTCCGTCCACAGGTGCTTGCCTTTGCGCTTCGAGTTGCGCGCCACCACCGCGCCTGCCGCCTCCAGAATCACCTGCGTCGAGCGGTAATTCTGCTCCAGGCGAATCACCTTCGCATTCGGAAAATCCTTCTCAAACTCCAGAATGTTGCGTATGTCGGCGCCGCGCCATGAGTAGATGCTCTGATCCTCATCGCCGACGACGCAGACGTTCTTCTCCTCGCCCGCGAGCAGCTTCATCAGTTCGTACTGCGGCCGGTTCGTGTCCTGATACTCGTCGATCAGCAGGTAGCGATAGCGTCGGTTGTACTTCTCGCGCACCTCGGCAGAAGATTTCAGCAGCCGGACTGCTTCCAATAAGAGATCGTCGAAGTCAAGCGCATTGTTCTTACGCAGCTCCTTGCGGTATGCCTCAAAGATATGCGCGACCTTCTCACTCATCGGGTCCGACGACTGCAGGTAATACTCCTGCGGATCGATCATGTGGTTCTTCGCCCACGAAATCTTCGACAGCACCACGCGCAGCGTCAACTGCTTGTCGTCCAGCCCCATGCGCCGCATGATCTGCTTCACCAGCGCCTGCTGGTCACTCTCGTCATAGATCGCGAAGGTCTTCGTCAGGCCTTCATTGCCGATGCGCAACGCTTCAACATCCCGTCGCAGCATCCGTACGCAGAACGAGTGGAAGGTCGCAATCAACGGCTTCGCCAGCGTCGAGTGCCCAATCAGCTTATCCACGCGCTCGCCCATCTCGGCGGCGGCCTTATTGGTAAAGGTCACGGCCAGAATTGCATCCGGCGCAACCCCGCGCTCGTGAATCAGATACGCAATCCGGTGCGTAATGACACGCGTCTTCCCCGATCCGGCGCCAGCCAGAATCAGGACAGGGCCGTCAACGGATTCAACCCCAGCCCGCTGCTGCGGGTTCAACTTGTCCAGTAAATGCTGCAAAACAGGTGTCTCGGAAACTCTCTCGGTGGGTGTTCTTCTTCTAGTGTATCGCCGATCGATTCGGCGAATTTGAACAGCCTGCGATCGCATACACTTAACTCGCCATGCCAAAGCAACTGCGCATCTGCGTTTTCTGCGGATCAGCCGACGGAGCCGACCCCGCCTATATTCACGCGGCAAGAGAATTGGGCCGGCGCATCGCCGAGGCGGGCATGGGCCTCGTCTATGGCGGAGCAACTGTCGGTCTCATGGGCGTCCTTGCCGATGCGGTCATCGCCGGCGGAGCCGAGGTCATCGGCGTGATGCCCGATGTGCTGGTGGATCGCGAAATCGCTAACCCGCATGTGACCCATTTCCACGTCGTCAAGACCATGCACGAGCGCAAAGCCCTTATGTATGAGCACGCCGACGCCTTCATCGCGCTCCCCGGAGGCTACGGCACGCTTGACGAGTTCATCGAGATCGTTACTTGGGCCCAGTTGAAGATCCACCAGAAACCGTGCATCCTCATCAACACAAATAGCTACTACGACGGCTTTCTCACTTTCCTCGACCACGCGATGTCGCAGGGTTTTCTGAAGCAGCAAAATCGCAACCTGATTCGGGTAGCCGACAACGCGGAAACAGCACTCAAGATGGTGTTAACGCATCAAAGGACCCAAGAGGCTGGGCAATCTCATGACGAGAAGCTCGATGAACTGATCGGAAGATAAGACGAATTTCGTTTCCCATTTTTTCGCAAAGTAAGCAGCCTAACTTGCCGGAGGTTATACGTTAAGCTTACGTGTTCGCCAGGCATACTTGATCTAATATGCGGAGGCTTTGGCTCCAACCACTTTGACGCCATTTTCATGGCCTGTGTCTATTCAACGGAATTATATTGACCAAAGGAGACCTTCATGCTGCGACTGAGTGACGTTACGAGAAAGCTTTCTACTACATATCACGTCTTTCATGAAGAAGGAGCTTCTGGTGTAACTGCTTTCCTGAGATGGCGTCTCGACTATGAAATGCAGCTGCGTGAAGCAAAGAAGGTTAAATCGGTGACCTTGGATGGATGCACCATCAACATGAAGGAGATTCCAAACAGCCAAACGAAAATTGACCTTGCCAACGAGGATTATGAGGTAGCAGAGCGTCGTCTGGTTCTAAAACATCTTGATCCAGCGTTGCCTGCAATTGAGCTGGGCGGATGTATCTGAGTTATCTCTTGCATTACGAATCGCCTGCTGAATAACCCAAGTCTTCATGTCGTGGTTGAAGCCAATCCCCTTGCGATCCCACTCCTGGCGGAAATCAGAGATGACAACCAATGCAAATTCGAGATACTCAACAGAGCGATCGCGTATGAAAAACCTTCTGTCACGTTTCGACCGAATTTTAATCTTTGCGCAAATTCACTTCAACAAAAAGGCCTGAAAGAAGAATGGGTCACAGTCGCTGCTACTACGTTGCGCGACATTGTAGACGAAAGGAAATTCGACTCCTTCAGCCTGATAGGCGACATCGAAGGATATGAATTCGACGTGGTATTAAATGATGCGGAGGTGTTGCGCAAGGCGTCCACCATCATCCTTGAGACACATGCTCGATTTATTGGAGAAGCCAAAACTGCTCAATTGCTGATCAGGCTGGAAGATCTCGGGTTCAAGGTGGTCGACCAGGAGGCTTCTGTCGTCGTCCTGAAACAATCTCATGTTTCGAATTTGCAGGGTGACAGCGGAGTCGAGGAGTCGTCTGCGCCTGTTGATCTCCATTGATTGAGAGAAATTCATCGAGGCAACTTCATTTCTCACATTCATCACATCCGCAATGCCGGCGCAAATAATCCCACGAATAAATCCCGCTCTGATGCCCGTCGTTCCAGTGAAAGCTGATGGCATACCGCCCCACCGGCGTCACTGACTCAGGCCGCGGAGGAGCCTGATACAGGGGCAGTAACGTCTGCGGTTTCGTCTTCGCCTCACCGGGCTTGCGCCCCGAATGTTGCCGTTCATCGTGACACGTCGCGCATGGGCAGGCGTCGCGCAGCCAGGCAAAACTCCAGTGGCTATGGTGTCCGTCTTTCCATTCGATCTCGACGCCGGAGCCGCCGGTCTTATCGACGCGCACCTTGGCTGGAGTCTTTGCGTCGACAGAAAGCTCAGGCTCCGACGCCTGCGCCCGGCGCGCCTCTTCCTCGGTAACGAAGCGTATTCCCTCGTGACTCATCTCTATTCAGTGTATCGCCCTGAACGATTCCCGATGCTCTAGCTCTGTCTCCAGAAAAAGTACGCAGCCATCCCGAGCCCGATACAAACCACGGCCCACCGCATCAACTGCGGATTCAGCCTGCGCGAAAAACGCGCGGCAAAGTAGCCGCCCGCGGCTGCCGTGATCATCATCAACAGGCAGTGCTGCCACATCACCTTCTTCCCCACGATAAAGACCACCACGGCAACGCCGTTTGCCAGCGTCGTTGTAACCACCTTGAGCGCATTGATCTGGTTGATATTCTCAATCCCGAAAATCGCCAGCACCGAAATCACCAGAAACCCCGCCCCCGCGCCGAAGTATCCGATGTAGAAGCAAACCACCATCATGCCGAGAAACAGCGGCAGATGCGACGGATGGCTCGCCGAAGCATCCTTGCCTCGGCTGCGCGTCTGCAGCCAGCGGGACACCGGCGTGCTGGCCGCGAACAGCAACGCCGCGATCAACAACAGCCATGGGACCATGTGCAGGAAGGTTGCCTGCTGTGTATGCAGCAGCACGATGCCGCCCGCGACTCCGCCAATCGACGCGGCAGTGCACAGTGGAAGAACCAGCCGGAGATTGTGCTTCAGATCTTCAAAATAGGCGGCAATTGAAGTGAGTTGCCCAGGCCAAAGGGCGACCGTATTCGTCGCATTGGCCTGGATCGGCAGCACACCCACATTCAACAGCGCGGGGAAAGAGACAAACGATCCCCCGCCCGCCACGGCGTTCAGTGCTCCGGCAATCAGCGACGCAACCAGAAGCCACGCACTGCGCCCGTCCCAGTAAAAGTGCATATTCATTCGATTGTAAGGCGTTATCGAAACGCGTCATGTCGCGTGCTAAAATCCGCTCCGTCACTGCCATCACTACAGGAGTAAACAGTTGACGTTCACAATTCGCAGAAGCTTTATTCTTTGCCTCGGCTTCATCGTCGCCTTGGGCACGCACTTGGCGGTAGCACAGGCGGCATCCGGAACCATCGACAGCATCACCGTACACGGCTCGTCTCTTGTAGGGAATCTCATCGGCGACTCGCCCGATCGCCATGTCACCGTGTATCTGCCGCCCAGCTATCAGTCGCAACCCAACCGGCGCTATCCGGTCGTCTATATGCTCCACGGTTTCACCGACTCTGACGCGAAATGGTTCGGCGGCCCCGGCGGATGGATGAATCTCAAAGCCGTCGCCGACGAGTCCATGAGCAGCGGCGTATCGAAGGAGATGATTCTCGTCGTGCCGAATGCCAATAACGCATTCCACGGCTCGTTCTATTCCAGCTCCGTTACCATAGGCGACTGGGAAACCTTCATCGCGCGCGATCTCGTCAGCTACATCGACCGGCACTACCGCACCATTGCCAGGCCGGAAAGCCGCGGCCTCGCCGGTCATTCCATGGGCGGATACGGCACCATGCGCATCGGTCTTGCCCACTCCGACATCTTCTCCAGCATTTATGCGCTCAGCCCGTGCTGCCTCGAACCGATGACTGGTATCGTCAATCCCCAGCTCAAGGCATCAGTTGACAAATTCCGCACGTTGAATGACGTCAACAAGGCCGACTTCTTCACCTTGCTCGTCTTCTCGGTCGCAGCCGCATGGTCACCGGACCCGAAGAATCCGCCGCTCTATCTCGACCTCCCACTCGATGACTCCGTATCCTCTCGGCTTGTCCTTGAAAAATGGATCGCGAACTCACCGATGGTCCGAATCGATCAGTCCATCCCTGATTTGAAGCGCTTGCACGCCATCGCCTTTGATGCCGGAGCGAATGATGAATTCAAGGCAATTCCAGCCAGCCTTGTCATTCTGGATCGCGAGTTGAATGCCTACGGCATCGCGCACACCTATGAAACGTACAACGGCACGCACACCAGCGGGATTCCTCAGCGTATAGGAACCAAGGTGCTCCCTTTTTTTTCGAAGAATCTGAGCTTTGAGGAGTCGGTCGCCTCAAGCAAGCCGTAGCTCCGGAGTAGCCGCCAGCAGCGTCTGCGTGTATTCCTCGCGCGGAACACCACAGATCGCATCGCGCGTGCCAAATTCTACCAGCCGTCCGCGACGCAGTACTGCAATGTTCGTCGAGAGATACCGCACCAGTGGCATTGAATGTGAGATGAAGAGATACGTCAGTTGAAACTCGCGCTGCAGATCGTGCAGCAGGTTCACGATCTGCGCACCGACACTGACGTCGAGCGCTGAGACCGGCTCGTCGAGCACGAGCAACTCAGGCCGCAGAGCCAGCGCTCGCGCAATGTTGATGCGCTGCCGCTGGCCCCCGGAGAATTCGTGCGGATACCTCCCGAGTGCCGACTCGTCCAAACCCACAGCACGCAACAGCGCCGCGCATTTTGATCGCAACTCATTTTTCGGCGCCGCGCAATGAATTACCAGTGGCTCCGCAACAATGTCCGACACTCGCATGCGTGGATTGAGTGCTGCGAAGGGATCCTGAAAAACCGGCTGCACACGCCGCCGCATGGCGCGCAGCCTGCTTTGCGGGACTCCGCTAACTGGCTGACCATCGAAGATCACGCCGCCCGATGTCGGCTCAATCAACCCAAGAAGCATGCGAGCAATCGTGCTCTTGCCTGAACCCGATTCGCCGACAAGCCCCATCGTCTCGCCACGATGAATTACAAACGAAACATCGTCGACGACCAGTGCATGCTTGGTGCGCAAACCATCGCGACGCGGGTAGCTCTTCGAAAGATGGCTGACTTCAACGAGAGGCATACATGAATTGTGGCACTAAAGCTTCGGATGCTCCTTCTGAAATCCCGTCGCGTTCTGATACGCCCTGGCAAAGGCACACAGTTTCGCATCCTGATAATGGCCGCCGAGAAACGTAATGCTTACCGGAGTTCCCGGCCCGCCGATCGAATCATCCTCTCCCGTATCTTCCTTCGGAGGCACGGGCGCGTCGTTTCCACGAATGCCGTTTAGCACGATCACTGCGGGGTGGCCGGTCAGATTTGTCGCCACCAGCTGTTCGCTGTTCGTCGAAGCAACGATCACGTCGACTCTTTCAAACAGCTTCGATACCTCGCGAATCGCCAGCGTTCGCGCGCGGTTCGCCTGGACGTACTCCACGGCCGGATAGAAGCGAGCTACACGAAAGATATTCGGCCAGTCATCTTCGCTCTGTTCCGTCAGCAGCTTGTCACGACCCGTCTTGGTCAGATCATCAAACGCTGCGGCGGCCTCAGCCTCCAACAGGGGCGTCATCGCGCCATAAGGCAGTTCGGGCAGTTCTACCGGAATCAGATTTACACCCATGCCGCGCAGCTTATCGATCGCCGCAAGATCATACTTGCGGTCATATTCACGCCTCGTGCGTGCGGCAGCCCTCTCACGCGCGCGCTTTTCCTGCTTTTTCTTCTCCTCATCGGTCAGTGGAACGGATTGCTTTTCTTCTTCCTGCTGGTGCTCTTTCTCCGGTTCAAATTCTTTGTGGAAGTATCCGACTCGCAGCGTCTTCCAATCGAACTCCGCATTCCAGTTAAAGGCCGCATCGCGCGTTGCCAGATCCTCGCCATCAGGACCGTAGATCGCTTGCATCACAATGGCGCAATCTTCGATAGCGCGGCAGATCGGCCCCAGTTTGTCCATCGTCCAGCTCAGCGCCATTGCACCGGTGCGCGGAACAAAGCCGAACGTGGGCCGCAAACCCGTCGTGCCGCAGCGCGTCGAAGGTGACGAGATAGACCCCAGCGTCTCCGAGCCAATTGCGAAAACCACGCACCCGGCAGCAGTCGCAGACGCCGAGCCAGCTGACGAGCCGCTCGAACCCTGCTTCGTGTTCCACGGATTGCGTGTGCGTCCGCCGAACCACTTGTCGCCCATCGCCAGCGCACCCAGCGTCGTCTTCGCGATCAGCACCGCACCCGCAGCATCGAGCCTCTTCACCACCGTCGCATCTTCATCAAAGCTCTGCTTCTCAAATCCGCCAGCACCCCACGTCGTTGGGTAGCCTTTGACTGCCAGCAAATCCTTGGCGCCCCAAGGCAGACCGTGCAGCGGCCCGCGATATTTTCCCGCTGCAATTTCCGCGTCCGCTTCCTTCGCCTTTGCCAGCGCGCGCTCTTCAGTGATCGTCACGACAAAATGCAGCATCGGATCGTAGCGCTTGATCCGGGCGATATACATCTCCGTCAGATTCATCGAAGAAATCTTCTTCCGGCGTACCAGATCGCCGAGTTCGACGACGGAGGCAAACGCAAGATCATCAAGATTGCTGGGAACTGTCGCCATCGATGGGGCTTTGCTGTAGACGGGCTCATGCTTCTCCGTGCTGATCTTGGCGCCCGGAGGCAGCGGATCAAAGATGTAAGCAGGAGGCACGCTATTGGGCAGGTGCAGTTTGCGAATCGCGTCATACGCTTCGCGTTGCTGATTCAATCCATCGAGCATTGCCTGTTTCTGCTCGGCAGTGATCGTCACGCCGGCCAAAGCCGCGGCCGCGTCAATCATTTCCGGTGTGATCTTCGTCTTCGTATTAGTGCCAGCTTTTTCCTGCGCGGCGAGCGTGTATAGGGCACCGGGAAAGAGGGTGGATGCCAGGCCAAACCGGCTGCAGGTAAACAGAAATGTCCGACGGTCCAGAGCCATAATGGACAGTTGCCTCCGAAAAAATCGGTGAAAGGGCAGTATACCGATCGCGCAGCATCGAGACGCAGCTGTCGTGCGCGGGATCAAACTAAGTTGTAAGACGATTCGAAGAAATGGACTGCATTTGCCAGAGTTTTGCCGAGGCAACTGCACTTTCCCGATCAAGAATCGTCACGGTCGCGTGTGCTGGATCAATATCGTAAACACGGCTCGTATGCGCGAGTCGATCGTTCAGAAAAACTTCCACAACCGAGCCATCGAGATACAACGAGAGACGCATCTCGCTATGAGGGAGCGTCAGGCCAATCTGCTGCCCATTGAAAGTTAGTGCGCCGTGGGTCGCATCCAGCTGAAAGTGCACTGCCGGCCTCGACTCGGTTCCGATGGTGACGTGAACCGGACCGCGCAGCGGGAGCGCCCGCAATTCGAGCGCGGCGCTCAGGCCTTTCGCCGGCCACACAACACGACCCGCGCCGCTCCGCCATTGTGCGAGTTCCCCACTCCGTAATTCCTGAACGCGAGGCGGCATCCGCATCTCCAGTTGTCCGTCCGCGCTCACAGTGAGCACACGCGGGAGGGACATCAGTCCCGCCCAGCCGGCACGCGAATACTCCGCCTGAGGCCGCGTCTCGGGAATCCACCCCCACAGAATGCGATTCCCATCTTTGTCCACCATGCTCTTGGGCGCATAGTAGGCGTGCGGGCCGTAGTCAAGCTCCCCTCGTTGCTGCGGCGTAAAGCGCTGCTCCTTCGCGTCGTAGTCGCCCGTCGTCCAAATGACTTTGCGTTCTGTTGAATAGAACAGTACGCGTTTGTTGCCCAGATGGAAGAAATCCGGGCACTCCCACATCTCTCCGCTATCCACGGGATCGCCGCCCGTCTTGCCATTCCAGGTACCGCTGGCCAGCGGATGCAGATACTCCCATCGCCGCAGATCATGTGAGCGGTAGAGCAATACGCAACCACCTTTGTTACGAATTCCAGAACCGATTCCCATGTACCACACATCGCCCTCTCGCCACAGGCAAGGGTCGCGAAACCCGGTAATTGCCAGCCCCGGCGGAGGCGCAGGCAACACCGGCTCCGGCAGCTTCTTCCATGTTCTCAATTCCGCGTCGTCTGAAGTCGCCAGGCATTGCGTCTCGCGAAGGGTGTGGTGCCCGTCACTCAGCGTCGCGTCGGTAGTGGTTGAGTTTTTTACTCCCGTATAGATAAACGTGGGCACCCCATTGTGGACGACAGCGCTCCCGCTGAAACAGCCTTCTTCATCGGGACCGCCTTTTGTCGGCGCAAGCGCAATCGGCAGGTGCTGCCAGTGCACCATGTCCGGGCTCACGGCGTGCGCCCAGTGCATATCGCCCCACACGGCCGCATGCGGGTTGTACTGGAAGAACATGTGATACTTGCCCTTCCAGAAAATCGGCCCGTTCGGATCATTCATCCAATTGGCCGCAGGCAGCAGATGGAACTGCGGACGGTTCGGGTCGTGCGCGAGGTCAGCCGCAAACGCAGTTCTTCGCAGCAAGGACGCGACAGCCACCCCCGCGCATCCCTGAACAAAACCTCTTCGTGAAAGCTCTCTCGTCATCGGCAGAAGTATAGTCCTACGAAGCGCGCTATCCTCAATCCATGAGTGAGATCCTTTTCCGTGAAGCCCGTGAAGACGATCTTCCCGCGATTCTGCGTCTCTATACCTCAGCCCAGATCACTGACGAAGCAACCTTCACTCTGGAAGAGGCGCGCGAGCATTTTCAGGTCTTCAAGCGCTACCCCTCGTATCGCATTTTTGTGGCCTTGATCGATGACGCCATCGTCGGGACGTATGAATTGTTAATCATGGACAATCTCGCCAAGCGCGGCAGAAAATCCGGCGTTGTGGAAGACATTGCCGTCGACCCCTCCTACCAGGGCCGCGGCATCGGGCGCGCCATGATGGACCACGCACGCGAACAATGCCGCCAGGATGGGTGCTACAAGTTCGTTCTGTCGAGCAATATGAAGCGTGAAGACGCGCACCGCTTCTACGATGCACTGGGTTTCGAGCGCCATGGCTATAGCTTCTTAACCAGTCTCTGAAGCATCACGTCGCCTCAGACATGCTGCGCAGGCTCTCAAAGTATTCCGTTACCTCATCCGAGAATTCATATCTATCCAGTGGAGGCACCGGCATGCCATGCGCAATCATCGATTTCGCGCACGCAACCCAGTCTCCCTGCTCGAATTCTTCTACATTGTTCACGGATGCATAGCCGAGCGTGCCCATGGCATTGCCACCGAAGCCATGCTTCTGCTGCCAATCCGCTCCGTAGTTCAGCAAAAACTCTGTCATCGCCGCATCGCCGCGATAGACGGCCAAATTGAGCGCAGATGCATTCCAGTCTCCACCGCGCGCAGTAATCGGCCATCCCGCTTCCACCATCGTCTTCACAGCGGCAAAATTTCCCTGCGCCGCCAGATTGGGGAGTTGGCTGAGGTGCTTCTCTGAAAGTTTCCGCACAATGTTTGGAGCTTCCGAAAGCATCTTTGTTACTGCGTCACGATCGCCTCGCGCGCACGCTACAACAAACGCATCTTCAGGCGAAAGTACCTCATTCGTTTCAGACCCACGGAGCAATGCTGCAACTTCCGCCTGACCGTATAGAAGAGCAAACCGGTACGGCGTCTGCCCGTGGGAGTTGCGCGCATCCCGATCGGCGCCGGCATCGAGCAGCATCTGGATGTGCTCAACCGAGCGTCCCCGTCGAATGGCGTGGAAGATAGGATAATCCGAAGCGCCCGGAAAACCGGCATTGCCTCCGTATGCCAGCATCAGCCTCAAGGCTTCAGGCCTGTCGTAGTCCAGAGCTTTACCGATCGCGTTTGTGCCATCGACCTTCGCTCCAGCATCGAGGAGCAGCCGTGTACAGGTCATGTCCGCGCTCTCCAGCGAGTGATAGAGCGATTCGTTGTCGTTAGGATTGGCACCGCGCTCCAACAATAGCCGGGTCATCCCGGCATGATGGTTCTTGCCTGTAGCTCCATAAACCGGGCTCAGAGGGCTATCGGGAAATTCGGGACTCGTCCATGTCTGGTCAGGATTCGCTCCATGATCGAGCAGCAATCGTGCGCAGTTCACCAATGCATCTCCAAACTCTTCGTCTCGCACGAGCCCCGAGTGGGTGACTGCAATCAGTGGAAACATCTGCATCGGCCCACCCGCTTCATTCACCCATGCCGCACTGCCCGCAAGCGTCTGACGCAGCAGCGCTTCATTTCCGACAGCGCAGGCAAGATAAGGATCATCGCCGAGCAGATCCGGACGTTCCCGCAACAGACGAACCGCCTTCGCCGGTCGACCGGTGTAACCGCCGCCGTAGACGAGCAGCAGCCATCGTTTGAGAGCATCCTCGCGGCTTAGTTGCCGAAGAGCCGCCACTTCCACCTGCGCTTTGAGCGCCGCCCAGGAAGCAAATCCATATTCGCGGGCAATGCACGACTGCGCATCGTGCAGATGAAGTTCGCGGCCACGCAGTTGCGCCGGGCTCGCACCCTGGAGCGCGGGAAGAAATTTAAGGAAACACTGTATCGCGGCAGGATCGTTTTCCTGGTAGGCGCGAAACAGATCCTTGGCCTGTTTTTTGAGATGAGAAAGATGAGGGACTGCGGGAAGTTGCTTCATGTTGCCTCCATGCGTGTATTGCCGATGGCCCGCAATCCGGCTGCATAAAGGCACGAAACCTTTTGTGAATTGGCAAGTGGGTTCAACCCTTTCCGCGGACCCGGCGGCGTCCTGCAACGCCAAGAGAATTGTACCCTGTATGCCTCGTTACTCGCATTCATCCTTCCGTGGGGCCCATCGCGCGTGCTACCAAGTAATGTTCCACGAACGGAGCCACTCCGATGAGCTCGATCCCTACAAGTCCCGAATTCGCGATCTTCAAGCAACCCAGTCGAAGAACATTTCTTGAGGGCGGAGCCTTGCTGATGTTGGGCGCAGCCGGGCGGCTGGCATTGGCCGATGCCGCGTTGCCCCCGGGAAAAATGTTCAAAATCGAGCGTGTTTCCAAGCATATATACGCAGCCATCGCGCAAACGACACCGGTGGTCAACGGGAACTCCGCAATCGTTGTGACGCAGGAGGGGCTGGTCGTTGTCGATGCACAATCGTGGCCGGGAGCTGCGCGTTCTCTCTACAGCCAGTTCAGGCAAGAGGTTGCAGCGCTTCCCGTGCGGTATTTGATTAATACGCATCACCATCTCGATCATGCGCATGGCAATGCGGCTTATGCCGAAATGTTCGGATCCCGGATTGACATAGTCTCAACTGAATTCAGCCGGGCAGCGCTGGAACAGGCAGCGCGCTGGTTTAATGGCTTTCTACAGGGAAAACCTGTACCCGCTGCGCAATTGCAGACGGTCGCGAATCAGCAGCGATATTATCAGTTTGTTCAGAGCTACATTGGCGGTTTGCGGGACCAAATGCTCGCAATCGAGGCTCAAATTGCTCATCCGGACGGAGCGGAGAAGACGGCTGCGCAGAGACGGCTGGACGGTCTTCGCGCTTACGTCTCTGAAATGTCCAGATTCGCTCCTCCACTCCCAAACATCACCTTCGATCGTCAGCTCAGGCTGCATTGTGGCGATCTGACCATAGAGGTGCACTATCTTGGCCGGGGACATACGGCCGGGGACGCGGTGGTGTTGATACCAGAGGATCGAGTGATTGCGACCGGCGACCTGGTGCATGGGCTTGAACCGCTATTGCTGGAGGCATATCCGGATGAGTGGCCCGCTACGCTGGACAAAGTAGCCGAACTCGACTTCGACATCATTGTGCCCGGTCACGGCCCGGTCGAACATGGACAAATGACATTAACTCTTTTCAAGGATTACGTGACGGAACTGAATCAACTGGTGAAAGTAGGCTTGTCGGAGGGAAAGAGCCTGGCGGCATTGCAGGCTGAATTGGTTCCGGACCGCTTTCGCTCACTCCAAAATCAGGATTACGGCCAAACTTTTCAGAGGAATCGTGAAGTGCTGTTAGGTCTTCCGCCCGGGCAGCCGTTGGGGCCTGTGGTCAGTCAGGGAGTGGAACAAGTCTATGACTACTACTCCAGGAAGTGATTGAGACTGCATAGAGCCAGGTTTCGGTGGCGTTCAATGTCATAGGACCTCGATTTGCTCCCGCTATGGGCCTGCGCTGGAAGAAGCTGCAGGTTTCGCATTTTCCGCATTCGACTGGCTGACGGTCATGACACAGCGAAATCCGAGATGATTGGTTCCTGTGTCGATGTCTCCTTTGCCGCGCGTGCCCACCATGTAGCGCGAACAATATTGATCCGTGCAAAGAAAGGAGCCTCCGCGCTGGGTCTTCTTTGCGTGTCCGGGCTCAGCAGGATCATAGGCAGAGTCTGGGCCCTGCGGATTACGCGCCACGCCGCCTTCCGCGACGAGTTGTTTGTAGTAGTCGGGACGGTACCAGTCGCTCGTCCACTGCCACACATTTCCGGCCATGTCATAGAGTCCATATCCGTTGGCGGGAAACTTGGCCACCGGCGCGATACCGGTGTAACCGTCGGAGCCGGCATCCTTGTCCGGAAAATGTCCCTGATGCGTATTGGCCATCCAATGACCGTGCGGACGAAACTCGTCTCCCCAAATATACGGTTTCCCTGCAAGACCGCCGCGCGCGGCAAATTCCCATTCCGCTTCGGTTGGCAGTCGCTTTCCAGCCCATTTTGCGTAGGCAACTGCGTCCTCATACGCAACGTGGACAATGGGGTAGTTGTCTTTGCCAACTATACTGCTCTTCGGTCCAAGCGGATGACGCCAGTTTGCTCCGGGCACATATGTCCACCACTGGAAGTAGTTATCCAACGATACGGGATGGTCCGGAGGCGCAAAGACAACCGAGCCAGCAACAAGATTTTCCGGCGGCGCTCCCGGATAATCTTCCGCACGCGGTTTTCGCTCAGCGATAGTTAGATATCCGGTGGCTTTCACGAACTTCGCGAATTCAGCGTTGGTCACATCCGTTTTGTCCATGAAGAACCCATCGACAAAGACGCGATGCACAGGCCGCGAATCGATCGTCGCTTTCATACCGACATCGTCCATGCCAGGAGGGTCCTGCGCCCCCATGGAAAACTCGCCGCCTGGAATCCATCCCATGCCTGCGGGCGCTTTCGCGGGAGCCGAGGACGCGTTCGGAACGGTCGGCCCGAATGAGGCCGCGCTGGCCGCTGGCATTGTGGGCATCGCGGGCGCAACGGTATGTGCATGTACCGATGCGAAATGTCTGTAGTAGACGGCGGCGGCGCCTCCGACAAATAGCAGGACGAGAGCAGCAATCCACAAGAAGCTCTTCTTCTCATGACCTCGCTGTTTATTAGGAGTCGACTTTCGTTGCCGCGTATTCTGTTTTTTGTTCACCTGCGGACCTTGCCCTCCTCGTCTGAAATTCTGAAACGTCTAGCTCCGCATCAAGCAGGCCGGGAGCATGGAATAAGCATGAGGCTTCGGACAAAGTTGGACATATACCTGGACTCAGGCAAGGTAAGAATCGATAACTCAACTGGAACTGAAGACTTAAGTCTCAGCAAGCTTCGAAATAAGTGCGGTTCCCAGAAGACACCTCCCAAGAACGTGGAATGAAACTCTTGCACATTACTCGCGTTTCAGCTTAACTCCGCAACCTCCATGTTGGCACTGTCAATTCTTACAGTGAGGCTTAAATTTATGCGAAGCCTCGCTGAGCGACGCTTCATATTGAGCGAGGTTTTCCAAGTCGGCCCTGTCCATGACCTTTTCGTCCCTGCCTGTAGAATGAGCCCCATACGATCCAGCCTGGATCATCTCATTCGTGAAAACCTTGACCTGCTGGTGAAAGGGGACTTACATTCATTGGCAAGCAGTCCTGTCAAAGTTGACAGTATTTTTTCATTTTGACTGGCCATGATGCTTACAAGGTTTGCGGACATTTGCTGCCCTCCTGTACATCTCTCTTGCTACGTTGAAGTCATTTTTAGTCACCATCGTTCCTCTGGTTAACGGGTCAGTCAACGCTGTTGAGAGGTATTGAAATGGGACGGCCTCCGAAAGCTTCTGGAACCGGAGTTTGAGGTCGTCGGAACAGTCTTCTGATGCCCAGGCTCTTCTCGTTGCCGCATGGCAATTCCAGCCGGACATCGTCATCGCGGATATCGGCGTGTCTCTGTTAAACAACATGGATGCTGGCCGGAA
>Ga0210402_10002987_pt1 | contig 16085 bp, 14 predicted proteins | sample IncBWC7MmetaG_FD_161055 | JGI IMG/M metagenome (GOLD analysis project Ga0210402, IMG submission 161055) | Forest soil microbial communities from Barre Woods Harvard Forest LTER site, Petersham, Massachusetts, United States - Inc-BW-C-7-M | ecosystem: Environmental > Terrestrial > Soil >... | reverse complement strand
TATCATGGCGGCGGTCGCCCCGGACTGCCGCCGTAGTGAGACGTTGCTGTTGATGATCGACGGCGATATCGGCAAGACGATGGGTCGCATCCTGACCGAGGAACTCGGCCTTGCGGGCGATCTCGTCTCGATCGACGGGGTGCAACTGGCGGAGCTTGATTTCGTCGATGTCGGGGAACTGATCTCGCCGCCCGGGGTGGTCCCGGTGGTGATCAAATCGCTGTTGTTTTCGTGACGATTAAGGCATTTTTCGATTAAGCTTACACTCGTAAGCTGTCGTCGCCCGGCTTGACCGGGCGATCCAGTAACCACCAGCCGGGGATACTGGACTGCCAATCGAAATCGGATGCTTCCGATTTCGATCATTTTGGTAAGTGCCGAAGTCGGGCAGGCCCGACTTCGGGTCAAGCCGGGCAATGACACTGGTTGGTAAGGTCGGTCAAAAAGGTCGAACGAATGGACTGGAGCATCTGCAAGGGAAGGAAAACCATGAGCGAACAGAAGCCGCGCTACGGCGTCGATGCCTACCTCGACTGGGTCGAGGCCGAAGGACTGCGGGTGTTCGAGGATTTCGCTGTCGATTTGTTTGCTGTCGAAACGGCCATTTGGCCGCGCTACGACGTCAAGGCGGCGGCGGTTCATCTGAAAGGCCGCGGCGATTTTGGCAACATGTTCGTGTTCGATATCCCGCCGGGCGGTGCGACTGCGCCGCAGCGTCACCTCTATGAGGATGTGGTCTATGTGCTGGAGGGAACCGGCTCGACCCAGCTCGAATTTGCGGACGGCCGGAAAAAGAGCTTCGAATGGGGGCCGCGAAGCCTGTTCGCTATCCCGCTCAACGCCAAGCACCGCCACTTCAACGGTTCCGGCCGCGACCGCGCCCTGATCGTCTCGACCACCGATCTGCCGCTGGTCATGAACACGTTCCATGATGCGCGTTTCGTATTCGAGACCGACTACGAGTTCACGGCCCGTACCGGCAAGAACGAATATTTTGCCGGCGAGGGCGATCTCATTACGGTGCGCCCCGGCAACCACATGTGGGAGACCAACTTCGTCCCCGATCTCGCCGCCACCGAACTGAAATCCTGGGGCGACCGCGGCGCCGGCGGCGCCAACATCATGTTTGTGCTGGCCGACGGCTCCATGCATGCGCATATCTCGGAAATGCCGGTCGGCACCTACAAGAAGGGCCACCGCCACGGGCCCGGCTTCCACGTCATGTGCGTCACCGGCCATGGCTATTCGCTGCTGTGGTACGACGACCAGAAGGATTTCCAGCGGCTCGACTGGAAGCACGGCGTGGTGTTTCCGCCCGCCGACCAGCAATTCCACCAGCATTTCAACGCCAGCAAATTCCCGGCGCGTTATCTCGCCACCGGGGTCGGCGGGTTGCGCTATCCGCTCACCATGGGGCAGCGCCGCTCACTTCTGGGCGTCAAGCCCGGCGAAAAGGGCGCGGTGTCGGTCAACATAAAAGAAGGCGGCGACCAGATCGAATACGAGGACCAGGATCCGCGCATCCATCCGCTGTGGCTGGAGGAGATGCACAAGAACGGCGTCACGCCACGGATGGAGAAGTTTTTTCCGCAGGGCCGGACGCCGGCGACGGAGGCGGCGGAGTAGGGAACGATATGAGCGGATTTTACTGGCGTCCAGGTCGCTATGATCCAGGATCGCGCGGTACGAAAGCCGGACGGCCTTGATTTCGTTGAGAATTCCAAAATTAGTTCGTTTCGACAAAAACCGGTTCGAATAACTTTGTTCCGGTATTTCTATACCTTGACTGGCCGCCGTCGAAGCGCAGCCTCCCAATGCGCCGCGTCGAGCGTGCGGGTGGTGCGCTTGCTCCGCGACGGGCATGGCGGCGGCGGCACTCAACATGTCGAGAGAATCCGTCCCTTGCTCCGCCGTCTTCGTACGTCCTCTAATCCTTGACGTACTTCGTCACGCCCCTCACTGTCGCTTCTGCCGTATACACATTGCCGGCCGCATCGATGGCGATCCCTTCTCCCATGGCCCCTTCGGGAGCGTCGGTCTTGTGCGGCGGCACGAACATCGTCACTTTGCCGTCCTTCAAGCTGCCGATGCGAATGCCCCTGAGCCAGCCCGGGTGGACGCGCGGCGTCGACTCGGAGTCGGCCGCATAAAGCGTGTCGTTGCCGTCGATTGCGATCCCGCTCACGCGGCTGAACTCCCGATATTCACCGACATACTTCCCGTCCTTCGTCAGGATCTGGATGCGGTGGTTGTGGCGGTCGGCGACGATCAGCCGTCCCTGCGAATCGAACTTGATCATGTGCGGTGTCCGGAACTCGCCCGGGCCCGTTCCGGTCTTGCCGATCACCCTCAGGAACTTGCCATTCCGGTCGAATACCGAAATGCGCCCGACAAGATTCGGATCCTCGACGTTCGTATGACTCTCGGCCACGTAGATGTCGCCGTTGCCCGGATCGGTGACGACGTCGGTCGGCTCGGTCAGGGCGTCCGGCGGATTTCCCTTCACGCCTGGCTTTCCAAGCGTCATCAGCACTTTGCCTTCGGGACTGAACTTGACGACGACGCTTCCCTTGTTGTCCTCTCCCGGAAACTTCTTGAGTTCGTCGGGGCTCGCCACGCGAGCGTCGGTCACCCAAACGTTTCCGTCGCGGTCGACATGAATGCCATGCGGCCACACGAACATCCCGCCCCCAAAGCTCCGGATCTCCTTGCCGGATTCATCGAAATGATGGACCGGGTTTGCCTTGGTGCCGAGACACCCTGGGGCGGTCCCCGGTGAACAACGGTCGGTCGCCCACACGGACCTGCCATCCCGGTCAATGGCGACGCCGTTGGACCCGCCCCATGGCCTTCCCTCCAGCGTGAGCTGCGCCCAGTCGCGTATTACCCGGTAGGGATTGGCGCCGCTGTTCACCGGCGCAACGTCCTGTGCCTGGGCGTGGCTTCCTGTCATGGCCATCCCCATGACAACCGCCGCAGCAAAGCGACCTCTCGCGAAAGCTGGCATCGACATCGCAGCGCTCCTCCGTATGAAAAGCTGGTCCTGTTTTTTCAACCACCCGTGAATCACGCGTCCCCGGGCGTCAGGGAAAGTCAAGCTACCATACCAAGAATGGAGGTCCAAAGTGAGAGATATCTTGATTCGATACAGCGCTGACGTCGCGTGTGGCCATCTTTGTCCGTTGCGACGCACCGCTAGAGCGGGTTTCGTTCTTCTAGAGCGGGTTTCGTTCTTATGGAATCACAAGCCGTGTCATCGCCCGCGAAAGCGGGCGACCCAGTAACCCCGGCGACGCTGCGGAGTACTGGGTTCCCCGCTTTCGCGGGGAATGACAGCGTAGAGTTGGTGGGCAGATTGTCGGTTCCATTCCACCGGAATCGGCTCTAACTGAGGCGCCGCGACTACAACCGCTCAGCCTCGGCTTGGAGTACACTACGGGCTGATCGGATTCCAAAAATAGCATCCCCGATACGCTGTTTCGGAGACTCTGACGGAAAACCGAGCGGCAATTCCGTTCCATATCCTCAAGGAGAAAACACATGGCCGAAGCCAATCGCACCAAGTACTTGCCCATCGCGTTGCTGGTGCTCGGGATGGTCACGCTAACGGGAACGCTGTCCGCTCAGGAAGCAGTGAAGCATCTTAATCCGGTCATCGAAAAGCTTGCCGCCGGCAAGCCATTCATCGGATTTCAGACCGGCGATTTATCCCTTCAGAATGCCCGCACCCTGGCCCGCGCCGATATCGACTATGTGTATTTGGAGATGGAGCATGGGCCAATGGATTTTGCCGGACTGCACCAGTTCACGGTCGGCATGATCGACAAAGCCGCCCTTCTCAAGAAGGGCAACGCCCAGCCGAATGTGGCGATATTCGCGCGCTTTGCTCCCTACGGCCGCGAACAGGCGCAATGGTTCGTCAAACAAGCGCTCGACCTCGGCCTGATGGGCGTGATCTTCAACGGAATCGACAACGCCGAGCAGGCGCTGCTCGCGGTACGGAACATGCGCTACCCGCAAAGAAGGACTTCGAAGTACCCCGAGCCGCCCGGATTGCGCGGCTACGCGCCGGGAGTCGCAGTCTGGTGGTGGGGCGTTTCAGCCGCGGAGTACGAACGGCGGGCGGACCTGTGGCCGCTAAATCCCGATGGCGACCTGTTGGCCATCATGATGATCGAAACGACCGAGGGTTTGAAGAACGCCGATGCTATTGCGGCGGTGCCGGGCGTAGGGGCGATCTTCGTGGGTGCAGGGGGAGATCTTCACCAGTATCTCGGAGTCGACATCAACTCGCCTGAAGTGGAGCAGGCCTTCCAGACGATCCTGAGGGCCTGCCTCGCTCACAATGTGGCATGCGGAATTACCGCCTTGAGCGGACAGGATATTGCGAGACGGCTTGCTGAAGGCTGGAAAATGATCCGCACCACCAATGCGGCCTTGGCCCAATGGCATGGGTCTGCGGCCGGGCGATAGAACCCCGACCGGGTCGTGCGGAATGCCTTGCGGTTTGGCGCGCCTGCTACGCGCTCGCTTCCGGCCGCAAATGTTAGCTGCTAGCCTGGACGACGATCGGCGCCGGGGCGGCGCCGACCAGGGAGGGCTCACATGGAACGCTTCATCGCCGGTCTGGTCCAAGGCCTGGACAGCGGTAAGATCGATCGCCGCGAATTCTGCAAAACCGTGGCGCTGGCCGCCGCGGTTTATGGCGCGGGCGATGCCGCGCAGGCCCAGGCTCAGCGCGGATTCAAGATCATCGGAATCAACCACATGTCCTATACGTGCCCGGATTACGCCAAAGCGCGCGATTGGTACGCATCAGTTCTCAACATGAAGAGCCAGTCCACACGGGATGACGGCAAGCGGGCGAATCTGATGTTCGGGCCGGAGCCCGGCAAGGGCGGTTCGTTCCTGGTCACGCGCAGCCCCAGCAGCACTGCCAGCGGCAGTGCCGGCGTAAAGCCGGGGGCGGAGGCCGTCATCGATCACGTCTGCTACACGATTCCGAACTGGGACGAAGCGCGCGTGCGCGCAACCTTGAAGGCGAAAGGACTCGACGTCACGGGGCGCGACGGCAGCCTGCATGTCTACGACCCGTTCGATTACGACGTGCAGATCGCATCCGCGGCCGTCGAAAACGCATTCAGGCGCTGAGGGGGAGAATCGCCATGGAAGGGTTCGTCGCAAAGCACGTCCATGATTACCAGAACGGCAAGATCAGCCGCCGCCGGCTGATCGAGACCCTCACGCTCGCCGCCACTACGGCCTATGCGGGAAAGAGCGCAGGCGCCGCCGAGCAATCGGGGCTCGATGCCGCGCTCGTCAACCACGTTTCCTACACCTGCCCGGATTTTCGCCGGGCGGCCGACTGGTACTCGATGGTCTTCAATCTCGACCAGGTCGGCGCCACCGCGCGCGACGTTGCGCTGCCGTTCGGCAAAAAGGGCGAAAAGCCTTATGGCGTCAGCGCCGACGATGTGCCGCTGACCCACATGATCTGCCGCACGCGGCCGCTCGGTGCGTCGGCGGGCAACGGGCCGCCACGGCGCCAAGCCAACGCGGTGATCGATCACATCGCCTTTACGGTCGCGGATTTCGACCGCGAGCGTGCCAAAGCGCAGTTCGCCGCCATGGGCATCAAGAACGTGCGCGATGGCGGTCCGTTCAGCGTGTATGTGGACGACCCGTTCGGCTATGAAGTGCAGATAGGCGGCCTCGGAGTCACGGCGATTTGCGGCGCGGAGGCCCGTGCGACTTGCACCGATAACCGTTGATCAGAAGGCCGGCGACGCGAGCGGCCTTAAATTTTGCGAGCGGGCGATCGTCTCAGCGCTCGCGGGCAAGCGTCGCCGGCACTTTGGCTTGAGGGCTTGCAACTTCGTTGTCGGCCTCTTCCGCCGCTCAGAAATCGGGTTTCTCCGTCATCGGCAACGGATCGGCGTCCTTTGCGAACGGGTTGTTCATTTCGCCGGCGGCGCAGCGCCATTCGGCGAGTGTTGCCTCTACGCGCCGCGAGCGCTTGGTCACATGCAGGGGCTTGAGGAAAACTGCCGGATCATCGATCAGGAGTTCGGCCTCAAGAAACCTGCCGCCCTCGACCAGGCGAAGGCGCTCGACCACGTGCAGCTTTTCGCTGTGCGGCGTACGGAAGTTGTCGATGAAAGTCTTGTCGTTGAGGCCGATGGTATCTATCACCAGCGCGTCGCCCTCGTAACGACCGACCGACTCGCCGTACCAGGATGGCTTGGGGTTCGCCGAATGGGATACGTTCAAATAGACGCGGCGCACGTCATTATCGTGCTGCGCGATCATACTGACGTGCTGGGGCGTTTGGATGAAGAACATCGGCTGCGCCGGGGTCAGGAGAAAGGCCGGGACGCCGGTCGCCCAGCAACGCGCCGAGCGTGACCACATCGGCTTGCCGGCAAGCACTTCGTCGTTCGTTTTTTTCAACGAGCCTTTCGCGAATTGCGTCAGATTGGGATTGGCGATATCCGCGATCCGAAACGTCGGCTGCGCGCCCACGTTGTTGGGCACATAGCGGTGAGCGGGATCTTGCGCCACCGGCGGCGGGCTGCCCGGCATAGGAGTCCATTCGCCGCCCACCGAGATCCACCCCGCATTGTTGGCAGCGAAATCGGGCGGACTTTGCTGTGCCACGCCCGGCGCGATGCCGGCACACATGAAGCCTGTCAGCAGGCCGGCGGTGAGCGAGTATTGGAGTTTGTTTCCTGGATGCTCGGACATGGCTACCTCCGTCCATGCGGTCGTTGACGCCGCGTTTTTGAAATTCGCTCGCTGGCCTGCGCAATTGGCACGACCTCGTAGGTTGAAAAGCCGGCGTCGATATCAGCGCACATTAGCTTGACGAGCCGCAGTTCACGTGCCCGCGCCGGACCGCCGACGACGGTATGTTGAAGGCGCCCATGTCGTCAACGCGGATGGGGCCGGACGTTTTGCACGGCAACCCTCAACGCAAGGCAGGTATTCGCATCAATGATCGATGACGTGTGAAGCCCGCCATTCCATTGCCGTTCGTCAGCGGCTTCAATCAGTAATCTGCGGCCGGCGACGACCCGGACCTGTGCTATCATTTCGTTTGTCGTCGTGGGCGTTGAACAGGATCTATTGCAGTCGCACACTGGTAAAAGGAGACCATCATGCTCGACCGCTTCTCAGGTTCGATGATAACGGTCGCCATTGCGGCGGCCGCCGTTACCAGCTTTACTTTGGTGTCTATCACGCAGACGGCGGCTCAGGCTCCGCCAGCTTCCGGTACGGCTCCGGCGCTGAAAACGCCATGGGGCGAACCCGATCTCCAGGGCATTTGGACCGACGAGTTCGATACGCCCCTGCAGCGCCCCGCCAAGTACGCAAACCAGGAATTCTTCACCGAGGCGCAGCGGGAAGAATTGGATAGACAGCGCGCAACTCATTACGGCGACGATCCGCGCCAGGAGCGCGGGACGGCGGTTGACGTCGGCGGCGCCTACAACACGGCGTTTTTGACCATAAAGCACGCCGGCGCGCGCACGTCGTTGGTTGTCGATCCGCCCAATGGCCGGATTCCGCCGCAGACACCGGAGGCTCAGAAGGCTGCCGCGGCCGATCGGGAATTTCGCCTCGCCCTGTTGCAATCGACCGAAGCCTGCAAGAACCAGGAGCCGGTGTGTGCTGGAGGCAAGTACGATCCTGCGCCCTCGCCGCGATTCGCGGAAGTTCCTCCGCGCTACCACACGGGTAACTTTGCGCGTCTCAATCGCAGCGATGGCCCGGAGGACGACGGATTGGCAGACCGCTGCCTGCACAACGGGCTGCCCGAGTTTGGCAGCTTGTTCGGCGGGAGTTTCCGCCGAATCGTGCAGACGCCCGGCGGCATCGCGATGTTCTACGACGTGAATCAAGGCCAGGGGTGGCAGCGCAACATCGTCATGAACGGAAGCCCCCACGTGCCGGCCAGCATCCGTCAGTGGTACGGCGACTCGCGCGGCCATTGGGAGGGCAACACGCTTGTGGTCGACGTGACCAACTTCAGTCCGAAAACCGATGTGTTCGGATCGCGCGAAAATCTGCACCTGGTCGAGCGCTGGGCGCGCACCGGGCCAAAGACCCTCGCATACGAGGTCACGATCGAAGATCCGACCGTGTGGACGCGGCCGTGGACCGTCAAGCAGGAGTTCAGCAGACAAAGCGACCAGGAGAACAGAATTTACTACGAGCCGCGCTGCATCGAAGGAAACTATGGCCTGGCGGGGCTGCTGCGTGGACGGCGCGTGGAAGAGCGCGCTTTTACGGAGGGGCGAGGTCCTGATCCGAGAACCAAGGACAGCGTAGGCGGGGTGTTGTCCGTTGCACAGGATCCGTTGCAGTAGCTATCCCCGCAGCACGCCGCCGGTGCGCTTCCCGACCTCGGCGACGATCTTGGCAGAAACAGCCTCGATCTCCTGGTCCGTCAAGGTCTTCTCGTGCGGCTGCAACGTGACCGCGATGGCGATCGATTTCTTGTCCGGGTCGATGCCGGCCCCTTCGTAGACGTCGAACACCGCGATGCCGGCGATCAACTTGCGGTCCGCGCCCTGGGCGGCCCGCACGAGGTCGCCGGCTTTCACGGCGCGATCCACGATGAACGCGAAGTCGCGGTCAACCGGCTGGAAAGGCGAAAGCTCCAAAGGCGGCTTGGCGCGGGTGGGGCGTGCCTTCGGCTCCGGCACCCGATCGAGTATGACTTCGAACGCCACCAGCGGTCCCTCAGCGCCGATGGCTTCAAGCGTTCGGGGATGCAACTCGCCAAAATGGCCGAGCACGTTCTGCGGCCCGATCTGGATCGTGCCGCTGCGCCCCGGGTGCAGCCATGAAGGGCCGCCCGGAACAATCTGCAGCGCTTGCATCGGGGCGCCGGCGGCAGCGAGCACCGCCAGCGCGTCGGCCTTGATGTCGAAGGCATCGACGAACTTGGCCCCGGTCGCCCAGTGGCGCGCCCAGCCGGTGGCCTTGGCCAGGCCCCGGCGTACGCCGCTCGCCGCGATGAACTGATCCTGCGGCCGGTCTCCGCGGAAAATCTGCCCCACCTCGGACAACGCCACATCCCCGTATCCGCGATCGGCATTTTTTTGTGCGGCGGCGACCAGGCCCGGAATGAGGCTCGGCCGCATGTCGGACAGGTCGGCCGCAATCGGGTTGGCAAGCGCAAGCGCAGGCTTGCCGCCACCGAACAGTTCCGCTTGCGGCGTCGACACGAAGGACCATGTGACAGCTTCCACAAGGCCGCGGGCCGCAAGCGCGCGCCTTGCTTTCCTGGTTCGGTTCTGCTGCACTGTGAGGACCGGTTTGCGCCCGGTTTCGCCGCGCTCGAACGGCACCATCGGCACGCGATCGACGCCAACGATCCTTATGATCTCCTCGACGATATCCGCCTTGCCATGCACGTCCGGCCGCCATGTCGGAACCGCAACTTTGATGACCGGGCCGGCGTCCGCCGTAATGAAGCCGAGCCGGCTGAGCACGAGCTTGAGCTCCGCGAAGGGCAGTTCGACCCCGGAGAGGCGGTTTACCTCGTCGACCGGGAAATCGATCACCCGCTCCGGAATGTGAATCTCGCCTGCGGATGTGATTTTCGATGGCGTTCCGCCGCACAGGTCGAGGACCATCCGGGTCGCGAATTCGAGACCCGGCACCATGAAGGCGGGATCGACGCCGCGCTCGAAACGGTAGCGCGCATCGGAGTTGATGTTCAGCTTGCGGCCGGTGTGGGCGATGTTGATTTCGTCCCACAATGCCGACTCGATCAACACGTCGGTGGTCGCCTCGGAGCAACCCGAAGCCTCGCCGCCCATGATCCCGGCCAGCGATTCAACGCCATTGCCGTCGGCGATAGCGCACATGGAATCGTCGAGCGCGTAGGTCTTGCCGTCGAGCGCCAGAAGAGATTCGCCCGGCCGGGCGCGGCGAACCACGAGATTGCCTTTGACCTTGGCGGCGTCGAACACGTGCAACGGCCGGCCGCGATCGTAGGTGATGTAGTTCGTAATATCGACCAGGGCGTTGATCGGCCTCAGGCCGATGGCCGCGAGCCGGCGCTGCAGCCAGTCTGGGCTCGGACCGTTCTTGACGCCACGCACCAGCCGCAGGGCAAAGCCGCGGCACAGCGAGGGCGTGGCGTCGAAATCGAGGGTGACGCCGACCGGACAAGGGAAAGCGCCCACGACCGGTTTGATGGGCGTATCCCTGAATTTGCCCATGCCGGCGGCGGCGAGATCGCGGGCAATGCCGTGGATGCCCGTGCAATCCGGCCGGTTGGGGGTGAGATTGATCTCGATCACCGGATCGTCGAGGTGCGCCCATTCCGCATATCGGGCGCCGACCGGCGCGTCCGGTGGGAGATCCAAAATGCCGTCGTGGTCGTCAGACAGTTGCAACTCGAACCCCGAGCACAACATACCGCGGCTCTCGACGCCTCGGATCGTGCCGACCGCGAGCGTGATGTTCTTCCCTGGAATGAAAGTACCGGGCGGAGAGAACACACCCTTCATGCCCGCCCGTGCATTCGGGGCGCCGCACACGACCTGCACCGGATCCCCCGATCCGGTGTCGATCAGGCAGACGCGCAGGCGGTCCGCATTGGGATGCTGCTCGGCCGAGATCACCCGCGCGATGGTGAACGGCGCCAGCCCCTTCGCCTTGTCCTCCACATTCTCGACCTCGAGGCCGATCATGGTGAGCTTGTCGACTATGGGGCCGAGCGGCGCGTCGGTGTCGAGGTGCTCCTTGAGCCAGGAGAGGGTGAGTTTCATTGTGATCTGCTTTTGAACAGAAGCCACGTTGCCAGAGCAATGCGATCTTCATTGCCGAGGTCTTCAATTTCTATCACCGCTTGACGGGCCTGCCCGACAAGCGTCTCGACCTTGGTCCGGGAAAAGAGGTCCTTCAATGGAGGTGTATAATCGGCCAAGTGACGCTCGCTTTGCAGTTGAACGACCAACTCACCTATTTTTTGCAGTCGCTCTCGATCCTTCAATGGGCCGCGCGCGGTCGTGAAAGCAATTCTGAGGGGACCGTGGTCAAGAGCACGATAGACACGCCGATAGTCGTCTGAATTTCGATCGACGGATGGCAACAGAATGCCCGCGCACGATTTGGCCAAGGCATGGAACACGGCATAATAGGCGGTGCTTACGGCTCTCCGTCTCAGGGCAGAGCTTCTCACACCTTCTCTAGCCAACTGATCGGCAAGATCGAGAAGACGGGCGACCATCGTGGGCACGGCTTACTCCAAGTCCTCATCGACGAATTCGTCTCGATCGTGCGGAAATGCGCTGTCGAGAAATACGAAACGTTCCTCGCCCTGCTTGATGAGCGCGGATCGAATCGCATGCCTTGCATCGATCATTCGGTCCGCCGACACTTCCCCGCCATTGAAGTGAGCTGTGACGCGAAGGATGGAACTGCCGTCAAAATCCTGCTCCGATTCCACAATCGAATGATCGAACTCAAGATCTTCAAAGCGCTTCCGGAGAAGTTTCGACACGACCTCGTTGATTTCATCATCGGTCATCGTCTTGCTCCTGGTTTAGGCTTACGGGCTCAGCCCTCCCGCCAAGGTCGGGAAATCGAGCGGCCGGAAGCCGTAGTGGGACAACCAGCGAACGTCCGCTTCGAAGAAGGCGCGCAGGTCGTGCATGCCGTATTTGAGCATGGCGATGCGGTCTATTCCCATGCCCCAGGCGAATCCCTGGTACTGGTCGGGATCGATGCCGCAATTGCGCAATACGTTCGGATGGACCATCCCGCAGCCGAGAATTTCGAGCCAATCGTCGCCCTCGCCGAAGCGGATCTCGCCTTTGTCGCGGCGGCACTGGATGTCGACTTCCAGCGAAGGTTCGGTGAACGGGAAGAACGACGGCCGGAACCGCATCTTCACGTCATCGACCTCGAAAAATGCCTTGCAGAACTCGGCAAGAATCCACTTCAAGTGCCCGAGATGGGAGTTCTTGTCGATGACCAGCCCCTCGACCTGATGAAACATCGGCGTGTGCGTCTGATCGCTGTCGCACCGATAGGTGCGGCCCGGGCAGATCACTCGGATCGGCGGTTTCTGCGCCAGCATGGTACGCACCTGCACGGGCGATGTGTGGGTGCGTAAAAGCAGCCGCGAACCGTCCGGCTTCGAATTGAAAAAGAAGGTGTCGTGCATCTCCCGTGCCGGATGGCCGTCGGGGAAATTGAGCTTGCTGAAGTTGTAATCATCGGTCTCGATGTCTGGCCCCTCCGCGACCGCGAACCCCATATCGGCAAAGATCGCCGTGAGTTCGTCCATCACTTGGCTGATCGGATGGATACGGCCGATATCCGCCGGAAGCTCAGGGGTCGGCAGGGTCACGTCGATGGCTTCTGTATTGAGCCTGCGCTCAAGCGCGGCGCTTTTAAGAACTTCCTTCCGCGCCGCAATCGCCTGCGTGATCCGGTCCTTGAGGCCATTGATGAGCGGCCCTTTTGCCTTGCGCTCATCGGGCGGCATCTTGCCGAGCGTCGCAAGCATGGCCGAGATCGATCCTCGTTTGCCGAGCGCCGCGACGCGCGCGGCTTCCAGCCCCGCTTCGTCCGCGGCGGCGTCTATGGTGCGCATCAACTCGTGCTCAAGTGCCGCGATGTCGGTCATCACCGCCTCATAAATATTCGCTGCGGTTGCTCACCGCTCCACCCCCACCCTACCGTCCCCCGTTTGCGGGGAGGGTAGGGTGGGGGTGATGGCCTTGAGCAAAGCCACGTTCAATCTTTTACCGGCGAGGGCGAGACCACGGTGGGACCAAGGTGAGAGTGCCGGATGGGCTCCGCTTTCCGGACGTCAAGCCGCCAACGCGGCCTTGGCCTTGTCGACGATGGCTTGGAACGCCGCCGGCTCCTTGATGGCAAGATCCGAAAGCACCTTGCGATCGACGGTGACGCCGGCTCTGCCGAGACCGGCGATAAATCGGCTGTAAGTCAGACCGAACTCACGCACCGCCGCGTTGAGCCGCTGAATCCACAACGCCCGGAAGGTGCGCTTGCGGCGTTTGCGGTCGCGAAACGCATATTGGTTGGCCTTTTCGACCGCTTGCTTGGCGATCCTTATCGTGTTCTTGCGCCGGCCGTAATAGCCCTTGGCGGCTTTGAGAACTTTCTTGTGCTTGGCGTGTCCGGTAACGCCCCGTTTGACGCGGGCCATGGCGGATCTCCTTCGAAGTCTTGGCGAAATTTTTGGTGTAGATGGTCTCGTCGGCCGCAGCCCCAACCCTACCCTCAACCGCAGGCGGGGGAGGGTAGGGTGGGGGCTATGACCGGCGCGGCGGTCAGCCGTTCGGCAACCAGTATTTCTTGATGCGGTCGCCGTCGGTCTTGAACAGCACCTCGGTGCCGCGGTGCTCGCGGATCTGCTTGGTGCTCCGCTTGATCATGCCGTGGCGCTTGCCGGACTGGGCGAAAAGCACCTTACCGGAGGCAGTGATCTTGAAGCGCTTTTTTGCGCCCGACTTCGTCTTCAGCTTGGGCATTTGGCTCTCCTTTTGCCGACCTGGATCACCCCCTCCCTACCCTCCCCACTTGCAGGGGAGGGTAGGGAGGGGGTGATCCAGCGGTGTTGCTCGATCAAGCTCGGGACCCGCGAGCGCGAGGCTCGACGGAACTCGATGCGTGCTTGAGCGCTTTGCTCTTCATGAGCGTGCTGCTTGAGCACTTCGCCGCCGCCACGGCAGCCCTTCAGCCGGGCGACGGGAGGCCGGGTTTATGGCAGAACGGCCGGCAAATGGCAACCTTCGGCCCAGAATCAGCGCCCGTGTCGATCACGGGCGCCATACCCCGTCGGAAGCGCCGAAAGGAGAGTCTATTTTGGCGCCAGCACCATGACCATCTGACGCCCCTCAAAACGGGCATCCATCTCGACCTTGGCGACTTTCTCGGTATCGCCTTTGAGGCGATCGAGCAGCCTGATGCCAAGCTCCTGGTGCGCCATTTCGCGACCGCGGAAGCGCAACGTCACCTTGACCTTGTCGCCTTCCCCAAAGAAGCGAATCATCGAGCGCATCTTCACATCGTAATCGTGATCGTCGATCATCGGACGGAATTTGACTTCCTTGATTTCGACGACCTTCTGCTTCTTGCGCGCTTCCGCCTGCTTCTTCTGCTCCTGGAATTTATACTTGCCAAAATCAAGCAGCTTGCAGACCGGCGGCTTGGCGTTCGGCGAAATCTCGACGAGATCCAGGCCCGCCTCCTGCGCCAGCGCCAATGCCTCGGAAATCGAAACTGTGCCGCGGTTGGCACCGTCCCTATCGATCAGATGAATCTCGCGTTCGCGGATGTCATCATTAATGCGCGGACCGTCCTTCGCGACGGGTAACGCGGCTCTCATCGGGCGACGAATGGCTGTCTTCTCCTTTTGCTGTTGCACATCCCGCCACGCAGCGATCCTTTGAGAGGAGCACACAGACGGGCATGGAACGGCCATGGCCACGCCCGCACGGCCTTGCTACGCGGAGGTCCCTCAAGATCGGTACAAAGGGTTAACAAGTCAACGGTGTTGGATGAATTTTGAGGGCGAATGTTCGACGGATTTTTCGTCTCAAGGGCTCCTCGGGGATCGCGGTCAGGCCCGTAAACGTGCAAGTTCCCCATAAAGGGCAAGCATGTGCGTTGCAGCGTCCGCAGCCGCGAATTGCGCGATGGCGCGCTCGCGACCGCGTCGCCCAACGGCCAGACGGGTGCTCTCCGGAGCCGATAACAGTCGGATCAAGGCAGCAGCGAGTTCTCGATCGTCTCCGCTCCTAAAAGTCAGCCCGGTCATGCGGTCTTCCGCGACGCCCGGAGGCGCCAAAATGGTCTCCGACCCTGCGGCGAGATCGGACGCGATCACCGGTCGTGCCATCGCCATCGCCTCAAGCACGCTTCGCTGCGAGCCTTCCAATTGGATCGCAGGAGAAACAACGGCGATCGCCGCGCTGTAGGCCGCCGGCAAATCGTCCGGGGGTCCCACGATCCGGATCACATCGGAAGTCCGAGTCGCCAGCACCAAATCCCACAATTCCCCGGCATAGCTGGAACGGCCCGGGTCCTCGCCGACAAAAACGAAGTTGAAATTGCGCAATCCCATTTCCTTAAGACGCTGCGCCGCCCGCACGACGACGTGGTGACCTTTACGACGCAGGATGCGTCCGATCACCACGATGGCGCGGGTGTCTGCCGCGATGTCCCACCCCGAGCGCACCGCTGCAACACGCTGCGGCGTCACCAGCGCCGGGTCGAAAACCCCGAAATCGATTCGAGCCGGAACCACGACGATGCGGCCCGACGCGCTGCTGTAACGCGCCGCGATGGCATCTGCAATGTGGTCGCTTACGGCGATCACCCGCTCGCCGCGCACCATTACGCCATTGTAAAAGTGCTTGAAAACGTTCTGTTCCCGAAATCCGTTGTACCAGGTCGTCACAAAAGGTACGCCGGCCATGCGAGCTGCGATAAGCGCGCTCCATGCCGGTGCGCGCGCAAGCGCATGGACGACTACGCAACGACGTTGCGCTATGACACGTTTGAGAACGAACGCATTGTGCAAAATGGCCAGCGGGCTCCGACTCGCCACGTCGAGCCGGATCGATTCGGCGCCGCTTGCGGCGAGACTCGGTTCTAACCGGCCGCCGTTCGACACTACGACTGCGTGATGTCCGTTGACGCGGAGAATGCGGGCAAGTTCCAAGGCGCCCTGATCGGCCGCGCCGGCTTCGATTGTCGGTACCGCTATCAAGACGACCAGAGCACGCGCCGCAACCGGACCAATCGGAGCGTCCGAGCACGACATTTCATCGGCGCAATGCGCCGCAGTCGATATGATCGCCACTCGCCACTCCGGACTTTGACGTTCGTCCCATTCGGACGTTTTGCTATTATCGTCGATGGCAGCGCTCGTCCGAGGCGGCATGATATAGACCGCGAGGGGGCGCGCCGCAACGAACTTTGGGACCTCGATCTTTTAGGCCCCCACGATCTGCCGGGACTTGATCCCGCATCTCTGGGAACGTCATGCAACAGGATTTCCAATCTCCAACTGCCATCGAGCGGGATCC
>Ga0210402_10002986_pt1 | contig 16104 bp, 14 predicted proteins | sample IncBWC7MmetaG_FD_161055 | JGI IMG/M metagenome (GOLD analysis project Ga0210402, IMG submission 161055) | Forest soil microbial communities from Barre Woods Harvard Forest LTER site, Petersham, Massachusetts, United States - Inc-BW-C-7-M | ecosystem: Environmental > Terrestrial > Soil >... | reverse complement strand
GATGATTTGCGCGACCGCCTTGGCTTCCATCCACTTCAGGGCCTCGATGCCTTGGCCGGTCTGGCCGTTCGATACCCGGTCGAGCAGCATGTCGGTCTTCTGTTTGCCCACGGCTTGGGTCAGCACGCGGCGCACATAGTCCTGCGATCCGCCGGCGATGTTCGCCTTGCCATCGGCGATGCCAATGAACTTGTCGAGCACCGCGCTCATCTGCTCGCGGGATACTTCCTTGAGCTCGGCCATCGCGATGCCCAATTTCTGCACCTCGCGGGCGCTCAGCTGCTTGAGCACATTGGCGGCATCCTGCTCGCCCAGGCTCATCAGCAGTATCGCGGCGCGCTGCGTTCCGGCAAGTTCGTCGTTAGCCATCCGCGGAGACCCAGTCCTTCACGACCTGTGCTGCGCGTCGCGGATCCTGCCCCACCAAGGTTCGCGCGGCCGCGATCTGCTGCTCAAAGCTGGGCGAGAGCTTGATGGCCTTACCCTGGCCGGACAGGCTGACGCGATCGCCGTCGACATCCTCGACGGTCGCGGAAGTGCGGCCCGACGACTTGGTCAGCGACTTCATCAACGGCCGCAACACCAGGAAGGCCACGACCAATACCAGCGCCGCGCCGACGATCTGCTTGGCGAGCTGCGTCAGCCAGGGCTGTTGCCACAGCGGCAGGCCGTCGACCGGCGGCAGCGCGGCGTTGGTCTTGAATGCCTGATTCAGCACATTGATCTGATCGCCGCGGTCGTCCTTGAGGCCAATCGATTCCTTGATGAGCTGCGAGAAGCGCTTGATGTCGGTATCGTTCATCGGCGCGGTGGTCACCTTGCCGTCGGCATCGACCTTCTGCCAATCGTCGAGCACCACGCCGACATTGAGACGCTTCAACTTCCCCACCGGTTGCTTCACGTAGGAGAGCGTGCGATCCACCTCGAAATTTCGAGTGCTGCGCTGTGCGGTCGAGCTCGGGCCCGAACTCGCGGCGGCGGTTTGCCCGGCACCCGCGGCATTGGGCGGCGTCACCGGATTTCCGGGAGTCGCGGCGCCGGGGATCACAGGCGCGCCCGAGGTTCCCGGCGGCTGATTGCTCAAGGCGCCGGGAATCCCTTCGGCGCCATCGCCGCTCTTGCGCATTTCGTTGCTGGTCTGTTCACTGCGCACCGCCGTCTTTTGCGGATCGTAGTTCTCGTGCGTTTCTTCGGTGACCGTGTAGTCCATGTCCGCCGTGACCGTGGCGCGCACACGTCCGGCCCCCAGCATCGGTTCGAGCAGCTCGATGATGCGTTGCTGGTAGCTTGCCTCGAGCTTGCGGGTCTGCTCGAACTGCCGTGTACCGGCCGCGGCTTCCGTGTTTTCGTCGGGGGAGTTGAGCAAGGATCCGGCCTGATCCACCAAGGTCACATCGGTCGCGGATAATTCGGGGACGCTCGATGCAACCAGATGTACGATGGCGGCGACCTGCCCGGGCTCGAGCCGCCGGCCTGGATACAGCTGCAGCATCACCGAGGCCGTGGCCTTGTGCGCGTCGCGTAAAAAGACGCTGGGCTTGGGCAAGGCCAAATGCACCCGCGCGGTCTGCACCCCCTGCACCTTGATGATGGTGCGCGCCAATTCGGTCTCCAGCACCGACTGATATCGCGCGCTCTCCATCATGCTGCTGTTGCCGAGCGCCGATTCCTTCTGAATCATTTCGATTCCCATCGAATCGCTCTGCGGCAGCCCCTGGCTCGCCAGGCGAATGCGCGCCTCCTGGACCTTGGATTCCGGCACGGAAACCGCTCCAGAGGGGTTGAGCTTGAAATCGATGCCGGCGGCCGTCAGAGCGTCCATCACCTGCCCGCTTTCGCGCTCGGAAAGCTGCCCGTAGAGCACGGTGTAGTTCTGCCCCTGCGACCAGATCACCAGCCAGATTGCAGCCGCAATCGCCGCCGCGACCCCGGCGAGCAGACCGATTTGCTTGAGTCCCGGAATGTCGGCGAGGCCGCGCGCCGGAACAGATGTGGGAACAATGTCAGCCATGGCTTAAACCTCGCGGTCCTTAGACCGACATATTCATTACTTGTTGATAGGCATCGACGAGCTTGTTGCGCACCTCAGTCATGGCGCGAAACGAGAGCGATGCCTTCTGCACTTCCAACATGACCTTGGTGAGATCGACGCTCTTGTCGCCGGCCTCGTAGGCATCAGCCAGTGCGGTTGCCTGGTTCTGCATGCCGGCCACGTGGTCCACCGAATTCTTCATCAGATTGGCGAAATCCGAGGGTTGCGCCGCCGCGGCCGGCGCCTCGGAGATTCCTGAGGCGCGCGCCTGCAGCGCCCTCATTTCCGCCAACACCTGCGATATTTGCATGCTGCTCATGGTGACACCGTCATGAATTGTTGATCGTGGACGCGCGGCACGTTCACGCCGGCAGCTTTGAACTGCTGCAGCTTGTGACGCAGGGTGCGCGGGCTGATCCCCAGGCGCTCCGCCGTGAGCTTGCGGTTGCCGCCGGTGACGCGCAGTGTCGCCAGGATCAACTCGCGCTCGCGATCCTTGAGGTCGCGATCCAGGCCGGACTCTTGTGCGGTCGTCGGCTCCGCGGCCGGCACCGGGCCCGCCGGCGCGCTGGGTGCGCCCGTATCCAGGTCCGCGGCATTGATGAGGCCCCCGGCGGCAAGCCAGGCCGCGCGCTGCACGATATTGTTGAGTTCGCGGGCATTTCCGGGCCAGTCGTAGCTCAGCAACTTGCGTTCAGCATCCGTCGAGAGGCTCAAGGCCGCTTGACCGGGACGGGCGCAAGCCTGCATCGCGCGGCGCGCCAAGGGCAGAATGTCGCCGCGGCGTTCGCGTAAAGAGGGCAATCGCAGCGACATCACATTGAGCCGGTAGAAAAGATCGGCGCGGAAGCGCGCGGCGCGCACCTCCTCGGGCAAATCGCGATTCGACGTCGCGATCACGCGCACATCGAGATTGATGGTACGGGTGCTGCCGAGGCGCTCCACCTCGCGCTCCTGCAGCACGCGCAAAATCTTGGCCTGCAGACCTAAATCCATTTCCGAGATTTCGTCGAGCAGCAGCGTGCCGCCCTGTGCCTGTTCGAATTTTCCCGCGTGCGCGGCGAGGGCTCCGGTAAAGGCGCCCTTCTCATGGCCGAATAGGCTGGCCTCCAGCATATTCTCGGGGATGGCGGCGCAGTTGATGGCGACGAAGGGCTTGTCGGCGCGCATCGAGTTATCGCGGATGAAACGCGCGTACACCTCCTTGCCGGTGCCGCTTTCCCCGGTGATGAGCACCGTGGCATCGTTTTCCGCGATCTTGCGTGCCAGACCCACCAGCCGCTTCGATTCCGGATCGACGGCAATCAGCTCATTGGGGGTCACCCGGGCAGCCAGTTGGCGCTGCGCCATATTGATCAGGGCCTGCGCGTCGAAGGGCTTGACGATGTAGTCAGTCGCGCCTTCGCGCATCGCCGCCACCGCTTGGCTCACGGTGCCGAATGCCGTCATCAGCACGACCGGCAGATAGGGGCGCATGCGCTTGATGGACGACAGCAGCTCGTAGCCGTTGGCTCCCGGCATGTGTACATCGGATATCACCAGGCCGATGTCTTCGCTCGACAGCAATTGCAGTGCCGACTGCGCATCGGCGGCCGCCAGCGCGGCGAGACCGGCGGCGTGCAGCGTATCGAGCAGCGCCTCGCGCAGCGCGGCGTCGTCCTCGACGACCAATACCGCATCGTTCAGTTTGCTCATGAATTGTCCTCTGCCGGAAGATCGATGATGAATGTGGCGCCGCATGCCGAGTCGGCCAGGCGAACGCTGCCGCCATGCGCTTCGACCACGGATTTGACGATCGACAGGCCGATGCCGTTGCCGCGCGCTCGCGTAGTGAAGAAAGGCTCGAAGATGCGCGCGCGAACATTCGCAGGCACTCCGGGACCGTTGTCGCTCACGACGATCTGCGCCCGCCCTTCTGCCGTGCGCCGCGCCAGCAATTCCAAATCCAGCGGCGCGGTCGCGGCCTGCAAGGCGTTGGTGGCGAGATTCAAAACCGCCGACACCAGCGACGGCGCATTGGCGCGCACCGTGAGGTCCGGTGCCTGAGTGCGGATGGTCAGGCGGATGCCCTCGCGCAATGCCGGACGCAGCCATTGCGCCACCTGTTCCAGCAGCGCACTCACGCTGACCGCTTCGCGCGCGGCGCCGCCGTGCGCAAACGCAAGCATGTCGTTTACCAGCTTGTCGAGCTGCTTCAGGCTGCCGACCGTCTTTTCCGCGCAACGCGCCAGATCCGCGGGATTTCGCGCCGACAGCGTCATTTGCGAGGCGTACAGCAAGGCCGCGGCCAGCGGCGTACGGATCTGATGGGCTAAACCTGCGGCCAACTCGCCCATGGTGAGCAAGCGTTGCTGACGGGTGAGAAACGTTTGCATGAGGTGCGACTCGGTCACGTCGGTGAGCAGCACCACCTCGCCGCCGTTCTCGAGCTCGCGCCTCGATATATTGAGGAATCGGCCGCTGCGCAGTTCGGTGTGTTCGCCCACCCTGTCGGGATTCACCGTCGAGCGTGCGCGCACGGCTGAAAAGAGCTGCCCGAGCAGCGGCTCGCCGAGCAGCGCCAGGGCTGCCGGGTTGCATTCCTGGATCTCCCCCCGGCCATCCAGCACCAGCACGCCGCCGGGAAGCCCCTTGATCAGGGCTGACAGGCGCGCGGCAAGATGCTCCTTGCCGGCGTGCGCCGCCGAAAGATCGGTGCGCAGCTGTGCTAGTTCGCCGCGCAGCGAGTCGAATGCATCCGTTAATTGATCCGAAACCGTCCCGAAGGTCAGAAACGCCGCCTGAAGTTCGGAACGACGGTTTTCGATCAGCTCGAGTTTTGTGGCTGCCATGCCTCAAGGAGAAAGCAACTTCTGTGCCTTGGCAGTATTTGCCCTGCCTATCAACCAGTTACGATCTGCCCGGCGCCGCGCTGAGGGGCGGCGTCAATAATTTGTCAGGCGGTGAGACGGTATTTGCGCAGCTTCTCGACCAGCGTCGTACGCCGAATGCGCAGCAGCCGGGCCGCGCCGGCAACCGTGCCGTCGGCTTCCTCGAGCGCCTTGCGGATGAGACCGATTTCAATCGCCGACATATGGTCCTTCAAATCGATGCCGCCGCGCGGCAGCCCTGCATCCATCATCTCGTACACCACGGCGTCGGACTCGCGTTCCTGCACAGGATCCGCTTCCGGCTCCGGCGCCTGCTGCGGCTCTTGCTCCTGCGCCCGCCGCGCTTCCTCGGGCTCGGGCCGCGCGTCGATGCGCACCTCGCTGCCCAGCCACCCAATCGCGGCGGCGTGCCGATATCGGTCCGGCAGGTCGGCGGCGGTAATGCTCTGGGCGGGAAACAGGATCGCCAACCTTTCCAGCAAGTTCGCCAGCTCGCGCACATTGCCGGGCCAGCGATTGCGGGCAAGGCAGTGCATCGCGCCCTGATCCAGCTGAATGGCGCGCCCCGCGGGGTGGCCCTGCCGCTGCACCAGATGCTCGATCAATACCGGCAGATCATCCAGCCGTTCGCGCAGCGCCGGCATCTGCAGCGGGAATACATTCAGGCGATAGTACAAATCTTCGCGGAAACGGCCGGCGATGATGGCGGCATCCAGGTCGCGGTGCGTGGCGGCAATGATGCGCACATTGCAGAGAATCGTTTTGTTGCTGCCGACGCGTTCGAAACTGCGCTCCTGCAGCACGCGCAACAATTTCACCTGCATTTGCAGCGACATGTCGCCGATCTCGTCCAGGAACAGCGTGCCGCCCTCGGCGAATTCGAAGCGGCCGAGCCGTGTGGACAGTGCGCCGGTGAATGCGCCCTTCTCATGGCCGAACAATTCGCTTTCCAAAAGGTCGGCCGGGATGGCGCCGCAGTTGACCGGCACGAAGGGGTGCGCTGCGCGGCCGGAGAGCTCGTGAATGTGGCGCGCGACCATTTCCTTGCCCGTGCCGGATTCCCCGAGGATCAGCACGTTGGTATCAAAGGGCGCGACTTGTTCGATCAGCCGGTGGACGGCACGCATGACTTTCGAGGCGCCGCTGGGACGGAAGCGATGGGCGCCGGGTTGGGTTGGGTGGCCGCTGCGCACGTTTTGTGCCTGATCGAGCACCGATGACAGGCGTCGTTGCTTGACGGGAGTTTCCAAATGAAACCAGGCCAGATCGCCGCTGCTCTCGGCGATCTTCGGCAATCCATCGGCGCTGATGCAGATGACGGGGAGCGGCTGGCGCATCGCGCGAAGCAGCGTTACCAGCTCGGCGCCCAGCGCCGTTACGGTCTCGCGGCGCGCGATGACCGCCAGGCACTCGGGAGTGTTGCCGTGTACTAACTGGCGCAACTCCGCCAGATCGCGGACGTGGACCGGTTCCAAGTCCAAAAAGCGCAAAAGAGCCTGGAGTGCATTCGCCTCCAATTCTGCGGGCTCGATCACAATAACTTTCGCTTCAGCCACGACTGGGACTCCTTCCCATTAATCAAAGTGTGACGGAGTGCACAAATCTCGGGTACCGTCTCAAGCTTCTCGTCTAACCCTTTGACATATCTCAATTAATTTTGAGAACGTGGCCATACTAACTGATGGACTTGAGAGAAAAATAGTTGGCAAATCCCCGCAATGCTAGTAGGGACTTCCCGCAAAACTGGCCGCGGTGTTTGTACTTGAAGAACCCTAGGGGTATTACGAGGCGTGCTTTGCGCCGGCGACCAAACGTCGATGATGTCGGAAGATCAACTTCTCGAGCATGTCGACCACCGCGTCGCTCAATCCCACGAACCGAAACTGGGTCGCTCGGGCGCCATCGATGACACATTCGCCGGCGGCGGCACTGGGAATCTTCAGCGGCTGCGGCAACGAGGGATTGATGTAGATCGACAGCAGACCCGTCGCCTCGGCTTGCACGGAATGCTCGCCGAACCACTCCAACGCAAGCGAGGACATGCGCACCCGCTCCGCGGCCGGCAGCCCGCTGCTGCGCAGCGCCAGTTCGGCGGTCAGTCGCAGCAAAATATTGACCTTGTACTCGAGGCGCTGCAGCTCATGCAGCAGCGCGGGTGATTCATCCTTGAGGGCCTCATGCACGCGCACCTCGTCCAAGGAGGATTCAGCGCCGAGCAGTTGATGGTTGTCGGCATTGAGCCGCGCCAGCAGCGCGCCGCTTGCCAGGACCCCCGGCGTCCAAGTCACGGGCAGCAGCTCCTCAAATATCAGACCATCGCCCAGAAATGGTTCCGGCATGGCTATAAGCCTTCTTGAATGTAACTCTTAGCGCTGCGACCGGGTGCCGGAATACGCTGCAACCGCCCGCCGGCCCACGGCGGCCATGTCGAGATCCCGGCCCTTGCTGCGCCGCTGATGCTCCAGCAGCCCGATCGCCCGTGCGTTCACTTCAGCAATCTGCTGCAGCAAAACCTGATCGGCCGGCGCCACCTGCTTGGTGCTGTTGCGAAAGGACTGTAGCAGTTCCATTCGCTCAAGGTCGAGCGAGGCCAGGGTTTGCAGGTCCCCCTTGTCGGCGGCGTTCACCATGTCATTCGACAGCGCCAAAGCGCGGGTGAGGCTCAAGTTGGTCTTGTTCTTCATCGGGAATCGACGATTTGGTCCCAACCGGATTTTATCTGTTGAACCAGAGATATTGCCTCGGCGACGATCCGCGCATCGTTGGTGACATTGGCCAGGGTGAGCCGCGCCAGTATGTACACGTACAAGGCACGCAGGTTCTCGGCGATCTTCTGGCCGCGCTCCATGTCGAGGGTGTTGTTGAGCTGATCGATCAGCCGGATCGCCTTGCCCAGGGCCTTGCCCTTGGTGATGACGTCATTCAGCGGTAAATTATTTTCGATTCGGCCCATGCAACCCTGCGCCGTCGTGAGGTGCGCCAGAATCTGTTCGAACATGATTTGCACCAGCCTCGTGGGACTGGCTTCCGCGACCAAACCGTGGCTCTGCACAGATCGATACTGAGCCGCTCCTCGTTGAGCGTGCATCGCTAGCCGCCGACGCCTAGGTTACCGCTTCCCAGGCTGCTATTGCTCTGCGACGTACCGGAGGCCGCGTTGCCGCCGGGATTGAACTCGGCATTCAAATAGGTCTGCGTTTGCTTCAGCAGCGCCACCGCCGTGTCCATCGCGTTATATTCCGCCGTAAGCCTGGCCGAGTAAGCCGCCAATTGCGCCGCGAGCGCGGTCTGCTGCTTGGAAACATTGCTCAAACCGGTTTGCAGACCTTGGTTGATGGTGTCGAGCAAGCCGCCGGGCTTGGTGTAGCCATCCACGAGATTGCTGATCTGCGTCGCGATGCCATTGGTGCCGCCCAGCAGGTTGCCGACCGACGCAAGGCTCGCGCTCAAGGCATTGCCGAGCTTGGTGTCGTCGGCTGAATAGCTGCCATCCGTCCCGGCGGAGATGCCGAGGTCGGTCAGCGATTTAATACCGCCGCCGGCATTCGAGAACTTACCGAGAATGTTCTGCAGCTGATTTTGAAACGCCTCCAGAGTCGCGTTGCCGTTGAGCGGGCCCGCCGTTTGCGTCGAGGGATCGTAGCCCGTGAGGGAATGGATGCTGCTCAGCACGCCGTTCACCGCCGTCACGAACTTGTCGATCGCACTTTGCGCCGATGAAGTGTCCGGACTGATGGTCAAGGTCGTCGGCGTCGAGGGGGCCGAAGCCTGCAGCAAATTCAGCGTCACGCCGCTGATGGCCTTCGATACCACGTTGCTGCCGCTGGTTGCCGGGAAGTTGTTGATCGAGAAACTTGCGTCTTGTGCGGGCACCGTCGTCAGCGCCAGGGATGCCAATCCGCCGTCGCCTCCCGATGGGGTCACGCTGATTTGATTGGCCAACCCGGTGCTCGTCCCGGTCAACACCAGCCGCGAGCCGTCCGTGGTCGTGATCACGCTGGCAGTCACGCCGGGGTTGTTCTGCGCCGAATTGATGGCGGCGGCAATGCCGGCGAGCGTGTTGTCGGTTGTATCAATGCTGATTGCAGTCGATGCGTTGCCGACGGCGATCGTCAGCGTACCCGTGCCCACCGCAGCGGTGCTCGAGAGCGGTGCGGAGGTCGCGGTTGCCGCTGTGGCCAGATTGTTCACCTGCAATGAATAGCTGCCGGCAACGGCATTCGAATTGGTGGTGGCGCTGGCGATGGTCCCATCGGCTACTGTCGCCTTGAATCCCGCCAACTGGCTGGGGTCCTCGAGTGCCGGCAGCGAGAGTTTCAACGTATCGAGTGCGGCGGTAAAGGATCCATACGCCGAGACCTGGGCATCCAGCGTGGTGGCCTGATTCGTGAGCTGGTTGGTCTGGGAGGCGCCAAACGCGGTCGTCAGCGATGAGACGATGGCGCCGATGTCCAAACCCGAGCCGATGCCCGTGGAGGTGATCAGGGCGCTGGCGCTCGCTGGCGTACTGCTCGGGGAGCTGGGAGAAATGACTGAACTCATGGGTTTACGTCCGCGTTACGTTGCCCAATATATCGGCAACATCCTGCTGGACTTAAGCAAGGCTCGTACCAAGAACGCTCCGGCACCTAAGAGCTTAGGCGTGCTTATCGACGATGACCCCGGAAATGCCGACGCTGCGCGCCAAGGCCGCAAACTCGCTGGCCGGGAATTCGCCAACCACTTCGCCGTTAGCCGGATTCACCTGCTCGATGATCTTGTCGTCGGAGTCCGGAGCGACGCGGAACTGGTATGCCTTGCCCGAATCGTTGAGATACTTGTTGAGCAGTTGTACCTGCGCACGAAGGTCCGGGGCGGCCGGCGGGGCCGCCGGTCTGCCGCTTGGCGGCAAAACATTGCCGCTATGCTGAACTGCTTTTATAGGCGCCTGACTTCCGTGCACGAGGCTCGCCGCCGGTATCTTTACCGGCTGTCCGTCACTAGCCATGATTACACCTATTTACTTAACGCATACCTCTGTTTCGTTTCGAGCTCCGTTCGAAGACCACGGCCCGACCGCTGCCGGTCGAGCCGTGGGATTTTCTGCCTTACTTCTCAGCTATCGGCTGTTACGCCAAAAGCTTGAGAATCAGTTGCGGCTGCTGGTTGGCCTGCGCCAGGACCGAGATACCGGCCTGTTCCAACACCTGAGACTTGGTCAAGTTCGCCGTTTCCGCGGCAAAGTCGGCATCCTGAATGGTGCTGCGCGACTGAGTCAGGTTCTGCGCCGTTGACTGCAGATTGCTGACCGCTGCCGTGAAGCGATTCTGGATGGCGCCCAATTGGCTCTGGAAAGCGCTGACTGTGGCCAGCGCCGCATCGACCGAGGAGATGGTGCTGTTGGCACCCGCCACCGTCAATACGTTCTGGTTCGCCAGAGTTGCCGTAGCGCCGCCCGCGACCGTGCTCAAGCCCGTCGCCTGACCGCTCACGAATCCCAGTGCGACCGATCCGCCAGCCACGCCGACGTCGGTCAAGGTGACCGGCTTGGAGTCGGTCAAGGTGACCTTGCCCGTGGTGACCTTGGGAGTCGCAACAGAACCGGCGACCGTGGCCGTCAAGCCCGTTCCTGTCGCAGCACCGCCCAACGCGATGGTCTGCCCGACCGAGATGTCGCTGCCGTCCGTATTGCTGAGAATCACCGCACCGATCGCGCCGTTCGCGGCGACCGCGTTGACCGAGGCAGTAACGCCGGTCTGCGCGGAGAACACATTGATCTGCGCCGCAACCTGGGCGCCCGACAAGTTGGTTCCGCCGGCCAGATTGTTGGCTCCCGAATAAATCGCCACGCCATTGATGGTTAGATCATAGGTGCTGGCAATCGCGGCATCGCCGGTGATGGCGCCAAAAGCGCCGCCGTCGACAATGCTGGTGGTCGCACTGGCGTTAAGGCCCTGCAAGCCGGCGCCGTTGATGGCGGCGGCCTTCGCAAACGCAGAATTCTGACCCTGGAAAGCGGTTGATCCCACGAAGCTGGCGGTCGGTCCCACGCTCACGGTCGATTGACCGTCGCTGACACTAACCGTGCTGGTACCCGTCAATGCGGCGGCGGTCACGGCCGTGCCCGTTGCAGTCGAATACTGACCGATCTGGCTGGCAGCGACACCCTGCTGCAGGCTGACGGCAATCGTGTTGCCGACGTTCGCGCCGACCTGATACACGGTCGTGCCGCTCGAGCCGTTGAGCACGTTCAAGCCGTTGAACGTGGTCTGCTGCGCGATCTGCGTAATTTCCGCAATCTGCTGCTGCACTTGGTTGTTGAGCGCCGCGCGATCCGAGGCGCTGTTCGAACCGTTGGCCGATTCGACGGCCAGAGTGCGAATGCTCTGCAGGTTGTCGACGATGGTGTTCAGAGCGCCCGCAGTTGTTTGGGCTTCCGACACGGCATCGTTCGCATTGTGTACGGCCTGATTCGTGCCGTTGATCTGCGTGGTGAATTGTTGACTGATCGCCAGACCCGCGGCATCGTCAGAGGCGCTGTTGATGCGCAAGCCCGAAGACAAGCGCTCCAAGGACTGGGACAACGAAGCCTGCGAACCCGCCAGATTGTTCTGCGCGTTCAGCGAAGCGATATTGGTATTTAGTACTAATGACATTGATGACTCCTGAAAGTTTAACCACCGGCCCCTCTTAGGCCCTATGTGTTCACTTCACCCACTTGGGCGGACCGGTGACACATTCAAAGTCTTTATCGGACCGTACCGGGGGTTCTTGAGGCGGCCGGCGCCCTCTTAGAGGGGCTTTTGTTTGCGCCAAGTCGCAGAATTTGCGACTGAAGGATTTGACAGTGCGAATGCCAAAATCAGCCAGGAATCGCCGCCGAAGCCTGTTATCGGCCCCCTGGGCCTCAAGTTGAAGGGCCAAATTGCAGGCGGCTTGGAGTACAATCCCGCCCCCTCCGCAACTGTCGACATAGAGTGAAATCCGTCAAACGCAAGAGCCCCAAGGTGGGCTTTGTCAGCTTGGGCTGCCCCAAAGCACTGGTCGATTCCGAGCGCATCCTCACCCGCCTGCGTGCGGAGGGATATGAGGTTGCCCCCAGCTATAAGGCCGCCGACCTCGTCCTGGTTAACACTTGCGGTTTTATCGATGCCGCGGTGGATGAATCGCTCGAGGCCATCGGCGAAGCGCTGGCCGAGAACGGCAAGGTGATCGTGACCGGTTGCCTGGGCGCCCAGCCGCAAAAAATCCTTGATCGGCACCCGCAGGTGCTCAAGATAACGGGCCCGCAACGCTACGAAGAGGTGGTTGCGGCAGTGCACCAGTATCTGCCGCCGATGCACGAACCCTTTGTCGATTTGGTGCCGGAGCAGGGCATCAAATTGACTCCTCGCCACTATGCGTATTTGAAAATATCCGAGGGCTGCAACCATCGCTGCAGCTTCTGCATCATCCCCTCCATGCGCGGCGACCTGGTGAGCAGGCCGGTCGGCGAGGTGCTGCGCGAAGCCGAGCAATTGGTGCGCGCCGGCGTGAAGGAAATCCTGGTGATTTCCCAGGACACCAGTGCCTACGGCGTCGACCTGAAATATGCCGCGCAGCCCTGGCGCGATGCCCCGCGCCGCGCTCGCTTTTATGACCTCGCCGCTGCCCTCGGCGAATTGGGCATCTGGATTCGCCTGCACTATGTATATCCCTATCCGCACGTCGATCAGGTGATCGACCTCATGGCGGACGGCAAGGTGCTGCCCTATTTGGATATTCCCTTTCAGCATGCCAGCGCCCGCATCTTGAAATTGATGAAGCGGCCGGCGGCGGCTGAAAACACGCTGGAGCGCATCGCGGCCTGGCGGCGAGTCGTTCCTGACATCACCATTCGCAGCACCTTTATCGTGGGATTTCCGGGCGAAACCGCACAGGACTTCGAAGAATTGCTCAATTGGCTGCGCGAGGCGCGGCTCGATCGGGTGGGATGCTTCGAATATTCGCCGGTGGAAGGTGCCGCCGCCAACGCACTGCAAGAGACTCCCGTGCCGGCTGAACTCAAGGCAGAGCGGCGCGCCCGATTCATGGAACTGGCTGCAGAGATCAGCGCCGAGCGCCTTGAGGCAAAGATCGGCCGCAACATGCCGGTGCTGATCGATCGCATCGATCGCGACGACGATGTCGCGATAGCGCGCTCCGCGAGCGATGCGCCGGAAATTGACGGCACGGTGCGCATCGCGGGCGCTCGCGGCGCCGCCGGTGTTCTGAAAGTGGGATCCCTGGTCGACGTGCAGATCACCGCCGCGGGCGACTATGATCTTGAAGCCCGGCTAAGCGACCCGATTCATTGATTTTGTAAACCCAAGGGTGCTCGGCACCCCTTTCGGAGACTCCCGTGGAAATTTCTGCAGACAAAGTCGTATTGATTCACTACACGCTCAAAGATGACGCCGGAGCCGTGATCGACAGCTCGGCCGGCGGCGAGCCGCTTGCCTACATCCAAGGACACGGCAACCTGGTCTCTGGTCTGGAGAAGGCGCTCGAGGGCAAAGCGGACGGCAGCAAGGTCGCCGTCTCCGTCAGCCCCGAGGATGGCTACGGCAAGCATGAGCCGGGATTGATCCAGCGCGTGCCGAAGCGCACCTTGCAAGGTTCGGGCGAGGTGAAAAAGGGCATGCAATTCCAGGCCAGAACCGAAGACGGTATGCGCCTTTTCACCGTCACCGGCGTAATGGGCGACATGGTGACACTCGACGGCAACCATCCTCTCGCGGACAAGACACTGCATTTTGATGTGCAGGTCGTGGGCGTGCGCGATGCGACGACGGAAGAGTTGGAGCACGGCCACGTGCACGGCGCCGGCGGCCATCACCACTAGACCTCGCGTTCGTCGGGGAGGGTAAGAAGACTCAAGGCCCGAAGGAAACAGGGCCTTGAGTCTTCTTACCCTTCCTGACGAGTGCTTGAGCCGGTCAATATCACATGCCGGCGAAACTCGTCCCCGGCACCGTGAGTTTGAGCGATCCTGCGTGGAAGCCTGGGGGGATAGGAAGCTTCAAGGCACTGCGCTCTTCCGTGCCTTGAAGCTCCCTATCCCCTTAGGACGCTCGAGCCGCTCAAACTCACAGGAATTTGAACAGCGACAGGCCTTGCGTCAGCGTGAAGGCCTGCAGCGCCGCGCTCAACGTGGTGTTTTGCTGATCGAGCGTGGTGATCGCCTTGGCGAAGTCCAGACCCTGCAAATTCGTGATCGATTGCTGCAATTGGGTTTGCTGACTGGTCGCAACCGACTGCTGCGTCGTGATGGCATTCAGCCGCCCGCCAATGGTGGCGCGCACGTTGGAAGTTTGGTTCAACGCCTGATCGATGTTGTTGATCGCGCCGTTGATCGTATTGTTCAACGCCGTCGAGGAAGCCGGCGTGGTCACGCCGGTCTGCAGCGCACTGACCAGATTTTGCACGGTCGTGAACAGACTTTGATTGGCGCTCGGCGCCAGACTAAATGTATCGCCGGTGGCGGGCTGCCCGCTCAAGGTCACCTGCACGCCGTTGAACGCAATGGTGTCGCCGTCGGTGTAGGAACCCGTCGTCACCACGGTCGCACCCTGCGTCACCTGGTAGGTGCCCGGCGCGGTAAAGCTGATTGAATAGGTACCGCCGTTATAAGCGGCCGGATTCGATACCGTGGTCGCCCCCACGATGCCGGAGCCCGTATTGCCGGCCGCCGCGGTCACGGCAAAGGTGCCATTGCCGGTTTTGATTTGATTGAAAACCGTGTCGCCGTTGTCGCCGTCGGCGACCGTCTGGCCCGCCGCGATTTGCACCTGCCGCTGTCCCTGATCGCCGTTGTAGGTCGCGCCCGTGGCGCTCAGCGTGAAAGGCTGCGTCTGGGCGGCGAAGCCGGAGAAAATAAATTCGCCGTTGCCGTTGGTGGTATTCGCCAGCGCCAGCAAGCTGTTTTGTATCTGCACGGCTTGGGCCGCGATGGCGGTTCGATTCGAGTTCGTGAGCACGCCGCTGTTGGCCTCGAGGGCCAGGTTGCGCAGCGCCTGCAGCTGCGTCTGTATCTGCGACAGGGCGCTGTCCTCGGTATTCAAATTGGTCTGCGCGCTGGTGGCGTTCGTGCCGTATTGCTGGCTCTGCGCCAAGGTCTGCTTGTAATTGTTCACGCTGCCGGCGGCCGTCGGGTTCTGCGAGGCGGTGGTGAAGCTCAAGCCGCTCGCCATTTGATTCGAGGTCTGATTGATGCCGGATTCCAGCAAATTGATCGACGCCAGAAACTGCGTTTGATTGAGGCTTTGGGTAACTCGCACGGTGCGCTCTCCTATCTGCCGTTCACCGCGTTGATCAAGCTGGTGAACAGACTATTGCCGATGTTCAATGCCTGCGCAGCCGCCTGATAGGCCTGCTGCCATTGCAATAGGCTGGCCGCCTCTTCATCGAGATTTACACCACTGGTCGATTGCACACTGCTCAACGCCTGAGCATTCACCGCGGCTTGCGCGGTCTGAGCTGTGTTGATTTGCTGCGCTTGACTGCCCAATCCTGTGACCAGCGCGCTCACCCCGCCGGCGATGCTGGTGGTGCCGTTTTGCAGCACGCCGACATTTTGTGCATTGGCCGCGATGAGTGCATTGCGATTGTCGCCGGTACCGCCGGCATTGCTGGTCACGGTAAAAGTGTCGCCGCTCGCCGGAGCTCCGCTGATCTGCACCTGCCAACCGTTCACGGCGATATTGCTGCCGCTGGTGTAGGCGTTGGGCGCGCCGCCGTTGATCGTGTAGGTGGTCGGACTGGTGAAGGCAATCGTGACGGGCGCAAGCAGGCTCGGATTGGTCGAGTCCAATACGCTGCCGGAACTGATGACGGCCGCGCCGGTATTCGTCCCCGCCGCCGCGGTCTTGACTGCGCCGGCTGCGGCAATCTGCGAGGGATTGCCGAGCACGACTTTTAGGCTGCCCGCGGCCGTGGCCGTGGGCTGCACCAGAAATTGATCCCCGTTCGCCGGCGCGCCGGAGAGAACGATGGAGATGCCGGCCGCCGTGTAGGGACTGGCCACCGTGCCCGCACCGGTGGGCGTCACGCTGCTGCCGTCGGCGGTGTTGGTCAATTTGGGCGTGCCCCCCACGAACGACAAGACATAGTCGTTCGCGGTCAGTGCGCCCAAACCATTCGCATTCACGGTAACGCTCGCGGTCACCGCATCGGTATTCCTCGAGGAACCCGTGGCGAGCGGCT
>Ga0210402_10002985_pt1 | contig 16109 bp, 14 predicted proteins | sample IncBWC7MmetaG_FD_161055 | JGI IMG/M metagenome (GOLD analysis project Ga0210402, IMG submission 161055) | Forest soil microbial communities from Barre Woods Harvard Forest LTER site, Petersham, Massachusetts, United States - Inc-BW-C-7-M | ecosystem: Environmental > Terrestrial > Soil >... | reverse complement strand
CATAGACGATACCCGCGCCAATGCCACCCACGGCGTACCAAATGTACAGCTGGGTTATGGTCTCGGCATAACCGGAGCCGACCCAGCCGAGTGCCACGAATATCGAGCCGATTCCCAGCATCAGGCGCGGACCGATTATGTCGACCAGATATCCTTCAAACGGAACCAGCCACGTTTCCAGAAAAATAAACAGCGTGAAAGTCCACTGAACTGCGACCAGGGAAACGTGCAGGTGAGCCTGGATCGGTTTGGTGAAAAGCGTCCAGGCATATTGCAAATTGGCGATCGCCATCATTGCGATAATGCCGGCGACCAATTGAACCCAGCGATTGACGATGCGAGAGGGATGAATTAGAGCTTCTGGCGTTGCAGCCATTGACTAACCTCCATTTGGACTTCAGCGGAAGCAGTGCACGAACCAGTCCCCAATTTACCTGCGAGGCCCGTCCAGAGAGCCCACATCTCCGTGGAACGGTGCAATACCGGAGGTTATTCGCTTTCCCCACAACGATCTCTCTCCCGAAGCGATCGACGTCAACCTGTGTGACGCACGAGGAGCGTGTTCCCGTTTTAGCGAATAATCCTGAACCCAAGCCGCAGGAAATTCCTTGGCGGCGAATTGCTGCGTTTTACCCCTGCTACCGCAGCGCCGCGCCTCCAACTCCGCCCAGCGGCCCCTCTCGCGAACCGTGTTAAACTGGTCCGGTGAGTGAACCACTTTGCGACGGCACGGAATCTAGCACCGTACCTAGGGGCTGTCAAGAAGAGATTCCTTGCATCCTCGTAAGCTGTTTTTCGCATTTTATTCCGGTGGTGCGCGCTGCCCTGGCCGTGCGTTGCCTAGTTCAGAGAGAACCCGTTAATGGCTGAAAGCCTCGAAGCCCAGATCAAGAGTTTTGTGTCCCGCCTTGACCATCTGATTCGACGCGGGGAGCAGGTTCGCGACGCGCTGGCGAAGGACTCCTCCATTCCAGCCTCGATTGTTGCAACGCGCGCCTGGCAGGAAGAGTGCGGCGTGGCCATCAATCAATTGTCCGGCGGCAGCAAGGCCCATTGGCTCGCCCGTTCGTTCAGCGAAGCATTTCTGATGCGTTCAACAAAGGGAAATGCCAGCGAAGGAGCGGCGCCCCACGAGATCGTCCAGCGACTGCTCGACGTCCTCACGCAAGCGGTTACCGCCCTCTCCCGAGAAGATGGCGGCCCGGTGATTATCGCGTCAGAAAACGTCCCGCCTCGCCGGTTCGGGTTTGTCCACAACGCCGAGCTGCGCGATGTGCTTGAGAAGGCTTACGCCGATGGCCGGTTTGCGATGGAAGAGGGAAACTACGATCTAGCGATGCGCACTTCCTGCGGAATTCTGGAAGCCATTGTGACCGATGCGCTTGAATACAATGGCCAGAGGTATTTGGCGTCGGCAGGAGGGCCAACAGGGAAGATCGGCGATTGGTCCTTCGACCAGCGGCTCGTGGTTGCAGAGAAGGCCGGCCTCATTCGCGGCGGCTGCGCCCGTCTGCCAGCGGCTGCACGAGCTTATCGAGAACACGGCGGCAACGGCACCAACGCTATGATTTCCGAGCGCGATGCAAAATTAGCGGGCCAAGTTTTGAATGTGATTATGAGGGATCTGAATCCCGGCAGGTAAAACCGGGCCACCAACACTACTTGACCAATATTTCTTTTAGTCTTCCAGGTCCTCGCGGAATACCGGCTGTGACGGATCGAGGCTGCCGTCAATCACCGCGACGCGCATGTCCTCAAAAGCGCGCGTCGCCTCTTCCAGCGTGGCGTAGCCCCGCTCCCGTTGCAGTGCCCCGCTGGCCGAATAAATCAGCGTGTAGTATCGTCCCGAAGCGTACTGCATCTCCAGTAGTTTGTTCGGAACGTCAGGATCGCCCGTCTGTCCAAGTACGTCCATCAGCGCCACGGTCCACTGCCGGTCTTTCGGGTCGGTGACGACCTCGCGCTCCACGTACTGCCACTCGTCCATGCTCCACAAAGGCATATTTAATTATCCCAGCAGATCGGCAAGAGCCCGTGCAACTTGCGAGCCGGTGAATGGTTTGGGGATCAGCAATACCTTCTGCGCGTTCCGTGAAGTGAGGCTCGCGTCGGCTTTCTCCGGTGTATCGCTGATAATCACAATTGGAAACTCGGCGTACTCCGGGTTGTGGCGCACCAGGTCGAACAGCGATTCGCTCATATCAAACGTCGAGCAGTCCAGCACAAGTGCGTCCGCCTTCAAATCACGAATCAGGTCGTTGACCGTATCCGTAAAACCTTCGGCGAAGACTTCGTGTCCGTGGTCGCGCAGCGCAAATGTCAGCAACTGCGCAATCTCCGGCGTGTCGTCAATCAGCAGAATGCGTTTCGGCAATGCGCTAGCCCTTGCCGGTGCCGGGCAGCCGCGCCTTCTTGGCCGCGCAGGCCTCCAGGTCCAGAACCCACACGCGGCCGCCGGCTGTGTAGTAAGCGCGCTTTTCGTTTTCGATCATCGCGCCCCAGGCTTCCAGCGTGCGCATGGCGAAGGTGATACCTTCGAAGTTGTTGCGCAAGTGGCTGAAGACTTCGTTGGTGTGCCAGTTGTCGGTCAAGATGGCGTCGCCACCGTGCACTTTCACCACGGTGTAAAAGCGGTCGTGCGCGGCTTCGTCGCGAACTTCCCGTGTAGAGCCGCGCTTTTTGCCTTCCGTGACGACATAGCTCTCTTGCCCGGATGCGGCCGAAGGAGAAACGTTCGTGGACATTGCGTCTTTGACGTTCGGTGTATTGGTGCTCATAGTGTTTGCGCCACCGCCTCCGCTTCCGCCGCTGCCGCCATGTTCACCTGGTTCTTCGGATCCGCGGCCTTGATTAAAGCCTCGGGCAGTTGCACGCCCATCATCCCCCATTGCTGGTTGGCGAACTTCTGCAAATTGGCGATGTGCTCGGCGTGCAGGTGGCCGAATCTCCCTTGCAGTTTCAAATATTCCGAAACCGGCCGCATCGTCTGCGGGCGGAAACTGTAATCGTACTCGCGCTTTTCCGGGTTCCATTCCCACATCGGGTACAAACCGCATTCGACTACCAAGCGGCCTAGATCGATCGAACGCGGCGTCTCGTACACGAAGCCCTTCTGGCACGGCGTGTAGATCATCAAGTATGCAGCGCCGCGGTGGTTCAGTCCCTTGCGAACTTTGTTCATCAGGTCGATGGGATAACCGACGCTGGCGGTCGCCACGTAGCAGTGCGGGTGACCGGCGGCCATCATGCGCGCGAGGTCCTTCGGATACAGCGTCTTCGCTTCCGGAACTTTCGGACCCGGCGGCGAGAACGTGGTCATGCCGCCGTACGGCGTGCGGGAGGAAGCCTGAATACCGGTGTTCGCGTACTGCTCGTTGTCATAGCAGATAATCAGGCAATCGTGATTGCGATAGAGCGCTCCAGAAATGGAGGCGAGGCCGATGTCCGAGGCGCTGCCGTCGCCGGCTTCGCAGATAACGTTCGGGAACGTGCCCTTGTACTTGCCCTTGCGGATCATCGCTTCATACGCCGCGGCCACACCTGCGGTGAAGCTGCCGGCGCTGCCGATCTGCGTGTGCGCCCAGGGCACGTTGTAGGGCGTACAGAGATACGAGCTGTTCGCGACGTACATGCATCCCGTCGGGCCAACCAAAATTGTGTTGTCGCCCGAAGCCTTGCTCGTCATCCGGTATTGGATGGACGGCCCGCAACCGGCGCACGTGCGATGGCCGGGCACGAACGGTTCGGACGCAGGAAGGTCCGGATTATAGAAACGCGCGCCCTGATTCGGGTTGCCGAGAATCGGAAGCGTCTGGCGCTGAACTTCAATAGCTGGCATATCGATTCCTCCTGAAATTCTTTTCTGAAATCTTTTTCAAGCCTTTCAAATTCGTATTATCAAAAACGGCCCAAGAACGTCGGCCCTACTCTTCGAATCCGACCCAGTGGGTGCGCTTCTCAATCTTGCCGCGCTTCTGCGCCTCAATCATCTTCTGCGCCATCCAGTAGAACTCTTTCAGAACGATGGCTTCGCCGCCCATTCCGGCCATGAAAGACATAATCAGCGGACGCTTCGGGCTTTCGTAAAGAGCCGCGGCAACCTCGGCATACAGCGAACCGCCGCTGCTGACGCTGCCAAGCCCCATGTTGGTTTCGATAACGCCGACAACCTTGAACCTGCTGAGCGTTTCCGCAACGCGCTCCGTGGGATACGGCCGGATGGTGCGCAAACGAACCATGCCCACTTTCATGCCTTTCTCACGCATGTGGTTGATGGCGAAACGCGCGGTGACGGCGTGCCCGCCCTGGAGGAAGAAAACGATCTCCGCATCATCAGTTTTGTATTCCTCAAGCCACGCATCGTAGCGGCGGCCGAAGATGCGCGCGAACTCCTCGTGAATTTCCTCGATGACCGGCATGCATCCTTCCATGGCGCGCGCCCGCTCCAGCTGCAGCGGCGGGCCCTGTTCCGGCATGATCTGTGGGCCGTGCGAAACCGGGCGGCGCGGATCCAGCGGGTAGGGATGCTTGTACGGCGGCAAGAATTCTTTCACCTGGCCGGGATCAGGCAACTCAACATCCGTGGTGATGTGGGAAACGAAGAAGCCGTCCTGGCAAACCATCTGCGGCAGCAGCACCCGCGGATCTTCGCCGATTCGGTACGCCATCAGGTGATTGTCAAACGCCTCCTGCGCATCGCAGGACCAGCCCATCAGCCAACCCATGTCGCGTGTCGAGAGCGCATCGGTGTGCTCGGAGCCAAAGTCGCCCGGCGGATCCAATGTGCGGTCTGCAATCATCATCTGCACCGGCATGCGACTGCCCGAAATGGGCGAGTATAGTTCGTAAGCGAATTGCACGCCGACGCCGGAGCTTCCGGTAAAAACGCGCGCGCCGCTGGAGGCAGCGCCGTGAGCGATGCTCAGTTGCGAGTGCTCACTGTCCGCGACGATGTACTCGGCATCCAGTTCGCCGTTCGCTACCATCTGCGCCAGCGCCATCATCGTTGCGGTGTACGGGCGAATCGGGTAGGCGGCGATTACGTCGACATCGGCATACTTTGCTGCCTGCGCCGAGGCCACGCAGCCATTGATGCGGACGGTTTTTTTCTTCGTCATTTCCGTAGCTGTTGCCATGTTAGAGCTCCTTCGCCGGGCGGCTGGCCAGATTTGCAAGTTCCTGCGCCTGGCGGCCGTGCAGACCGGGTGAAATCGCGAATGCCGTATCCATGCGGACAACGCCCGCGTCGAAGTCCAGTTCGGGCACGCCCTCCAGGCAACCGGTCGGGCATTCTTCAATGCAGACACGGCAGCCTTTGCAGTAATCCACCAGGATTTTGTAGAGGCCGTTCGAACGATCGGAGCGCGCGATGCACGGCTCCGGACACACTAGATAGCAGTTGTCGCAGGCGTTGCAGGTGCCGCAACTGAAGCACCGGCCGGCTTCTTCAACGGCTTGTTCTTCGGTGAACGCCAGGATCACTTCGTCCTGCGTCTTTTTGCGGCTGGTGGGATTCAACATGCCCTGCTTGACCCGTGGAAAATGCGGGAAGTAAGTCATGTTCATGCGGTTCAGATCCACGATGACGTCGATAGCGATCTTTCGGGGCTCCAGCGTTTCGCCGCGCAGTGCCTTGTCCAGGTTGAAAGCAACGCGCTTGCCGTCGCCCACAGCATTCACCACCATCAGCGGCTGGCCGGAACCCAACTGCACGATGTCGCCGGCGGCAAAAAAGTTGCTATCGCCGAGACGCCCGAAGCGGTCGACTTTGATCGTGCCGCGCTCGTTTTTGAATTCGGCCGGCAACCACGCGAGTGAAGCACGCTGGCCGACGGCGACGATGACGTTGTCCACGGCGAACTTCTCTGGCACCACGTCTTTGTTGATGGTGATCGGCGAAGCGTTGATCGCACCGGAAAATTTCGCCGGGTGAAGTTGCAGCGCTTCCACTTTGCCGTTTCCGAGCACGGCGGTCATCGCTTTCCCGTGAATCAGCTCCACGCCCTCTTCGAGCATGTCGTGAAGATCCTCGGGTACGCACGGCATTTCCTTAGGATTGCCCTCGACGGTGATCATGGTCACTTCGACCGCGCCCTGCCGCAACGCTTCGCGCGCACAGTCGATCGCCGTATTCCCGCCGCCGATAACCGCGACTCGAGCGCCAAGCTTTACTGTCGATGTGCCCATGCCGATGTCGCGCAGGAAGGGAAGTCCGTAGATGACGCCTTGCTTGTTTTCGCCTTCGGCGCGGACGCTGTTGGGCTCGGGCAGACCGACAGCCAAAACAACGGCGTCGTAATCTTTTTTCAGGCTGTCCCAGGAAACATCTTTCCCGAATTCGGTGTTCGTCTTGATCGCGATTCCGAGTTCAATCAGCCGCTCAATTTCGCGATCGAGAATATTCTGAGGGAGAACCCAATCCGGAATGCCGCCGCGATTCAGTCCGCCAGCCTTGGGCGATTTTTCAAGAATAGTGACTTTGTAGCCGAGCCGCGCAAGCTGATACGCCGCGCTGTGGCCCGCGGGCCCCGAACCAACAACGGCGACTTTCTTGCCGTTGGGTTTCCCCGGTTTCACAACGTCGCGCTGCAGCGCTTGGCCAAGATCGCCAAGAAACCGCTCCACCGCGCGTATCGAAATGGCCTCATCGTACTGGCCGCGGTTGCAGGCCGTCTCGCACGGGTGATAGCACACGCGCCCGGTGACCGAGGGGAACGGCATGTCTTCCTTGATGAGCGCGTACGCGTCCAGATATTTGCCGCGCTTCACCAGGTCCAGATAGCCTTGAATTTTTTCGTTCGTTCCGCAGGCGTTGTTGCAGGGCGGCAATTTGTCGCGGTACACCGGCCGGATCGAACGCCAGTTGCCGGTGGGGAACAAGTCCTGCCCCTTTTCCTGTGTTGGCGCCGGCGTGATGCCTGCGAAGGGTACGGTCAGCCATTCGGGAATGCGTGTGCCTTTTGTTGACATGGGTTCCTTCCTAGGCCGCCACTGGATTCAGCGGCAGGATGTGCAATTCGTGAAGCGCCAACTCGAAAGCCTTCTGATTCGCAATCATCGGTTGAATCGTCTCCATCTTGACGATTCCCGTCGTTTTCACCACCGCCGCAATCAGCGGAGCCGCGATGTCCGGCGCGATCGCCTTGCTGCGTTCGGCCGCGCCCTCCGTCGAAAGCCGGTCCAGTCCCAACTGCCCCAGCCGGTAGTAAAGCCATTTGTGGTCGGCAAGCTTCGCCGCATCCACGCACACCAGTTGCGCCAGCCGGTCGGCCCCCGGCACAAATCGCATCATGTACTCCGGCGTGTAGTGCGTGTTGATCACCAGCGTTCCGCCCGGCGGCATCCCGCGCATGTAATCCCAGCCCTTCACCATCGTGCCCTCAACCAGCACCACGATGTTCGGGTGATCGTTTTCGTAAGTGAGCTCGTTCTCCAGCACCGTGTCGCTCACGCGGCAATACTTCCGCGTCGGGCAATTGGTGCGATCGGGATTGTCCACATAGTTCTCCATTGCCTGCGCGTGCTTGCCCTCCTTGCGGGCAGACGCGGAGATGGAGTTCACGATGTCGCGGCCTTCTTTGTCCATGATGATGCCGCGCGTCCAGACTGAAAGTTCCGTATAGCTCATGCTCCCACCTCGTCAGTACTTGGTTGAAGTAAACGCATCTCGGTACAAATCCCCGGCGGTGGCGCCCGGTTCGTTCGTCGCATTCGATTGCTTGGGACTGCTTCGATCGGCTTCGAGAACCGCCAGGAAATCGCCGCGCGTCACCACGAACGGTGCAAGCCGCGTGCCGCGCTGAATTTCCACGATTGCGGAGAGCGTCGCTTTCTTGCACAAGCTTTCGATGTCCGCGCCGGTCAACCCATCCATCCGCTCGGCCAGTTCTTTGAAGTCGATATCGGGCGAGAGCGGCACGTGTCGGCAGCAGAGTTGAATAATTACCACACGGTCGGCAACGCCCGGTTTCGCGAACGGAAGAACATAGTCGAAGCGGCCGCTCCGCAACAAAGCGGGCTCGATGCGCTCCGGCCGATCCGTTGCCGCCAGCAAAATCACTCCCTTGACGTCACGCAAGTTGTCGATTTCGCGCAGCAACTGGCTCAGAATTCTCCGGTACACATCGGTGGTGGATTGCTCGGCGCCAAATCGCGGCGCAAGCGCGTCAATCGAATCGAAGAACAGAATGCACGGCGCCGCACGCCGAGCCTTTTTGAAAACTTCGCGCAGCGCGCGCTCGGAATCTCCCAGCCACTTCGAATAAAGCTGCGGCCCGTCAATCGCGATGAGCGGTAATTGTTTCTCTCCAGAGAGCGCGCGAGCAATCGCGGTCTTTCCCGTTCCGGACGGGCCGACCAGCAGAATGCCGCGCGGCGGCGCCAGCCCAAACTTCTCGTAAATCTCCGCGTGAAGGTGTGAGTGCTCAACAACCGCGTCGAGCATTCGTTTCACCTCGGCCAGTCCACCGAGGCATGCAAACGTACTCTCGCTTTTCTCGATGAAAAATTCGCGTGTCGCACTCGGCTCAACATCCTTCAGCCCGGCCAGGAAATTTTCGCGCGTCACCTGCAGAGTTCCAATTTCGGCGGACGCCGCGCTATCAACGCCCAGTGGAAGGTTCGCCAGGAATCCGCGTAAGGCAATCATGCCCACTTCTTGGCATAGCGCTTCCAGGTCCGCGCCGACAAAACCGTGTGAAAGCTCAGCAATCTCTTGCAGGTCAACATCCGGCGCCAGCGGCATCGCCCGCGTATGAATCCGCAGAATCTGCATTCGCGCTTGCGTATTCGGGACACCGATTTCGATTTCGCGATCGAAACGGCCCGGCCGCCGCAGCGCCGGATCCAGCATCTCCGGGATGTTCGTCGCGCCAATCACGATCACATGGCCGCGTGCCACGAATCCATCCATCAGGCTAAGCAACTGCGCCACCACGCGCTTTTCCACTTCGCCGGTCACTTCCGCGCGTTTTGGCGCCACCGCGTCAATTTCGTCAATGAAAAGAATCGCCGGCGCGTGTCGCGCCGCTTCCTCAAACACCTCGCGCAGTTTGGCCTCGCTCTCGCCGTAGAACTTGCGCATGATTTCCGGGCCGTTCAGGTGAATGAAATGCACGCGGCTTTCCGCCGCGACCGCGCGTGCAAGCAAAGTCTTTCCGGTGCCCGGCGCTCCGTATAGAAGAACACCCTTCGGTGCCAGAATTCCCAGCCGCTCAAAAACGTGTGAATACTTCAGCGGCAGCTCAACAATCTCGCGCACTCGCGCCACTTCGCGCTCGAGCCCGCCAATGTCTTCGTAGGAAACCGCCGGCGCGCGCGACGGGGTCTGCTCGCCTTCGACCACTCGAATGTCCGTGCGTTTCCCAATCACCACGGGTCCCGAGGGAATCGTGCGCACCACCTGGAAGTTCACCGCTTTCGCAAATGTCGGCACCCGAACGGCGCAACCCGTAACGACCGGAACGCCCTCCAAATCCTCCAGCATCCGCTCCGGAGCAATCGTCGCCGGCGCGGCGCCAATCCACATCGGCGTCAAGCGCACCGCCACCGCCGCTTGCGTTTCAACGGGCGTAACGGTCACTTGCTCCTGCAAACCCGCGCTGCAGTTGCTGCGGCACGTTCCGTCAATCTGGATTATGCCCTCGTGCGCATCGTCGGAAATCTCAGCGCGCCCGACAGCCACCGTGCCGCCGGTGATTTTCAAGACATCGCCGGGCTTGGCGCCGATGCGCAGCAGCTCAGCCGGTGCAAGTCGCGCAATCGCGTGGCCGACGTCCTCGACGCGCGCCTCCGCAACGCGAAGCGTAACGGTCGCTCCCGCACATGGTGTGGAATTCTGCTGGCTCGAAAGACTCTCGGCTTGCGCCTCGGGAGGTGCCAAAGGCCCGCCGGTCATGTCATCCCGCAAGTCAGGCAATCTACTTGTCCTCAAATCGAAATTCTGTTCTTCGTCCTGTTCGATCCCAACCGCCGTTCCGTGTTCCCTGTGTTCGTAAACTCGCGAACGCGCGTTTTCTACCCGTGGTGGAAAATTCCCGTTGGGCAAACACTCACTTCTTAAGCAGCATTTTTTCGACGTCTTCGATGTGCCGTTTCATCGCCAGCTTCGCGGCTTCGGCGTCATGCCGGGTAAGCGCCACCAGAATTTTCCGGTGCCCCGCCAGCGATTTTTGTGGACGTCCCTCAACCTGCAGGCTGCGTTCGCGCGAATCGCGCAACAGATCCATCAGCGTGTCCAGCACCTTGCGCACCACGCTGTTGCCGGACGCCAACGCGATCGCGTAGTGAAATTCCGTGTCCTCGGCGATGGTGGTTTCCCCCTTGGCCAGTTTCTGATCCTGCCGTGCGAGGATTTCCTCCATCTCGGCAAGTTCCTCGGGCGAAACGCGTACCGCGGCGCGCGCGGCAAGCGACGGCTCCAGCATTTTGCGAAAATCCAGCAGCTCGCCAACCAGCTCTTCCTTGCGCTTTCGCGCGTTGGCCAGCGGATTCACCAGCGAGTCCGACGAAATTTGGAGGACGATCGTGCCCGCGCCCTGACGCGGTTCCACCATGCCCATCAGTTCCAGGCTGCGGATCGCATCGCGGATCGAGCTGCGGCTCACGCCAAGCGATTCTGCCAGATCGCGCTCCGAAGGCAGTTTGTCGCCGGGCTGCAGTTTTTTCAGGATCAGTCGTTCGATCTGCTTGGCCACGCCTTCGTAAACTTTATCCCTGCGGACCGTCTCGAAATCGGTTTTCAGGTTGAGTGTCAAGCCCGGCTCCAAGTGGTCCGGTAAGTGGACCACCCGGAGTATACACCGCTTGTCAATCACCCGCAATATTTTTTGGATTGCTTACCTGTGCACTAAAAAGCCACTTTTGGCAGCCGCGGAACGCTTCAACGTCCGCTTACAAAAAAATATCCGCTCATCGCCAGGCCGATCCCAATCACCGCGTAACGCATCTTTTTCGGGTCGGTCGTCTCCGCAAAGCGCGCCCCAAACCATCCGCCCGTCAGCGCTCCGGCAAGCATCACCAGGCACTGCGGCCATAGCACCGCTCCGGCCCAGATGAACGTCACCACAGCGGCCACGTTGCACGCCGCGGCCAGCAAGGTTCGGATGGCGCCCATCGCCAGAACATCCCGCATCCCCAGCGCCGCCAGCATGCCCAGGATCACGAACCCAATCCCCGCGCCGAAGTACCCGCCGTAGACTGCCAGCGCCAGCTGCAAAACGGAGCTCACCAGAATCGCATGCCATGACAACTGGCGCAGATCCTCGACCACGGAAGTCCGGCCCGCAATCGCGCGAATCTGATTGCCGAACGCAAACAGCAACGTGCCGCTCAAAAGCAGCCATGGCACCAGATGCAAAAATGTGTGTTGCGGAGTCTTCAGCAACAGCAACGCGCCGGCCCATCCCCCGGCCAGGCTCGTGACCAGCAATGGAATCAGCAACCGCAGCGGCGTGTCCAACCGCTTCAGGTAAACGAATGTGCTCGCCGCCAATCCCGGCCAAAGTGCGACCGTGTTCGTGGCATTGGCTTCGACCGCGGGCACTCCCGTAAACAACAGCACCGGAAAGGACACAAAGCTGCCGCCGCCGGCCACCGCATTCAGTATCCCGGCGATCGCGGCGGCGAAAAACAGCAGGATGGTGTGGGTAAAGTGCAAACTCCTGTTTATCAGAAAACGGGAACATCTGCGAAGCGATTCTCTTGCCGTGGAAATTCCCCGATGCACGCTGGATTTCCCATTCAGAAACCGATCTGCATCAATATATTGCGATCGCATTTCTCATGCTTCTCAGAACGTAAAATTTTCTCACTTCCATCGATTTTTCGATTATTTGCTTGACACTATTCTGAGAATGCGCTAAAGGCGTGTCCGCCAGTTTGATTCGCTCGAACATTTTGGGAGGGTAAACATGAATTCACTTAGGACGTGGTTTGTGCTTCTGGCCGTCGTTTTGGGGCTTGCAGGCACAACCCCCCGTGCTCAAGCCCAGAGTGAGAACTCTTCCGGGAGTAGCATCCAGACTCCTTCCGCCACCGCGAGCAAGGCGGAGGTAGAGCAACTCCGCCAGGAACTGGCCGCGCAACGCCGAACAATCGAGCAATTGAGAAACTTGGTCGAGCAACTTGTCGAGGTCAAGTCGCGCCCGCCCTCGCCCGCAAACGATGGCAACGCTCGCATAATTAACACCAGCTATCCAGTGCCCGCTCCCGCCGCGGCAGTCGATGCCGAAGCCGCGGCGGCGCCCGATCCCGTCGTGATTTACCAGAAACCCGCCGAAAAGAAAGACGGCGGTGCTCCCGTGAATGCCGGCTGGAACGGCGAGCATTTCTTCATCAAGTCCAACGACGGTCAGTTCCAGATTCAGCCTTACGGATATGTGCAGACCGATTACCGCAACTACATCGGCGACGGCACCCCCGCTGATACTTTTTCCGTGCGCCGTGGTCGTTTTGGCTTCCAGGGAAATTACGGCGACCACTACCAGTTCGGCCTCCTCGTGGATGCCGCCGCTTCCTCGGGCGCGATCATTCGCGATATCTACCTCAACGCGAAATACAACAACGCCCTGCAGCTCCAGGCTGGTCAGTTTAAAGAACCGTTTGCTCAGGAATTGGCTGCTGGTGTGACCAACATCGATTTCGTTGAACGCGGCCTGCAATCCCTGCTGTATCCCTCGGCTGCCTCCGCTTTTCGTAGTCCGGGCGTCGCGCTTCATGGCGACATCAACGGCGGAGCGTTTCAGTATTGGGCGGGCGCATTCAACGGCAAAGGCTACGCAACGAACAACACTACCAGCGTGCCCGAAGCCGTCGGCAGGGTCCGCTTCTATCCATGGCGCAGCAAGAAAGACAGCGTCTTGCAAGGCTTGGCATTCGGCGGCTCGATCGCTTATAGCCAGTCTCGCGGCCTTTCCGGCGAACTCACGCCCACAACCGCTTCGCCCGACGCGGCGTTCACCTTCTTGCCGCAGTTCCAAGCCAATGGAAATGTCTGGCGGTATGAGGGTGAGTTTACGTATCTGAAGGGCCCCTGGGGATTCCGCGATGAATATGTTCAAGCGATGTTCGATCGCACCGGCGTTGGCACGTTGACTCTTGGCGGACTTGGATTCGCTGATCTGCCTGTCGTTCGTTTCAAAGCCTGGAACTCCGCTGCCACCTACTTGCTCACCGGCGAGAAGCGCCCGGAAAACGGCACTCCCCGCATCAAGCATCCCGTGTTTGGCCCCGAAACTCCCGGCGGCGGCGGTCGCGGCTGGGGAGCCTGGGAGCTGGCGTTCCGCTATTCGGGGATTCAAGGCAACGAGCCTGGCATTTTCTTCAACAACCTCCAAACGCCCCAAAACGTTCCCACGTTTAACCGACACACCGACGAATTCAGTTTCGGGGTGAACTGGTATTTGAACTACTGGGTACGCTTCCAGTCCAACATCAGCATCGATCGCCTGAAGGATCCAAGCACGATCGGTGCGACGCCACAGAACTACTACGTCTTCGAACAGCGGCTGCAGTACCGCTTCTAGGGGCGCAGGAGATCAGCCATGCACCAGACTGGATTCAAAACTGGCCAAAACGTCTGGAAGTCAAGCAGGCCTTCACAAAAACGAGGGCAGCAGGACGGCAACGAAAATTCGAGTGGAATTCCTGGAGGAGGTTTTTCGATGAGGTCTAGATTCATAAAGATTCTCGAAATTGCTGCGGTGCTTGCCGTTGGATTCCTCTTGAACAGTTGCGGCTCGCAGCCGTTTTGTCCCACTTGCGGCACTACCGTAAACGGGGCTTACGGCGTCCTCAACGTCATCCCGGTGCCCGAGCACAACCCCACCGGCGAGCCCGGCGGTCCCTTCAACTCCTTCGACATAAGTTGGTTCGACCCAATTCAGCAAAAAGTGTACACGTCCGACCGCATCGGTCTGGACGTCGTGGTTACGGACGCCAAGAACAACTTCGCCGTGAATACAATTGGCGGAATCAACCAGGTGGCAAACGCGGGAAATAACTTCAGCCCTTGTTGGGGCCCTCAGCTTGACTCTGTTAACGATCCGCAAGGGATTCCGTCCATCGTTACCGGCCTTGGGAGTGTAAATTCAACTCGACCGGGGAATGGGCTGACCCGGTTCGGTTGCAGGAACGCTCCGTTCTTTGCAAACTTCGGTAATGCGTTTCCAGGCTTCGGCCCGAACGGTTCCTTTGGTGGATTGCCCGGGGCGCAGTGCTGTGCATCGCGCGCAAACGGTGTCAATCCTCTCTCCGGCCCCAACGGGCTTGTCGTGACGCCAGACGGAAACACGTTGTTTGTCGGCAGCGGCAGCTCCTCGGTCGTAGCATTCGATCTCACCAGCAACCCGCCGATAGTGATCGCCGATTTCGCCACGGGTGCCTCCCCCGATTTTGACGGCCCGAATGGCGTAGGCCCCTGCATCGCCTCTTGGAACGGAGGTGCCGGAAGCGCTCCCGAGTGCGCCGATGACCGTGGCGATGAAATGGCCTATGGGACCGTCGGCGGGCACGATATTCTCACCATCGCCAACGGCGATCCCGGCCTTCCGTTTGTCACGCTGATCGACGTGACCGACCTTGTCAACCGGACCTTTAAACCACCCTTCACAACCCCCGGACAAGGGCATTGCCTGCCCGTTAATTATCCTAAGTATCCAGCAAACGGGAATGCTACCAATAATTACACTACCGCGAATCCTGCGGCGTGCATCCTTGGCCAGATTTATTACGATGGCGCATCTCCTATCGATTCAACGGTTCCCGTGGACAACGGCAACGGATTCGCTTGCCCTGATCAGTCCACCTTTGTCCCCTCAGGCGCTTCCGGCGGGCCATTTCCCCTGGTAGCGACAGGTGGAACGCTAACCATACCGTGCCATCACTCAGCAGTGGTTGACGCTAATACCGGCGCCTTCATCACCAGTGGATCGGCCGCAGCGGGCCAACAAGGTGAAATTGCTGTGGCCGGGACGGGTGCCATAGGCTTCAATCCGCTTCATGGCACTTTTTATGTTGAAAACCTGAATTGCACTGCTTCCACTTTGCCTACTCAATCAAGCGTCGCCGTAGGATGCATCGACGAAATTGATCCCAGAATCGGAAATCCAGCAGGTCCGGTCGTGATCAACGTCGTTCCCACCCTCAACTGCATGCCTGCGGGTATCACCCAGGGTCCGGGCCATGATTTCTTCGTCGGCTGCGGTGGCCACGATGGTGTCCAGTTTCCGCCCTTGCTGATCATCTTTGATGGTACCTGCACAACGAGCGCTGCTTGCGTTGCTAGCGAGCTCAACATCGATCAGAGCGGCGGTACTGACGAAGTTTGGTACAACCCCGGCGACAACCGCTACTACACCGCGGGACGCGATATGCCCAACGGGCCGGTGCTGGGAGTAATCGATGCCGGAACGCGCCAGTGGCTGGTGAATGTCACCACCGGCTCGAATTCCCACAGCGTGACCGTGAACCAATTCACAAATCAAATTTTTGTCCCCACGCAAGCCGGCCCTCTCTGCGGTACGCAGAGCGCCAATGGTTGCATCGCCGTCTACGGCAGGCAATAGGTTAGCGAAACGCAATTTGCAGCAACGTTGAAACGCGAGTGAAGCCGCGGAGGCTGCCATTCCGGGATGTAACGCGGCCTCGACTCGCGTTTTGCCCCGCGGGTGTAGAATGGAAGTGGAGAGGACTCTTCGCTTGGCGGGGTTCAGAAGATGTCGCTTCTAATGGCGCGTCCGTGCCGCCTGACTCGCGTGCAGTGCGCTGTAGTCTGGATATGCGCGTTTGCCCTCATCCTCGTCCTGGCCAATCGGTTTCCGCGGATTCCCATCTGTCAAGTCACTTCCTGGGTTCCGTCCACTCCTTCCCACATCACGGCTAAAGTCCTTTCGAAGGACCTTTTTGTGCTGCCGCCGGCGTGCGGCGCCATCAAGTTGCTTCACTGGGCTCCGTCACCGGTCGAATTGCGCGAAGAGCACCCTATTGTCTCTATTTCCCTGGACAATCGTCTCTATACTCGTCCGCCTCCCGCGGTTTAGCCCCATCGTTTCAGTTCAAAAAATATATTTCGTTTTGGTCCTTTCGACTCGTCTAATAAGCGTAGAGAATCA
>Ga0210402_10002983_pt1 | contig 16111 bp, 18 predicted proteins | sample IncBWC7MmetaG_FD_161055 | JGI IMG/M metagenome (GOLD analysis project Ga0210402, IMG submission 161055) | Forest soil microbial communities from Barre Woods Harvard Forest LTER site, Petersham, Massachusetts, United States - Inc-BW-C-7-M | ecosystem: Environmental > Terrestrial > Soil >... | reverse complement strand
CATCGTTGGATTTTGCATAGCCGTCGGCGTACTTGATGACCAGGTGAGTCCAGATGGTGCGCGTGTTGGCAACCCAGCACCCATCGGGATTGAGCGCGCGCGGCCATTCGCGGGTTACCGGGCCGAATGGAACCGCCTTGCAGCAACACCGCGCGGGCGAGCTTTCGCCGCCTGGAGGCAGCCATTCCCGGTCGAGCGCGGCCGTGGCCGACGAATAACGAATGAGCGGTGGCTCTTTTCGCGGCCTGCAATCCGTGCTCTCATGATGGCGCGCAAGCAGCGATCTCGTGTGGCTTTGGTGGGGAGAAAACGGAATGTTCAGTCATGTTATGGTCGGAAGCGACGATATCGCTCGTTCGAAGAAATTCTACGACGCCGTGTTTGGCGCGATGGGCGGCAAGCCCGGGGTGGAGGACGCCAAGGGTCGGCTGATCTACGCGCATAACGGCGGGGTGTTCATGGTCAGCAAACCCATCGATGGCAAGGCTTGCACACACGCCAACGGCGGCACGGTCGGCTTCACGATGGCAGGCCCGGAACAAGCCGCCGCCTGGCACAAAGCCGGAGTCGCGAACGGCGGGAGGTCGATCGAGGACCCGCCCGGCGTTCGTCAGGGCGGCGCCGGTTCGATGTACCTTGCTTACCTGCGTGATCCTGACGGCAACAAACTGTGTGCGGTTCATCGCATGCCGGCTGCCTGAACGGTCGCAGATAAGGACTCAAAAGGGCCGCCCGTCCGGGCGGTCCTCGCGCGCGTGTCCTGCTCGCCAATGTCGGCGTGGGCGGTGCCGCATCCCATTGGAGATGCGTGAGCGGCCGGGAGCCTCTGACTGGTGGCGAGCCAATCGGCAATTCAACAAAATATCGCATCCCGAAAACCGCCCCGCCAAGTCACCTCGCCGCGCTCTCCTCGATGGTAACGGCGGCAACGCAAAGCAAGGGGCCACGGCCGCGCTCCACCCTAGAGCAACCCCTGAGCGGCTGAGCATGTTCTCCGATGGCGTGTTCGCCGTCCTCATAACAGTGTTGGTCTTGGAACTGCGCCCGCTGGAACTTCCAACCTTTCGGGCACTCCTGGCGCTCTGGCCCACATGATTAACGATAGCCTTGGCGGTCGGGAAGGCCGGCAAGCGGGTGGTTTGCCCAAGTGTCGTGGCTCATTTGGCTGGCCGTTTTGTTTCGGCCGATTTGCGCCGGTAGCTGTCGGTGTTCATCTCCAGGATGATCGAGTGATGCACGAGGCGGTCGATCGCGGCGACGGTCATGCCTGCCCCAAGCGAAGGCTGGGGACGGGATCCGGGAAGATCGCATCCCATGCGCCGACGGGCTGATTCGCGGTAATCAGCAAGGATCGGCGCTCGTAGCGGGCGGAGATCAGTTCGAAGATGACGCTGGTCTTGGCCTGGCTCTTCTGGACGTAGGACAGATCGTCGAGGACCAGCAGATGGTATTTGTCGAGTTTCTCGAGCTCTGCCCCTGCGAAGGCGGGGGGCGGTTGCCAGTTTGCGATCCTGACGTGCCGCCTGAATGTGCTGGACGAGGTGGGTCGTACGGGCGAACAGCACGCGATAGCCGGCTTCGATCATGGCATGACCGAGCGCGGCCCCGAGATGCGATTTGCCGACGCCTGGAGGTGCAACCTCGGCCACCAAAGAGCGATCGGCGTGCGGGCCCGCCGCGCGACACTATGCGATGCTCCCGCGCCAGTGGGTTCGTCCCACCCGCCACATACCGACAGGCCCAAAGCGATGCTACAAGACTTCGTACCAAAGTCTGGCGGCCATTATGATGCCAACCTGCAGGCTTGGCTGGGCCGGCCGTTCATCCGCGGCCGGATGAACGAGACGGCGGAGCTGCCGTCGGCGCTCCGTTCGCCGCCAGCCGAGGAACTGACCCAGGATGCATTCGACCTGCTCGATGCCCGCTCTCGGCTCGATAGGCAGGTGTGGCTTGCTTTGGCGCACCACCGCATTCCCCAAATGGATGCGGAAGCGTTGGCAGTACGCACGATCGTTCGCAATGTCGCCCGGCATTCGACGCTTATGACAGGCTGACACATGTTGTTACGCCATGCGGTACTGCGCGACAATCTGGGCGAAATGACGCGACAGATTTCCCGAATTATTCGCGTCGAAGGGGACCGATCGTCGCCTCGCAGGGCAGATCGGGCCGAAGAGGCCGACGCCGGACCAGAACCGGCTGTCGACGGAAGATGCAAACTAACGTTACCTGCACGGTGACTGCGGCACCGGAGCGTTTGTCCCATGTGTGCGGGCGATTACGAACATAATGTCGAAAAGGTTCAGCGTCACAGAGAAGTCCAGGATCCGCAGGCGTCGTACAAGTTCGAACAGCGCTGGCGTCCCCATCTTTAGGGCAAAAATGATGTACAGCGATGAAAGTACGTTGCGAGTTACTCCCGGATGGCTGAGATGCACCACCTCGAAGCCCGTCCTTTCCAACACCAGTCGCAGGGTGCTGGCTGAAAAGTAGTGCAGGTGCGTCGGCGGGTGAATCATCCGCCAGCGGCCGCCCCGAAAGCGAGCGAAAGGACTGCCGATATCGCCCGTGGTGATAGCGATATACCCGCCGGGTCGAAGGTCCCGCGCCGCCTTGGCCAGAAACAGATCAGGTCGCGCGAGATGCTCAATGGTGTCCCACATCACAATCAAGTCGGGACGCCGGCCGATATCCGTCCGCAAGTAGTCACCACAAATGGCGTTCACCCCCAACAGCTCGACTGCATGGCGGACAGCATCAGCGGAAATGTCGATTCCTGACGTTTGGTGAACGACGTCTTTCACCTCCTCGAGAAAGAATCCATAGGCGCAGCCGATCTCGAATAGAACCGCCTCGGCCAAGTTCGGCACATGCTGGCGTAATGTAACGATCCGCCGTGCGAAATTTGCTCGCAGGCTTTCTTCCTCGGCCAGGTAGTCATGGTACTCCTCGCCATGAAAATAGTCGCGCCCGTAAAGTGCGGCCAACGCCCCGTCGCCAAGGCGGACATCCGCGGTCATGAACCCGCAGGCACGGCATCTCAGCAGGCCCGAAATGCGGCTGGGGCCATACGCGCCGCCGCACGTCAAGCAGAGCCACGGGGAGGCGCCTTTCGGCCGTTCCGGCTGATCGATTTCGGGAAGGGATGCCTGCGACGGTCCGTTCATAGGCGCTGGTCCAGATCGCGGCCGGTTTCGACATGTTGGAAATGCGGCACGGCGCGGGAGATCAACGCCACCACGTCCTGCTTGCGCAGCGAAACCGCAGGTTCGGTCACCATGCGCTCAAGCACCTCCAGCACCTCGTCCAATTCCCCGCTGCCTGGCAGATGGCGGATGCCGAGCAAAGCGGCGAAGCCAAGCTCCTCGGCGTGCTCGGCGTGCCCAACGAACTCCTCGTATGGCTTCTCCCCACTCGTATCGAGTGGGGTCAGCAACAGCGGCCAAGCGCCATGCCGAGCCAGGCGTTCAACGTCCCGTCGCGCTGCCGATTCGTCCTCGTAGTGCACGGCACGCAAACCATGAGCGTGCAGCACCTGCTCGGCTACCACGCCCAACTCCCGCAACTGGCTGCGCGGGTCCAGGCGCGGGATCAGGACCATGCCGTCAGGGACCGCCAGGGCGGCCAGCACGCAGATCTCCGCCGCTTCGCCCTGCGTCATGAAATAGCGCGAGGTGTCGCGCGGCGCCGCCAAAGGTTGGCGACGCGCCAGCCGTTCCAGGAATGCAGCAGACAGGCTGCCATTTGAGTAGGCGACATTGGCGAAACGGGCCGAGGTATTCGCGCGGTCGCCGCAAGTGCGTATCGCGAAGGTTACATCTTCCATCAGCCGCTTGCTTGCCCCCATGACGCTGGTCGGGTTGGCCGCTTTGTCGGTGGAGACCGCGAAATAGCTGCAAGCGTGTTGGTATTGCCTCAGCCAACGTTTGAATCTGGCATGGCATACCACGTTGGTGTCAATCATTTGCAGCAGCGAATACACATCCTTCTCAGACCGGACATGCTTGAGTGCGGCGAAGTTGAGCACGGTGTCATACGGTTCGGCAGCTTCCAGAAAGCTGCGCATCAGGGGACTCCCGTAGTTCAGCGGCAGGGTGCGGAAATCCTCGACCTCCAAACCTTGAGTTCTGCCGCGGAGGTTGCGAACCAGATCCGCCAGATAGTTCTCTGATGCGTCGATCACGTGAATCGCACGCGGCCGGAATGTCGACAGCAGTTGCACTGTCGCTCCGCCGATCGAGCCGCCGCCGCCGATAACGAGCACTCGCGTGCCATTGAGCGTTGCCGCGATCCGTGGCCGAGCCGAGGCGAAATCGGCCGCAACGAATGATACAGCGCGGCCAACTACCACCTCGTCCAACCGTTGTCGATTTGGACTGGCGATGCCGGGCGGGCTCGGCGCGGCCGAAGGCTCGATGCTTGGCATCATAGCGTGTGCACGCCGACCGACTCGTCGGATGGGCCTTTGGTCCGCTCTGCCGTCGCGGGTACGTCGCGGCTATGGTAATGCTGCTGCACGATGTAACGGGGGCGTGCCTTCACCTCGTCGAAAATGAGGCCGACATATTCACCGATCACGCCGAGGAACACCAATTGCACACCGCCCAGGAAAGTGGTCACCACGATCAGTGTCAGCCAGCCTGGTACGTCCGCGTGACCGGACATGTAGACGAAGACCTGCAGCACAGTGGCTATCGCGGCCAGTACTGCCAACGCCAGGCCTGTGATGACGCAGATCCGCAATGGCGTCTTGGAGAACGAGCACCAGCCGTTCAACGCGAACTTCAGCAAAGTGAGCGGTCGATAAGCGGAGCGGCCAAAAGGGCGGGCTTCCGGTTCGAAGGCGACATAGCGAATGTTGAAGCCGACCCAATGGACCAAGCCGCGCAGAAAGGGATTCTGTTCGCGCAGCTTTGTGCGAAACAGCTGCACGACCGGCTGCCCCAGCAGACGGAAATCGGCCGCTCCGACTGGCAGGTCCATGCTGCCAAGACGGCGATAGAGCTGATAGAACCACCGCGAGGTCAGACGCTTCAGCAGCCCAGTCTCCGAGGTTTCGCCGCGAATAGTCTGCACAATCTCGACGCCCTCCTCCCAATTGCGCAATAGGACAGGGATTAGTTCCGGGGGGTGCTGCTGGTCGCTGTCGAGCATGATGGCCGCCGCGCCACGCGACAAGTCAAGCCCAGCCATCAGGCAGGTCTGGTGTCCGAAGCGGCGTGACATGACGAGCACTTCCACACGCCGGTCCCGTGCGGCAATGGCGGCGAGCACTTCCTCTGTGCGATCTCCTGCAGGGTCCACAACATAGATGATGTGGAAGGCGTAGCTGCCCGCGAGCACATCCAACACCGCAACGAGTCGGTCATGGAAAGCCATGATACCTCTTTCCTCGCGGAAGACCGGGCAAATAATATCGATCAGCTGCAAGGACATATTTATTGTCTCGCCAGGTCACACAGCCCGGCTGCGAGGCTAACTTGCGGCCGCCAGCCGAAGGTCTTTGCGATCCTCGCGACATTGGCAACGGTGTCAGGCACTTCGGCTGTCCGGAGCTCTCCAGTCTGACGCCATGGTTTGCTCACGTCGGCCGCCTCGCAGGCAAGTTGAATGAGCTCCTGCACCGAATGCGATACGCCAGTGCCGACATTGAAGATACCGAAGCCCTGGAATCCAATTGTGGCAGCAAAGGCGCACACCACATCGCTTACATGGACGTAGTCTCGCCGGGGTTTGAGGTCGGCAACTACGATCTCCGGGCAGTTGGGGTCCAATACCTGGCGCATGACATGTGGCACCAGGAACTGCTCACTTTGACCCGGGCCGTAAAGGTTGAAGACGCGCATCACCGCAACTGGCAGGCCGTACATCGCGGCAAATCCCCGGCCGGCCTCTTCCGCCAGGAACTTCGATAGCGCATACGGGTTGTTGGGCCGCGCCGGATGGGTTTCATCGACGGGCAGACGGTCGGGTGTTCCGTAGACGTAAGAGCTGGCGAGGGTAACCGGGCAGCGATGTCGCCGGCACTGGTCTAACACGCGGATCGTACCGTGGGTGTTGGTGAACAGCACCGCGGCCGGGTCCTGCCAGGAATCCTGCGGGCCGGTCATCGCCGCAAGATGGAAGACGTGATCGATCCCTTCCAGCGGCAACGGGTCGGTCATCATGTCGCTACCTACACTGCGTGCAGTGCGCAGCACCTCGACCCCAGCCGTTTTGAGCGCCCCTGCCAAGTGCTGCCCGAGGAAGCCGGTGGCGCCGGTGATCAGCGCCCGTCCAATCCGCGCCGGAAGCTCGATGCGTTTGACGGTTCCGGTCGATGCGAGCCCGTCGTCAGCGCGCATATTTTGGCCATTCCTCAGTGGCGCGTTCATAGTCGTCCGGGCGGCCGATATCCAACCAATAGCCGTCGTGGATCTGGACGTTGACCGGCACTCCGTCAGCAAGGCAGTCAAGCATCAGTTGGTCGAAGCCGTACGGTTTGCCAGTAGGAATCTTCTGCACGATTTCCCGGCTAACGGCGTAGATGCCCATGCTGACAATGTATTCGAGATCCGGTTTTTCCTCGAAGCCGGACAAGTGGCTACGCTCATCCACGTGCAGCACCCCGAAATCAACCTTCTGCCTGCGGGCGGCGGCGAAAATCGTGAACCGCCGCTGCTGCTCCTGATGTGAGCGGAAGGCGGCGCCGTAGTCCAGATCGGTCAGGACATCGCCATTCATCACCAGGAAATCAGGCGGCAGGTCGTCGATGAGCCGCAGCGGCCCCATCGTCCCCAGGGCCTCGCGTTCCAGCGAATAGGTGATCTGCACTCCCCATTTCCGGCCATCGCCGAAATAGGCGGAGAACAGATCCGCCTGGTGATTAACTGCCAGTGTCAAATGGCTAAATCCATGTTGCGCCAGTTGCTGGACGATAATCTGTAGGATCGGTTTTTCGCCGATCGGTAGTAGGGGCTTGGGTAACGAGAGCGTGTAGGGGCGGAGGCGACTCCCTATCCCTCCGGCCAGGATGACCGCGCGCATTACGCCTCTATTCCCTCCCGGTGCTGCCGAATCCCGCACCCCGCCCAGGGATGATGCCGTTTTGTGCAGCAATTCAGGAGCGCTTGTCGAGGGGCCTTTATGCCTCGCTTGCCGGTCGGCGATGAGGAATGCGGGCCGCTGACTCCTGGGGCGATGGGACCGGCATCGGTTACCGGGCATACCAACTCCGGTCATCCGGTTTCCGCCCCGCGCGTGACCTCAATAGTCCGACCGGCAGCCTGCTTCATTGAAGCGCGCTGCCGCAATCGACGGGCACGGATCTTAGGAGTCCGCGGTGCAGGTTCTCCCGTCTTTCGGCGTAAGTAGCACGCCGTGCGAGTCAACCATGTGGGATGTACCGTTCAGGCCGGAAATCCAGCGGCACACAGGGCGACACAATAGGGCGCCAGTAGCCGACGCCGAAGCAATGTCCATCGAGCCTAGCCAATGACGTCGGATCAGGCAATGCCTGCAACTTGCCAGTTAAGCCCATCGTTCCCAAAATCTGCATCTGATCTGTAAGCCACTGCTCAAACTTTCCGTTTATATCCTTCGGCGCGATTTCGACACGCAGTAGAAGTGGATTCGTCGACTTGAAGAATCTCTGCCACACATTGAAGCTAGTTACCACCTCGTAATCCCAGGGCGAGTTCGGCTCCAGGATGATCGGCCAGTCCGGATGCACCGCTGCCACCGTCCGCAGGACGCTGAAGTCGTGACGGAATGCCGTTGTCCGCGCAACCGCGATTTTGACCTCTTTGGGCAGAGAGAAGGTAAGATGAAAGTGGGGTAGATACAGGACCATCAGTGCCAGGAAGGCAAGTTGGACATAGTGCCATCGCCGTCCCCCGCCTGGCAACAAGGCATAACGGATGAAGGCAGCAAAGCCGAGTGCGATAGATGGAGGAAGCAGTAGAATCGGAAAGTCGTAGCGGATGTCCGATGGCAACCGCCCATTGTAGAAAAACAATTCCCACAGCACGTAGAGGGCCAAGAAGCCGGTGAAACCCAGAAATACGAGGATTGCCCAATTCCGTTGTTGCCGTGGCAGCGGTGACCGACGATAGGCGAGCAGGGAGAGCGGCACGGCAAGAACGGCCGCTGCAAGCGCGAACGGTACAAAGAACGGTTGCGCCAGTAGCTGCGGCAAGGCCACCAATTCGGCTAGGCGATGGATGATGGAATTATCGACACCGTAGAGATCCCGGCTGTTCCGTGCGGCAGAACGGAGTGAGTAGATCACGAGCACCGGAACGATGAGCGGCGGCAGCGCCAAAATGGCCGAAACCAAACGGAGGCGACGCATCGCAGCCATGGCGAGTGCTAAGGGACCCAGCGCTACCAGCAGGAAAATGAAATTCTCCTTCGATCCGGCAGCGATGGCGGTGCCGAGCGATGCCACCGGGAGCGCCCAGCCAGGAATGCGCTCACCTGAGACGAGCCGAGGCACGATGGCGTCGCAAGCAATAAGAACGAGTGAGATGCCGAGGATAGCCAGTTGCTCGGCCGGTCCGAAAGATAAGGTCCAGAGATTGCTCCAAAAGCCAAGCCCAGCAATACCGATGACCATCGCAAGCGCCGGCAACAGTCCGATGCAGCGGACGGCGATACGGCCGGCTGCGCCGAGGAAAAGGCCAAAATACAAAACCCGCAATGCGTGATAGAGACCTGGGCGATCACCCAGCAGCCAAGCTTCCAACTCAAGGTACAAGATAAAGATCGGACGGAACCGGCCGCCGGAGCCGAGGCTCCCGACCTCCGTCTCCAACAGATACGGCCAAATCCTGGAAAATGGAAGGCTACCATTACTGCCAAGCCAAAGCGCCTCGCGATGATCATCGACGATGGAGAAATCCGCGAAGACCATGCCGCCAGTCAAGAGCACGGCAACTGCCAGCCCCCAAAGCCAAGGTACCGACCGGATATTCGTTCTACAAAGGAGGAATCTCATATCTATATCAGAACGGAATGTCGTTTGTGTCCGCGTCCCTCCCGCAGTAATCCGAGTCGCGCTCCCGGGGGCCGAGAGAAAAGCAACCCATGTCGTAGGCGTGAGTGCTCTTATGAATGGTATAAGACTGTTCGTGACCGCTGAGATGGCCGGCAAGGTGCTTGCGGACCAATCCCTCATAAAGCGTGTAGTCGGCTGAGCGGACAAGGTAGCACTTGCCGGCTCCACACAACACCATCCGGTAACGCGGCATTGTGTCGAAGAGGAATTTATAAACTGCTGCCGTCACCTGCGGGTAGCGACCCGAGAAGAAGTCATCGACACAGATAACTCCGCGATCGGCGAGGAAGCGTTCCGCAACATGCAGGTCGTTCGTTACGCTGTGACCGTCATGATCCCCGTCGATGTGTATCCATCGCGCTGTACCATAAAAGCGGACGAGGTCTGGAGCAGTAAGCAAGCACAAAGACTTGGTCAGCACCGCCTGGACCTGGGGTTCATCCAGACTGCAGATCTTTGCGACTACGTCGTCGATTGGGTTGACGTCGTTGAGGATACACCATTCGCCGCGTTGCATATGGCAGGCCGCGAGCAGGGCCGATTTGCCCGAGAGGACACCAATCTCGAAAAAATTACCTGCGACGCTCATTTGGCGCTGCGCGGTAAGGAAGAAGTCCCAAGTCACGATCGCTCCGTCCTGGAAATAGCCGGGTGTGCTCCCGAATCGGGAGCGATATGTCTCAAACGGGGTCGTCACTGCTGGCCTCGCCGCCATGATTGTAGGTTTGCGTGCCAACGCACGCACAATCCGTTGCTTGATCGCCCCATACCAACCTGTCAAGTCGCAACACCTTGGTCTCGAAGCACTAGCGATAGCACTTCGCCCAGGCAGTCAGATCACGCCGTCTGATTGCTCGGGAGATGCGTTTCAGCCTTTGTGCTCAGGGGTGCGCCATCCTGCGTCGGTCTCGACGGCCCCTGCCTCTGCTCCCGACATGGTCACCTCCCCGCCCACATGCCACGTCCGCGCGCCCGCACGCGACGCAGAACGTCGACAGCGCCAGGCGGCAATAAGCGGACGCAAGCCTCAAGTGTCCGCCAGCGCGCCCGCATCAGCCACGAGCGAACGGCGCCGCGAATCGGTCCGATGGTGATCCTGACCGCACTTGTCACCACTTGCCAGTCAGCTTTGATCAAGTCCCAGTAGCCACGGTCTGGCACCACTTCAGCCGGCTGAATACTCCGCGCGCGTTCATCGGCCGCCCGGATCTCGTCCCGGAGCCGGGCCGTCTCGATCCGCTCCCGCAGGAAAGCCTCCTGCAACACCGCGATTCGCGTCCTGTCCCATTCCGGCGTCGCGTACAGCGGCGACCGGTTCTGGATCGCATAGACCTCGGGTTGTCTCGCGGCCAGTTGCGACGAGATACCCCCCTCCTGGAACGAACCGATGACCTCGTCCACGGACCGCACGTCGATCGCGGGATCCGCAAGAACCTTGAGAAACCAGTCGTAGTCCGCGTGGCAACGATAGCGCAGGTCAAAGCGGCCAGTTCGGGAAAAGACCGACGGACGCGCCAGCGTCGACTGATGCGGCAGGCAGCCGCAGATCATAAGCCTGGGCGCCTCCGCCGGCGGAGGCGGGCGAAACACGTGGGTCGCCCCGTCGATCGGCCGCACCTCCAGCCAGCCGTAATACACGTCAGCGCCGGCATCCCGTTCGATCGCCGCGACCGCATTCGCCAGCGCCGTTGCCGATGCAAACCTGTCGTCGGCATTGAGGAACAGCACATAGTCGCCGGTGACGCGGTCCAGGCCCTTGTTCATCGCGTCGTAGATGCCCCGGTCGGGTTCGGAGACCAGCGCGGCCACGTGCGGATACCGTCGGACGGCGGCGACCGTCCCATCGCTCGAAAGACCGTCGATCACGATGTGTTCGACATCGCGGTGGGTCTGCTCCGCGACGCTTCGCAGGCAGCCCTCGATGACCGCACCCGCGTTGCAGCAGACCGTGACGACGCTGATCTTCATTGGCCAGCCCCTGATTGCCGCGCTACAGACCGCGCTCCGTCCTCCTGCGGACCTGTTCCGCCTCGACCAGCAGTTCCACCAGGCGCGGCATCGTGATTGTGGCCGACCAGCCTAGCAGGTCCCTGGCCTTCCGGGGATTGCCGCTGCTGTACAGAATGTCGGTGGGTCGCCGGAAGGCATCGCTTGTTACCACATGGTTCCGCCAATCCAGGTTGTAACAGGAGAAGCAGCCGGCGACGAAATCCTTCAGGCTGTGGGTCTCGCCCGTGGCGATGACGAAGTCGGTCGGGTCGGGGTGATCGAGCATGCGCTGCATGGCGTCGACATATTCCGGCGCCCAGCCCCAGTCGCGCGAGAGATCGAGCGCGCCCAGTTCCAGAACGGACAGCCTGCCCTCCGCAATGTCTGTGGCCCCGTGCACGATCTTCTGTGTGACGTAACGTGTCGCGCGGAATGGGGATTCGTGATTGAACAGAATGCCGGAGCAGGCGAACAGCCCATACGCTTCGCGATAGTTCGCCACGGCCCAGAACGACGCCGCTTTCCCGACCGCGTAAGGGCTGCGAGGCCGGAACTCGGTCGCCTCGTCTGCCGGCTTATGCTCGGTGTTGCCGAAGCACTCGCTCGACGCGGCGTTGTAGAACCTGGCGTCGAGCGCGAGAAAGCGCATGGCCTCCAGCACGTTGATCGTCCCGTGCATGATGCTGTCGATGGTCTCGACCGGTTGGTCGAAAGACAGGCCAACCGAGGATTGCGCTGCCAGATTGTAAATGTATCGCGGTTGGACATTTTTGAGCGTCGTCACCACACTGCGGAAGTCGTCGAGCACGCTCGAATGCAGCGTGACCTTGTCGAGGATTCCCAAGACTCGCAGATTAGAAAAGCTCGTGCTCTCCTTGTCGCGCGAGGTCCCGTGCACCTCGACGCCCTTGCGGAGCAGGAGATCGGCCAGATAAGCGCCGTCCTGGCCTGAGATGCCGAAGATCAACGCCTTCCGGTCGCTCGGTTGCATGGTTGCGCTGTGCTCCGTCCCCGCCCACGACGTGTATGTTCGATGTCCGTCGTATCGCGGGCAAGGTCAACCCTCGCACGGCTGTGCGGGTGCCCGGCATTCTGGCGGAGTTGACAAGAGGTCGTCCGATCCGCCTCCGCCATGCTTTTCATCCACCCCACTTCTTTGCCTGTTAGCGGTGTGGGGTCGCCATCCTCCGACTCCTGCTCTTCGGTTGTCATGCCGACCTTGTTGACTTCGTATATGAAACGCATGCGGCGGTCTCGGTGCCGGCGGAACGCCTCGGTGCTCTACTCGTGTCCTATTGCGCCCGATCCCGTCATCGAATGGCCCGTGGTGCCGACAAGGAGCTCCGCGTCGAAGCCGCCATTGTGGTCCTCGCATTCAGCACTCATTATGCCGACCTGCCAGCAACTTGGAGATGCCACGGGCGGGGGCGGTCCACGCCTACTGATCAGGCGACTGTTGGTTGCAGCCCAGGGGAATCGGGTGAAAAACCTACCGTGCGATCAGGTCGGCGAGGAAGTCGTCATCCCAGCCCGCAGTCTTGCGCTTGAGCCGCAATGAGGCGTTGCCAGGCGCCTTTCGGATCAGGTTGTGAGCCATGTGTTTGATGACGGCGAAGTTGGCCGGTGCGTGGTCGGTTCGGACCCGACACTCGCCATCGCGGAAGATCATGTCCACGGCCATCGCCGGCGAGGATCACCTTCGCCCCGGACTGCTTCGCCTCCGCAAGCAGCTCGCCGGTGACACGGCTGTCCAGCATGGTCGCCTCGTCCACCACCACCACGGTGCGTCGGTCCCAGCTCGTCCGCCCGGTCTTCAGTCCGAACAGTCCGGCATGCACCGTGCCGGCCCTGGTGAACCCGTCCGCCTTCAGGCCCTGCGCGACGGCATCCGTCGGCGCCAGCCGGACCACGCGCCGCCCGTCCAATGCATGCGCGTCACGGATCGCCGCGAGGGAATAACTTTTGCCCGTCCCTGCGCGGCTCCCGATGATCTTCAACCCGCCGGCACCAACCGTTTGGTCGAACGCCAGCCTCTGATCCGGCCGCAGGCTGCGCGACGCCATAGCCGCGTCGATCGCCGTCGCCGACAGTCCACGTTGATGCCGTACCCCGGCAATTGCTTTCGCGTCGGCGAGCGCCGCTGTCTCCTGCGCGCGCACCGTCATCGTGGTGCAGCGCCCGGCCGCATCCCCGCTCACCCGATCATGCAGCGCCTGCGTCTCGGAATGGCCAAGCACTGCCGCCTTCGTGGTGGCACCTTCGGCGTCGTCCGTGATGTGCTTGGCGAGGTGCCGGTCCAGGTCTCGCTCGGTGAACGTCGCGTTGTGTCGCGTCAGCGTGGCGAGCACCTAATCCGGATCGCGTGCCGCCGCCTCACTGGCTTGACATCAAGGCCATACTGGATCTGAAGCGTCCCGGTTTGCAGATCGGCGCTTCCGACGCAGCCCAGTCCGCCCGACGCCGTGAGGTCGAGGATCAGCAGGTCGGGAAGCAGGGGCAGCGTCGTTGCAGGCAAGTTGAGGAAAAGCGGACCGTCGGTCGTAAAGTTTTCCTGTAAGGTTGGCGGCGCCGATAAGCCCAGGCTGCTGGTCGTCAGCGATGCGGTCAGTAGCGTCACGGAGGATTTCCTAAGTTCGGGTTGGCAGCCAATTCCCGGGATTCCGCCGCGCGCTTGGCTGGGTTACGGCTTTGGCGGGACGCGGCTTGTCACAAATGGCCACCGGCGTTTCAGTGATTGCCTCATACGTTTCGTTGAGATAATTTCTTCGTCAGGCCAAAAGAAAACCTCCTGCGCATGGGATTCATATTTCACAGAAGGTGAGAGCGGCCTGCACGACTTTCTGCACTAAAGCAAACCTCGTTCCGGGAGTTTTGATCCAGATCAATGCATAATCGTCGTGTCTCCAACATTATTTAGCACGCGCACTACACTATGCCGCCTGCGCACTAGCAGACTAAGCAAATATCCACGCCAATTAAGGGCGCAGTTATACTGCGCCAATGTGAGGCGCATTCGAAACTAAGCTTCATTTGACGTCTAGTACACTTAGTGCAGCCGTATCCATCATCGGAGACACCTGATGTGTCTATAAAATCGCAATTTTTGCGTATTGGCAACTCTGAATGTATCGTAGGAGCCATCATCACGATCACATTAAATAATGTGCGAATGGCGGAATGCTTTCGTATTAGCAATCTTTGGTCACGCGAATGCCCCGATTGCGCGCCGATCGTCCGCCGCTGGCGTGAACCTGGCACGCTCGATGACCGACATGCTCGACGCATTCGATCGGAAACGCGGCAATGGCCCGTAAGTGGCTCGGGTTGAGCGCCCGCCGCATGGTCGTCAAAGCGCGAGCGCGCGCTATGATGCCGAGCGCGCGCGGCGGCAGCATGCCTCCGCCTGGGGAACTGGAGAACCTGCGCTACTACGGGGGATGGCCGAGGCGACGGCGCTCGATCTGGCGATGCCGACGCGGCTGGTGATCGAGCGGCTACGGATCTGGCTTGCTCTGTCGCCTGATGAACGCATTGCGATCACCCATACGGCGATCCTGCGGCGTCATTCCTGGCGGATGGAATGACGCGACCCCTCCCGCAATGCGGAAGGGGTCGCGCCGGTCGTCGCGGTTGCGTGCTCAGCCTTGTGTCGGCTGGGCGGGCGGCGGCTCCGGTGGCGTCGGCGGACGCTGGCGCAGTTCGGTCATGAACTGGTCGAACTCGGCCTTGTCCTTGGCAAAGCGCAGCCGGTCGAGGAAGGCACCGAACTCCTTCTGCTCCTCCTCCAGACGACGCAGCGTCTCCATCCGGTATTCGTCGAAGGCGCGGTTGCCGCTGGTCGGCGCAGGCCGCTCACCGCCGCCGCACCAGTTCTTCCAGCCGGCCCACGGTGGCGCACTGCCTTGCCAGGTGCCGCCCTGCCAGGAACCGCCCTGGTAGCCGCCCTGACGGTAATAACCCCAGCATCCCATACGTTTGCTCCATAGTGCGAGAAACAACAGCGTCAGCCCGACCGGCCACCAGAAGATGAAGCCGAGCACGACTGCGGCGATGCACAGCGGTCTGGGCAGCGTCCGCCAGTGCGAGTAGCTCCAGCCTGGCTGGTTCCAAACGGGTCCCTGGGCTGGTCCCGGGCCCCAGGGGGAATTGCCCATACCCGGATTGCCGTAACTTCCATGGTTTGCAGCGCCCGACATGGCGGTCCTCATGTGAATGTAAGACACATTTACATATGATCCTTTCCGGTCGCCCGTCAAGTGAATTGCGCGCCGGTTCAACCGCCCTGCGGTTTGCCGCCCGCGAGGCCGAGGCTCTGCAGATAGATCAGCACGCCGGCCTCCAGCAGTTCCTCCGGCGACATCGGCAGTTTCCGGCGCGAAGGATCGGCGCGCACGAACAAGGACGCGATGCCGTGCGAAAGCGCCCAGACATGCAGCGCCATCATCAGCGACGGCGGCCGCCGGTCCCGCGGCAGCGTGGCAGTCAGCCGCTCCGCTGCCTCGCGCAGGATGGCAAAGGCGCGATCCCCGGCGGCGAGCAGTCCGGGATGGTTGTCCAACGCGATGCGCGCCTCGAACATCGCCGCGTAATAGGCGGGTTCGTCGCGCGCAAAGGCGAGGTAGGCGCGGCCGATTGCCTCGAAGGCGCGCATCGGATCGGGGAAGCCGTTGTTCCACGCGGCAGCCAGCACCGCGGCGAAACGCTCGAAGCCACGCAGCGCGACTTCCGCCAGCAACGCCTCGGCGTCGCGAAAATGCCGATACGGCGCGGCAGGGCTGACGCCGGCCAGCCGTGCCGCCTCGGCGATGGTGAACCCGGCCGGCCCCTTTTCGGCGATCAACTCCAGCGTGGCCTCGACCAGCGCCTCGCGCAGGTTGCCGTGGTGGTAGCCACGCCGCTGTCCGGACCAGCTCATGTGAAAGAGTTTTACATTACTTGCGCCGTCGATCCAGCGGTCGAAAGAACTGGCGAACGCAGGTCACATGCTTTTCGGCAGGAGGCTCAGGGCTTCGCCGGCCAGGTCCTGAGTTCCTTCCGAGCAGTCCCGAAGTCGCCGAGCTGGTAAGCGGACGCCGCCACCAGGGA
>Ga0210402_10002982_pt1 | contig 16112 bp, 11 predicted proteins | sample IncBWC7MmetaG_FD_161055 | JGI IMG/M metagenome (GOLD analysis project Ga0210402, IMG submission 161055) | Forest soil microbial communities from Barre Woods Harvard Forest LTER site, Petersham, Massachusetts, United States - Inc-BW-C-7-M | ecosystem: Environmental > Terrestrial > Soil >... | reverse complement strand
GAACAATCCGAGCAAGACCAAGCTGATGCCTTACGAGTGCGGCATCGACCCTATCGACAATGCCCGAGGCCGCTACACAGTTCGCTACTACATCATTGCAATCCTCTTCGTCGTCTTTGACGTAGAGACGATTTTCCTCTTTCCCTGGGCAGTGAAGTTCAAAGCGTTCGGGCTGTTCGGGCTGTTGGAAATGCTGATCTTTCTCGCGATTCTGATTGTTGGCTATATCTGGGTCTGGAAGAAGGGCGCGTTGGAATGGGTCTAGCGTAATTCGAGTCGTTTAGTCCTGAGACACGTATCGATCGATCTTTGACCACTCCACCTGTCAACCCGATGGATTCTTCCCCCGCCGAGGTTTTCACCGCTTCGCGGTGGACGCAGGGCAATTTCTGGTTTCCCACAAAGCTCGTGATCAGCCCGCAGCGCGTTTCTCGCGTGAAAAGCCGCTTTTTCGGCAGCAACGAAGAGAGCATTGCGATGTCGAAGATCGCATCGGTCCATATCTCGACCGGCGTTTTCTGGGCCGAGATCGTCATTGAATCCACCGGCGGCGCCGACCCCATCACCAGCCATGGCCACCGCAAGGGCGATGCGCAACGCATCCGCGATCTAATCGAAACCTACCAGGCGCAATCGCGATAGCTGCCAGGTTGATTCGGAGGACGTATTCGGAATATTGTGTCGAGTTGCGCTCGGCTCCGAGTAGAGGAGCCAGTCTATCCAAGCTCCCTCCCTAGGTCCGCTCCACAATCCGAATGATCCGTATGAGGGGACCAGCGCAGAAGGTCTTCTCTGCGGTACACACGTCACAGGGCGGAGATATCGCCGAGCCTTAACGCCTCGGCGAAGGACCTCTGGCGTCTGTTCATTCAGCGGTGGCGCGGTTGCGCGCCCGAGCCACGACTACGGCTATCTTTCTTGACGCTTCCATGATTGTCCGCGGCACGATGCCCCACGGAGTTCAAACTGGTCTACCGAACTTTGTTTTGACAGTCCGTTGCTCCAACTCTCGGCAGGAGCGTTCAAGCTCCAAGGCAATGAGAGTTTTTCGTCTCGAAGGACAGTTCGCCTTTTGGGAGATCTGAGCCGCTGAGCGTTCGTGCTTAAACTTTGCTCCGTCAGGTAGGTAACCTGCGAGAGAGAGCCGAGGTGTGAACGTGCTGCTTGGGCTCCCGGTAACGCTGAACATCGCACTAGAAATCGCGAAAGAGAGTCACTATGGTGTCGGTGACGGATTATTACTGGAATTCGACAATCCAACCAAGAGTGACCCGATAGTCGCAAAAACTAATATGCCGATAACTGGAGCGCCCTACGCGACGGTTCCAGTGCAGCTGACGCTATGTTTGGCGTTGGATCAGTGTCGCTGTTGCTACTCTTCACACAGGACGAGAAAAGCAGACGCATTAGGGAACACGGGTGAGTACTCCGATCAATTACTGAATGTTGGCAAGGTACAGGTTCCCAGCCGACGGGCTTGGGAAGGCCCCCAAGGCCCAACTACCCCGTTGCGAGCCTCCATTGATCAAAATGTCCGGCGGGCTTGTGCCGCCAGCTCTCAATTGCACCGCTGCCTGCCCCAGACCCGGAGCGGCGGCTACCTGCAAGTTCGTGAATTTATAGCCGATCCCGGGAAAGCCTGCCGTAGCGATGATGCCGTACTGCACCATCTCGAGGTCGATGTCGCTCCCCCTTCCGTTTCCGCATCGCGGATTCAAGGAAGTGTCGGGTGAGTCGGTCAGTAGCATCCCTGCGAAACGAGAGAACGCGTAGAAATCGTGGAGCTCGAAGCCGTCCATGCGGCCGACCACGAGGGCCGTGCCGTGCGCCAGCACCCAATTGTCAATCGCGGTGGGATACGAAGCGTTCTCCACCTCATCCCAGAACACACCGTTGTGCAGATCTCGAAGGGTCACGAAGTCTTCGGCGTTGTCGACATTCACCCCGATATTAAATGCCCCGATCATCAGGTCTGCGGCCATGATTCGTCCGCGCTCGATATCCAGGAAGTTGTACGCATTAGTCACCGTAGAGCGGGCCACTTTCGCGGCGACGGCGGAAGGGATCTGGATGGTATAGGGATAGGCCGTGGGAGCCGACGCGTTGGTCTTGACTTGGTTCGGATAATGGAAGAGCAGGTCGGTGACTCCCGACCCGAGTCCCGTCAAGGTAATGAACGGCGCGCTGGTGTTAGTCACCAGGAGTGTGGGTGCGACCGCAGTCGTGGCGGGATCGATTCCGGAAACATCGAAGGGGCCTTCGATGTTTCCGCACAAAACCACACCTCCTGGCACTTGGAGCGTTCCGGTGGTGTAGTAGCGAGCGACCTTCAACAGAACCGAGCCGCCGCCGGCCGCCGCCGCAGCGTTGATCGCAGCTTGAATCGCCGCCGTGTCGTCGGTATGGCCATCGCCTTTGGCGCCGAACGTCTCCACTGGAAAAGCGTCGGCGAGGGCACTGACGTGAATCGAGTTCGAACTTCCCGCGATGGAAGCGCTCGCGACGTCGGTCGCCGTGATCGTTTGCTCGCCGGCACTCGTGAGCAACGCCGAGAGAATTTTGCTGCCCGATACTAGCGTCGAATCGCTGGGAATCTGCGCCTGCCCGTCGGTGGTGGTGAAGTGCACTGTTCCGGAATAGTTCGTCACCGGATTGTTCGACGCATCGAGGGCAGTCACGGTCAGTTGGAAAGAGATTGCCGATGGGATGTTGGCCGGTGCGCTCACGGAGAAATGGGTGGCCGGGCCTCCCACCGGCGGAACGCTACCATTTCCTCCTCCGCCGCCACATGCAACGAGCAGGCTCAAACTGGAAGCGAGGAGTAGAACCATCGGGACTCTCTTCATTCCTTTTCCCTCCCATTCGCTCGTTCCTGCGAATGTGCGGCTGCGGGCAAGTTGTATCCAATGATGTCTACCACCGTCAGATTACCCGCGGCGGCCGCCGGGAACGCGCCTAAAGCCCAGGGCCCCGCCGTCGATCCTCCATTGATCAATACGTTCGGCGCCATCGATCCTCCGGCCCTTAGTTGAACCTCTGCCTGGCCGAGACCTGGCAGCGCCTCCACCTGTACATTCGTAAATTCGTAGCCCGCCGTATTCGACGCAGTGGCGATAATCCCGTACACCACGAAGTCGGGAAGAATGTCGCTGAGTGTTCCAAAACCACAGCGAGGACTTTGTGTAGAGTCGGGCGAATCGGTCAGCAATATCCCGGCATACCGGTAGAACACGTTGAGATCGTGCACCTCGAGGCTGTCGGCTCGGTTCACCACTAAAGCAATCCCATGGCTCACCACCCAGTTGTCGATTGTGGTTGGTGGATTCGATGGGTTCTGCATAACATCCCAATAGACCGTGTTGAGCAGATTGCGCAACGTGACGTGGTCGTGCGCATGATCGATGTTGACCCCGATGTTGAACGCCCCGATGAATAGATCCTGCGCCAGGACCCTGCCACTCTCAATATCGAGAAAGTTGTACGCGTTGCTGACCGTGGACCGAGCCACTTTCGTACCGGGCGCGGCCGCAACGATGGTGTAGGGATACACATCGGGAGCCGACGCCGTGACGCCAACCTGGTTCGGGTAATGGAAAAGCAAGTCCGTCACTCCAGCCCCAACCCCCTCCAACGAAATGAAGGGAGCACTGGTATTTGTGACTAGGAGTGTCGGTCCCACCGCGGTGACGGCAGGATTGGCTCCTTCCACGTCGAAAGGCCCTTCGATCGCTCCGCACAGCACTACTCCCGCGGGAACCACAAAGGTCCCCGTGGTGTAGTAGCGCGCTACATTGAACACAACCCCGCCGCCGCCAGCCGCTGCGGCCGCATTGATGGCGCTCTGAATCGCCGTTGAGTCATCTTTCTGCCCGTCGCCTTTCGCCCCAAACGCCGCAACGGATGTCCCGGTACAGGCCGCTTCCAGCGAAGTTGCAAGAAGCGGGACAAAAATCAAAAGCACAATGATCGAGAACATGTTTCGCACACTCGACCTCCATGACCGCATATCGTCAACGGGTGGCTTCGGAAAATTCCGTCCGCCCGCCGTTTAAGAGCTGAACTTTGCGAGACAGATAACTACAGAATGGGATCGGGAGGAACTTCGCCTCGAAGTATACGCCTGTTCATCAATGAACCTCGGACCGGCATCGTATCTCTAATTCTTAAATTCTTATTCTCGGTTAAGCCGCGTTGAGTTCGACGGCCATGACTTGAACCGTGTGGAGATGATTCTACTTTACCTTTCGTTCCTGACTTCACGTGTGGCGCCCTTGTTGAGTCACCTCCTTCTTCCGAGCACTGCATGTCATCGGCACCCGTGCCACACGGGACCAGCAGGAAGGCATGCTGGTCGCCGTTAGGCAGCGTTCCGTGGGCGGCGATCTCCCCGCTGTCGTTGATATAAAGCGCGAGCGTGAGCTGCACACCCGAGTTGGAGGTAATCAGACCGTTCAGGTCAACCATGGGCCCGCCGTCCTCCCATAGGGAGGCGTGCACGTAGTTCGTACAATCCGTGGAACTACCCACGACTTGACCCTTTGAATTGATGCCGACCGCGTAGCTGCACGGATCGCCATCGGCCGTCCCGAGATCGGTCATGACGCCTTTCTTCCAAAGAAAGGCATGGTGCGGCGCAGCGCCGTCGTCGCAACCTGACACGCCTGGCAAATTCGACACGCCGACGACCTCGCCTGAATCGTTGAGCCAGGTTGCAAATCCACTGTCTCCTCCCAAAGTGCCTAAGTCCTGCATGCCCCTGTTCTGCTCCCAAAGAAACGGGTGGCATGTTAGGTCCCCTGCCATATTTGACCGCCCGGCAACTTGACCTCGATTGTTGAGAGCAAACGATAGGGCGACTGTGCCTCCGAGAGTGCCAAGGTCTAGCATCTTGCCGTTTTCCCAAAGGAACGGGTCAAGTTTTGGAATCCCCGTCACCGGATTCACTGTCGAGTTGGTGAACGACCACCCGCCGATCTGTCCACGATTATTAATTTCGAAAGCATTGCTATCGGTGCCGCCGAGAGTGCCCAGATCCTGCATGCCCTGGGACTTGGTCCAGCGAAACGCATGCACCTGGGTTGCTCCAGAGATGAAAAAATTGCTGGTGTACGGGTCCGGTATCGTGTTCAAGGCTCCGCCTGCAACCTGGCCCCGGTTGTTGACAGCGCCTGCTACGCTGTCGTTTCCACCTAGCGTCCCGAGATCGGTAAGAGAGCCGTCGTTGCCCCAGAGGATTGCTTCCTGTGCCAAAGAGCCGGTCAGGGGATCGATACCGTTTTCTGACAGCCCGGCGACGAGTCCGGTATCGCTGATCCAAAAAGGGAAGCTGCTGTTAAAGCCGGGAAGCGCAGATAATTGGTTCGCGAAGCCGTCCTGCCACTTGAACCCGTAGGAGAGATAGCAGTCGAAGTTGAGACAGCTTGAGGGATCAGGGGTGGAAGTATCTGCTCCGCCCGCCGCCTCGCCACTATTGTTGAGGAGTCTTCCCCCCGGAGAGGGTAGGACAAAGCTGCTGTTGGGTCCACCGAACGTCCCAATGTCGATCAGTTTGTAGTGGCGGTGGTTTTGCGTCGGGACCTGACCATCCTGCGCGATCGTTCCTACCGGAACAGCCAGTGCAGCCAGCAATGCCGCTGCCGCACAAATCAATTCATTGATTCTCACTCCTTTTCTCCCTCCAGATTTCCTCTGCTCTTAGATCGAACCGGTCCAGCCGGGAGAAGTGACTTCTCCTGCTGGTTGGCGGCGGGTGCTTGCGGATTTGCGATGGTGATTGTGTATGAGGCGCTGCCGCTGGCCGTGGAGTCGCTTGCTGTTACAGAGAACGTGAACGTTCCGGCGGTTGTCGGTGTGCCATCAATAAACCAGATGTTCCCAAAGCATTGCGGCGAACTAGTCAGGGTGACGGAAGCGATTTGCAGGCCGGGTGGGAGTGATGAGCCAACCCAGGTAAGGCTGCGGCGCCCTATGTCGCCTCCAGCGGCTTCTAGCTCGAAGCCCTGAATTGTTGCGGGAGGAGTATCGCATACTGATTCAACTGCTCCGTAAGAGGATCCGACAGTCCCATTTGGCGGCTGGCCCGAGGTAATCACGAGCGTGTTTTCGGGGATGACGATTGTACTGAACGTGCCTGTAATCGAAGTAACTGTGTCGGTTGCCGTAACAGTTTGCGCGCCCAAAGTATTTAGCGTGACCGAAAACACCCCGGTCCCGCCCGCGAAACCGGAATCAGCCGGCAAGGCAGCGTCGCCGTCGCTGCTGGTGAAGTGCACCATGCCAGAGTAGGCGCTGGCCACGTTATTCCAGGCGTCGAGCGCGCTCACATCGAGTTGGAATGCTGTCCCAGCGTTAACGTAAGCCGGAGCAAGGACGGAAAAGTGTGTCGTCCCTGCGGGGCTTACATTGATCGGGTTCGACGTGCCAGTCATTGAGGCCGTGACTGTGTCCGCTGCGATGATCACTTGGGAACCAGCAGTCTTCATGGTTGCGCTGAAGCTCCCGGTCCCACTCGTCAGCGTGGAGTTGACGGGCAGAGAGGCTTGGCTGTCGCTGCTGGTGAACGAGACGGTCCCAGAGTAGCTGGGGAGCACATCGTTCGCGCCATCGAGTGCCGTTATCGTGAAATTGAACGAACTGCCAGCGGTGTCATTCGCGGGTGCGGTGACGGAGAAATGAGGACCCAGGGATGCGCTGACGTCGATAGAGGCGGAAGTGCCTCTAATCGCTGCTGCGACTGTGTCGGTGGCCGTGATGGTCTGGCCGCCTGCGGTGTTCATTGTCGCGGAGAACGTGCCTATTCCATTCACCAGTGTCGACTTGGGTGGCGACAGCACGGCTTGCAAATCGGTGCTCGTGACCTGCACGGTTCCCGCATATTTCGCGGCCACGTTGTTGGAAGCATCGAGCGCGGTCACGGTGAAGTTGAACGCTGTCCCCACGTTGGAACTTGCCTGAGCGGAAATGGAGAAGTGCGTGGCCGCCTGACCAGGCTGGTTAACCGCAGCCCCACCCCCAGCACCTCCACCACATCCGGCGGAAATCAAAAAGCTGGCAGCAGAAATTAGTAGGAAGAAGTTGTTTTTCATAGTGTTGTGCTCCTCAGCCGCTGGGTACGGTGCAAGAGCTTCACGAACGCGGTGGCCTTTGTTTCGGTCTTGCACCTGCCACGAACCCACACTAAGATCGTTCGTGGACGACTTCCCAGACCGCGTCCATCCTCACTCGCGGAGCACCGTAGCTCAGTTACGGTTTCGAAGTCCTTCCGGAATTGCGAAGAAATCTTGAAGAATTTCTGCCGGGGCTTATGAGCCAGAAAACAAAGCCTTTCTACGCGTTCGGTCCCTTTCTCCTCGACGTGAGCGAGGGTCTTCTGACTCTCGACAGCAAGCCCGTCCCGCTCGCTCCCAAGGCCTTCGAGGCGCTGGTTATCCTGGTCGAAAAGGCCGGCCACCTGGTTGATAAAGATGATCTGATGAAACGGCTGTGGCCCGACAGCTTCGTTGAAGAGGCGAATGTCGCCAAGCACGTCTCCTTGTTGAGAAGAGTCTTGAGCGAGGCAACAAATGGTCGTGAGTACATCGAAACCGTACCCAAACGCGGTTATCGTTTTGTCGTGGAAGTGCGAGAGGTCGCGGATGCAGGGGCTGCCTCCCAGTCTCGCGCTTTTCCTCGCGCCAACCTGATCGGCAAAAAGATTTCACACTATCGGGTTCTGGAGATTCTGGGCGGTGGCGGCATGGGCGTGGTTTATCAGGCGGAAGACTTGAAGCTGAGCCGCCGGGTGGCGCTGAAGGTTCTTCCAGAAGAGCTGGGAAACGATGCGAAAGCTGTGGATCGATTTGAGCGAGAAGCGCGGGCTGCTTCCGCACTCGACCATCCTAACATCTGCTCCATTTATGAATTTGGCGAGCATGAGGGTCAGCCCTTCATCGTGATGCAGTTGCTCGGAGGTCAAACCCTGCGCGAGCGCATTGGAATCGACTCGCAACCTGACAAGCCCCTACCTATAGGCGAGTTGCTCGATTTGGCCATTCAAGTCACGAGCGGCCTTGAAGCAGCGCACCAGAAAGGCATCATTCATCGGGACATCAAGCCCGCGAATATTTTCATCACCGATCGAGGCGAAGCAAAAATCCTGGACTTTGGTGTGTCAACTCTCGTCCAGGGAACTGGACAGCCTGACACTTCCGCCGAGCCGGAATCGCATGACAAAGCGACGCCCTCCGAGGTGCCGTCTTCCTTCTTACTTAGCCTCACTCTGACTGGAACCAACCTCGGAACGGCCAGCTACATGTCTCCCGAACAGATTTTGGGTGAGAAGTTGGACACCCGCTCCGACCTGTTTTCGTTTGGGCTTGTGCTGCACGAAATGGCAACGGGACAACACCCGTTTGCCGGCGAAACCGCGGAGATGGTTCGAACCGCGATACTACGGCGGCCGATCCAGCCGGCGAGAGAGTTGAATCCTGAGCTGCCATCGAAGGTGGAGGAGGTCATCGCCAAGGCCCTCGAGAAGGACCGCAATCTCCGCTATCAGCACGCATCAGAAGTGCGCGCGGATTTGGAAAAAATGCGGCTAGAGCTCGAAGCGAGACGCCCTGTAGCACGTCGGCGCATGCCAGCGGCGACAGCGGTCGCCGTACTTTTGATCGCGAGCGGGGCTCTATGGTTCGCGAAGCGCCAGCCCACTTCTCCCCATGCTCCCGAATTGAAGCTGCGGCAACTCACATCGAATTCGTCTGAAAACGCTGTCATCATCGGCACCATTTCACCCGATGGCAGGTATCTGGCTTACAGTGACTTAGCTGGGATGCACATTCAGAACATCGACACCGGCGAGAGTCGGTCCATTCCTTCGCCCGATGGTTTCGGCGGTGATAAGGCGGAATGGGACGTGGGCTTCTGGTCTCCGGACAGCACTAGATTCTTTGCCAATGCCCATCAGCCGGGGCAAAATCTCCCGGATTGGACCTCCCACGGCACAAGTATTTGGGCTGTTTCGGTGCTGGGTGGAGCGCCCAGAAAGCTTCGCGACGAGGCCATGTCTTCAACAGTCTCTCCAGATGGCTCTGCGATTTCCTTCGGAGCGAACAAGGGAGCATTAGGGGACCGCGAAATCTGGCTGATGGACCAGAACGGAGAGCACGCGCGGAAACTTTTTGGTCCCGATCAAGAAAGTTCCATCGTCCAGATTAATTGGTCGCCGAATGCAAAACGTGTCATTTACCAAAAGACGGACAACTCCGGGAACACGATCCTGAGTCGCGATCTGGAAGGCAATTTTCCGACAACCATACTTTCCCCCTCTGAGGCGGAGGGCCTGAAGGACTACGTTTGGTTGCGCGATGGCCGGTTGATCTACACATCCGCAGAGTCCACAGCCATAAGCGCCGGGGATACTACCTGCAACTTCTGGCAATTACGGATTGACGCAAGTACTGGCAAACGCACGGAGAAACCGAGCCGTCTGACGAGCTGGCCTGGATTCTGCAACTCTGCCTTAAGTGCGACGGCGGATGGGAAGCGGCTGGTGTTCTTGAAGCAGGCGCTTCGCTTCTCGACGTATGTGTCTGACCTCAACGCGGCCAGGACTCGACTCACTAACACAACGCATTTTACTCTGACCGAGAACTTTGACATACCTGAAGATTGGACGGCAGACGGAAAGGCGATCATTTTGAAGTCGAACCGGACAGGGCATTATGGAATTTACATGCAGGCGCTGAACGAGGCCGCAGCGAAGCCGCTCACCTCAGGACAGAACAACGTTTGGAATGGTCACGTTAGTCCCGATGGCAAATGGGTTCTCTATCAACGCGACATGACGCCTCCGGAAGAGATCCTGCGAGTCCCGATTAGCGGAGGGTTGCCTGAAGTCATAACTACGACGCGGTCTGATGGTTTCTTCTCATGCGCGAAGACCCCATCTGACTTGTGTGTGATTCTTGAACCTACTGAGGATCGCAAGCAAATTGTCATTACAGCCCTCGATCCTGCCAAAGGACGTGGCTCAGAAATCATCCGCTTTCCTCTCGACACGAGGACGAACTCCTGGGATTCGAACCATGCCGCTCTTTCCCCAGACGCGGCACGCATTGCGGTTATTTCCAGCTTGGAAGGCACCCTCAAGATCGTCTCGTTGCGCGGCCAGCCGCCGCAGGAGATCCGGCTCAAGGATTGGAGCAACCTGCAAACGGTGGTTTGGGATGCGAGCGGGACAGGACTGCTGGTCTCCGATGGTATTCAAGGGGGAACTGTGCTACTAGGCGTGGATTTGCGGGGACAGGCACACGTCTTGTGGAGAAACCACGGGTTTAACCTGACGAACGTTCGTCCTTCCCCGGACGGCCGCCACTTGGCGATTCTGGGGTCTAGTGTGGACAGTAGCATTTGGATGATGGAAAATTTTTGAAACGACGAAGTGCGTTCCTCGGCTCAGAATTGAAGTTGTGCCCTCAACTGGATCAATCGCGCAGAAACATTCGCGTTGAGTCCAGCTCCTAAGATGCTGGTTGGAGATTGCTCCTGATAGAAAATCTGACCGAACGATCCGTCTGAACTCCAATTATCAGGAAATCCAAAGTTAGCGTGATTGAAGAAATTGAAACATTGGAAGCCAATGCCCAGAACGCCATTTTCCCAATGTTCGATCTTCGTGTTCCAGTCTTTGCGATCTCGAAGCAAGAAAGTACGGTGCACTTCTCCGTCAAGGAGTCGGTGGCTATCGACGGCAAGTTCGACAAGTGGGACGCGACTTTGACCTTTAGTTCGCCGGAGCCTTCGACTGGCGTTTTGGACATCAAGATTCAGGCTGACTCTGTGGATACCGGGAGCGGCATGAAGGACGGCAAGCTGAAAAGCAAAGATTTCTTCGATGCCGAGCACGCTCCGTTCATCACCTTTCATTCAACAAAAGTGGAACAGACGGTAGGCTCGTGGTGGAGCGAAAGAATACATCGTCAACGGAGCGATGACAAGCGGTTTCGCCGTATTGGCCTAGGAGCCGACATTGTCATGGAATCAATTACGCTCATCATCGAATTCCAACCGAACGCTTCGATGTGAAGCGGATCGAAAGCAGTTGGAATTTGAGTGTTAAGGCTGGTTACATTAGCTGCGATACTTTATCTTTCTCATCAAGGAACGTCAACGCGCGCCACGGAATAGCACTGAGCGCAAAATGGCTTCCGACTGGTTTCAACTCTACGGTACGGAGATCGCCATCAACGCTGGATATAACAAACGCGCCGGTATGTCCGAGGACTGCTACGCAGTCATCCAGTTTTGGGATGCGCTTCTTTCGACTGGCCATGCTCACAGTTTCCCACAGACCATAGCGTGGAGCTATGGTCGCATAAAAAACCACCCTCGCCGGGAGGTTACTGCGATTCCGACGGTGTGTCGGTACGCTAGCGGGCACATCGAGTTTCACGCTGAAGACGATACAAAATGAGCGATGCCCGAACGTTCTTCGGCGTTTCATCCAGCAACCTCCTACCCCTGTCTGTATTGACAGTATTTTAGGTTCCAACCGACGAAATAGTCTCTGACAAGCGTTCAGCTTGAGCGCGTAGTGCGGCCTCAGCTCTCTCCACCAGGCCCCAGCAGAGCAAGTTTCGACACGCCATCAAGGGAGATTGCAAACATGGGGCTATTCAATCCAAGCTATTTCCTGCACGCCGCAAATATCCTGTTGTTGGTAGCGTACAGCGTTCGCAACATTCTCTGGCTGAGGTTGTTTTCAGTGGCGGCCTCGCTGATAGCGTTGCCGTATTTCATCCTGCAGCCTGAACCTCTGTGGGAGCCAATCATTTGGAGTAGCGTCTTTGCTGCGATCAATTCGTTCCAGTCTTGGCGTCTTTTTGTCGAGCGGCGTCCAGTTAAATTGACGCCTGAAGAGCAGGAAATTCGCCAGCTCGCCTTCCCGGATTTGCCGCCTCGGAAAGTCCTGCAGATTCTAAGTATCGGAGCGTGGACAACTGTGGAAATTGGCGAGCGAATGCTGGAGTCTGGCAAACGTGTTGAGGCAATCTCGATCATTGTTCGCGGGAAAGTGCGGTTCACGAGAGATGACGGTGTCTTCGGGGAACTCGTCGCGGGCCACATCGTGGGCTCAGCGCTTCTCATGAGTGGCGTCCCAGCCGATGTAGATGCCGTGGTAGTAGAGACTGTCCGGTGCATGCGTTGGGAGGTTGAGCCGCTCGACCGCTACCTGGCCGCCAATCCCGAGACGCGGATTGTCCTGCAAAAGTACCTTTCTCGGGACCTGGCGGGAAAAGTGCTCGCTGCTGCCAGACTTTAGACTCCTCTACGATTTCAGTGATCGGCTTCATCTACGTTGCGAGCACTCGATAGGCAAGGGCGCAGTAACTTATCGTGCCCCGGCTGCTCAGCATCTTGCGCCAGTAACGTTCCACGGCCCGATGGACTCGTCGCAACGCACGTATGTTCCCGGCGATGCCGTAATACGCATAGTGACCGCGGAGCATTTGATTGAGGTATTCGGTTTGCTTCCGGAGCGACTAGTGCCGCATCCGCCGCATCTGGTCACTTCCGTGTGCGACGACACGTTCGGGAGTGGATATCGGACTTAATAGCCGAGACCCGCGCCTTCTGGATCTCAATTCGAGTTATCAGAAACGGCTGCTACGAGGGCTGTCTCCGACTGGACATGTTGTGAAAAACAAGAGCCCCGGTTCTCGGAGTCCTTTTACACCACGAGTCAAAAGTGGAAACCCAGCTCCGCCGTGAAGCTCCGCGGCGTGACATAGTGCGTCCCGCTGAATGTCGACAAGAAGTTGTAGAGAGCTGTCTTGTTCGTCAGATTGATTGCGGTGACCTGGAGACTCCACTTGTACTTGTCGCCATGGAGTAGATTGTCATGGCCCACGCTCACATCAAACAAGTGCCGAGGAGCGATGCGGGGAGGATTGTGATCGTCATTTTCCGTCCCAGAAGCGGGTATCTTGACAAGGGTCGAACCATACTGGGACGGGGCGCAAGTGGTAAGCGGTGTCGAGAGTGTCGGACGTTGGTTCCCACAGAACAATCCAGCTTGCAGTTGCTGATCCCCAGTAAGCCCGGTCAGGTCTACCGGAGTTGTCGTGTCGGTTGCGAAGGGAACTGCACCAGCCACTAGTCCACTATCGTACCGCCAATTGAATCCAACCCACGGCCCCCGCTGCCAGGGCTGGTATTGCAAATGGGTTGTTTGGTTGAACTTCTCGTCGTGATCGATGCGGAAGACTCCGCCAGGAGCCGAGGGAGTAGCTCCGGCTCCGCTGAGCTGAGGAAGAAAGAATCGTGCAGCCACACTCGAAAAGACCATGAGGGCCGAGAATCCATGGATGTTCGGCACACTCACACGGCCGGCAAACCCGGGAATCTTGGAATTGTGCCACGCGACTGGGAAGAAGATCGGCGTGTTGCCAAGAATGCTGAAATCGTATCCGTTGTGCGTGTACTTCCAGATGTACTCGCCCGAAAAAACTAAGTACTTTCCAAAGGCTTGCTGGATGCCGGCATGGAATTCATTGCGCCAGCCAGGACTCACCGGCGTCACGCCTGATGCGGCGCAACCAAGGAGTGGATTCAAGACAGCATCACTGCATCCGGTGCTGGAAACGATTAGGTTTTCGTTGAACGGTGTTTCCAGCAATCGCGCATAGGAGACCCGGAGGATTGTATTGCTCGACTTGATGTTGTAAGCGACCCCAAGGCGAGGCTCCACTTCTTTATGGGTGGTCAAGCCGTTGTAGAAATCTCCGCGCAAACCGAGATTGAATGACCAGTTTCCTTTTGTGATCTGGTCCTGGATGTACATCGCCAGTTCCTTTACATCGGTGTGACCCTTGAAGAAGAACTGGGTTCCTCCACGGGTTAGGTCAAAGGGGAGCAGGTCCGTGCAGGGGGAATCCAAAGCCACGTTATTCACGAAGCACGGGTTGCCATTGGCGTCGGTCTGTGACGGAAGGAACCCATTGTCGACGATCCCAAGATGGTCATTTTCGTTGAGAAAAGTCTGTTGGTATGTGGCTCCGATCTTGACGTTATGAATCCCCTTCACATACGAAAGATCAGATCGTAACCCCGCATTCGTGAGCGTCCGATCCTGAGCCACGGTCTCCTGTTGAATCGGGGAGAGATCGTCGAACAGATTGGGACTCGGATAGTAGTTGTACTGATCGCGGCGTACGAACGCACCCAGCGTGAAGACGGCATTGTTGTTGAGCAATCGAGTCCAGGACGGTGCGATGTTGAACGTCTTGATCTGTGAGCGCTGGTCGGTAGGACCCAGCGGGTTACCCGACGGATCCGACTGGCCACTATGGAGTATGTTGTCGAAGCTGTTCGGATTTTGGAACCAGGAACGCGTGAACCCTAGATTTATATGGATCGAATCCGCCTTCGACACTTGATAATCGACGCGGTCAAACAGATTCTCTTCATTCCCCTTGTCATGGATGACAGTGAACTCCGGTGGGTCAAGAAACCGGCCACTGTTCAAGCCATTCACCGAAATGAAGTTCCCCCAATTCTGCCCTCCGTAAGCAAGATTGAAACCAGCATTTACGGTCCCAAAGCTTCCATAAGAGGCGGTAAACGCGCCGTGGGGTGTAGTGACCCCCTGCCCCGAACGGGTCGTAACATTGATCACTACGCTCGTCTTTTCACCAAATTCGGCGGGAGGCGCGCCCGAGATCACTTCCAAGGATGCAACCGAATCCAAAGGAATCTGGTTTGAGAAGACCTTGCTTTGCTGGTCGGTAATCGGCTGCCCGTCGACGGAGAACGAGTTCTCCGCGTGATCGCCCATGCCGTGAAAAAGACCGTTTGAGTCTGCCGCAATTCCCGGTGAAGCCAGGGTTACGAGTGAACTCAGAGAGGACGACTGGCTTTCGAGTGGAAGCTTGTCGAACAAGCCGCGGTCCACATCGGTGTGAAACGTTGACGTGTTTTCAAGGAGGTCTTCTGCGGTCGATTCAACCGTCACCACTTCAGATGAGCCCGTGACTTTCAAGTTGATGCTCAGATTAATCGGGACAGACGATTTGACATCAACATCCTGTGCGTACGGGGCAAAACTCTGCCCGGTCACTGTGACGTGGTAAGGATTGAACGGAACGTTCGGGATGCTGAACTTTCCAGCAGCGTCGGTCACTGCACTGCGGGAGTAGCCACTCACCGGGTTGCGAACTTCGACTGCGGCGTTCACGACCACCGCACCTGAAGGATCAAGAACCGTGCCTGTGATAGATGTCGAATTTCCTGACTGCGCGTTAGCAATCGGTCCTAGCACTATAGAAAAAGTGATCAGAAAAGCCGCGGACAGCGACTTCTTGTAAGAAGCCAACATGAGTTCCTCCGAAGACGAGTAGGAATACAGAACGAATCTGTTGTGGATCTGCCGATTCTTCTGAGACCTACAGTTCGGGAGGCGGGCGGACGCTGAGAGCGAATGCTACAAAGCGATGCTTGGCGGAGACTGGCTGCACCTGAATCGTAGATTGCGCAACGAATATCGCCTTCAGCAGATTAGAAGTAGTTTTGGGGGAAGCCGAATGGGCAGCGATGCAGACGGTACACTTTGCCGCCTCGGTCTTGCTCGAATGTTGATGCGCAACAAATGCTACTGCTGACCAGAGCGTCAGCAACAGGCATACAAGTGCTGTCCTCTTCGAAATCAACCGCACGAGGGCTACCCCATTGAAGCTTCGTTTGAATCTATACCAAGACACCAATCAAACGCAATGAGAGAGTACTTAGCCAGGTATGTATTAAGCACCTCTGCAAGGCCAAGACTTCACGAGAATTCGAGAGACTCTTGTACCGGAGATGTTTGGCGGAATGTGTTTGGCCGTATTAGCAATCTCTCCAGGTTGTACAGCGAACCAATGTTTTGTGTTTACTGTTCGCCAGCGCTAGTGGTGATGAAAGGCAAGACCCGAGTAAAAACCCAACACGACGACGACTATTGCCCACAGAAGGATCAATAGCAGCCGAATGATCCCCTCCGTACGGCTCGCGCTCTTGTTCCGATTCTGATTTTCTTTCAGGATTGATGCCATCATGTACTGCTTTCTACATCAAACACCCATGCCCCAATCCACGGA
>Ga0210402_10002981_pt1 | contig 16124 bp, 11 predicted proteins | sample IncBWC7MmetaG_FD_161055 | JGI IMG/M metagenome (GOLD analysis project Ga0210402, IMG submission 161055) | Forest soil microbial communities from Barre Woods Harvard Forest LTER site, Petersham, Massachusetts, United States - Inc-BW-C-7-M | ecosystem: Environmental > Terrestrial > Soil >... | reverse complement strand
AAGCCGTGCGTACTGAAAGTCTGTTTGCGGAGCTTGGGAACGACCCACGGTTTTACTTTCTGCATTCGTACTACGTCGATTCGGAGGACGGCGACCAGGTACTGGCATGGTCTGTCTACGGCCAGCGATTTGCATGCGCGATCCAGCGGGGAAACATCCTGGGTGTGCAGTTCCATCCGGAAAAGAGTCATTCCTGGGGAGTCCAATTGCTGAAGAATTTTGCCGGCTGCGAGGGATGACATGCTCCGGCCAAGGGTGATCCCCTGTCTGCTCGTGCACGAGCGAGGTCTGGTCAAGACGGTCGGTTTCAGCCAGCCGAAATACGTTGGAGATCCGCTCAATGCGGTACGCATCTTCAATGAGAAAGAGGTTGACGAGCTGATGGTCCTCGATATTGACGCCAGCCGCCACGGCAAGGAACCGGACTACAAGATGATCGGCAACCTAGCCAATGAATGCCGTATGCCACTCTGCTATGGAGGCGGCGTCAAGACCGTAGACCAAGTTGAGCGCATCATCGGCTTGGGAGTGGAGAAGGTGGCGATTGGTTCGGGAGCCATAGCACGGCCGGAGCTGATATCGGAGGCCGCCGCTCGCGCTGGCAGTCAGAGCATTGCGGTCGTTATCGACGTCAAGGTGTTTGGTGATTCCGGAGCGGCTGAAGTGGTGGTGCTGAACGGAACGCAGCGGACGCGCCTGGATCCGGCGGCAGTGGCGAAGCAAATGCAGGAATTGGGCGCCGGGGAGATCGTGCTGAATTCGGTCGATCGAGATGGAACGATGAGCGGCTACGACATGGAACTGATCGACCGCGTGCGCAACGCGACGAGCCTACCTCTTACGGTGCTGGGCGGAGCTGGGTCAATGAGCGACATTGCGCAGTTGATCCGGCAACATGGAATCATCGGCGCGGCGGCTGGAAGCCTATTTGTCTTCAAGGGGAAGTTCCGTGCGGTCCTGATCAACTACCCGAGCAGAGCGGATAAGGATGCGCTCATCGAGGGAGCGCGTAAGCAATGAGACAGATCCTGCAGAGTCTGAAAACCGGCGCGACCGAGGTTGCCAATGTCCCGGTGCCGGCGACGCGACGCGGACAACTGCTGATCAAATCGTCCCAGACGCTGATATCCGCCGGCACCGAGCGCATGCTCGTGGATTTCGGTAAGGCTGGATGGCTGGAGAAGGCGCGTCAGCAGCCTGATAAGGTTCGCATGGTGCTGGACAAGATGATGACCGACGGGCTGCTCCCAACACTCGAAGCGGTCTTCAGCAAGCTCGAGCAGCCACTGCCTCTTGGCTATTGCAACGTGGGCACGGTTGTCGAATTGGGGCCGGGGGTCACTGGGTTCGCCGTTGGGGAGCGCGTCGTTAGCAACGGCAAGCACGCCGACGTGGTCTGTGTTCCGGTGAATCTTTGCGCCCGGGTTCCACCAGAGGTACCGGACGAGCCAGCCGCTTTCGCTGTGTTGGGTGCCATTGCCCTGCAGGGAATCCGGCTGGCCGGGCCCACGCTCGGTGAGACCGTGGTGGTGACCGGTCTCGGGTTGATCGGACTCATGGCCGTGCAACTCCTGCGCGCTCATGGATGCCGTGTGCTCGGGCTGGACTTCGACAGACAGAAGATCGATCTGGCACGGCAGTTCGGAGCGGAAACAGTAGACCTCGCCGGGGATCACAATCCTGTTGCCGCTGTCCAGATGTATTCGCGCGGCCGTGGCGCGGATGCCGTGATCATCACTGCCTCTACGAGCAGCAACACTCCGGTGCACCAGGCGGCCCAGATGTGTCGTAAACGCGGCCGCATTGTGTTGGTGGGCGTCACCGGGCTTGAGTTGTCCCGGGCCGACTTCTATGAGAAGGAGCTGACCTTCCAGGTTTCATGTTCCTATGGACCTGGCCGGTATGACCCTGCCTACGAAGAAAAAGGGCACGACTATCCGGTAGGATTCGTGCGCTGGACCGAGCAGAGAAATCTCGAGGCGGTCCTGGACATGATGGCCGACGGTCGGCTGGATGTGCGTCCACTCATCTCGCACCGTTTCAGCATTGACGAGGCGATTCAGGCCTATGCCCTCGTCAGCAGCCCGGAGCCCTCGCTGGGCATTCTCCTGAGCTATCCGGGGCTGAGCATCGACGCCCCATCGCGAACAGTGTCACTTGGGGTGAAGCGAGAGCCTACTCCAGCCCGCGCCAGGGGCGTGGGCGTCAGTGTCATCGGATCCGGAAGCTACGCCACGGCCAGACTGATACCAGCCTTCAAGGCCGCTGGGGCGCGCCTCCGCCTGACGGTATCCAGCGCCGGAGTGAGCGCTGTAAGTTCCGGTCGCAAATTCGGTTTCGATGAAGCGACTACCGATCCGGAGCGCGCGCTTTCCGATGCAGACTCGAGTGCTGTGGTGATTGCGACGCGCCACGATAGTCATGCTGCTTTCGTGCTTCGGGCTCTGGGTGCTGGAAAGCACGTCTTTGTCGAGAAACCATTGTGCCTGACGATGGACGAACTGGTTAGGATCGAGGCGGCCAGCCGGAATCTGACCGCGCAGGGCGGCGCTGCGCCGTTGCTGATGGTGGGTTTTAATCGCCGATTCTCGCCCCAAGTTCAACGGATAGCCCAGCTTATGAGGGGCGATCGGACACCCAAAGCCTTCGTGCTCACCGTGAATGCCGGCAGCATTCCAGCCGAGCACTGGACGCAGGATTCAGAGGTCGGGGGAGGGCGACTGATCGGCGAAGCCTGCCATTTCATTGATCTGCTCCGCTTTCTCGCAGGTCACACAATCGCCAAGTGGCAAGTCGTCGGTATGAAGAGTTCGACGCGCGACACGGTAGCGCTCCAGCTCGAGTTCGCAGACGGTTCGATTGGCACAGTCCATTACTTTGCCAACGGCAGCAAAGCCTTTCCCAAAGAACGACTCGAGGTTTTCTCCGAGGGGCGAACACTACAACTCGACAACTTTAGAAAACTGACCGGATTCGGCTGGCCGAGATTCAAGCGCATGAACTTATGGCGTCAGGACAAAGGTCAGGAAGGATGCGCACGCGCCTTTCTCGAGGCCATCGTTCAGGGAAAGGACTCGCCGATACCGCTAGAGGAACTTGTCGAAGTCAGCCGCGTGTCGATTGAGATTGCCGAGGATGTTCATTGAGTCGATGGTCGCGAATCAGCCTGGTTTGGCACACAGTTCGTTTCCTTAGGCCGGTACAGATCTACGGACGCCTCTGGAGTCGCCGCGCGCGCGTCACGCCGCGCGGCAAGGCCCGCCCGCCCCTGCGGGTCCCCAGTGGAGGCTGGTTGCCTCCGGCCACGCGCCAAGCAAGTCTGATAGGCCCGCAGGCATACTGCTTCCTGAACGTGCGCGGAAATTTGTCCGAGGTGGGGTGGAATGGCCCGCAACGCGACAGGCTGTGGCGCTACAACCAGCACTATTTTGACGACCTCAATGCTCAGGACTCGCAGAGTCGCCGCGAGTGGCACATTGCTCTGCTCAGGCGCTGGGTCCGTGGCAATCCGCCCGTGGCGGGTACCGGTTGGGAGCCCTATCCTCTGTCGCTCCGTATCGTCAACTGGTTGAAGTGGCAATGGAGCGGAGAGACGTTGCCGCCAGAGTGTGTGGATTCTCTAGCAATGCAGGTTCGTCACCTGTACCGACGAGTCGAATGGCATTTGCTGGGAAACCACCTCCTGGCCAATGCCAAGGCCCTGGTGTTTGCCGGAATTGCGTTTGATGGTGCCGAAGCTCAGAGATGGCTCGAGAAGGGGTTGCTTATTCTGACGCAGCAGCTATCAGAACAGATACTGCCGGACGGCGGCCACTTCGAGCTCAGTCCCATGTACCAGTCGGTAGTTCTCGAAGATATGCTCGATCTCATTAACGCTGCACAGGCATCGGGCAGTCGCATACCCGAACTCCTTGTGTCGCAGTGGCAGGAACTTGCCGGTCGGATGTGCGGTTGGCTCCTGACCATGACCCATCCCGATGGCGAAATTGCCTTCTTTAACGACGCCGCGATTGGGATTGCTGCAACTCCCGGAGAACTGGTGGCGTATGCGAGCCGGCTGGGCGTGAGAGTCAGCGCGTGGCATGAGCGCAGCGGTGACGAGGCGCCGGAGACTCTTCTCCTGGGCGATAGCGGCTATTTTCGCCTGTATTCACGCTCTGCTGTCGCGTTGCTTGACGTGGCTAGAATCGGCCCCGATTGCCTCCCGGCGCATGCGCATGCCGACACCTTGTCGTTCGAGCTCTCTATCCACGATCATCGTATCATCGTCAACGGTGGTACTTCCCGGTATGGCACCGATGCGCAGAGACTGGCTGAAAGGAGTACTGCCGCGCACAGCACCGTTGAGGTGGACGAGCAGAATTCCTCCGAGGTCTGGAGCGGCTTCAGGGTGGGCCGGCGCGCGCGCCCATTTGACCTCTACCATCGCCGACGAGACGGGGCCGTCGTTGTCGCCTGCTCGCATGACGGTTACCGGCGCTTGAGTGGCCATCCGGTACACAAGAGGACGTGGGAGTTTTCAGAAGCCTCCATGACAGTCAGTGATACCGTCAGCGCGCGACGGGACGGCGCAATTGCTCGATTCCTGCTGCATCCGGCCGTTGAGGTGAGTACTGTGACATCCGGAAGGTGGGAATTGAGCGTAAGCGAGGGAGTGACGGTTGGCTTCGATGTCCTCGAGGGCGACGCGAGTCTGGTTGAAGCTCGGTACGCTCCTGAATTCGGCGTGGTTCGCGCTACAACGTGTATTGCCGTTCAACTTCGTGACGGTCAGTCCCGGATCAAGATGGTGTGGGCCTGAAGTGAACATTCTGTGCGAATATTGGTTCTAAGCTTTTACTACTATCCAGATCTCAGTGCGGGTTCCTTTCGGGCCACCGCGCTTGTTCGGGCGCTGCGAGAAACAATGGCGACAACAGCGCAGATTGAGGTCGTAACAACACGGCCAAATAGATACAGGTCATATGATGCGCAGCGCTCGTCTTTAGAGGCGGAGCTTGGCGTGGATGTGCACCGAATTTCTCTTCCAGAGCATGCCAGCGACATGATTGGCCAATCGAAAGCCTTCATCCGCTTTGCCCTCGAAGTCAGGAGATACACGAGAGATAGGCGCTATGACTTGGTCTTTGCCACATCATCACGGTTGATGACCGCGGCGCTTGGAGCGTTGATCGCGCGTCGCTGCTATGCCAAGCTTTACCTGGACATTCGTGACATCTTTGTAGATACGATTAAGGACGTGCTCCCCAGGCCTGTCGCGTTGGTTGTGCGACCGGTCTCTGAACTCTTGGAGAAATGGACGATTTGCAGCGCCGCTCACGTCAATCTTGTCTCTGCTGGGTTCAGTGAGTACTTCTCTTCCCGCTACCCAAACATAGAGTATTCGGTATTTACGAATGGAATAGATGATGAGTTTCTAGCGGTCAATGAGATTGTCGAAAATCCACGATCCCCTGGCCCGCTTAGAATTACATATGCCGGCAATATTGGAGAAGGACAGGGACTCCACGAGATTCTTCCGCAGCTCGCGCTGCGAATGCGCGGTCGAGCAACGTTCAAGGTAATTGGTGATGGTGGCAGGCGAGAGGAACTTCTCGTACGCCTCGAGGCAGTAAATGCGCGCGGCTTGGTCGAAGTGGTGCCGCCGGTGTCTAGGGATAAACTAATTACTGAGTATTTGGATGCGGATGTGCTGTTTTTGCACTTGAATGACTATCCGGCATTCAAGAAAGTGCTGCCATCGAAGCTCTTTGAATACGCAGCTCTTGGTAAGCCAATTTGGGCAGGTGTGGGGGGGTATGCTGCGCAGTTCGTGGGTTCCGAGATCAACAATGCAGCCGTCTTTACACCGTGCGATGCGCAAGACGCTGTGCGTGCGTTTGATGAACTAGCTATGGGTAGCAGTCTTCGTAGGGACTTTCGAGCGAAGTACGCGCGCGGAACTATTATGAGTGCAATGGCCAACCAAGTACGGACTGTCGCGGAGGGTTAGTCGATAGTGCGTGCGATAGTTACGGGATGCAGCGGCTTTATTGGCGGGGCCCTTCTTGGTCAGTTGACACGGGAACCGGAGCTGGATGTCGTTGGCGTTTCTCGTGTACGCCCGGCCGAACTAGTAGTCAATACTAGGTGGCTTCCACGGAGTCTGCTGACTCAGTCTGACACAAATTTGGGATTTGTCAGTGGGAGTGTCGTTATACATGCGGCCGGCCGGGCCCACATATTGCGAGAAAGAGGCGGCGAACCTCTGGCCGAGTATCGACGGTCAAATGTTGATGAGACGCTTGAAATTGCTGAGCATGCAGCACGCTGCGGGGTTCAGAGATTCATTTTCTTGAGCTCCGTAAAAGTTAACGGAGAGGCCGCACCACAATGCCATCCTTTCACTGCTGATGATGTGGCAAAACCTCTTGACCCTTATGGCGTGTCCAAGATGGAAGCTGAACAAGGATTGCAAGAGCTTTCTGTGCGAAGCGGCATGGAAATAACCATCATTCGACCGCCATTGGTATATGGTCCCGGCGTCAAAGGAAACTTCTTGTCGATGATGCGTTGGCTAGGGCGGGGTGTTCCATTGCCGCTAGGCGCAATTCACAATCTGCGGAGTCTGGTTGCGATAGATAATTTGGTCGATCTGATTGCAACATGCGTTTACCGTCCCGCGGCTGCGAACCAGACGTTTCTGGTTTCGGATGGGGAGGACCTATCGACAACGCTACTCTTGCGACGTTTGGGTGCCGCATTAGAAAAGCCCGCTCGGTTGGTGACCGTGCCTGAGCAGCTATTAATGCTCGCGGCGACTGTAGTGGGTAAGGGCGACGTCGCTCGTCGCCTTTGCGGCTCTTTGTGTGTGGACATTACGAAGACCCGACAGCTATTGGGTTGGTCGCCGCCGGTTAGCGTGGACGAGGGTCTGCGAAGGACTGCGGAGGCGTTTCGACGTGAAGCGCATCTTTGATTTGTTGCTGATATCCGCCGCATTGGTGGTCGTGGGAACTCCGCTTCTACTTACAACGCTGCTGGTCAAACTGACGTCGAGAGGCCCCGTGCTGTATTGGTCTGATCGCGTTGGTAGAAACAATGCGGTCTTTCGCATGCCCAAGTTTCGCAGCATGAAGACGGGCACTCCAGCTCTTGCTACGCATTTGCTCAGGGACGCTAGTGTTTACCTTACGCCGATCGGCGCCTTCTTACGCAAGACCAGTTTGGACGAGCTACCTCAACTGTGGAGCATTCTGGTCGGTGACATGAGTAGCGTGGGGCCGCGGCCAGCGCTGTTCAATCAAAACGATCTCATCGAAATGCGTACGCAGGCGGGGGTCCACAGATTGGCTCCAGGATTGACAGGTTGGGCGCAGGTAAATGGGCGCGATGAGCTCTCAATTTCCGACAAGGTGAAGTTGGATATTGAGTATCTGCAACGCCAATCGTTTGGCTTTGACCTGCACATACTCTGGTTGACTATCGTCAAGGTTCTACGTCGGGAAGGCGTCTCGCACTAGCCCTACGCTGGTTAGTGTTCCTGTCGCGCCGCCTTGGCCCAAGAGTCTTAATTGGACACTGCGCTGGCGGATGCTGCAATTCCATAAAGAACTATGACGCCGAGAAAATTGTCAATCTTGGATTGCGTCAGGACTTGACGATTCGAGCGGCCGCGGAGATGGTGATGTCGGTGATTGGCTACAGCGATAGTCTGGTCCTTCCAAGCCCAACCGTCCGGCTGCTAAGCTTCTCGCTGTTACACGACTGAATGGTCTCGGTTAGCGACCAAGGGATTCCCTTAAGGTGGGTATCGAATGCAGGTAAAGAGTGGTTGATGGAGAACGCTTTGGATGAGCGATTCCTACGCGTTCGCTTTGTCAACCAGAGTTGTGATCGGGCGTTGCAGCTTAAGTACTCGTAATCTTTCGATCACGGTGCTTTATTGTCACTAGTTGGGTACACTAGTATTCGAGGGAGTGATTGTCGTCGTAGAAGCTAATTTAAGAAGTAAGATGCGCTTCTACGATGAAACGGCTATGGGGGCTGCATCAAGGAGGTTCGTTTGGATCCCAAGCTAGTCCTGATTGGCGGAAGGTTCGCACGCAAGACAGTGGAATTGCCGCGACCCTTGAAACGCCTCATCTCGATTTGCACCGACTGCCTGATGATTCCCCTGGCGCTGTGGACTGCCATCAGTCTCAAGGCCGGCTATCCCGTATTTGATTGGAAAGAATGGCCCGCCTTCGTCGCGGTAGTTGTCGTCAGCCTCCCCATTTTCATCCGCGCAGGACTTTATCGCGCGGTGATCCGCTTCTTGGGACACCAGGCCGTCTTTGCGGTGGCTTTGGCCATTGTGGTGAGCGCCGTTATTTTAGGGATAGCCGGTGAAGTGCTCCATGTCGCCTCGCTCGCCTGGAGCGTCGTGGTCATTTATTCCTGCGTCGCATTGCTGTACGTCGCAGGATCGCGTTTCGTGGTTCGATACTATCTGCTGCGGCGTTATATTCAACCCACCGTTGCCCGCGTCGCAATCTACGGCGCCGGCGATGCCGGGGCGCATCTCTCCACCCTGCTGTTGACCACCCGTTCATTCAACCCCGTGCTGTTCGTCGACGACAACAAAAGCCTGCACGGCCGCATGGTCAACGGCATCAAGGTGCACTCACCGGATCACCTGCCGATGCTGATCAGATCGCATGGGATCGATCGGATCCTGCTCGCCGTGCCGTCGCTGACTCGCCGCCGCCGGCACGAGATTTTGACCCAGCTCGAGCAGCTGGGCGTCCATGTGCAAACCGTGCCCGACATCGAGCAGCTCGTGACCGGCAAAGCAAATTTGGCCGATCTGCGCGAGGTTGATATCGCCGACCTCTTGGGCAGGGATGCGGTGCCTCCCAAACCCGGCCTGTTCGATGCCTGTATTCGCGACCGGGTGATATTGGTCACCGGTGCGGGCGGTTCCATTGGATCGGAGTTGTGCCGGCAGATCATCGGTCTGGGCCCTAAGCGCTTGATCTTGTTCGAGATGTCCGAACTAGCCCTGTATAACATCGAACGAGAATTGCGCTCATTCGCTGAAAAGAATTCCTTGTCCGTCGAACTGATTGGACTGATCGGCAATGCGCATTGCAAGAATCGTCTGCGCGATATTTTGCATGCCTATCGGGTGCAGACCGTGTATCACGCGGCGGCCTACAAACATGTGCCCATCGTCGAACAAAATGTTATCGAGGGCATCAACAACAATGTCATTTCAACTTGGTATGCGGCGGAAGCCGCACACGAGGCTGAGGTCGAGACCTTTGTGCTGGTGTCGACAGACAAGGCGGTGAACCCCACCAATGTCATGGGCGCAACGAAGCGCTTCGCCGAGATCGTTCTTCAAGGGTTGCAGCGGCGCGGCAGCAAGACATTGTTCTGCATGGTGAGATTTGGCAACGTTTTGGCCTCTTCCGGCTCCGTCGTGCCGTTGTTCAACGAGCAGATCAAGGCTGGCGGTCCGGTTACTGTCACGCATCCGGAAGTGATCCGCTACTTCATGACCATCCCCGAGGCGGCGCAGCTCGTGATTCAAGCAGGCTCGATGGCGGACGGCGGCGATGTGTTCGTGCTCGACATGGGCAAGCCGGTCAGAATCGGCGATCTCGCGCGGCGCATGATTCATCTGGCGGGTTTGACCGTGCGCGATGACCAACATCCCGAGGGCGACATCGAGATTTCTTACACCGGCTTGCGTCCTGCCGAGAAGCTGTACGAAGAGCTGCTGATCGGCAATAACGTCACGGGCACGCAGCATCCGATGATTCTGCGCGCCATCGAACATTCCTTGCCCTGGGATCGGGTGCAGGAGTTGCTGAATGAGATCGTGGAAGCTATGAGCCGATATGACTGCCAGCGTTCGCTTCAGCTCTTGAGCGACGTCGTCGCAGAATACACCCCCGCGCCGCAGCCGCACGATCTCATTTGGGCGCGCCAGACCACCATGACCCCCGATGATCGGAAGGTAACCAGCCTCAAACCCCGACGAGTTGTTAGAATGACCGGGCCTTCGGATACCGCAAGGCCGAATTGAGTCTTAGGACGGGCGGGGTGGGAAATTGGCGAACGGGGCGATTCTGGTTACCGGCGGGGCCGGCTACATTGGCAGTCACGTGGTTCGCCAATTGGGCGAGGCCGGCGAACAAGTCGTCGTCATCGATAACTTAAGCAAAGGCTTCCGACAGGCGGTCACCGCCGGCGATCTCATCGTGGGCGACGTTGGCGATTTCGAATTAGTTTCCCGGCTGCTGGCGGAGCACCAGGTCGATACAGTGATGCATTTCGCCGCTCACACGGTGGTGCCGGAGTCCGTGGCGCAGCCGCTCAAGTACTACGGCAACAATACCTGCGCGACCCGCAGCCTGCTGCAGGCCTGCATCGAATACCAGGTCAAGAACTTTGTATTTTCTTCAACCGCTGCTGTGTACGGCATGCCGAAAGACGGCTATGCCAGCGAGGATTCGCCGACCCTTCCCATCAACGCCTACGGGGCCTCCAAGCTGATGAGTGAGTGGATGCTGCGGGATGTTGCGGCGGTCAATCCGCTGCGCTACGTCGCACTGCGCTACTTCAACGTGGCGGGCTCGCACGGCCGCATCGGCCAGGCCACGCCCGGCGCCACCTTGCTCACCAAAGTTGCCTGCGAGGCCATGGTGGGCAAGCGCCCGCATGTATCGGTGTTCGGCAGCGACTACCCGACGCCGGACGGCACAGGTGTGCGCGATTATCTGCATATCGAGGATTTGGCCGGTGCGCATTTGAATGCTTTGCAGTACCTGCGCGGCGGCGGCAAATCAACCACGCTCAATGTGGGTTACGGACACGGCTATTCGGTGCGCGAAGTGTTGAGGATGGTGGAGAGCGTCGGCGGCAAAGCCTTACTTGTACGCGAGGAAGAGCGCCGGGCCGGCGACCCGGCGTACCTGGTGGCGCGCGCCGAGCGTATTCGCACGGAATTGGGCTGGCGCCCGCGCCATGACGATCTGAAAGCGATTGTGTCCAGCGCTTTGGCCTGGGAGGAAAAGCTGCTCAAGGATCCCTGGATCTAACCCGTTCCCGAACCACGCGTCGATCACCGCGTGAAATCCTCGTAAGCTACCTGTCGCAAGCTTTACTTGGTCCCCCAAAACCGCTACCCTTTCTGGTCACTTTTCCCAGTTAAATCAGAGTATTACGCATGCGAATTACGATTTTCGGCTCCGGTTACGTGGGCCTAGTGTCGGGCGCATGCCTGGCGGATGCCGGCAATCATGTTCTGTGCGTCGATGTCGACGAACGCAAGATCGCCATGCTTCTCAAGGGCGAGGTGCCGATCCACGAGCCGGGGCTGGACGCACTGGTCAAGCGCAACGGCGAAGCCGGCCGCTTGAGCTTCACCACCAATGCTAAGGAGGGCGTTGATCATGGACTGTTCCAGCTGATCGCGGTGGGCACGCCGCCCGACGAGGATGGCTCGGCGGACTTGCGCCATGTATTGGAAGTGGCGCATACCATCGGCTCGCACATGAGCGAGTACAAGGTGGTGGTCACCAAATCCACCGTTCCGGTGGGCACCGCGGACAAGGTTCAGAGCGCGGTGCGCGAGTCGCTTGAAACGCGGCATGCGGCCATCGAATTTGACATGGTGTCGAATCCCGAGTTCTTGAAGGAGGGTGCGGCCATTGCCGATTTCATGAAGCCGGACCGGGTGGTGATCGGCACCGACAGCCACCGCGCGACGGAACTGATGCGGTCCATGTACGAGCCCTTTACTCGTAATCGCGACCGCATGATCGTGATGGATGTGCGATCCGCGGAGCTCACCAAGTATGCGGCCAATGCCATGCTGGCCACCAAAATCAGCTTCATGAACGAGTTGGCGAATCTCGCGGAGCGCTTCGGCGCCGACATCGAGTCGGTGCGCGTGGGTTTAGGCTCGGATCCGCGCATAGGCTACGCCTTCATCTACCCCGGCGTGGGGTACGGCGGATCCTGCTTCCCCAAGGACGTGAAGGCCTTGCAGCACTCGGCCGGAGAGGTGGGATACGACGCCAGCATCTTAGCGGCGGTGGAAAGCGTCAATAATCGCCAAAAACAGGTCCTGTTCAACAAAATCAAGGCCCATTTTGGGCACTTAAAAGGCAAGACCATCGCCCTGTGGGGCTTGGCGTTCAAACCCAATACCGATGACATGCGCGAGGCCGCCAGCCGCGTGCTGATGGAATCCCTGTGGACGGCAGGCGCCAAGGTGCGTGCGTACGATCCGGTGGCCATGCCCGAGTGCCTTAGGCTTTACGGGGAGCGTCCCGACCTGATTCTATGCAAAACCGGCCCTGAGGCCTTCCAGGGGGCCGACGCGCTGGCCATCGTCACCGAATGGCAGGAGTTTCGCAGTCCGGATTTCGACGCCATAATGCGCGCGCTGCGCACTCCGGTCATTTTCGACGGGCGCAATCTTTACGAACCCAAGCACATGGAGCAGTTAGGCTTCACCTATTACGCGATCGGCAGAGGCAGGACTTTACCGTGACTTCAAGTTTCACCGTGGTCCCATCGTGGCCCTGATTCCGGTCATTCTGTCGGGCGGCGCCGGCACCCGGCTCTGGCCCTTATCCAGGGAGATGTATCCCAAACAGCTGCTGGCGCTCACCGGCGTTCACACCATGCTGCAGGATACGGTGCTGCGGCTTAAGGGAATTCCCGGCGCGAAGCCCCCCATCGTGGTGTGCAACGATGCGCATCGCTTCACGGTCGCCGAGCAGATCCACGCCTTGGAAGTCCAACCCCTAGGCATTCTGCTCGAGCCCGTGGGCCGCAATACCGCGCCCGCCGTCGCGCTCGCAGCGCTCAAGGCCATTGAGATGGATCCAGAGGCGACCTTGCTCGTGGCGCCCGCGGACCACGTGATTCGCGATGTGCGCAAATTTCAGCAGGCGGCGGACCTTGCGGTGTCCTTCGCGAACGAGGGCAAGCTCGTCACCTTCGGAATCGTCGCCAATACGCCGGAAACCGGCTACGGCTACATCCGCCGCGGCGAAGCCAGCGGGCCTGCGTTTCGCGTGGCTCAATTCGTGGAAAAGCCGCCGCTCGATGTGGCGCAGCAGTTCATCACCTCCGGCGACTATTACTGGAACAGCGGCATGTTCGTGTTTCAGGCGAGCCGCTATCTTGCCGAGCTCGCGGCGTTTGCGCCGGACATTCTGGCCGCGTCCAAAGCCGCCTTTGAGGCGGCCCAGGCGGATCTGGATTTTGTGCGCATCGACAAGACGGAATTCGCGCGCTGCCGATCCCTGTCCATCGACTACGCCGTCATGGAAAAGACCCAGGACGCGCTGGTGCTGCCGCTGGATGTGGGCTGGAGCGATGTGGGCTCCTGGTCCTCGCTGTTCGATGCGCTGCCGGCCGACACCGAGGGCAATGTGCTCCAGGGCGACGTCCTGGTGTACGACACCCACGACAGCTATGTGCACTCGACCAGCCGCCTGGTTGCCGCCGTCGGCATGGATGATCACATCATCGTCGAAACCAAGGATGCCGTACTGGTCGCGCCCAAGGAGCGTGTTCAGGACGTGAAGGAATTGGTGGCCCTGCTCAAGAAATCCGGCCGCAGCGAGTCGGCGCTGCATCGCGAGGTGTTTCGGCCCTGGGGCAGCTACGACAGCATCGACCACGGCGAGCGCTTTCAGGTGAAACGCCTGTCGGTGAAGCCGGGCGGCGTACTGTCGCTGCAGATGCACCACCATCGGGCCGAACACTGGATTGTGGTGGAGGGCACCGCGCGCATCACCCGCAATGACGAGGTCTTCCTGCTGTCGGAAAATGAATCGACCTATATTCCGGTGGGCGCCACGCATCGCATCGAAAATCCCGGCAAGGTGCCCCTGCACATCATCGAAGTGCAGTCCGGTTCTTATCTCGGCGAAGACGATATCGTGCGCTTCGAGGACAACTACGGGCGCAAAGGGACCAACACTTGAAACCGATCAGCTGTTTCAAGGCTTATGACCTGCGCGGCCGGATCCCCAACGAACTCAACGACGATGTCGCCTACCGGGTGGCCCGCGGCTATGCGCAATTCTTGAGTCCAAAGCGGGTGGTGGTGGGGCGGGACATTCGCTTGAGCAGCGCCCAACTCACCGACGCCGTGTGCCGCGGCCTCACCGACAGCGGCGTGGATGTGTACGACATCGGGGTGTGCGGCACGGAGGGCGTGTATTTTGCGACCTTCGATGGCGGCTACGACGGCGGCATCATGATCACCGCCAGCCATAATCCGCCCGACTACAATGGCATGAAATTCGTGCGGGAAGCATCGAAGCCGATCAGCGCCGATAACGGCCTGCAGGAGATTCGCGGCTTCGCGGAGCGCGGCGAATTCGCAGCACCCGAGCGCCAAGGATCGCGCCGGCGCATTGACACCACGCCGGCCTACATCGCGCACCTGTTGTCCTATGTGAATGTCCCGGCATTGAAGCCGCTCAGCATCGTGGTGAATGCCGGCAACGGCGGCGCGGGCCTCATCGTCGATGCGCTCGAACCGCATCTGCCGTTCAAGTTTCGAAAGCTCTACCATGAGCCGGACGGCCGCTTTCCGAACGGCATCCCAAATCCCATGCTCCCGGAGAATCGCGCGCCTACCGCCGCGGCCATCCGCGCCCATGGCGCCGATTTAGGTATCGCCTGGGATGGGGACTTCGACCGCTGCTTTTTTTTCGACGAAAAGGGCGCCTTTATCGAGGGCTACTACATCGTTGGGCTGTTAGCCTCGGTGCTGCTGCGCGGCGAAGCCGGCGGCAAGGTGGTGCACGACCCGCGCCTCACCTGGAACACCATCGACCTCATCAAGGCTGCCGGAGGCACACCGGTGCTGTCGAAATCCGGCCACGCCTTCATCAAGCAACGCATGCGCGAGGTGGATGGGGTCTACGGCGGCGAGATGAGCGCGCACCATTATTTCAGGCGCTTCGCCTACTGCGACAGCGGCATGATTCCGTGGCTGCTCATCGCGCAGATACTGTCCGAATCCAGCGTGCCGCTGTCCGAATTGGTGGGCGCGCGCATCGCACTCTTTCCGGTGAGCGGTGAACTCAACTACCGCGTTCCCGATGCCAAGGCCACCATCGCGGCCTTCGAGGCGCGGTATGTGCCACAGGCCATCGTCGTGGATCACACGGACGGGGTTTCCTTTGAATTTCCGGACTGGCGCTTCAACTTGCGGTCGTCGAATACCGAACCCTTGATTCGTCTCAACGTCGAAGCGCGCGGATCGGTTAAGCTCATGCAGGAAAAAACCGAAGAATGCTGGAGTGTGCTCAAATCACACGGCGCTATCGCAGCAGATCACTAATTCAGGCTTAAGGCAGAGATGCTAAACCTTCCCAAGCTCAGCGTCGTGATTCCGGTTTTCAACGAAGAGGCCGTGCTGCCGACCCTGTTCGCGCGGCTGTATCCGGCGCTGGATGCGCTTAAAGTTCCCTACGAAATCGTGTTCGTCAACGATGGCAGCAAGGATCGTTCGCTTGCCCTGCTCAGGCAGCAGTTCTCGCTGCGCTCGAAAGAGACCCGGGTGGTGATGTTCCACGCCAACTTCGGCCAGCACTCGGCCGTCATGGCAGGCCTCGCGTATGCGCGCGGCGAGTATGTGGTCACCCTGGACGCGGATCTGCAGAATCCCCCGGAAGAGATCGGAAAACTGGTCGACATGCTCGATCAAGGCTACGACTACGTGGGAACCATAAGGCAGCAGCGCCAGGATTCGCTGTGGCGGCGCACCTTTTCCAAGGCCATCAACAAGATTCGCGAATGGATCACCCCGGTGCGCATCACCGACCAGGGTTGCATGATGCGCGGCTACGCCCGCTCCGTAGTGACCGCGCTCAATCAGACCCGCGAGGTGAACACCTTCATTCCGGCGCTGGCGTCCCTGTATGCCATGAACCAGATCGAAGTGCCCATCGCGCACGAGGAGCGATTCGCCGGGCGTTCCAAATATTCGATGTACAGTCTGATACGCCTGAATTTTGATTTGATCACCGGCTTTTCGGTGGTGCCGCTGCAGTTGTTTTCCATGACCGGCATGTTGGTCGCGCTGCTCTCGGCGCTGCTGTTCGTGGTGCTGCTGGTAC
>Ga0210402_10002980_pt1 | contig 16131 bp, 11 predicted proteins | sample IncBWC7MmetaG_FD_161055 | JGI IMG/M metagenome (GOLD analysis project Ga0210402, IMG submission 161055) | Forest soil microbial communities from Barre Woods Harvard Forest LTER site, Petersham, Massachusetts, United States - Inc-BW-C-7-M | ecosystem: Environmental > Terrestrial > Soil >... | reverse complement strand
ATGTTGATTACCGAACCCGAAACGGTCTTCAGGTACGGCCAGGCTGCCCGCGTCAACCGGACCGCGCCGAAGAATTTCAACGCGAACCCGTCGATCCAATCCTCGTCCGTGAGGTCCTCGAACTCGCCCCGCCGGGTGGCGCCGGCGTTGTTAACCACGATGTCGATCCGGCCGAACGTCTTCATGGCGAAATCCACAAGTTGCGGCGGCGCGTCGGGTATTCTCAGATCGAGCGCCACGCATGCGGCTTGGCCCCCCGATGCCTGAATCTCCGCGACCGCGCGGCCCAGCGCATCCCGATCCCGCGCCGAGAGCACGGTCCGGGCGCCCTCTCGGGCCAGACGCAGGGCGATGGCGCGGCCAATTCCCCGGCTGGCTCCGGTAACCACCGCAGTCTTTCCATTCAATGTTCCCATGAGGCAAGTCTAGTCCAGCGTTGCGCCAGCAAACCGATCGACGAAACCCCTTGCGCCGATAGCGCGTTTGATATATCGTAAGATGCATCATGAGTAAGGAACATTGGGGCTGGGCCTTCCCCGGGCACCCTCCGTGGGCGGCCTTTGCCTTTGGCCAGACCGGCCGGTTCTTCGAGGCCGGCGAGGTGCGGCTGGCAATTCTCTCCCTGCTCAGCGAGGGTCCCAAGCACGGATATCAGTTGATGAAGGAGATGGCCGAGCGCTCCGGAGGGCTCTACAAAGCCAGCGCCGGCAGCGTCTATCCCACCCTGCAACAACTGGAGGACGAGGAGTTGATTCTGGCCGATCAGCAGGCCGGCAAAAAGGTTTACCGTATCACCGAGGCCGGGCTCCGCGAACTGGCCAAGGCCCCGGATCACGTGCGCCGCATCTGGGAGCGCGCCGAGCGTTGGGAAGACTGGGGCCAGTGCTTCGGCCCCGAATCGATGGGCGTGCTGCAGCCGATCTCCCGCCTGGTAAAAGCCAGCCTGCAGGCCGCGCGGCGCAGCGGGCCCGACCGTGTCCGCACCGTTTTGGAACGGGTCTGCCGGGAATTGGAAGATCTTTGAATTTGGCAGATCCCTGAACGAAGCGCTTGGAGGAAACGCCGAATGGGTATCGGTATCCGCATTGAGGAACTGCGCAAAGTCTACGACACGCCGCCGCCCAGTGCGGCAGGGAGGGCCGGTTTTTCATTCACCCCGATGAAGTCGGGCACCAAGTCCGGGCCTAAGAAGAAGTTCGAAATCGTGGCGCTGGATGGCGTATCGTTCGAGATTCGCGCCGGCGAGGTCTTCGGCCTGCTGGGGCCGAACGGGGCCGGCAAATCCACCGCCATCGGCATCCTGACCACCCGCACCAGACCCACCAGCGGCCGCGCCTTCATCGGCGAGCACGACATCTGGCGGGAGCAGGTGAGCGCCAAGCGGCTGCTGGGCGTGGTGCCGCAGCGTCCCAATCTGGATTTTGCGCTGACCGCGCGTGAGATTCTGGTCTTTCATGGCGCCTACTTCGGCCAGAGCGCCCGCGAACGCGAGCAGCACGCCGACGAGCTGCTGGAAAAGTTCAAACTCACCGACCGCGCCACCCACATGGTACGCACATTCTCGGGCGGCATGATGCAGCGGCTTTCCATCGCGCGCGCCATGATGCACAACCCGGAGATCCTCTTCCTGGACGAACCTTCGGCCGGCCTGGACCCACAGACGCGCCTGCTGCTATGGGAAATCGTCCGCGATTACAACCGGCTGGGCAAGACCATCGTCCTGACCACGCACTACATGGATGAGGCCGACACCCTGTGCGACCGCGTGGCGATCATCGATCACGGCCGCATCATCGCCCAAGGCGCGCCGCAGGAGCTGAAGGCTTCGATTCCCGGCGGCTACCTGCTGCGCCTGCGCTTTGACCGCGCGCCCGAGGAGTTGATCGCCGAACTGCGGACGCTGCCTGGCGTAACCGAAGTCCGCACCGCCGACCACATTGCGGTTGACGTCTACGCCGACCGCGGCGGCCCTCTGATCGGGCCCATCGTCAACGCGGCCAGCGCGACCGGCATCGAGCTTCGCGACGTACACATTGCCGAACCGAGCCTGGAGACTCTGTTCCTGCATCACACCGGAAGGAGCTTGCGAGATTGAACTGGAAAACTTTTTTCGCCCTGCTGTCGCGCGACGGCCACGTGGCACGCCGCAATCTTCTGCCCATGCTGCTGCAAAACCTGTTGCAGCCGCTGTTGTTCACGTTCGTCTTCGGCCGCGTGATGACCACCAGCGGCATCATGCCCGCCTCCTACAAGAGCCTGCTGCTGCCCGGCGTGATGGCCATCAGCATGGTGATGGCGGGGGTGCAGGCGGTGGCCATGCCGCTGATCGCGGAGTTCCAGTTTACGCGCGAAATCGAAGACCGGCTGCTGGCGCCGATTGAAGTCGGCTGGCTGGCCGTGGCCAAGATCCTCACCGGGATGATTCAGGCGATGTTTGCCGGCCTGGTGGTGATCCCCGCGGCCTGGCTGCTGATGGGGTCGGGCCTGAAGATCGATTTCGGAAAGCCCGTCGAGTTCGCCGTGGTCTGCCTGCTGGTAGCGCTGTTTTCGTCGGCCGGCGGTTTGGCGCTGGGCTGCAGCGTGGGCCAGACGCAGATCGGTCTGATGTTCAGCCTGGTGCTGGCGCCCATGATGATGTTCGGCTGCGCCTACTATCCGTGGAGCGCGCTCAGCGCCTTCCCGATCTTGCAGATAGCCGTGCTCTTCAACCCGCTGGTCTACGCCAGCGAGGGACTGCGCGGCGCGCTGGCTCCGCAGTTCCCGCACATAAATACGCTGGTAGTGATTGGCGCGCTGGTGGCCATCGATGGCCTGCTGCTGGTGTTGGGTTTGAAGAAGTTTCAGGGCAAGGCGGTGACCTAGCAGCACGGGCCTGATGGCCTATGTGGCACGGGCCTCCTGGCCTGAGTTTGCTCTAGTAGCATGCTAGATTGGGTTCGAGAGATCAGCCGATGCCGACCGCCTCCAAACTTATCACTTACGAAGAGTGGCTCCTAATGCCCACCGTCGAGGACGGCACCGACGAAGTGGTGAAAGGAGAGTATCGGTTTATGCCGCCGACTCACTATCCTCACGCCGAGATTATCGAGGAGTTGACCGCGCAATTCATGATGCAGGTCGACCGGAAGAAGGTCAAGGTGCTGAGTTCCAACTTCGGTCTGATGATCAGCCGTGAGCCGCTTACCTGCCGGTCGCCGGATCTAGTTTTGTACTGGAAGGAGCGGGACTTGATTGAGGACGGATTGCATGTTGCCGCTCCCGACCTGATCGTCGAGATTCTCTCTCCTTCGGAGAATCGCCGCCGCAAGGAAGCGAAGATGGAGGACTACGCGTCCATCGGCGTGCCCGAAGCGTGGATTTTCTCGCCCGAAGCGGAAAGCGTCGAGGTCCGGCCACTGAGCGCCGGCAAGCTCACGCGGAGCGCGATTCTGGTGGAAGGCATCCTGAAGCCCACGCGGTTCCCCGGTGTTGGGATTCAGGTGGAAACGATCTGGCCGGACCCGGCCGGGAGGTAAGAGTAAGGTGGGACGGGCGATCGTTTTGTGTCGCCTGTCGCCCGGCGCGAGAACAAACATTGCGAACCTTGCGGGCAACGCTCCAAGCGCGGGCTCGCTGCCGCATCGCCCGAGGCGGATTAACAATCCGCCGCAGGATCCAACGACATAGTGAGTTACCTCATCAACTCTCTGAAAATAATGGATCGCTCTTCTCGTCCCGGGGTGTTGACGGGCGCTTGCGCTTGCGAATGCTCGCGATCTCCCGCTGCACCGCCGGTGCATTCAGTGCATCCAGCGAGATCTCCCACGGTGCGCTGGGCACCACTTGCGTTGCCGGAAGCACTTTCTGCTCGATCAACCGCCGGAGGCTCAGCTCGCTGACCCCGGTCCGCTCCACGGCTTGCTGCAAGGTCAACGTTCGCGCCTCTGCGTGGCTCACCTGATTGGGCAGTTCCTGTTGACGCCGCACCCCGTAGACCCGCTGCCCATTCCAACTGTTGCCGGCCCCGGTGCGCAGCCGCAGCCGGTTCAGCGTGGCGGCGATCTCTCCGTCGCCGAACCTGCCGGACATCCGCCGGATCACCTCAATCGCCTCCACCGCGGTCGACTGTCCGTGCTGCCCCGTGGCGCGTTTGCTCACCCGCAATTCCGAGTGTCGTCCCCCGGCCCAGTGAATCAGGACCACAATGTCCTGTTTCTCCTCGTCCACATCCACCACCAGTTCCTCCACCAGGATGCGCACGATCCTCTGCTTCAAACCGGCATCGGTCCCCGGCGCGTCCCACACCGCCGGCAGATCCTGCCCCAAACTCAACAGGATCTCTTTATCTGGAATCGCCGGCGCCTTCTCGGCACCGTCGTATTCGCGTACCCGCTCCTCCAACGCTTTCACCTTCTGCAGGGCCGTATTCCACCGCGCTTCCAGTTCCGCCGCCACCAGTCGCTGCTCGGGATCGACCGCATCATAGCGTCGCCCCGCCAGCTTGGCTTCATAACGCGCCTGCTCCACTTCCAACTCCACCGCCCGCCGTTGTTCCCCCCACTGCTGCCGCATTTTCTCCGCCGCTTCCACCGCCGCCTCCACCGCGTTGCCGCCGATAACCCGCAACACTTCGCGCGCCACCGCCCGCTCCACTCCCAGCCCGCTGAAGGTAATGCACCGTGGCTCCCCCTGATTCATGTGGGCTCCCCGGCACTGGTAGCGCAGCACCATTCCCTGGCTCCCGCTATAGGAAACATACAGCAGGCGCCCGCATCGCAAGCACCGCAGCATCCCGCTCAGCAGCGCCCGCCCGCCACGGCCGGCTTTCGGCTCGGCCCGCGATTTCATGTGTTGGTTGTCGGCCATCTTGGCTTGGTTGCGTTCGTACTGCTCCCAGGAAATGTAACCGGGATGATGGTCCGGAATCAAGACCGTCCATTCCGCGCGGGGCTTCTTATGTCCGACGGTCTTGCGGGCCCGTCCCTCGATCACCCTGGTTCGGGTTTGGGTTTTGCCGAACGCGTAGGCGCCGCCATAGATGGGATTGGACAGCAGGCTGTGCAGCGCGCTGTAGGTCGGCGGAGCCCAGATGGTGGGCCCGTCCGGTTGATCCTGGCTTTTCCTCGGCAGCGAGATGTCCTCCCGCACGAACCACAGCAGTACCTGTCGGGCACTGGGCAGTTCGGCCATCTTCGCGAACACCAGTGCCAGCGCCTGTTGGACGCGCCCATCGGGTTCCTTTTCGATGCGGTCCGCGGGGGTCCACACATAGCCCACCGGCAAGCTGAACTGCAATTCGCCGCGCTGGGCTTTCTGCCGGATCGCGGTGGCCGACCGTTGACGGAACAGGTTGGATTCGAACTCGGCCATGGTTCCCTTCACCCCCAGCAGCAGGCGGTCGTCGCACAGGGCGGGATCGTAGATGGCCTCCGGGTCCACGATCAGCGTTCCCATGATGCCGCAGAACTCGATCAGGCCCTGCCACTCGCGGCCATTGCGCGCCAGGCGCGAGGCTTCCAGGCAGAAGATCGCTCCCACGGTTCCCGTACAGACCGCCCTTACCAGTTGGTCGAATCCGCGGCGGTCGGCCAAGCCCAAAGCGGAGCGTCCCTGATCGTCGTCGATCACCGTGACCTGCCGGAAACCCAACTGGCGCGCCCGATCCTGGAGCGCATACTGCAGCCGTTGGCCCTCCAGATGGTGCCGCACCTGGTTGGGCGTCGATTGGCGAATGTAGACGATGGCTTCACGCTCCCAATGTTCAGCGGTCAGCTTGGCGTTCATGGTTTTCTACCTCCGCCGGGAGTGGAGCGCTGGCGCTGAGCAGCAGTTCGATCAGAGCTTGGATCAGTTGTTGGTCCTTGCCGGCCGGCAGCGCCAACGGGGTGGGCTCCAGCAGGGGAAGGTTGAACTGCGCGAGTGGAGACTTCGGCTGAGTCTGAAACTTCATGACGGCCCTCCTTGGGCTTCAGCGAAGGCTTAGCGCATGGGGCGCCAGAGGGCAAGGCGTGGAGCAGGTCGTGAAGTTCGCGCAACGCGCCGGCGGAGATCAGCGGAGGACCGATCACGAAGGCGGCACAAGCAGCACGCAGCATCCAGGCGGGCAACGCGCAGGTAGTGCCGCTTTCCAACCGGACGAAAACGATTTCGCCGCAGGAAGATTTCTGGCGCCGATGGACTGGCAGGCTCTGGCCGTAGAGGGGGTGCCAGCGATAGTAGACCGTTACGATTTCGGATTGCGCAAAATGATGGGCATTATGTGACTGGCTCGCAGATTAACAATCTGCCCCACAAAAGCTTCCCGCGCCTTCGTAATCGGGCGTCCCGCAAGGCCGCAATCGGCTGCGGTCTCTTGCCGGGCCGGCTCAGATGGATTGACCGGACTTCGCCTGAATGCCGAACATCGGCGAATGGTACGTTTCGAGAACCTTGCCATTTCCCAGGTACATGTGAACCCCGCATGGCAGGCACGGGTCAAAGCTTCGCACGGTTCGCATGATATCGATGCCCTTAAAATTCTCGGGACTGTTTTCTTCAAAAAGCGGCGTGTTTTGGACGGCGTCTTCGTAAGGGCCGGGGGTTCCGTTCGAGTCGCGCGGGCTGGCATTCCATGGCGTGGGTGGATAAGGGTGGTAGTTGGCGATTTTCCCTTCGCGAATCACCATGTGGTGCGACAGGGCGCCCCGCACGGCTTCATGAAAGCCGCAGCCGATGGCTTCGTCCGGAACTTTGAACTCCTCCCACGTCCTGGTGCGTCCGGCGTGAATCTCCCGCATGGCCCTGTCTACGAAGTAGAGCGCGCACGCGGCGGCATAGGCTTGGAAATAGGTTCGCGCGCGATCCCGTTCGATGGTGTTGCTCCATGGCGGGATCTTCCATTCGAACTCGGCCTCGGGCATAAACGCGGTTCTCGGCAGGTTAATCTTAACGCTGTGCCCGGTGGCCTTGACGTAACCGATATCCACCCGCCCGGCCAGTGCGGTGGCCCAAAATCGAGCCAGCGGCCCGCCTCCGGTGTCCAGCGCCAGCAGGTTACCGGTGCGGCGGTCGTGCCACCTCGGCGACATGACCCAGGTGTATTTGCCGGCGAAATCCCGTTTCTGCGGGCGCGGAGTTGTGGTCTGGTTCCAGGGGTGCCGCTGATCCACCGGGTTGCCCAGCGGGTCGGCCTTCACGAAAGTCTCGCCGTCCTGCCAGTCGTCATAAAACGAGCTGCCGAGCAGGATCCGAATGCCCAGATTAATGTCCACCAGGTCGGTGGTCTCCAGTTTGCCGTCAATTACCACGCCCGGGGTGACGTACATCCTGCGTCCCCACTCCGCCATGTTCGCGTAAGTGAAGTCGCAGGCTTCCGGATCGTTGAAGGATCCCCAGCAGCCCAGTAATATGCGCCGCTGTCCGACCTGTTCATAACCGGGCAGCGCTTCGTAGAAGAAATCGAACAGATCGTCGTGCAGCGGCACCATTTTCTTCATGAATTCGATGTATTTCATCAGGCGCGAGAGATAGTCCGTGAAGAGCTGAACCGAGGGTACCGTGCCCACGCCGCCCGGGTAGAGCGTGGACGGGTGCGCGTGCCGGCCTTCCATCAGGCAGAACATTTCGCGAGTCAACCGGCTCATTTGCAGCGCCTCAAGATACAGACCGCCGGTGAATGGATTCAACGCGCGCATGATGTCTGCGATGGTGCGGTGCCCGTGCCACCCGGCGTGCGGCGCGGCGGTTCTCTCGGCTCGCTCCAGAACACCGGGATTGGTGGCGCGCACCATCTGCTCGCAGAAATCCACACCCACCAGATTGTCCTGGAACAGGTTGTGATCGAACATGTATTCGGCCGCTTCACCCAGGTTGATGATCCACTCGGCCAACGGCGGCGGACGCACGCCAAACGCCATGTTCTGCGCGTAGACGGCACACGTGGCGTGATTGTCGCCGCAGATACCGCAAATGCGGCTGGTGATGAAGTGGGCGTCGCGCGGGTCCTTGCCCTTCATGAACACGCTGTAGCCGCGGAAAATCGACGACGTGCTGCGGCACTCCACCACTTGCCGGTTGGCGAAATCGATCTTGGTGTATATTCCGAGACTGCCGACGATCCGGGTGATGGGGTCCCAATGCTTTTCAACCAGTCGTGTGGGCTGGGTGCCTGTGGGCTCAGTGGCAGATTCGTTGGGAGCTTTCGCGGACGAATTGGTCATTTACGTACCCGGAAGAGCATCGCAGATGCTGGATAATGGTTCATAATCACTTTAAGACATCTCCTTACAAATAGCCACCAAACTGACGAATCGAGACGAATTGTTATGGAGCCGATTGCTACGGTGCCGATTGTTATGGAGCAGGGATGATCGAGCAAGTCGAAGTATTGTGGCTGACGGCCGGCCTGGGCTGTGACGGCGATACGATTGCGATTACGGCCGCAACCCAACCCAGTATTGAGGATCTCGTCCTGGGCGCCATTCCCTCGGTCCCCAAAGTGATTCTGCGTAATCCGGTGCTCGCCACGGAGACGGGCGATGAGTTCCTGGAATATTTTCATCGCGCGGCCGAAGCCCGGCTCGAAACTCCATTCATACTGGTGGTGGAAGGCTCGATTCCGAATGAAAAGAACAAGGCTGAGGGATATTGGGCGGCCCTCGGCAACAACCCGGAAACCGGGCAGCCGATTCCGACCTGCGACTGGATCGACCGTTTGGCGCCGCACGCGTGGGCCGTGGTTGCCGTGGGCACCTGCGCCACCTATGGCGGAATCCACGCGATGCAGGGCAATCCAACCGGCTGCATGGGTTTGCCGGATTATCTGGGGTGGCAATGGAAATCGGCGTCCGGCGTTCCCATTGTGTGCATTCCGGGATGCCCTGCGCAGCCCGACAACATGACGCAGACGCTGCTCTATCTGTTGAACCAGGCGGCCGGCAGGGCGCCGATGATCCCCCTGGACGAGTGTTTGCGGCCGGCGTGGCTATTCGCGGCAACCCTGCATGAAGGCTGCGATCGCGGAGGCTACTACGAGCAAGGCGATTTCGCCGGCCGGTACGGCGACCCTGAGTGCATCGTAAAATTAGGCTGTTGGGGGCCGGTGATTCAGTGCAACGTCGGTAAGCGAGGTTGGATGGCGGGAATCGGCGGTTGCCCGAATGTGGGCGGCGTTTGTATCGGCTGCACCATGCCCGCTTTCCCGGATCGCTTCATGCCGTTCCTCAGCCAGCCGCCGGGATCTTTGTTGTCTTCCCGCGCCATCGCTACCTACGGCCGGGCAATCCGGGCGCTTCGCAAGTTCACGCAGGCTTCGTTCAATAAGGAACCGTTATGGCGGCGGCCCGGTGGCACTCACGTCCCCGGTTACGTTTCGGATGCAGCAGATGATGAAGGTGGAACTCGAAGCCGATAGGGAACCGCGCGAGTCTGGACCCGGTCTGCCTGGCGAGATTCTGAGCTTCGCCGATGCCGAAACAATTCTCGACGAGCTGGGCCGGGTCTCATTTCCTGACCTGCAAGACTGGAGCACGACAGAGGAGGCCGAGGTGGACCTCCGGCTCCGCTACCAGACGCTGGTCGAGCAGATTCCGGCGGTGGTTTTCCTGGCTCCCCTGGATTCCGGAGTCGGCGAATCCTATGTAAGCAGTTACGTGGAGTCCATTCTCGGCTATACCCGGGAAGAATGGCTGGGCGATCCCCTGCGATGGTATCAGCGGATTCATCCGGATGACCGCGCGCGCTGGAGCCAGGAAGCGGCCGGGTTGTTCCTCACCGGCGAGACCCTGCGGTCGACCTACCGGGTGATCGCGCGCAATGGAAGTGTGGTCTGGTTCCAGTGCGAGGCGAAGATGGTACGCCGTACCGACGGGCGTCCCTGGTTTATCCACGGCGTAGGCTTCGACATCACCGAGCTTAAGCAGACGGAGATCGAGTTGCGCGAGGCCAAAGAGCAGGCCGAGGCCGCCAGCCGCGCCAAGAGCGAATTCCTGGCCAACATGAGCCATGAAATTCGCACACCGATGAACGGCATCATGGGCATGACGGAGCTTGTCCTCGATACCGACCTCACGGCGGAACAGCGCGACTGCCTGCAGACTGTAAAGACGTCGGCTGACGCGATGCTGACCGTCATCAACGAAATCCTCGATTTTTCCAAGATCGAAGCCGGGAAACTGGACCTGGAGAATGTGCCGTTCAGCGTTCTGGAATGCATCGGCGAAGCCCTCAAGACGATTTCCGCGCGCGCCCACGAGAAGGGTTTGGAACTTCTGTTCGATCCCGACCTGGACAACGAACTGGTTGTGGGAGACACGGACAGGCTGCGCCAGATCATTTTGAATCTGGTCGGAAATGCCGTAAAGTTCACCGACGCCGGCGATATTGTTGTGACGGTGCGGGTGGAGTCCCGCTCCGGCTCGGACGTCACTCTGCATTTTCAGTGCAGCGATACCGGCATGGGCATTCCCGTGGAGAAGCAACAACTCATATTCGATCCATTCTCGCAGGCGGATTCCTCTTCTACGCGCAGGTTTGGCGGAACCGGCCTCGGGCTTACCATCGTTGCCCGGCTGGTGGCGATGATGGGAGGAAAAATCTGGGTTAACAGCGTGGTTGGCAAAGGCAGCACGTTCCACTTCACGGCAAAGTTTGGCCTGAGTGAGTTGGGCAGCATGGCGTATAGCACCGCCGATGTGGGGATTCTCCGCAATCTTCCCGTGCTGGTTGTCGATGACAATCTCACCAACCGCAGCATTCTGGATCGCATATTGCAGCGATGGGGCATGGTTCCCACGTTGGCGGCTTCCGGGCGCGAGGCATCGGCGCTGGTGGCCGCGCGCGAAGGGCTCGACCCGCCGTTTTCCTTGATCCTCATGGATCAGCAGATGCCGGAAGACGACGGTTTCACGGTGGTCGCAGATCTACGCAAGACTCTGGGCGCGGCCGGCGCCACGATCATGATGCTGACCTCGGGCGGCAAAAGAGGCGATGCCGCGAGGTGCGAGGAACTGGGCATGGCCGCGTATCTGTTCAAACCGTTCAAGCAGCAGGAGCTCTTGAAAACTGTGTTGGCTGCCTTGGGCGGCAACCGCGAAAACCGGCAACTGATCACGCGCCACTCCCTCATGCCAGCGCCATTAACGATTGCACCCGTGCGCATTCTGCTGGTGGAAGACAACCCGGTCAACCGAAAAGTCGCCACCCGCCTCCTGGAGAAGGCCGGCCATACGGTGACGTCGGCCGGGCATGGACACGCGGCTTTGGATGTTCTCGACCAGCGCGGCTGGCAAGCCTTTGACGTGGTGCTGATGGACATTCAGATGCCCGTGATGGATGGCCTCCAGGCAATCGCCGCGATTCGCGAACGCGAGCGCGTGCTTGGCGGGCACCTGCCCGTGATCGCTCTGACGGCGCACACCATCGCGGGTGATGCCGAGCGATATCTTCGAGCCGGGATGGATGGCTACGCTTCCAAACCGATCATTTTGGCGGATCTCCTGGCCGCAATTCAATCGGTGTTGAAACCCGGTTCTTAACGCTTGGATCAACCACAATGTGCCGGGAATCCCGCCAAACCGCAATGCGATACGTTTGCCCGGGGCCGCCAACCGTTAACCCGCGGTCGCGGAGTGGTCCTTTCTGCTATAACATAAGGCAAATCAACGGCAATCCAAGGCCACGGCAGTCGATCGCGCTGTATCGCACTGCAAAACGCGCCAGTTGGCGCCAGTTGGCGCCCGCGAGTCTTGCCAAGCAAGCAGCGTTGTGACACCATTGCTGGCAAGATCGTCTCCGGAGAACGAACTCGGCGCAGACTCCGGAGAATTGGAGGGAGTACCATGACGTACGCACATACTCAAGGTCCGTGGGCACGGCGCGGATTCGCGATCGTGGGGCTTCTGTCGGGGCTACTGTACTTTGCCGCCGGCACAATGCAGGCACAGATTGCGGGAAATGGCACCATTCAAGGGACCGTCACCGACCCTTCCGGAGCCGTGGTTCCCCAGGCAACCGTCACCGCCACCAATATTGCCACCGGCGTGGAAACCGTTCGCCAAACCACCGCGGTGGGCTTTTACCTGCTTTCGCCGCTGCGCGCCGGAGAGTACAACGTCCGGGTGGCGGCCGCGCGTTTCCAAACGATTTCCCAAGAACATGTTCTGGTAGATGCGCTGGCCTCCGTAGCTTTGAACCTGCAACTCAGGATCGGATCTGCCGCCGAACAGGTGACGGTGGAGTCGGCCGTATCGGCGCTGCGAACCGACGATGCCACCCTCGGCGGCAACGTGCGCAACGAAGTGTATGAATCGCTGCCGCTGGCGATGAACGGCGTCCCCCGCGACCCGACGCAATTCGTGGCCCTGATCCCGGGAGTTTCGGGCCTGAGTACGCAGGTGGCCGGCCCCAGCACGGCCTCTTTCAACGGGGCGCCGGCGGGGCAGAATGAGATCTATCTGGAGGGGATCCCGTTTACGTTCCCCGCGGTACAGGCGGACACGCGCAACCTGGCGCTGGGCGTGTCGGTGGAGGCCGTGGAGCAGTTTCAGGTGGAGACCAATGGGCAGAAGGCGCAGTATCAGGGCCAGGGCGTGGAGAATTACGTATTGAAGTCGGGTACCGACCGGTTTCACGGCGCCCTATTCGAGTATTTCCGCAACACGGATTTGGACGCCCGCGGCTTCTTCCCCCCGACCACCCCGATTGAACACCAGAACGAGTTCGGGGGGACTTTCGGCGGGCCGATCAAGAAGGATAAGATTTTCTTTTTCAGTTCCTACGATGGGTACTACTACAAAACCGCGACGCCGCCGCAATTGCAGAACATCCCGACCCAGCTCGAAAGAACCGGGAACTTCAGCGAGTTGCCGGCGGCGATTTACGACCCGCTGACCACCCAGGCCAACGGCGCCATTTCCACGCGCACGGCATTTCCGGGCAATATCATTCCCGCCAACCGTCTCTCCAACGCGGCAAAATCGTTTCAGTCCTATCTGCCCAGCGCCACCACCCCCGGGATTACGAATAACTATCTGGCTTCCCTGCCCGAGGGGCTGCATAACAATAACACCACGGACAAGGTGGACTTCAATCTTTCGGCCAAGAATCGCTTCTTCGGATTTTTCAGTAAGGGAAAGTATGCCACCGATTATACCGGCAGTCTGGCGCCCGGCACCAACACGTTTCCTCTTCCCTACACGCAAGGCCGAATTGTGACGGAGCTGCCGACCACGCTGCAGGTGCATGACACTTATGTGCTGTCACCCAGCTTGCTGAACGACGTTAGCTTCAGTTTCGGCCGGATCTGGATCCCCATTATCAGCGCCACCCAGGGAGGCCAATATCCGCAGAAAGCCGGACTGACCGGCTTGCCCGCCGGGGGCGCCAGCGACGTGTTTCCGACCATCAACTTCGGCGGCACGAATGCGCCCATTGGATGGGCCGGAACCAATGCCGTGGCATTTGACGAGGCGCAGAATTCCTATACCTTCCAGGAGAACCTGCAGTGGGTGAAGGGAAGCCATGCCATCACCTTCGGCTTTCAGCACCAGCGGCTGCAGGACAACAATGTGAACCCCGACACGGGCACGCGTGGGACATACAGCTTCAGCAACAACGAAACGGCGGGATTCTCGCCAACCGGTACGCTGCTGACCACTACGGGAAACTCTTATGCGAGTTACATGCTGGGCGCGGTCGATTCCGCCAGCGTCACCGAAAACCACGTAGTGGAACTCGGCTCGCGTTTTCATGGCTACTCCGCGTACGTTCAGGACGATTGGAAGGTCAGTACGCGTCTCACGTTGAACCTGGGGCTGCGTTACGATATCTTCGGCCCGTACCATGAAGCCTACAACCGGACTTCGTTTCTGAACTCTAACATGCCGAACCCCGCCGCCGGGGGCCGCCTGGGTGCGCTGGAGTTTGCCGGGTCGGGCATTGGAAGCTGCAACTGCGGCAACGTTCCCATCAAGACGCAGTACCTCAACTTCGGCCCGCGCCTCGGGCTGGCATTCAAGCTAAACGAAAAGACGGTGATTCGATCGGCCTACGGACTTGCCTATACGCACGGCGGAGCTTCGGGAAGCAACGGGACTGGTGTGTCGCCCGGCCAGCTTGGGTTCAACGCCAATGCGGCGTTCTCCAGTCCGGCAACCGGGCTGCCGGCCTTCTACTGGGACCAGGGAGTGCCGGCATATCAACATCCTCCGTTCATCGACCCAGGGTATGGGGTGGGGTTTACCACCGCCAACCCCACGGGCGCGGTGAGTGTAAGTTACGTGAACCCGGCGATCGCCGATAAGCCGCCGTATTACATCAATTGGAATTTCGGCATCCAGCATGAGCTGTCTCATAACATGACGGTGAGCGCCACTTATGCAGGCAGCGCGGGGCACTCGCTTTCGAACGGCGGCGGCCAGGGGATATGGAGCAATTCCATTTTGCCGCAGTATCTGGGCCTGGGGTCGCTGCTCAATGCCCAGGCAACCCCGGCCAATATTGCGGCCGCGCAAGCCGTCATACCGGGAATCGGCCTGCCATTTTCGAACTACCAGGGCACCATCGCCCAGATGCTGAAGCCATTTCCCCAGTACTCCGGAGTAACCTATCTCTGGGCCAATCGCGGCAACTCATCGTGGAATTCCGCGCAGTTTGTCTTTGAGGAGAAATCGGTGCATGGCGCCACCATCCATGTCCACTACACGTACAGTAAAGAACTCGACAACCTGGCAGCCAGCCGGAACCCGTTCGCGCAGTATCTGGAGCGCGCCCGCGGCAGTATTGACCGGCCCCATGTCTTCGTTGCCACCGCGGTTTACCGGTTGCCGTTCGGCGCCGGACACAGCCTGGGGGCGGGCAGCGCCGTTAGCCGCGCGCTGGTCAGCGGCTGGTCGATCTCCGGACTGATCAATCTCAGTTCGGGAACGCCTCTTTCCATCATCGGTTCCGGCTGCAATACGCCGGGTGTTACCTCCACATGCATCGCCAGCTACAATCCGGCCTTCAACGGCCCGGTGCGGATCAATGGAAGTTATGGCGATGGCAACGCACTTTCGCCGGGACCCCTCGCCTACCTGGACAAGAACGCCTTCATCGATCCCGCGGCGTATACATTCGGCAACCTGCCGCGAACCGCTCCGTTCGGCATCCGCTCTCCGGCCCTTTTCGATGAAGACGTCAGCGTGCGCCGGGAAATACCCATTCGCGAGAGAATCAAACTGGCCATCGAAGCCAACGCATTCAACATCACGAATTCGGTGTACTTCGCCGCGCCCGGCAACAATATTGATTCGGCTAACTTCGGGCAGGTTACCTCGCAGCGCAGCCTGCCCCGTAAGTTCCAAATGAATGCCAGACTTAGCTTCTGACCGAAGGGGGAATCGCATGAAATATTTCGTCTTATCGCTGGTATCGTACTGGCTGCTTGCCGCGAACATAGCTCCAGCTCAGGACAAAGAAAAGGACAAAGACAAGGGCGCCCAGTCAGTGACGCTTCAGGAAGATCAGTCCGCCTACGTGCTTTCGAACGGTATTGTGACCGCCCGCGTCGACAAGAAATCCGGCGATCTGCTCTCGATGCGATTCAAGGACATGGAGATGCTGTCCACCATCTTCGGCGCCGACGGGTTGCCCGATACGGCCGTGGATAAACCCGGCGCGAATCTTCGCGGCGGAGGCAAGCGGTACACCGATCATCAATACGGATTCTGGTCGCACGACACGGACGGACCCAATACAGTCACCAAGGTCACCATCGATCCCAAGGCGAATGGCGGCGAGCGGGCCGAAGTCTCGATCAAGGGGATTTCCGGCGGCAAGCCGATGGGCGCGGGGCCGGGAGGCAGTTTCATATCCGATGTCGAGATCCGCTATGCCTTGGAACGCGACCGGCCGGGCCTCTATACCTACTCGATCTTCGAGCATCAGCCGGAATATCCGGCGAGTTCGCTCGGCGAAGCCCGGTTTTGCGTCAAGCTGAATGACTTCTTCGATTGGATGAGTGTCGGTCCCAAATGGAACAAGCCCTATCCCAAGGCCCAGCCCGGCGAACACGAAGATAAGTACGATTTCACCGTCAATCAATTCGAGAATCCGGCGTTCGGCTGGTCAAGCACCACCAGGAACGTAGGCTTCTGGTTCGTCAATCCCAGTGTGGAGTATTTGAGCGGCGGGCCG
>Ga0210402_10002979_pt1 | contig 16136 bp, 10 predicted proteins | sample IncBWC7MmetaG_FD_161055 | JGI IMG/M metagenome (GOLD analysis project Ga0210402, IMG submission 161055) | Forest soil microbial communities from Barre Woods Harvard Forest LTER site, Petersham, Massachusetts, United States - Inc-BW-C-7-M | ecosystem: Environmental > Terrestrial > Soil >... | reverse complement strand
CGGCACCTACGATCCGGATCTGAACCTGATGTTCGTGGGCACCGGAAATCCGACGCCGGTGCTGAACGGCGACGCGCGTCCCGGCGATAACCCGTGGACCTGCAGCATCGTCGCGCTCAACCCGGATACGGGCAAACTCGCGTGGGGCTTTCAGGTCTCGCCCCACGACACGCACGACTGGGACGCCGCCGAAGTCCCCGTGCTGGTAGACGGCAGCTTCAACGGCCGGCCCCGTAAGATGCTGCTCCAGGCGTCGCGCAACGGCTACTTCTTCGTCCTCGACCGCACGAACGGCAAGAACCTGCTGACCAAGCCCTTCGCGGCGGTCAACTGGAGCAAAGGCATCGACGAGCAGGGCCGTCCCATTCCGAATCCCGCCAAGGAGCCGCGCAAGGACGGGGCTCTGATCGCGCCCGATGAAGGCGGCGCGACCAACTTCTGGCCGCCGAGCTTCGATCCCAAGACGGGGCTGCTGATCGTCAACGCCAAGGACGGTTACGGCATCTACTTCTACAAGCCTGAGCACGGCGCATACGGCTGGGCCGGGGCGGACTACGGGCTTGCGGGAAAGGGCTTCCTCCGCGCCATCGACTATAAGACCGGGAAGATCGCCTGGGAACACCCGTACCCGCGCGGCAGTTCCTCGGCGGGTGTCCTCACGACGGATACCGACCTGGCAATTACCGGCGACGCCGGCGGCAACCTTCTGGCCCTTCGATCCAGCGACGGCAAGGCCGTCTGGCACGAGAACATCGGCCGCATGGGCGGCGCGCCGGCGACCGTCGAGCTCGACGGCAAACAGTACCTGCTGGTGACGGGCGGCAACTCGCTATTCGCGTATGCCCTCCCGTAGTGGCGAGCGCTCATGCGGCGCATTCTGAACACGTTTACCATGCGCTCTTGACACTCGTTCTCCGGCGGTGATATAGACTTTAGGCGTCCCTCGCGAAAGCGGCTACAATTGGCGCGCGTGCGGTGGAGGGCACGGAAAGGGGAACGATGCGAAAGAAATTCTTCCGTTGCGCATGGCTTCTCGCCGGCGCCGTGCTGCTCTTCGCGGCGCCGCCGCAGGGCGCCCCGCCGCTGCCCTTCGTCAGCCCGATCTTCGGCGATCACATGGTGCTCCAGCGCGGCAAGCCGAACGCCATCTGGGGCTGGTCGACGCCCGGCGATAAGGTCCGCATCGAACTCGCCGAACGCTCCGCGACCGCCGTCGCCGGGCCCGACGGCCGCTGGCAGGCACGCATCGGGCCGCCCGCCGCGGGCGGGCCGTACACGCTCCGCATCACCGGCGAGCAGCAGAAGGTCGAGTGGACGGACGTGCTCGTGGGCGATGTCTGGATCTGCGGCGGGCAATCCAACATGCAGTTCGGACTCGCCCAGGCCCGCAACGGCGCCGAGGAGGTCGAGCGCGCCGATTATCCGCAAATGCGGTATTACGTGGTCGGCCAGCGCTCCGCATACGGGCCCGTCGCCGTCCCGCGCGGCTCGTGGCGAGTCGTATCGCCGGGTACAGTCGGCGGCCGCGGCGGCGGGATTTCCGCGGTGGCGTACTTCTTCGCGCGCAAATTGCAGGAGAACATCCACGTCCCGATCGGGCTCGTCCACGAAGCCGTCGGCGGCGTGCCTGCCGAGACCTTCACCAGCCCCGAGGCGCTCCGCCCGTTGAAGGACTTCGACGACGGCATCGCCGAGGTCGAGCGCCGGCGCCAGAAGGGCGACCCCGAATACGGCAACTACATCATGCACTGGCTCGACGAGTACGACATTGGCTCGAAGGCCACCTCGTGGGCCGATCCGGCGCTCGACGACTCGGCGTGGAAAACCGTGCGGCTGCCGGGCGGCTTCAAAGAGCTGGGCGTCGATGATGTGCCCAATGTGACCTGGTTCCGCCGCGAGATCACGCTGCCCGACACGCTCCCGGAGGGCATGGCTCGCCTGTACCTGGGCTCGATTGACAAGATGGATACGGCCTACATCAACGGGCGGCAGGTCGGCGCGAGCTCGTGGGTGGAGAACCCGCGTGTGTACTTCGCGAACGGCGTCCTGAAGCCCGGGCGCAACGTCATCGCGCTACGTATTTTCAAAGCGAAGCCGGGCGGCGGCTTTCTAGGGAAGGCGGACGACCTCCACCTCACGCTGAGCGACGGCTCCGCGATCCCGCTGGGCGGCGAGTGGAAGGGCAAGGTCAGTGTGGACGCCCGTCCCCCGCATCCGCTGCCGATCGGGTATGACAATCTGCCGCGCGTGCCCGGCGTGCTTTATCGCGGGATGCTCGCGCCGATCGCGCCGATCGCCATCACCGGCGCGATCTGGTATCAGGGCGAATCTAACGCCGAGCGCGCCGAGCAGTACCGCAAGCTGCTCCCCGCCATGATTGGCGATTGGCGGAAACTCTTCGGGCAAGGCGACTTTCCGTTCTACATCGTCAGCCTCCCGGCCTACAACCACCGCCGCGACACGCCCGGAGACGATTCCTGGGCCGAGATGCGCGAGGCACAGGCGCTCACGGCCAGCAACGTCCCACACTCCTGTCTCGCGGTCACCATCGACACGGGCAATCCCGAAAATATCCATCCGATCGATAAGAAGGAGCCCGGCGAGCGCCTGGCGCTCTGCGCCCTGGCGGAGCACTACGGCCGCGACCTGCCGCACTCCGGCCCTACGTTGAAATCGGTCAAGCCACTCCCCGGCGCGCTGAAGGTGCAGTTCGACCACGTGGATGGGGGGCTGGTTGTCAAAGGCGGGAAGCCAGCTGAGTTCGCCATCGCCGGCGACGACCGGAGATGGTATTGGGCCGACGCGCACGTCGAGGGCGACACGGTCGTCGTCTCGTCGCCGTCCGTGCCCGACCCCAAGGCCGTCCGCTACGCCTGGCAAGCGAATCCCGCGGCGACCCTGTTCAATGGCGCCGGTCTGCCGGCAGTCCCGTTTCGCACCGATCATTGGCCAGGCATCACGGCGGGCCGCACACGCCACGATTTTTAAGGAGAGTTCCACATGCGAGTCCTGACCACCGCCGCGCTCTGCTGTCTCACGGCCGGCGCACTATTATCCCAGCGCGGGCCCACGCCATTTTATGAAGACACGAACAACGTTCCGATCTCGCCGGAGGTCCACGCCGATCGCAGCGTGACGTTCCGCCTGTTCGCGCCGAAAGCCTCCGAGGTGCTGCTCATGGGCTCTCCGGGCATCCTCGAATTCACCAAGAAACCGCTGCCGCTCGAGAAAGGAGAAAAGGGCGTGTGGTCGCTGACGGTGGGTCCGCTCCCGCCCGGCTTCTACACCTATGGCTATGCGATCGACGGCAGCCTCCGCATGCCCGATCCGTCCAATCCAAATCTCGAAGTGCGCCGGTGGGGGCCCACCAGTTCGTTCCTCGTCCCCGGCGGTGAGAAGGCCGTCATTGAAGAGCGCCGCGTCCCGCATGGGACCGTTCACGTGAACTTCTACGACTCGTCGAATCTCGACACTGAGCGCATGGTTTACGTCTACACGCCTCCGGGCTACGAATCGAGTAAGGCGAAATTTCCCGTGCTGTACCTGCTTCACGGCAATGGGCAAATCGAAGCGTCGTGGACGTGGACCGGCCGCGCCAACGTGATCCTGGACAACCTCCTCGCCGAGGGCAAGATCAAGCCGATGATCGTCGCCATGCCGTACGGACATGTTCCGCGCGAGATCAAGAGCGCGTCGCCCGCGGCGTCGCAGAACGACCCGGCCGCGATCGAAAAAGAACTCCTCACGGCGGTGAAGCCTTTGGTGGAGACGAAATACCGCGTGCTGGCCGACCGCAATCATCGCGCAATCGGCGGCCTCTCAATGGGCGCGGGCCAATCGATGTCGATCGGCCTTCACAATCTCGACCAGTTCGCCTACATCGCCGCGTTCAGCGGCGGCGGCAATCGCGCCGAGTGGGAGAAGGCCGATGCGGCGATGCTCAACCAGAGGCTGAAGGTGCTTTGGATTGGCTGCGGTACGGAAGACCCCGGCTACAACGGAGTGAAAGGAATGGACGAACTGCTGAGCAAGAAGGGAGTCAAGCACGTCTGGAACCAGTCGGGCGGCGGCCACAGTTGGCCGAACTGGCAGGTCTATCTTTCCAGGTACGCGCCACTCCTCTTCCGCGATTAAACGGAGCCTCTTATGTCGAACACCATCGATCGCAGGATGCGTTTAAGCGTCGCCTTCGCGCCGCAAGCAAGTGCGACATCCAGAGAGCATACGATTGCAGAGATGCGCTGGTTTCCCGTGCAGGAGCCGGTCTCCGGCAGCCGGTACAGCTTCTTGCGGGTGAAGACCCGTTCCGGGCTGACGGGATGGGGCGAGTGCGCCGAGGCCGTGGAGCGCGCGGCCAAAGCGCTGGAGAAGGAGTGGCTGGGCAGATCGGCCACGTTGTACGCTGCCATCCACCGGTCTTCGCCACTCGCAGGCGCTCTCGATATGGCACTGCTCGATATCGTCGGCAAGTCGTGCCGCGCTCCGGTGTATCGAGTCCTGGGCGGACCCACGCGCCACAAGGTCCGGGCCTTTACGGATTCGAATGCGGCGGCGTTCAGCGCGGCCGGCATCGCACTCCCGAAACCTGCATCCCGCAACCAGGGGAAAGCTTACGAGAACCAGGTGCTCGCGCTGGTGAAAGAACTGCCTGAGGATCGCGACTTCGTGCTGAGTGGGAGCGGGTCGCTCACGGCGGGTGATGCGGCATCCGTGGCCCGCGCCGTCGAGGGACTGCACCCGTTGTGGTTCGACGAGCCTTGTTCGGTGGCCAATGCCGAGACGGTCCGCAAAGTCTCCGGCGAGACGGTGACGCCTTTAGGCTTCGGCCGCGAGATCACCGATGCGGGCGTATTTCAAATGCTGTTGCGCGAGGGTTTGATCGACGTGGTACGGCCCGACATCGCGCATTGGGGGATCTCCGGCGCGCGCCAGATTGCCACGCTCGCGGAGGCTTATTACGTGGCCATCGCGCCTCACCACGATGGCGGACCCGTCGCCACCGCGGCGGCGCTCCACCTGGCCGCGAGCGTGCCGAACTTCTTCATTCAACACGTGCCGCTGCCGGCCGATCCGAAGGATCGCGAAATGCGCGCGGCCATCGTCTCCGGCGGCCTGGAGACGCCCCGTGACGGCTTCTTGGAACTTCCAACCGGGCCGGGTCTCGGCATTCAGGTGAACGAAGCAGCACTGGAGAAATATCATGCGGCGTAGATCATTTCTGGCATTCGGCAGCGCCGGTCTGGCGCTCGCGAAAGGTCGCGGGCAGCGGAGGGCGGCTACTTTCGATTGCGGCTGTGGATTCGCTCCTCAACCCGGCCGGGGCGCGGGGCAGCCGTCGCTCGCCGGGTTCGAGCCGCTGCAATCCGGTCTGAAAGTAACCGGGATGAAAGTGTTTGGCGTTTCGCTGACACCCACATCGGACCGGCCCTACGTATTCTGCAAGCTCGAAACCAACCAGGGTCTTGTGGGATGGGGCGAGGGCACGCTGGAAGGCAAGGCCGGCGCGACGATGGCCTGCATCGACGACTTCCGCGAGTTCGTCATCGGCGCGGACCCGATGCAGGTGGAGCACATCTGGCAATCGATGTATGTGCACAGCTTTTACCGCGCGGGACCGGTGATGGGCTCGGCGATATCGGCGATCGACCAGGCGCTTTGGGATATTCGCGGGAAAGCGCTCGGCGTCCCTGTGTACCGGCTGCTGGGCGGCCCGCTCGATTCTCGTGGCGTTCGCGGCTACTATCACGCGGACGGCGTGCGCACGCCGGAAGCGCTGAAAAAGCTGCGTGAGACGGCGATCCAGCAGGGCGTTTCGTGCTTCAAGACCGGCCTTCCCACTTACTATGAGTGGATCGAGACGCGGAAGAAGATCTCGGCGGCTGTGAAGTCCATGCAGATGCTGCGCGAGAATCTCGGACCGGAGATCGACATCGCGGTAGACTTCCACGCGAAGACCAGCCCGAGCGTCGCCTCGATCCTGGTGAAAGAAGTGGAGCCGCTCAACCTGCTGTTCATTGAAGAGCCGTGCCCGCCCGAAAATGTCGAGGCAATGGCCAAAATCGCGCGCCGCTCCACCACCCCGATCGCCACCGGCGAGCGCCTGGTAGGCCTGCATGGATGCCGTCGGCTCGTCGAAATGGGAGTGATCGACATTCTTCAGACCGACATCAACCACGTGGGGGGGATCACGGGGCTTTGGAAGGTGTCGCAGATGGCCGCGGTGTCCGGCATCTCCATGGCGCCGCATGCATGCGAGGGCCCTATCGGCGGATTGGCGACTCTGCATGTGGATGCCGCTATCCCGAACTTCGTCGTGCAGGAAGTCTGCGGACAGATCCAGCCGGGTGCGACCGACAAGGTTTGGCAGGAGTGGCTCGGGTTCCCTGCCATGCGAATGGTGGATGGGCGATTCCCGTTGTCGGAGAAGTCGGGATTGGGATTCGACCTGACCGAGCAGGCACTCGCCAAATACCCGTTCGGCGGCACGCGTCCCATGGCGCGGGTCTTCCACGAAGACGGTTCGGTGGCGGAATGGTAGCTGCCGGGGTCGGGCCGACTTGCGCCCGTTGGCGGGGCGTCAGCGCGCGGCGTCGACGGGTGTAAAGCGCACCTCGTCCGCGGCAAGGTATTCGCCCTCGCGCGGTCCGGAGAACTGAACGTAGGCGATGCGGCTGGCCTTCACGGATAACGTGAAGACCGGTACCGGATCGCCTGGCGCTTTGCGTCCCGGAACGGACTCGAGACTGGCGCGGTCGACGACCTTGCCATCGGCGTCGAAGCCCTCGAGCACAGCCGGTGTTCCGGTGGGTGCCCAAAAGGAGATCTCGACGGAAGAGACCGGTGTCGGAAACGTGGCGCGGACCGGAATCGGCTCGGTCGCCATGGCGCTGACAATTCCCTTGTGGCCGGTGGAGAGGTGCGTGAAGAAGAGCAGCAGCCCTTTCCCTTTCGTCTGCCGGGGTTCATGGGCTAGGGTGAACACGACGCCCTTTTCTTCCCAACGCGGAATCCGATTCGCGTTGCCGTCGGGCAGCAGGGGCACGGCTTTTTCGAAATCGACAACGACCGGGTCGGCGGACCAGGCGCCCGCCGTCGCGCCCAGTATGAAGAGGAGGGATGCAGCCGCGGGGCGGATCATGCTTTGGTCATCTCGAGGCGGGACATCGTGCCCGTGGATGAGGCAAACTTGCCGGTTTCGATTCCCGTGCGCTGGAGAATGGAAACGAAAAGATTGGGAAGCGGGTAGTTTTGGCTGCGGTCGAAGGCGAGGTGGCCGGCATGCCGGAAGCCGCCGCCCGCCAGGAGCACGGGCATGTTCGTGGTGGAGTGGGCATTGGCATCGCCCAGATTGGAGCCGTAGAGGACGATGGCGCGGTCCAGAAGCGTTTCGCCGTTCTCCGGGACGCCTTTTAGCCCCTTGAGGAGATCCGCGAGCAGCCGCATGTGCCAGGAGTCGATGATTCGGAGCTGAGCCAGCTTCGCCTCCGATTTCCCGTGATGCGAAAGGTTGTGGTAGCCGTCGCTGATGGTCGCTTCTTTGATCTCCACAACCGGGGTGCTGACGCTGTCCAGCATCAGAGTGACGGTGCGCGTGGAGTCGGTCTCAAATGCCAGGCGCACCAGGCGGTACATGTTCGCAACCTTAGCCATGTACTGCGCGGGGTTTGTGGGGTCTTGCGGTTCGGGTTCCTTCACCACGGGTTTCGGCTTTCGCTCCCATCCTTTGGATTCCTGCAAGCGATTCTCGAGTTCGCGCACGCTGGTGAAGTACTGATCGAGGCGCGCGCGGTCGGCGGTGTTGACGCTGCGCTCGATGCCGCGGACCTGGTCGGCTATGGCGTCCAGAATGGACCGCCCCGTATCGAGTTCGGCAAGCTTCGCTTCGACCTCTTTGGGGCTGCCCTGAATAAACATCTGCCGGAACACGCCGGCAGCGCTTTGTTCCGGCGGGATAGCGACGCCGTTGCCGGTCCAGGAGAGGGAGCGCGCCCCTGTGTTGACGGCCAGGGTGAGCGAGGGAAACCGAGTCTGGTTGCCGATGCGCTCGGCGATGTACTGGTCCAGTGAGATGGTGTTGCGGAAAGAGCTGCTGGCGGGATGCGGAGCTGCCGTCAGAAAGCTGATATCCGCCGGGTGGCCGCCATCCACATTGGGGTGCGAGACGCCGGAGAAGACGGTGAAGTCCCGGCGGTAACCCTGAAGGAGCTTGAGATAAGTGGACGGCGTGTAGTCGTCCCCGGCGTTTGCCGGAAAGAACTCATCCGGCAGCAGGCCGAGGTTGTTGCAGATGGCGAACACCCGGCGGGGCGCGGCAGCGGACTGCGCGCGGACCGTGGCGGGCGCCATCGCGTTCAGAAGCGGCAGCGCCATGCCGACACCGGCGCCCCGCAGCATGGTGCGGCGGGAGATCGAGCTAGTCTTCAACATGGCGGCCTCCTATCATTTGTTTCGGAAAAGATCGCTGGCAACGATGCCATGAACCACGTCGCGGAGCCCGTAGCCCGAGCCGCGAGTTTTCTCGAGGACTTCCTCGACCTGTTTGCGATCGGAGAAGGCGATGGGCGCGCCCGTTGCAAAGGTGGCGAGCTGGCTGACCAGGTTTCGGGCCACCGTTCGCTCGTCGCGATCGAACAGGAGCTGTTTGAATTCGCGAATATCTTTAAACGAGCGGCCATCGGTGAGTCCGCCGGCGGAATCAACCGGCAGGCCGTAGCGGAAGGCGAAAGGCTGCCCGGAGAGGCCGATGCCAGGCTCAGGCTTCACTCCGTCGGCGAAGGCGCGATATCGCTCGCGCCAACCGCCCATGACATCGAAGCTTTCGAGGGCGAAGCCCGGGGGATCGATGGTGCGATGGCAGGCGGCGCAAGTGGGATCGGCGCGGTGCCGATCGAGCTGCTGGCGGATGGTGACCGCGCCCCGGATATCCGGCTCCAGAGCGGGCACTCCCGAGGGCGGCGCGGTGTGGAAACCGAGGATGCGTTCCATGATCCAGACGCCGCGGAGGACCGGCGACGTGGTGGTGCCGTTGGCAGTCACTTTGAGAACGCTCGCCTGAGTCATGATGCCGCCTCGGACGGAGTCTTTCGGAAGCGCGACCTTGCGCATGGCGACTCCGGTGACGCCCGGCACCCCATAGTGTTTCGCCAGACGTTCATTTAGGAACGTGAAGTCGGAATGGACGACGCTGCGCGCCGGAAGGTTGCCATTGAAAAGTTCCTGGACGAAGAGGCGCGTCTCTTCGACGGCGGCGAGCTTGAGAGGATCGTCGAGTTCGTAGTCGTTATACAGGGTGCTCGATGGGGAGCTGTCGTCGATCTTGCGGAGGTCGAGCCAATAGTCCGTGAAAGCGTCGATGAAGCGGCGGGATCTCGGATCGTTGAGCAGGCGATCGGTTTGCCCTTTGAGGACTTCGGGCTTGCCGAGCCGGCCTTGCGCTGCCAGGGCGCGGAGTTCGTCGTCGGGCGGCGAGTTCCATAAGAAAAGAGCGAGACGGGTTGCCAGCCCGTAATCGTCCAGCCTGCCGGGCGCTTCCTGGATGTAGAGGTACCCTGGCGAGCAGAGGATCGCGGTGTAGGTGGAGATCAGCGCTTGCGTGAAGCTATGCCGGAGTTCGAACTGCTGGTTGAAGAGTTGGAGAAAGCGTTTGGCGTCCGCCTCTTCAACGGGACGGCGGTTGGCGCGCGCGAGGAACCCGCGGATGAGGCGCTCGGCGTCTTCGCGCGGATGTTCGCTGACAACTTCCACATCGACATTCTGCGTTCGCGGGCCGAAGCGGCCGCGGCCTCCGCCTCCGTCTCCCGGTGAAGGAGGCGGGGCGACAATCGCGAGGCTTACGCCGCCCGTTTGTTCTTTTTCCAGGCGGCGCAGGGGCAGGTCGCCGAACATCAGGCGGTAGCCGGCGGCGGCATTCGGATCGGCGAGCGGGCCTTCCACTTCGAGCCACTGGAAGGCAACGCCGGGCATACCGTCCTGCTGCGCCAGCGGGTTCACGTATTGCTCCTCAGTGCCGTTGACGCGGGTTCGGAAGAGGCGCATCGAGTCGGTCTGTATGGCCTCGTTGGGAGTAAGCAGTACTTCCACTTCCTGGACGGACGGCTCGGGAGTGAAGTCGAACGCCGCCAGCGGGCGGGATTGGCCGGAGCTTTGGGCGTAGACGCCGATGGGTTCGTTGCGGCGGCCGGGCCACACTTCATCGGGATCAGGCCGATGGTAGGTCGGCGGGTACAGGTAAGCGACCTTTTCAGGGCCGAAGCCAAAGTAATTCCAGTGGTCGACTCCGCCGCCGCTGACCCAGATCGTGTAGCCCTTCACCCTAACGCGGTATCGGGCCGCGGCCGGGATGCGGAAACTGCTCCAGCTGAATCCGCCGGCGTCGGAGAAGATGCTCGAGACACGGCCGATGGCCTCGCGCTCTTTCATCTCGGGATTGGAGATAGGGCTGCGGCCGGCGCGAATGTCAGGCTGAGCGTGCGAGTCCAACACAGGGAAGTTCAGGCGGTCTGTGCGCGTGTTGCCTTCGCGCGGCCGGAAGTTGCGTAACGAGGGCTCCTGGCGCGCATAGCTGCGAGTCGTGGTGGTGGGAGGTTGCACGAGCTTCGCCGCCATGGCCTCGCGCAGCGCGTAGTCGGCGGAGCTCATGTAACGGGCGAGCTGAACGTAGGAGACATCGAGCGCTGTGCCGATCTTGTTATAGCGCCAGGCCTCGCCGTCCTGCGGCAGTTTCGATTTGATCTGGACCCAGGGGACGTTCAGGAGGTCCCGGATCGCGTTCTCATATTCGTAGGCGTTGAGGCGCCGCAGTCCGGCGCGGCCACGCTCGGTCGTGACGCCGCGTTCGTAGGAGGCGAGCGCGGCGCTCAGGCCCTTCACGAACTGAGCGACCGATTCGGCCGGCGGCCGCGGCATCGCACGGGGCGGCATTTCACCCGCGGAGACGCGGTCATAAACTTTGACCCAGGTGGCGAAATTGTCCGGGTTGCCGGGTTCATAGGCGAGTTTCGTGAGGTCGAGTCGTGCGGCCGGGGTGGAAGCGCTGTGACAGGAGGCGCAGTTCTTCTGAATGAACGCGTCGGCGCCGGCGAACGGTGGAGCGGCGGCCATGGGGGTGGCGCCAAAAAGAGCGGCGGCGATGATCCCGCCCGTGAGGGCTCTGCTGCTGGGCGATGGCACCCAAACAGTATAGATGGACTTCCGGTATCCAGGTCCCGGCATGCTAAGTCAAGAGGATCCGGCGCAGTTCACCGTCGGGATCGTTTACGACGCGGCACTGGTTGTCGAACACCAGGGTTTGGCAATGAGTCGGATCGCTCGCGGTCCAACTCAATCCCGGCTGGCTGGGATTGCCCGTACGGGCGAAGTTCACCCAGGCTGTGGCCATTTTCTTCGCGAGCGCCTGCGCCTCGGGCGTATTGCCCGTGCCCTGTTCGCAGCGCTTCGTATTGTCGAAGCAGAATGCGAGTTCGGCCGTGTGCCACGCCCCGGCGTCCTCCAGCATCGGCGACTGCCACGTGAAGTAATACTGGTAGACCGCCGCACCCTTCTGGTCGTACTTCAGCTTAACCATGCGCTGCACGTTGTTCCGCGAGGTGAGGCCGTTGACGCCGTAAGACAACGTCCGAATGCTCTTTTCGGGATGCGCCTTCTTCATCGCTGCGATCAGGGCGGACGCCTTCGCGTCGCCCCAGTTTCGCGCCAGGGTGGCATGCCACTCCGCCTCGGTAGGGCGGGAACCCATCCGGTTGCCTTCCTCGCTGACGTTGCCGATCAGCAGGGGAACGTTCTTCGAAATCTCGGGCGCGACGTCGTGGAAAGAACGCACGGTGACGATCTTGCCGTCCACAGTCGGCGACCAGCCGATGCGCGGAGTGGCGCTCGGCGGCCCTCCCGGCCCCGCCTGGCCGGCGGCCGCCGGACTGAGTTTCGCAATCGCGGTATTGCCAGCCGCGTTCATTTTGCCCCAATCCATCTTCTGCAGTGAGGCGAGCTCGTTGGGCCGCAATCCGAGTTCCTTCATGAACTGCCGGGCGAGTTCCCTGGACTGCTCCTTGGCGGGACTATTGCCCCCGCCGCCGGACTGCACGGCGGCGCGATGAAACAGTCCAGCCGCCGAGGTCATCCCCATCAGGCAGGTTACCTTCGAGCCGCCCCCGGACTGGCCGTAAATCATGACCGAGTCCGGATCGCCGCCGAAGTTCGCGATGTTCTCCCGTATCCAGCGGAGCGAGGCCACCAGGTCGGTCATCCCGACGTTCACCGAGTCTTCGTATGCGGAGCCGCCGATCTGGGAGAGATCGAGAAACCCAAGCAGGTTGAGTCGATGATTCACCGTGACGGAGACCGCGTCGTGGTGGCGGGCTAACTGCGCGCCGTCCTGCGACGGCAACTCGTAGGCCGAGCCGAAGGTGAAGCCCCCGCCGTGAAAGTAGACCAGCACCGGGCGCTTGCCGGTCAGCGAGGGCGTCCAGACGTTGAGCTTGAGCATGTCTTCGCTCATGTAGCCGTCGGTCCAGTCGTAGAGGAAGGACTGTTCGATCGCCGTGAAATCGTGCAAGCGTTGTGGGCAGTTTGCGCCATACACCAGGGCCGGAAACTCGCCATCCCAAGGTTTGGGAGCTTTGGCCGGCAGCCAGCGGTTTTCGCCCGCGGTGCTCTGACCGTAAGGGATCCCCTTGAACGTGAGGACGCCGGATTGAATGAAGCCGCGAACCTTGCCGTACTGCGTTTTGACGACTGCCGAACGCGGCGTCGAGCAACTGGCTGAAGCCTGCGGCGTAGCTGTCTTGTTCCCTTCGGCAGCCTCCGCATCGAGCGCCATGGCGGTTCCGAGTCCCGCGGCGGGGAGAATCAGGGCCCGGCGGCGGCTCAGGCGGTTTTGATCATTCGAGTTCGATCTGGACATACGACCTCCTTTGTCAGAACCTCACTTACGCAACGCGGCGCCCATCTGCGGGATCGCTTGGGCGTAGCTGTTTGAAAATACAGCAGGACCCCACGTTCGCCTGCATCACGTATAGCACGTTCGGGGATTGGGCGCACCTGCGCAATCGCTCCTCCCGTCGCGAGCCTGGCCGCCGAACCCGCGGATGATCGCCCTCAAACTGAGGACTCACTACGCCCGAATCTCCACCACCGCGACCGTATACGGCTCCAACTCCACCGCCAGATCCTTCGCGTACTCGATCGTCCGGCTGACCGGCCGGATCGCGTCCGGCCGCTCGAGCGACGCCTTCTCCGCCAGCCCCGCCGTGATCGTGTGTAGCCGCACCATCGCCCTCTCCGGCGCGCGCGCACCCTGCAATCGCGCGAACAGCGTGTTTCGCCGGCCCTCGTAGTTCACGGCCTTGATCACGATCCGCCGACCGTCCGCGCTCGCCGTCGCGACCGCATCGACCGTGCCCTGCTGCCATTCCTCCGGCTTCATCGTTGCGATCTCCTGGAAGAAGGCCTTTCGGTCCGCGGCGTCCCGCACCGTCCCGCTCGCCGACGCGAGATACCGCTCCGCGTAGTGCTCGCGAAACAGTTTTGCTACGGGATAGGCCCCTCCTGGAAACCACGACACGTGATCGTGGTAAATCAGCGACGTCCACGTCGGATCGTCCGTCGTGTTACGCATCAGCAGGGCGGGACACGCCATCGCCAACTCCGGGCTCAGTTCCTCGTACAGCATGAGACTGCCCGCCGCGTGCAACCCGGCCCGCCAGTCGTACGTCCGCGAAAGGTTCCACTCCAGCACGCCGATCCGGATCTGCGGCCGCGCCGACGCCCGGATGTAATCCCGCAGCTTCGCCAGATAATCGCGGATCCTCCGCAGCCCGCTCTCGTAGCTCGCCGGCTCGTACTCGTAGTTGTGCACGCCGAGAATATCGAAGTTCTTCCCCGCCAGATCGATGATCTTCTCGCTCCAGTCCATGTCGTTCGACCGCTTCTGCCCGCACGCTACGATCCGCGCCTCGGGCGCGATTTCCCGGAGCCGCGCGCCGTACACGTTCACCACCTCGGCGTACCGCTCCGCTGTGAACCCGTTGTTCATCGGCTCGTTGTCGATCTGGAACAACCGCACGCCGTACGGCTCGGGATGTCCGTTCGACGCCCGCCGCCGTCCCCAATCCGTCGTCGGCGGATCGTTCAAATACCGGACCCAATCCATCGCGTACTCGACCTGCTCGCGCGCCGTGCCCGGCGCCGCCAGCACGATCAGAGGCTCGGCGTTCAGCTTCCGGGACAATCCGAGAAACTCGTCCGTCCCGAACCCAAAGTAATCCGAGTACCCGCCCCAGAACACGTTCGGATGATACCCGCGCGAGACATATGGCCCGATGCCTTCCTGCCATTTATACGTCGACGCGAACGACCCGCCCGGCCACCGGATGAACGAAGGCGCGAGATCGCGCAACGCCTGCAACAGGTCGGGCCGCAGCATCCCGTCCCGCCGAACGTCCGCTCGCATCATCGAACTGAAGTCGACCAGCGCCGTCCCTCTCCCCGACGCGGCGATCTCTACCGAAGCCTCCCTATCGCGCACCGGGCTCGTGAACGAGAATCGAACCTCCCGCCACCCCGCGCCCGGGGCCCCCAGCGGCGCCGACGCGATCGCCTCGCCCTTCGACCCCACGACCCGCAGCATCAGCTCCGGTGCCCCCTGCTCCCGGCGCACCCACGCCGACCCGTCATACCTCCGCCCGTTCTCGACAAAGATCCGCCGCTGCCGGATACCCGCGCGCCCGCCGTCCGCCCGCAGCCGCACGCTCTTCTTCCCGTTCGAGAACTCCACGTCCGCGACTTCCACGGCCCCCCGCTCCGCGAACGAAGTCCAGTACGTCTCGAAGTCTGGTCCCTCGAAACCCGCCCCGCGAATCTGTTCCGCGAACAACCCGTCCTCGACTGAGTGATTGATATGTTCGAGGAACTGCCCGTAAATCCGTTCATCGATCGGAGTCGAAACGCGATCCGTATCCACCAGCAACACGGTCACGCGCGCATCCGGAGCGGCTCTCGCCACCGCGCCCGCCGCAATCGAGCTCAAAAGAAACCGCCGTCGATTCATCCGATGAGCAGTATACTACTCGGCCGGCTGGCCTGACGGACGCCGCGATTCGCGAGGTACACGCTGTGGATTCCGATGCCGTGGTGTACGACATCCGCACCATGCAAGAGCGCCTTTACCGGTCAATGGCGCGTCAGCGTTTTGCGAGCGTGATGTTGGCGGCGTTTGCGGCGTTTGCGCTGCTGCTCGCGGCCGTCGGCATCTATGGGGTGATGTCGTACCTGGTGGCGCAAAGTACCCATGATATCGGCGTCCGCGTCGCTCTCGGAGCCAGTGCTGGGAATATTTTGGGGTTGGTAGTAAAGCAGGGAATGACGCTTGCGATCGCCGGCATCGCGGTCGGCCTGCTCGGTGCCGTGGCGCTGACGCGTGTCATGTCGAGCTTGTTGTTCGGAGTCAGCGCCACCGATTCCCTCACGTTCGGCGCGGTGGCTCTGCTGTTGGCGATTGTTGCATTCGTCGCTGCCGCGATCCCCGCACGCCGCGCCACCGCGGTCGATCCGATGGTGGCACTACGGGAAGAGTGAACAGTTGATCTGGAGTTGCACAGTCTCGTCCGACTAGTGCGTCACTCGATCATTGCGGAGAGAGCGGATGTACAACACGGCGACCATGCGTCATTGTCAACATATCGCCGGATTTTCGGAAACAGTCAGGCGCCGTGCTTGAGTTGGCGGCGGGTTGATGTACTCGCCGCAGTGAGACCGTCGACCTCCACGGTGCCAGTGCTGAACCGTTGCGCTCGACCGTTCCTTTCACCGAAATTCGCTCTGCCAGTGCACGGAATGGTAGAAACAGGTTTAATCGAAAAGTACGGCCCTGTCCCTTATAGATCGTCCTGGCAAGAATGGTACTCGATCCAAGCTAGACTACCGGTATGATCGAGTCCGTCTGGCAGGACCTCCATTATGCGGCCCGGGTTCTCGGCCGAAACCGCCTCTTCGCCTCCGCGGCCATCGGCACCCTCGCGGTCGCGATCGGCGCCAATACCGCGATTTTTTCGCTCATCGATGCCGCCTTCTTGCGTCCTCTGCCCTATCCCGAGCCCAGCCGTCTGATCTTTCTTTGTGAAGGCCAGCCCAGCGTAACCTAC
>Ga0210402_10002978_pt1 | contig 16137 bp, 15 predicted proteins | sample IncBWC7MmetaG_FD_161055 | JGI IMG/M metagenome (GOLD analysis project Ga0210402, IMG submission 161055) | Forest soil microbial communities from Barre Woods Harvard Forest LTER site, Petersham, Massachusetts, United States - Inc-BW-C-7-M | ecosystem: Environmental > Terrestrial > Soil >... | reverse complement strand
TTGCTCGGGGCGGTGGACGCCATCGACGCTTTCGGCAACGACGTCGCCACGCTGGTCAAGGGCTCGGACATGCTGAAATTCAATCCACGCGGCCTTCTTTTCCAGCCGGGTGGAGAGCTCCTGATCAGCGACGCCTCCGATCCGATCTACCTTGCGCGACCGTCCGATTTTCGCTCGACGCAGGTTCCCGAGCCTGCGAGTGTATGGCTGATGCTGATTGGAATGTCCGCACTCGTTGGTCACGCACGACAGCGACGACGTCGCGGATCTTCTGGCGCAATCGGGCCCGCTCTCGTGACTTGAGGGCAGCGCAGAAAAGGGCGCGAGCGTAGGTCAGGCTTAACGGCGGGCTCCGTCTCGGGCCTGATCTCGCGGGTGCCGATACCGATGTCTTGGGCACACGAAATCCTGACTGCCGCCGCGAGGATTTACGGTGCCGATGCAATCTATTCCAGGAAGTTCGACTCGATCAACTCCAGGACATCGCCAGATCGACCGCCGAGTATTGCCTTCGCCGAGTAGAGCGCGGTGCCGATCACCTGCGAGGCTTCGACATGAGGTGGCATCACAAGCTCCATGCGATTGACCCTCACGTCCAGAAGCGCTGGCCCGGGATGGGCCAGGAAGGCGATAACCGACGCCTCCAGCTCTTCGTTTCGCTCGACCCGCCAGCCCCGAATTCCGACGACCTCAGCCAATTTTGCAAAATCTGGATTATCGAGTTCAGTATAGGCGTTGAGCAATCCTTCAACCTTCATTTCTAGTTCGACGAAACCGAGCGTACCGTTGTTGTAGACCACCACCTTGATCGGGATATTCTCTTGCACGATGGTCAGCAGGTCCCCGAGCAGCATGGCTAGGCCGCCGTCGCCGCTGAGGGATATTACTTGCCGGCCCGGGAAGGCCTTCTTCAGACCAAGGGCTTGCGGCATGGCGTTGGCCATGGTGCCGTGAAGCAGGCTCACCAGGGTTCGACGCCGCCCGTTCGCGCGAACGTGGCGAAGTAACCAGACCATTGGGCTGCCGCCGTCGGCTGTGAACATCGCGTCGGCGTCCGCGTGCTTGTCGATGAGACGCGTGAGTTGCTGAGGATGGATGAGGCCGTCCTTGCCGGGACGCTCCTGATGGGCGTGTTCCTTCTCGGCCTCCTCGTGATCGTTCAGCCGCGCGTTGAGGAACGTGCGGTCCTCCTGCATCTTCAACATGGGTTGCAACGCGTCCAAGGTGGCCGCGATGTCCCCGACCACACCAACCTCGACCGGGTGACGGCGACCAAGATGGGTGGGGTCGAGATCGATCTGAATCACCCGAGCATTCTTGGGGTAGAACTGGCGCCAGGCAAAATCGCAACCAAGCAGGACGAGCGTGTCGCACTGAGTGACCGCATGGTAGCCAGCCTTGGAGCCGAAGACGCCGGTCATGCCGACGTTGTAGGGGTTGTCGGCCTCAACGAAGTCTTTAGCCCGTGATGTATGGGCCATCGGCGCCTTCAACGTCGCGCAAAACCTCACCACTTGCCCAAGTGCGTCTTGGCAACCGACGCCTGCATATACCGCAATGCGCCCGCCCTCGTTCAGGATGGCGGCGATTCGGTCCAGTTCTGCATCGCTGGGACGAATGACCGGGCTCGGGACGTGCACGCTGTAGGCGGGCCCGTCCTCCACCTCTACGGCGCTAATGTCGCCGGGGACGATCAGGACCGCCACGCCGCGCTTGGTGAGTGCTGCTTGGGCGGCTAGGGTGGTGAGCCGCCGCGCCTCGCCGGGATTGGCGAGCAACTCGCAAAATACGCTGCAGCTGCGATAGATCGGCTGGAAGTCGACCTCCTGAGGGAAATCGATACCCAGTTCATTGCTGTTGACCTGACTGGCAATCAATAGCACCGGAGCGCGATTGCGATGACTTTCGAAGAGGCCGTTGATGAAATGGAGGCTGCCAGGGCCACAACTCCCGGCGCAGGCGGTGAGTCCGCCCGTCATATAGGCCTCGGCGCCGGCGGCGAAAGCGCCCGCCTCCTCGTGGCGCATGTGCACCCAGGCTATGTCGCTGCGTCGAATCGACTCGGTGACATGGTTCAAGGTGTCGCCCACCACGCCGTAGCACCGCTTCACTCCGGCGGCCTGCAGTGCGTCGATAATGATATCAGCGACTTTGCGCTTAGCCATGAGATGCCTCCATAGGTGGATGTGTAATGGGCTGGTCATCTGCCTCGCCCTCCAAACTCAGCACTTCACCACGGCTTCTGGCTTCTAGGAAGAGCTTCGTGTGCGCCACGAAGAGCTCGGGATACTGGAAGAGCGCGCCATGACCGGAATCCGGATACACAATCAGTAGTGCGTTCGGAATGTGCTGCGAAAGCGTGAACGCGTTGATTGTGGGCACCATGATGTCGTCGTTGCCATTCACCACCAGCGTCGGCTGCTTGATTGTCGTCAAATCGGCATAGCGTTCGCCTCGTGGCTCCCTCCATTCCATCAAAGCCGCTTGCTGCGCCCTCATGGTCTGAATCGACGAAGGCGGATCAGCATCCTTCCGCTGATGACGCCGCTCCCAAAATGCCCTTCCGGCGGCCTGACTTGCTTCCGAAGGCGAGAAGAAGAGAAACAAAAAATCCTCGCGGCCCGGCACCGGATTGCCGGCAACTTCCGGAATACGCGGATTCTTCGGCGGCTCACCATTACGCGGTCCGGTCCCGGCGAGCACGAGGCGCCTAACGAGATTGGGATTGTGAAGCACGAAACTCTGCGCAACGTAACCTCCGATGGAGAAACCGAGCACATCGACCTGAGCTAATCCCAGCGCATTGACAAATGCAGCGAGGTGATCGCCCATCGCGTCGACGGTGTTCGGCGTTTCGCCGCTCGAACTGGCGACACCTGCGTTGTTGAAGAGGATTACGGGACGTCCTTGCGCAAGCCCATCGGTCACAAGCGGATCCCAGTGATCAAGGCCGCCGCGGAAGTGTTGAAGGAAGACGAGCGGGGTTCCGCTTTCCGTGCCGAAGCGCCGGTATGCGTATCGGATTCCACTGGCCTCGGCGAAGCGTGTTGGGGCCGTAACGTGGGTGTCTTTCGCCATATGGGTGTCTTTCGGCATATTTATCTCCTTGGGTACCGTTGGAATGCTATGTCCATGTCGCCGGCAATCGCGCCGCCGGCCTTCACGAGCAGCCGCTGGTGAGCGTAGCCGTATCTCTCATGACTGCTTCTTGGCGGTGTTTGCGCCGCCCCAGAGCGAGCCCGGGTTGGCGCGATCGGGATGGATTTCCAGCATTGCGTCGTAGAGCTCGCGCGCGGTCGTTGTTGTTGTATTCAGGCGGTTGAAATCGCGAAGGTATTGCCGCGTCTCGGCAATGATGCGGGGATCATCGTCGTTTTCCGGCACCTTGTGCCCGGCGACCACGGCCTTCGGTTTCAGGGCCTCGAGCTTGTCCAGCGTGGAGATCCACTCAAGCCGGCTCTGTGTGTCGGTCTCAGCGAGATAGGGATGAATGCCGTTGTAGACGGCATCCCCGCCAACGATCAGTCCGATCGACGGGACGTGCAAGCATGTCGAGTGGGCCGTATCGGTCCGCCCAGCATTCACCGCTACAAGCTTGTGCCCTTCCAGCTCCAGCTCATTGTCTTCGAGCGGCTCGGCGACCAGCAGGCGGTCTGGAATCTCGCCGGGGAAAAGCCGTCGCCAGAAGTTGTCGACCCAGCCGGGCGATAGTTGCTCACGCATCGCGTCAACGATCTCGGGCGTCGCGACCGCCTTGGCGCGTGGGAAACGCTCGAGAAGCGACGCAAGGCCAAAGAAATGATCGCCATGTCCGTGGGTGACATAGATTGTGGTGAGGTTCTTGCCGCTCGCGACGACCCAATCCAACAGAGTCTGCGATTGCTTGGTCGTGAGAAAGGTGTCCACGAGAACGGCGTCGCGTTCACCGCATATGAGTGTCGACGAATTCGCCACCCACATCAGCGCTTCCTTGCCGGCCGGCAAATCGCGGCTGAGGCCAGGACGCTTTATCGCAAGTACATCCCATTGAAGATCAGTGCTGATAGTGCTGGCTGCACGCATCGTCAGCTCCTTTGCTGGTCGTCAGAGATTCGTAAGTTCGGAATTGGCCACTGCGAAAACGCAGTCGATCGCAACATGGGTCACGTACGGCTCGTGCCGGGATTGAGCAGATGCTCGCGAAACCATTCTGTCGCGGCAGCTGCCGCGAGCGGAAACTGGTCGAGATAGGGACCGAAATGGCCACCCGGTATCAGGGCGAGCCGTTTGGGCTCCAGCGCGCGCTCATAAGCGGCAAGCGCCAGATCGGCGACAGTCAGCTTGTCGTCGCGCGCCACAACCAGCAGCAACGGCGTTGGCGAAACGCGAGAAATCCAGATGCCGGGTTCGTACATGCGCGCGGCCCGCGTCGAGCGCAGGGTGATCTCGTTTTGCCAGAGGCCTGCCGGTATAGGCTGAAGATAAAAATCGATAGCGTCCTGGGAGCGGTAGGCGGCAGGAACAGAGGGATCGCCACTAACAATTGCTTGTCGGCGCGGTGGCTCTCCGCGCAACTGAGCTCTCTCATCCTCGTTGAAAGCGTGCTCCAACGCGGGCGTGGCGTCAGGTGAAACCCGGCGCAATCCCTGTTCGTAACCGCTGATCGTTGGAACCTGTGCGACGATGCAGCGCAGGCGTCGATCGGTGGCGCCAAGCACGAGAGCGTGTCCACCTGCATAGCTTGTGCCCCACAGGCCAATACGAGACGGATCAACTTCCGGGCGCGCCTCGAGATAGGAGATCGCGCGACGCCAGTCTGCGATTTGTCGCCATGGATCGACGTCTCCGCGGAGGTTGCCTCCGCTCGTCCCGAAATTGCGATGATCGTGAACAAGCACAACAAAACCCGCCGCGGCGAATACCTGAGCGAAACGCTCGAGCCCGTGTTCCTTGACCCCCGCAAAGCCGTGGGCCATGGTGATAGCCGGGCGAATCCCCTCCCCTTCGGGCAGGAACAACCAGGCGCCGAGTTCGATTCCCCCTTCCGCGGGCACCTTTACATCAATCTTCATGTCGGTCACTCCGCCAGCAGCCATTCTTGCCACGCGCCATTCTCGCGAACACCGTAGGTCCTGTGAACATCACGCGCCTTCCCACCGCGGGACTGGAGTCGCCAGCATCCTCGATGACACCGGCGCCCTCGTCGCCGAGTACGAGCGGCGCCTTGGCCCGAGGGTGTCCACCCGACAGGATCGTGTAATCGAGCGGCGTGACCCCGGCCGCCGTCAACCTTACGAGGACCCGTCCGTCAGACACCGCCGGTTTTGCAATCTCCACCAGCTTCAAATCCTGGTAGCCGCTGAATCGTTCTGCTCTCATTGCACGCATGATGTGTACTCCTTTCATCGAGATATTTTGTCTCGGCTCGCCGTTAGCACGCTGAAATGCCATCTTCGTGCACCCTTCGAAAGCCGCGCGCCTACCGGCTGTCGAGCCACTTCCGAATATTTGAGACGGAGTCTTCGTAGAACGTCCGATAGAGACCTTGCGCTACGTAGCCGATGTGCGGTGTCGCCAGCACGTTGTCGAGCGTCCGGAATGGATGGGACGCAGGCAGCGGCTCGATGTCGAACGCGTCGATCGCCGCGCCTGCGATTTGTTTATTCCGCAATGCGCTGATCAAGGCCTGCTCGTCGACGATTGGCCCCCGCGAGGTATTGATCAACCGAGCCGTCGGCTTCATCAGCGCAAACTCCGCCGTGCCCACCAGACTGCGTGTGCGGCCGCTCAATACCAGATGGATCGTCAGAATGTCTGCGTGCTCGAAGAGCTCATCCTTGGAGACGAGGACTGCGCCCGCGGCCTGGGCTACCGCCGGGGTCATGTTTCGACTCCAGGCGATCAGATCCATACCAAAAGCGCGGCCGATTCTGGCCACTTCTGACCCAACGCGCCCAAGGCCAAGAACGCCGAGAGTCTTTCCACGCAGCTCCGTGCCAACGGTTCTTTGCCAGCCGCCAGACCGCAGCGAGTTGCTCTCCGTAACGATGTTGCGCGCACTGGCCAGGATAAGGGCCCAGGTCAGGTCGATCGTTGGGTCCGATCTATATCCGGTATGGGAAACCACGATCCCGCGATCGGCAGCCGCAACGACGTCGATCGAGGCGTTTACCGGCCCGGTCGAGGCGATGAACTTGAGATTGGGCAGGCGCACGATGACGTCGCGCGGTAGCGGGGTGCGTTCACGCATAACGCAGATGATGTCAAACGGAAGCAAGCGCTCGATCACGGCATCTGTATCGTCCAGGTGATCTTGAAATACCGTGATATCGGCTCGACCGCTGAGCAAGGACCAATCAGCGCTCTCGAGCGCTGCATTTTGGTAGTCGTCCAGGACCGCGATTTTGTATTTCATGCTTCAACCCAAATGTCGCTATCTCTCGGCCCATTGATCGGTGAATACCACCGGCGCCCAGCTATACCCATCGCGTTGTCTCCTTGGAGTGATTGACCTGGACGGTGAAGCTTACGGTGCCGCCATCGACCGCGACCGGCTTGGCCTTGAACCCGGCTCCGAAGTCTGCGGCGCTCACCATGGGGGCACCGACCAGTAGGACGATGCAGCAGAGCACGCACAGGGACGACGCGCACCGGCGAGGACGACTGTGTGACATGGCGAAACCCTTGGGTTTGGTCAAGAGGCGGATATTGTCGCGACGCACGGTAGACACATCGTCACGCCAGCCGGAGTGCCGAAGCGTTGGCCTCAGGATGAAAGCGCCTGACTGCCCTGATTCCAAGTACCACGAATAGGGCTAGGACGATCAGCTGAGCAACGATGAATCCCGGATCCGATTGCGTCGGCGCCAACGCGTTCAGGATGGCCACCTTCAGGAAGGCCTGTGCGACCAGAACAAAGACATTCAGATATAGAGCGACGAGCGCACTCACGACATAGATCCAGCGCCACGAACGCGCTAGCCGATAGCCATAGAGTGCCGCGATCGCAATAATTAGAACGAGGAGCGAGACGGCACCGACAATGTGGGAAGGCAGCACCTGATCACGTGGGAACAGAAAACCCGTGATGCTTGTCAGGGCCGTCGTTGCGAGAAAGATTGCCGTCCAACCATGGGTTGTCTTGGAACCCAGCATCGTGACCGCTACGATGATGCCGGTCACGATAGCGATCAGGCTGACCACAACGTGAAAGAGCGTGAATGCGGACGTCGACATTCCCAGAATCATGATGCACCTCCTAGTGGTTTCAGAGTGAACGGCACGCGGAGAAACGGTCGCTTCTCTGCGCGGCAACAAAATGACTTATTCATCCTTCGCATTCCGCGACGAAGGCTCGGTCTACCAAATCGTCAGTCTGTTTGTCAGGGTTTAACATTAGCCTCCGCGCCGCGTTCGATTGCCAAGAGCAAGTCGGCGGATGGAAATCTTTCCTTCATGGTATTAATAAGGCTATCGGGATCTTTGGCATTTCTGAGTTCTTCTTCAAAAGCTAGCAAATATCTTTCCGTAAAATCCACGGCGGTACTCGCGTCAAGGGGAGCTCCAACCTTGCTATGTCCGGGAATAACAACCAAAGGTTTTAATGCTCTGATTTTGTTTAATGAGTTCAACCATTTCCCTCGAGCCTTACTGTCCGTCTCTGCGGTATAAACGTGCATGTTATTGAACGAAACGTCGCCAGTAATGAGAATTCTCTGTCCAGGGATCCAAAGCATCGAGTTTTCATCGGTGTCGCCTTGGATGTTTTTAAGGACCTCTATTTTTGAGCTCTCAAATTTGATAACGTCGCCGTCGAATTTTTCGACAGCAACAACGTGAGAGGTTGCACCTGAGCCCAAGATTTTTTCCCATTTATCTATTTTCTCCTGATAGACCTTGTTGATTCGATCTACTACCGCAGAGTTCGCAATAATTCTCACCCTCGGATATACCTCCTTGAAGACCTCCAGACCAAGAAAATGGTCGGCGTGCTCATGGGTAATGTAGATAATAGACAGCGGCTTTTTAGTCTCTTTGATTTCCTGTAATACTTTTTCAGCACTGGTTTTTGTTAACTGCGCATCGACCAACATCACTTCATGTACTCCCTCGATAATGACGGAGTTAGTCCAAAACTGATCGTCGGGGGAGGTGAACACCTTGATTGAAAAACCGTGCTGACCACCCGCAAATGCAGATGGACACGAAATTAGAAATAAGAGACTGGTCAGCGCTGAACAAACAGCAAGACTTCTCACAAATATAAATCGTAAAGTTCCATGAAAACTGTCTTTTTTGGACGGCTCCATTAAATTCTCCTCAATAGGTCGAACGCTTCCGCCGATTGTTGAATTTCAGCAGCCTCGGAGTTGGAGCGACGCAGTTACTGCGCAGCCAAATCCGGCGGCAAAGTAACTGCCAATGGCCGAGTCCACCAATTCCGATGGTCCCAACTTGACCTGTCGGCTTGCCCCGCTGCATTACTACTTTTGCGGTTAAGGGGCGTGCTCGGCCCATCGATCGGTGAATACCACCGGTGCCCAGCTATACCCACTCCCCTCCTTCCGCAAGCGACCCAGGGGCGGGAAAAATGACATATGCGGCGCCGCGATCAAAACATCCTCGCGCGCGAGCCTAGGCAGCAATCGATGCCGCGTCGCCGCAGCCGCAGTCTGGTCGATGTCGAAAATCGCGGTGACCTCGGGATGCTGCAACTGGACGCGCTGGGCATGGACGATGTCGCCCCAAAACAGGATCTTTTGTCCCTTTGACGAAAATTCATAGCCGGTATGTCCGGGGGTATGACCAGGCAGCGGCACGAGTTGCATGCCGTCGACGATTGGCTCGGAGCCGCTGAACGTGTGCCACTTGCCGGCCTTGATGTACGGCGCTGCGATGGCTTGCGCGCTCTGGAAGAACGGTTGCGCATCCTTTGGCGCCTTGGCAGCGATTTCCGGCGACAGCCAAAAGTCGCTTTCAGCCTTCGCGACGTAGACCTCGGCATTTGCAAAGACGCGTTTTCCGTCCTGAGTGGTGAGACCGCCGACGTGATCGGAGTGGAGGTGCGTAACCAAAACGAGGTCGACTTCTTCCGGCATGTAGCCTGCGCTGCGGAGGCTGCCGGCCAGGCGTCCGAGCGCTTCCCCACCCCACCAGGTGCCGGCACCCGCATCGACGAGGATTAGTTGCTTGCCGGTGTTGACCAGGAAGCCCGAATCAACAACATCCAGCAGGTGCGGATCTTCGTGCAGCGCCTTTACAACACCATCCATCGTCACCTTCTTTCCATTTAGCCAATGCGGATCGACTACGGCGGAGCCATCGAATAGGGCCGTCACTTCGAGATCGCCTACCATCAGCCGGTAGAACCCCGGCACCTGATCGTGGTGCTGAGGTGCAGCAGCCAGAGCTACGTTCGGAGCGGCGACAAGGCTGGCTAGCGCTAGCAGCAGAGCGGCGGCGAAGCACATCGAATTTCTCTTGAGCATGTTTATTCTCCTCAGGTGAGTCGAATGGAACAGCGAAACAGGCGACTTGAATGCTGCTGGTTCCTGACAACACCGATGCCGCGGTTGGCACCGGTTACGAGGGCGATTGGATTGTTTATGTTCATAAGAGCCTCCTGTGGGTTTGTCCCGAACGGCTATATGATGCGCGTCATATTAAAAGGCGAAGGCGAAAGGCCGATGGCTGGCAGGACCCATATGTCAGTGGCCTGCTACGCGCGGTCTGTCGTGCTGCTGGATCAACGATTTGCGCGCGGCCGAGAGCACCGCACGCCCTTCCGCGTTGTCTCCCAGCGCGCGCGCGAGCTGTAGCGATCCGACAAGCGTGCCGGTCACTACGCTGGCCGTCGCGCGCGGCACCCTGGGTAGCGTGGAGCGCACTGCGGCGATGAGGCGCTGCACACAAACCGCGGACGCCTCGCGCACGATCTTCGACTGGCGCGGCATGTCGCTGCTGAAAGCAGCAACCGGGCAACCGGTTTCCAGGGACGCGAGATGGTCATCCGCGAGATAGCTTTCCACAAGCAAGCGGAATGCGCTGACGCCGTTTCCGGCTCGCAACTCGGCAGCGCGCGCCGCGGCAAAGCCCTTTCGGCCCGCGCGTTCGAGCGCCTCGACGAGCAGCGCCTCGCGCGAATCGAAGTGAGCGTAGAAGCCGCCGTGCGTCAGGCCGGCTTCCTTCATCACGTCGGCCACGCCGACACCGGCGTAGCCGTGCCTCTGGATCGCGCGTGCGGCGGCATCGACGATGCGCTCGTGCGTCTCTTCCTTGCGGCTGTTGGGAGTGCGGCTCATCAGGTGGCTTCGATTGAATATGATTCGCATCATATTCCGTCGATTGACGCTTGTCAAGGGGATATGGGCCTCACGGATCGTCTTCAAGGGCAAGCTCGCTAGTACTTGATCTTCGCGACCGAACGCAGCTCTTCGGGGGTGGTCGTTCCGAAACCGAAGAACTCGAGGTATGCGGGAATCTGCTCGAACAACATGTCGGTCCCTATCTGGACCTGACACCCTTTCGCCTTCGCTGCCTGAAGGAACGGTGTCATCTCCGCTTTCATCACCACCTCGCCGACGAAGGTGGTGGGAGCTATCCGCGAGACGTCCATTGGCAGCGGATCGCCGTCTTTCATGCCGAGCGGTGTCGCATTGACCACGACGTCGTAATCTGCCGGATCCTTCGAGTTGGTAGTGACGGCAAGCTGCGGGTAATGCTGGCGCAATCGTCCGCCGAGGGCCTCTGCCGCACTTTCAGTGGCATCGAATACGCCGATTCCGGCGATACCGGTCGCTGCGAAGGATGCTGCGATTGCCGAGCCGACGCCGCCGCTGCCCACCACCAGCACGCGTGCTCCAGAGAGCTGGCGACCCTTGCGCTGCACACCGCGAACAAATCCAGCGCCGTCGAACATGTCACCCAGTAGCGAGCCATCGGGACGGCGCAGGATAGCGTTGCACGATCCGGCGATCTGCACCGTCGGCGTGGCCTCGTCGAGCAACGCGACCGTGGTGACCTTGTGCGGCATCGTTATCAGCGCGCCACGGATGTTGGTCAAGCGAAACAAGGATTCCAACACCTGCGGATAGTCGGACGCCGTCACGCCCATCGGCATGACAACCGCATCGATGCCTGCCTTTTCGAACCAGGGGTTGTAGATCATCGGTGCCTTGAAAGACTCGGTCGGATAGCCCAGGTGCGCAATCAATGTTGTTTTACCGCTGATCATGCAATCCTCCAGCTATCGGCGTATCCCGCGGGTCCGTCGAGGTTGCGACATCGATCGCTGGCAAGCGCACCGATCGCAAGCGGATCGGGAGCACCCAGACCCAACGCAGTGTGCGGGCGCGCCCCATTGTAGTGAGTCACCCACACTTTCAGCCTCGATCGCAAGTGCGATTCCGATAGTGGAATCAACCAGTCCAGGCACTCGCGTCAGATCGTCCCGATCACCCGGTCGCAGATCGCGTTGGCCTTCGGACTGTGCGGCGGCGACTTGAGGCTCGCCGCGGAATGGCACTGAGATGAACGACTACGCTTTCAGTTGATCGCGAATCGGTAACTGTCGTATGCGCTTGCCTGTTGCCACAAAGATCGCATTGCACAGCGCCGGTAGAACCGGAGGCACACCCGGCTCGCCGACGCCGCCTAGCGGCTTGCTGTAGTCGCCGGGCACGATGTGAACACGAATCTCGCGAGGCGCCGCAGACATGCGCGTTACCTCGTAGGCGTTGAAATTGTCTTGCTGCGCACGGCCATTCTTGAAAGTGATTTCGCCCACCGTCGCCGCGCTCACACCCATGACGCAGGCGCCTTGCATCTGCGCTGTCACCCGTTCAGGGTTGACAGTCGCGCCGCAGTCGATCGCGATATCCACGCGTGGAATCGTCAACTCGCCCTTGGCGTCAACCGCGACTTCCACGACGGCAGCGACGTAGCTCACGAAGCTGTAGTGCGCGGCGATGCCGAGTCCGCTGCCCTTGGGTAGCGATCTGCCCCAGCCCGCTTCCTTTGCGGCAAGCTCGGCGACGCGCCGCAAGCGGCCGGTATCGACAGGATAGCGCTCCGGCGATTCGCCATGGTTCCACGTATCGCCCAGCATCTGTGGCGACACCACCCGCGCGGGGCCGATCACCTCGAGCAGAAAGTCCTTCGGGTCGCGCCCCGCCGCCGCGGCAAGCTCGGCGACGAACGACTGCACCGCGAATGCATGCGGAACGTTCGATACAGAGCGGAACCAGCCGATCCGCGTATGAGCGATCGCTTCCGGATTTTCGATGCGGATGTTGGGAATGGCAAATGGCACGTTGATGACACCCATGCCGAGCTCCCAATTCGCCTCCTGCTTGGCGCCGGCATCGAAGGTGGACACGATCGTCGGCGCTACGGTGCGGTGCAGCCACGCCACCGGTCGTCCTTGTGCATCGACGCCGGCTTCGAGATGCTCGACGGATACGGTGTGGAAATAGTCGTTGTGCAGATCGTCGTCGCGGGTCCAGACGACCTTGACCGGCTTGCCGTCCATCGCCTTGGACAGCACCGCCGCCTCGATGCCGTAGTCAGGCTTGGACTTGCGCCCGAATCCACCGCCGAGCAAGGTGACGTGCACGGTGACATCTTCGACCGGCATGCCGAGCCGTTTGGCAACCAGGTCGCGCGCGGCCTGGGGTGACTGGAAGCAACCCCAGACCTCGCACTTGCCTTGCGCAATCCGCGCGCTCGCAGCAGGCGGCTCCATCGACGCATGTGCAAGGTGCGGAAGGTAATATTCCGCTGTAATGCGCTTTGCAGCGGCCGCCGCTGCGGTGCTGAAGTCCCCGTCGTTGCGAACGACCGGGCCCGGCTTGCGCGCGGCCTCCTCGAGCGTCGCCCTGTAGGCAACGGAGTCGTAGCTCGCATTCGGGCCATCGTCCCAAACGATCTTCAGCGCCTTGCGCCCCTGCATCGCCGCCCAGGTATTGCGCGCGATCACCGCAACGCCGCCGAGCGGATTGAACTGCGGCGGTCCCGGAGTGGGCTCGATTTGGACGACGCGTATCACGCCTGGCACCTTGAGCGCCGCGGCGGCGTCGAAGCTTGCGACCTTGCCACCGTACACCTGTGGCCGAGCCACCACTGCGTAAAGCATGCCGGAGACACGCGTATCCATGCCGTACTGTGCCTTGCCGGTAACGATGTCCTGTGCGTCGAGGAGCTTCAGCTTGCCATTGCCGATGTAGCGAAACTGCGATGGGTCCTTGAGCCGAATCGTGTCCGGCGCAGGGAGCGGCATGCTCGCCGCCGCCTTGGCGAGCGCTCCGTAGCCGAGACGCCGGCCGGTGGAACCATGCACCACCTCGCCGTTCTTCGCCTGCACTTCACCGACCGGTACCTTCCAGCGTGCGGCGGCGGCCGCTTCCAGCATCTGGCGCGCGGCCGCGCCACAGCGGCGCATGGGCATGAAGAAGTGGCGCGTGCTGCGCGAGCCGTCGGTGTCCTGGTTGCCGTAGCGCACTTCGTCGCCCGGAGCCTGCACGACACGCACGCGCGACCAGTCGGCCTCGAGCTCGTCGGCGACGATCATCGACATGCCGGTGCGCACGCCCTGGCCCATCTCCGAGCGATGGCAAACGATGCTGACGATGCCGTCCTCGCCGATGGCGACAAACACGAGCGGGTTGTCGACCCAACCGTGCGGCATGCCGTCCGCGCCGTACTTGGGTGGGTCGGCTGCGCGCAGGGATGTCGGGAATCCGACGGCGACCACCAGCCCGCCGAGCGCGGAGGCGCCCCGGAGAAATTTGCGCCTGCTGATGTTCGCGATCACCAACGGTGTCTCGGGCGAGACTGCGTCCAAGGCAACAGCCTTCTTCAAGTCGAATGGGGCGTTCATGCTGTCGCTCCTTTCTCACCCGCCGCCTGCTTGATGGCGGCGCGGATGCGCCCGTATGTGCCGCAGCGGCAGATGTTGCCGGTCATGGCTGTCTCGATATCGGCGTCGGTAGGCTTGGGTTTCTGTTTGAGCAGCGCCGTCGCGGACATGATCTGCCCGGCCTGACAATAGCCGCATTGCGGTACGCTTAACTCGACCCAAGCCGTCTGCACGGCCTTGCCGACCTTGTCCATGCCGATCGCCTCGATGGTGACGACTTTCTTATTCGCGAGCGCGGAGATCGGGGTCACGCACGCGCGCCCCGGTTGGCCGTCGATATGCACTGTGCACGCGCCGCACAACGCCATACCGCAACCGAACTTGGTTCCGGTAAGACCCAGGTCGTCGCGCAGCACCCACAGTAGGGGGGTATCCGCTGGCAGGTCGATGTCGTATGGCTTGCCGTTGATGTTGAGCTTGGTCATTTTCGTCCTCCTCACACGTCCAAGGTTCTCGCTCTAAATAGCAAAAGCATGCGCGCTCGCTGCCGGAGCTGGCGCGTCAAAAGCATACGCCGATTGAAGCGCGCCTGAAATATCATCCGGCACCTTGCGCTGCCAAGATCTCAAAGATTCAGCAACCGGTGAGTCGCGCCGGAATTGTCCACATTTTCGGAGCGAGGCGGAAACTGCAGAGCAGAAAGATGCGCGACCCTACCTGTGGATAAAGGGTCGCGCAAAAGTCGCGCACACTGGCCAAGCATCTGGTTTTGAGTTGCTAAGCCTGTGCTAAGCCGTTGAATTCTAGCGCGCCCAGCAGGACTTGAACCCACGAACATCCCGCTGGAAATTTCAAGAGGGAATCGCACCGCGCAGCTCGTAGTCCCGGTGTTGCTTGAGCATCGACCAGATCACGCGCACTAGCTGGCGCCCGAGCGCACGAATCGCTTGGTTGTGGGTCTTCCCCTGCGCCCGTTTCTTCTCATAGTAGGCGCGTGAAACGGCAACCTGCTGCGCATGGCGCGCCACCGCAATCATCATCGCCGCCTTGGCCCGCGTATTCACCTGTCGCGGGCGCTTGGAACCACTCTGCTGGCCGGAGCTGTGATCCAACGTCGCCATGCCGAGATACAGCGCCAAGCCGGCTTCGCTGGCAAAGCGTTCCAAGGTTCCGATCTCTCCAGCCAACTCCGCACTGCACGTGGGACCAAAGCCAGGCAGCGTGTCGATGCGCCGGGCTATCTCAGAGTCGGACGCAAGCTCTGCGATGGCTGCATCGAGCTGATGCACCTCCTGCTTGAGCGCCAGCACCCGGCGGGCATCCGCTACGATCATCGGACCCACCCATGGTGCTTCATCGGAGAACATGGCTGCCGGCTGCCACGCCTGAATTAGCGCTGCGTATTTGCGCCCCACATCCGGCAGCGAGAGTAGTGTGCTCTGGCGCAGCCGGGACAGCTTAACGATGTCTTCCCGGCAGCTCAGGAGGCTCAGGAACCAGCCGTTGTCCGCCGCGGCGCTGATCGCCAACAAGCCTGGACAGACCGCCTGCAGATCGCTCTGCAGTCGGTTTAGCACCCGCCCCTTCTCGATCACCAATTGCCGGCGCCGCCGCGTCAGCCGTTTCAGTTTGTCGTTCGCAGCGGGTACCGGCGCAACCTCCTGCAGCACATCGCGTGCGACACCAAGCTGCGTGCGCAGCCGAAACAGCTCCAGCATGCAACGCGTGTCGATCGGGTCGGTCTTGGCCGGCGCGGGAAAGATTTCCTTGTAGCGGGCCAACTTGAGGTTGTTGACATTGAATAGCCGCCACCCGCGCAATAGCACCTGCCGGTCGAGCGGCCGCGCCCAACCGTTGAACCCCTCCATGGCCACCGCCACCGGCCAGCTCCATTGGGCTTGCCAGTGCTCGACACGGGCAAAGAAGTTCGCCAGTCCTGCCGCACTATGCTCGACATCAAACTCCTCGAGCAGCCGCCCCGCTACATCGCCTATGGCCACGCGATGACGTCGCGCGCCCACATCCACGGCAACTTGCAATTGCGCACTCACCATGTTGTGCCTCCCCATGCCAACGAGACTCAATCATCCGCACGTCTCGTCTACATTCAGAGCCACACAAGCGGCACCATCCCGGCAGGCGCAACGGATGATGCAAATGACGGGAGCGGCACTTCGTGGGCAAGTAGTCAGCAATGCTGCTACGGACCCCCTGAGCCACACTCCCGTCACAGGCTCAGACTACGCCTCCAACGGGACTCCGTCATCTGCACAATTTCAACGGTAGACCCCCTGGTTCGTAGC
>Ga0210402_10002977_pt1 | contig 16141 bp, 14 predicted proteins | sample IncBWC7MmetaG_FD_161055 | JGI IMG/M metagenome (GOLD analysis project Ga0210402, IMG submission 161055) | Forest soil microbial communities from Barre Woods Harvard Forest LTER site, Petersham, Massachusetts, United States - Inc-BW-C-7-M | ecosystem: Environmental > Terrestrial > Soil >... | reverse complement strand
TCGCGTGCCGCATTGCACTTTCAGAATAGAAGAGCGTTCCTGAAGCGTCAACGAATTCAACAAGCGTCAACGCCGGCCCAATCGGCCAATTTGGAACCTTATTGGGGATTAGTGTCTGTTTTCGCCGGAGTTGCCGCCGGCGCCTTGTCCACCGGCATTCCCTCCATCATCGCCTGCGCATCCTTGAGTAGCTTTCCATTGTAATTTTCCCAAACACCCAGCAACAAAAACGGCAGCAGCGTCGAAGCCGCCCACAATTTCGCATTCCGCGGCAATTTCGCCTCCGGCTCCCACCGGAAGAGCAGGGAAGAAATCGTAAACGCTAAAGCCGACCAGGCCACCAGCGAACCGATGTTTGCTCGAAGTGACAGCAGCGATGCATGGTACACCATGGCCTGCTGTAGACCGGTCACCAGATAGGTTGCGGGAAGAAACAGCGCGACGCGCTGCGCGGTGTGCGGAAGCACCGGAAGCGGCACAGTTGCACCCGACAGAAAAATCAAGGCAAACCACAAAAGCTGGTTGATGATCTGCGTCTCCTGCATGGTATTCGTCACGCTGGCCACAATCAGGCCCAGCGACGCGAACGCACCGATTCCGATCAATGACATCACGATGATGCCGCCCAGGTTCCCGAAATCCTTCAGGTGGTAAACAAACCGAGCCAGACCAAGTTCCAGAATCACCGTCGGAAGAATCAGCAGCATGTTTGCCAGAACGCTCGACCCGATCATGCTGCTCGCCGGAATCGGAGCCAACCGGAATCGCCGCAATATGCCCTGCTCGCGCCACGTCACAATCTGTGCGCTCAATCCCCAAAAAGTCCCCATCACCGACATCGCGATCACCGGTCCCAGCAGGTACCGCACTTTGTCGATCTCGCCTTTTGCCAACACGCTGCCGTACAAAAAGAAAAACGCCATCGGCATCACCAGGCTGAAAAACAGAAACGCCTTGTTCCGCAGCGTAATCCGGATGCGCATCGCCGCCAGTGTCAGAATCGTCTTCAATCCCGCAGCCTCCGTCCGGTCAATTCGATGAACACGTCTTCCAGCGAAGGCGTCGCAATCTCCAAACTCACCAACTCGTTGTTTTCCGCCTCCAGATGCCTCACCAGTGCCACAATCGCTGGAGCCGTCTTCTGGCAATGCAACACATAGACTTCACCCAGCTGCCGTGCGTCCACCACGCCATCCAGGTTTTTCAATACTCCGTTCGAAGCCGGCTTCGCCAGCCGCACTTCAATCCGAGTCGTGTTCGCCGACCGCCCCTTCAATTCCCGCGGCGTCCCCGTCGCAATCACTTTACCGTGGTCCACAATCGCCACGCGATCGCAAAGCTTCTCCGCCTCTTCAATGTAGTGCGTCGTCAGCACGATAGTTTTTTTCTCGCGCTTCAATTCCTCAATGATGTCGTAAATCTCGCGCCGCACCTGCGGGTCCAGCCCCGCCGTCGGCTCATCCAGAAACAGCACCCGCGGATCGTTCACCAACGCCATTGCCAGCGCCAGCCGCTGTTTCTGTCCCCCTGAAAGCTGGTTGTAAAACGCGTTGCGCTTTTCCTCCAGCCCAAAGCGCCGCAGCAAGTCGTCCGGATTGCGCGTCCGCTTGTAAAATCTCGCAAACAACCGCAGTGCCTCCCCCACCTTCAATTTATCGGGCAGGGAAGTGGACTGCAGTGTCGCCCCAATCTCATGCTTCAATTCTGTCGGATTTCTCTGCGGGTCAATTCCGCAAACAGAAATGCGCCCGCTGTCCGGCAAGCGCAGCCCCTCCATCACTTCCACGGTGCTCGTCTTCCCGGCGCCGTTCGGCCCCAGTAGCCCGAACACTTCGCCTTCCTCGACAGAAAAGCTGACGCCGCGCACGGCTTCCACGTCGCCGTAGCGCTTCACAAGGTTCTCAACCTGCAGAATGGGATTCGCCATCATCTGGAAACTTCCATAGTACAGTACCTGGGCGGGGCGGGAAAATCGCATGACAAATGGCGCTTGACTTCGCTAATTTGAATTCATGAAGACCGTGAAACTGGAGTTACCCTCAGCCCTTCTCGAAGCCGCGAACTTCGACGCTGACGACGTGTCCCGGGAAACCGCCCGCCCGCTCGCGCACCTTTCTGGCGAAACAGTGTAGGGCGGATGCAGTGCTCCTGGACGATCATCGAGCCCGTCAACTTGCAAAGAAAGAAGGCCAAACCGTGATGGGTAGCGTGGGTCTTTCTAGAAGCTTTCTACATCCGAGGTTATCTTCCTGAACACCGCGAAACATATCAAAGGCTACTCGCCGAAAACGCGTATATTGACAAACGACTTCTCGATCATCGCCTAAAGTTGCTTGGCCTTCCCGCGCTCTAACCGCGTGAAAGAAGCGACGGTGGCGGGAAAGCTCCGCCCTAATCACTTCTTTCGGCGTTTGATTTTGCCGCGCCTGGCGGGCACCCACCCATGTTTGGCAAAATCCACGCGAAACTCCACGATCTTAACGCCTTCGCTTTCCAGGAGTTTTCTCTGCAGGGAAGCATGCGGTTCCGGAATCAGCAATTTCCCGCGGTCGCCCACCACGCGATGCCACGGAATCCCTCTTCCAGAAGGGGTCGCTGCCAAAGCTCTGCCCGCGGTCCTCGCCCCGCCGCGTAAATGCAACGCCCTGGCGAGCGCCCCATAGGTAATAACCCGGCCGCGCGGAATTTGTTTCACCAGCTTGTAGACAGGATCCCAACTCATGCAAAAAAGATGGTAAAGGGGAATCGCTCGCCCGGCAAGCGACCTTTCCGCGCCGTCCGTGTTTAACAGAATGTATGGCACGGTACACAACAAGGGAAATCGCGCGTAGAGGAAAGTCCAATGAAACGCAGCGAAAAATCCGATACAGCATTTCCGGCCGCTCGCCGGAGCATGTTCCTAATGCCAAGGCTGGTAACCTTTACTCATTGGCCGCATCCTATCTTGATAAGTGTAGTGGAATTCCCTTACACTACGGGCGGGACGCGGCCTCAACCTGCATCCCGTCGCACTTTCGAGGACACCATGGCTTTTGTCCGTCGCAAAGGAAACGCCTACTATCTGGTGCACAATGTGCGCCGCGGCGGAAAAGTGCGGCAACTTCATCTCGCGCGTCTGGGCGACCGCGCCCGGATCACCGACGACGTCGTCAAGGCAGTCTCCAAGAAGCATCCCTTCATCGATCTCAACTGGCGCTCCCTGCGCGAACAGTTGGACAACCAGATCGACCTTGCTGACCCTCAATCTCCGGCCGTTCAGAAACTCGTTCAGGCCCTCCGCAATCTCAATCTTGATCTGGCGGATCTTTTTCCCCAGATGCTTCGGCTTTCCGAATCACCCGCGGTGGCACGGGAGTTGCTTCTCCAATTGAGGCTTCTCCACTCCACCATCCAGGTAAAGCTCGATCAGTTCGGTTCTAAAGACCAGCTGAAGAGAATGCACCGGACAGGCGGCCGGTTTGGATCTGCGTCACCGGATTTCCGGGGACGCTAGGGAGGCGGTCATGGCGACGGGCGATGTTTCTCTAAATCCTAGTATCCGCAGCGCGGACACCATTGAATTTCAAGACGCTCTGCGCGCGAAAATCGTCGGCCAGGACGACGGCGTTCAGGCGCTCGTTGAGTTGTTCCAGGTCTTTACCGCTGGACTCAACTCCCCCGGCCGCCCCGTCGGCAACCTGCTCTTCCTCGGGCCCACTGGCTCCGGCAAAACGCGCATCGTCGAAGCCGCCGCCGAAATTCTCTTCGGCAGCCCCCGCGCCGTCATCAAAATCGACTGTGCCGAGTTCCAGCACTCTCACGAAATTGCGAAAATCATCGGCTCGCCCCCGGGCTACCTCGGGCACCGGGAAACTCATCCTCTGATCACCCAGGAAGCGCTGGCCGCGAACCACACGGACAAGCTTAAACTGTCCTTCCTGCTTTTCGACGAAATCGAGAAAGCCAGCGACGCCCTCTGGCAGCTACTCCTCGGCATGCTCGATAAGGCCACTCTCACGCTCGGCGACAACCGCCGCGTGGATCTCTCGCAAACGGTCATCTTCATGACGTCCAATCTCGGCGCCAACGAAATCACTGACCTCATGGGCGGCGGCTACGGCTTCATCAAGTCCGGCGACACGCCCCAAACCAATATCGACCAGAAAGTCGAGCGTACCGCCGTCGAAGCGGCTCGCCGCAAGTTCTCCCCTGAATTTATGAACCGCCTCGATAAACTGGTCGTCTTCCGCCAGCTCAAGCGCGCCGAGCTCGAAACCGTCCTCGACATCGAACTCGGCCTCGTCCAGAAGCGCGTTCTCGATACCGCCACCAACAAGTTCCTTTTCCGCGTCACCGACTCCGGCCGCAACTTCCTCCTCCAGGAAGGTACTGACCAGCGGTACGGTGCTCGCCACCTCAAACGCGCCATTGAGCGCTTCCTCGTATACCCGCTGGCCAACCTGCTAGCGACCCAGCAGGTCAATCTCGGCGACCTCGTCCGCGTCGATTGGGACGGTGTCCACAAAGAGCTAACTTTTGTCCGTGAAAAGGAAGGCGCCATCGTCTCGCCGGAAGGCCCAGAGGAAACATTGGCAACCGGCGCCGCCCCTCTTCAGGACGGCCTCGCCAAAGACACCCCCGCCGAAGCCGTCTCTGGCGAAACTTCGACACCCGCGTCAATCCCGGCGGCCGGCCCAGCCGTAGCTCGGCAATCCCTGCAAGGCCGCAAAAAGGACCACCGCTAAGGCTTTCCCTGGTAGCGGCCGATCCAGAGATCGGCCACTACAAGAGGGGACGCCACTGTCCGGAATGCTGGCTTTTCGCAGCGCTACCTGCTAATTCCAAATCCCGTAGAATCCGTCAGTCATTCTCCTGCCCCCTTCCGCCCCTTTTCGTCATCACCCAACTGACACAATCTGTTTCATCTCTCTCATTTTTGGACACTCTCGACACAGGTTCTCACGCCGTGAGACGGTTTCCACCCCAGCAACAGTCCTATCTCGTTGAACTTGCAGCCTTTTCGAAATCCACAATCTTTCCTTCGAATTGGCACGCCCCATGCTCTTCGTTCAACAACTGCAAGGTTGAGATTTTTCAAATCTCTCCACCTCGCAGCCAGAGCGGAGAGGGCAAGCGGCCATCATCGTTCGAGGATAACGCAATGAAAGCAGCAGCCAGGCAGCAACTGGACCCGACAATCCGCAGCAACGATACCCGCGATTTTCACCAGTCGCTCCGCGCCCGCATCGTTGGCCAGGAGGAGGGTGTCCAAGCGCTCGTCGACCTCTATCAGGTCTTCTGCGCCGGCCTTAACTCGCCCGGTCGCCCGGTCGGCAACCTGCTCTTTCTCGGTCCCACCGGCTCTGGCAAAACCCGCATCGTCGAAGCCGCCGCGGAAATCCTCTTTGGCGACCCGCGCCTGGTCATCAAGGTGGACTGCGCCGAATTCCAGCACTCTCACGAAATTGCCAAACTCATCGGTTCGCCCCCGGGCTATCTTGGCCACCGCGAAACTCACCCTTTGATTACTCAGGAAGCGCTGGCGGCTTCGCACTCCGAAAAGCTGAAGCTGTCCTTCCTGCTTTTCGACGAAATCGAAAAGGCCAGTGACGCTCTCTGGCAGTTGCTCCTAGGCATGTTGGACAAGGCCACGCTGACCCTTGGCGACAACCGCCGCGTGGACCTCTCCCAGACCGTTATCTTCCTCACGTCCAACCTCGGCGGCGGAGAAATCACCGAACTCATGGGCGGCGGCTACGGGTTCATTAAGTCCGATGACAAGCCCGCAAACAATCTCGACGAAAAAGTCCAGCGCACGGCTGTCGAAGCCGCTCGCCGCAAATTCTCTCCCGAGTTCATGAACCGTCTCGACAAGATCGTTGTCTTCCACCCGCTCCATCGCAAACAGCTCGAGCAGGTTCTCGATATCGAACTCGCCATGGTCCAGCAGCGCGTTCTCGAAACTGCCAAGGGTCAATTCCTTTTCCGCGTCACCACCAACGGGCGCGATTTTCTGCTGCAGGAAGGCACCGATCAGCGTTACGGCGCTCGCCACCTGAAACGCGCCATCGAACGCCACGTCGTCTATCCGATGGCCAATCTTCTCGCCACCGAACAAGTTCGCCTCGGCGACATGATCTGTATCGACTGGGAACCCAGTGAGGATCACCTGCACTTCGTTCGGGAAGGCGAAAACGTCGCCATTCCCGTTCGCCGTCCCGACCCGGCAGTCGCCACAAAGGCAGCGCAAGCCCGCGGTGGCCGCCCTGTCGAAGCTCCCGGCGTCACGCTTCCACCCGAGCCAGCGCCCCGCCTAGCCCGCTAAAAATTTTCGGTCCAGCACTCCATCCATAAACCGAAACCGCACCCCCTGAAAACGGGGTGCGGTTTTTTCTTGCCGTTGTGGCACGGCCATTCCGGCCTGCCCTGAGCGAAGTCGAAGGGGCTCCGCACTTTACGTGCTCATAGCGCAAGAAAAAGGCGCCGCAAAATCTCGCGGCGCCCCGTGTCTCAGTTTTTGTTTGGTTATTCCCCGTCCCCCTCAGAGGCGAACGGCAACACTTCCGTCCCTTCTTTCCGCACCGCATCCAGCCCGCCAGGATCAATCCCAAGTGCCCGCAACAGTGTTGCAGCCACCTGTGAAGTAGCCACTGGAGTCTTCACTACTCGTGCCTCAAACTCCGGATTCGACACAATCAACCCAACATTCGTGTCGCCGAAGCTGAACCCGCCGTGCTCCGCATTCTTCGCCGTCGATCCCGTATAAATCGTTCCGTAGATCGGCTGCACCAGAATGTCCGGTGTCCGCGTATCGGTCAGCGGGTCGCGGAACTTCAGCTTGATCTCCTCGCCCGCCATCACTTCGTCAACGAACAGGGCATTGGCATTTGCGTTCAGGAACGCCGCCGCTGCCGCCGTCTTGCTTTGATCGCCCAGCCAGATCAAAGCGATATCGTCGTCCTGCACGAAACCGCACGGCCCTGTTGCGCAGTTATTCGCACTTGCGATTGCCAGAGCGCCGGGGTCGGTGCTCGCGCTCGGAAGCGCTGCAACCAGGTCAGCGAAATGCCCCGGCTTGTTCGTCTTCACCGGATTGATTGGCGACTGTCCGTGCTTCGAACTGACGATGAACAGCGTCGAGTCATAAATCCCCGCCGCCTTCAACCCTTTGATCATTCTCCCCAGCGCTCCGTCCACATAATTCAACCCGAAGTTCAGCACCGCCGTCGGCGTTCCGCTACCATCCAGATACCCTCCCGGCTGCCCGTTAATGGTCGAATCCGTGTCTGCGGTGCAGCCGCCGGCCTTGTTATCAATCTCCAGCTTTTGGCCCACGCTAACGGCCTGAAAGTTCATTCCAAAAACTTCCGGTACCCCCACCTTCTTCGAACCGTCGTGCGTCAGCCCCTTGATCTCGTTCAAGATCGCTTGCACCTTCAATTCATCATTATTCGCCGTGCACACCACGCTCACCGTGTTATCAAATCCCGGTGCGTTCGTCAGTTCGGGCGTGTAAAGGTCATCCACGCCCTTGCCCGATGGCCCGTTCACGATGTCGTACGCCGGGTGCTTGTCCGCCCACGCCGTGCGCCCGCCCTCGGCCTTGATCACCTCGAAAATCGTGTTGCTCTGCATCGCGTTGTGCGGAAAAAAGATGGCGCACTTGCCCTGCGCGTTGATGTAGCGCGGCAGTTTCGCTGGATCGATCACGTTTTCGGAGACATTGTTCGAGTCATACACATCAATGCTCTCGTCAAACACCTGCATGTTTCCCGGCTGCCCCTGGCACGAGGTGTTCGTCGGATCGAAAATCCCCCGGTTGTAGCTCACGTCGTAAAACAGCCCGTGGCTCAGCGGCGACCCGCCCGTCACCAGCGCCAGCAATCCAGGAAATGAATCAGAATTCGCCGGTGTTCGCGCGTTCGAATACGTAATCCCGTGTCCTGCGAGTTCGGCCAGGGCCGATCCCTTGTGATTCTTCACGTAATTCGCCACGTCCAACGCGTGCATGCCGTCTACGCTGATCAGCAGCACGTGTCTGATCTTCTTTTTTCCTCCCCACCCATCGTTTGCGTTTGCGGGAGAAGTCATCACCGCTCCGAGCAGCCCGAACGAAAGGGCAGCTGCCACTAACTGCTTCTTCATAAATTTCTCCTTGGAGTGCAATCCCTGTCTGCGCGATTCGGGGACTGGAATGAATCCCACAGGGAGCCTAAAGACACAGTGTTACAGAATGGAGAATGGCAAATAACCAGCCCGTGAAAAGGTGATTTCTTGAGGGAGGGGACTGATGTTTGTGGGAAGGTTTGCCTATGAATTATAGGAATTGGCTGAAATTATTTGAGAAAATCACGCTGCGGGTCGCCCATCAAGTCTCCGGCGGCACAGCAACAACGCCTGTCTTGTGTATCTCCTCCGCCCTCTTCAATGCTTCCTCAATATTCGCGCAAATATTTTCTGCTCCGATGTGCCGCTCAAATCCGGCCTCGCGCATCAGCGCCTCAGGCTGCGGCCGCGCACCGCAAACAAGCATCGCTCGTCCATTCACCCGCAAAATCTCCGCTAATTCCTCCAGCGCCGCAATCCCCGTGGCATCAATCGCGGTCATATTCCGCAGTCGTAAAATCACGATCGGGGGCAGCGCCGCAATATTTTCCGTAACTTCCGCAATCTTGTCGGTCACGCCAAATAGAAACGGCCCATGAATCCGGTAAACCGCCGCATACTCCGGAATGTCCTTGTCCTGCAAAATGTGTGCCCGCCCGTCCTCAATGTAGTCGTCTGTAACCTTCGATACTGTCGTGGTCAGCGAAATCTTCCGGATGAAACTGAACGCCGCCAAAATCATTCCTACTTCCACCGCCAGCGTCAGGTCCGCCACTACCGTGAGCGTCAACGTCAGCAGCCAAACACTCTTGTCCGCCACGCTAAGTTTCAAAATCTCCGGAATCTCTCCCCAGTCGCCCATGTTGTAGGCAACCATGAACAAAATTCCCGCCAGAGCCGCCAGCGGTACATTCTTCACCAGCGGCGCCGCAAATAAAATCACCGCCAGCAGCGTTAGCGCGTGAATCATTCCCGCTACCGGAGTCCTTGCGCCCGCCCGCACATTCGTCGCCGTCCGAGCAATCGCTCCCGTCGCAGGCAATCCGCCAAACAATGGCGAAAAGATATTCGCCACGCCCTGTGCGATTAACTCCACGTTCGGATTATGCTTGTCGCCGCTCATGCGGTCTGAAACCACCGCCGAAAACAAGGACTCAATCGCGCCCAGCATCGCCACGGTGATTGCGGGGGACAACAGGTGCAGCAGCAAATCCGGTTGCAGCCTCGGCACGGCCAGGTGTGGCAAACCGCTCGGAATTCCCCCAAACCGCGTCCCAATTGTCTCAATAGGTAAATGAAAGATCGCTACGGCCGCCGTCGCCCCAAAACACACCAGAATCGCCCCGGGAATCCGCTTGAAAGATTTCGCGCAAATAATCATCACCGCCAGCGAAGCAAAACCCACCACCGTTGCAATCCAATTCAGCGTATGAAAGTTCTCCGCAATCGCGCCCATGCGGTGGAAAAAATCGCCCGGCACATGCTCCATCCGCAACCCGAACAAATCCCGGATCTGCGTACTGGCAATCAGGATGGCGATCCCGTTCGTGAATCCCACCACCACAGGCCGCGGAAAATACCTTACCATTCCGCCCAGGCCCGTCGCGCCCATGATCACCAGGATCAATCCGGCCAGCATCGTGCACGTAAACAATCCGTCTAGCCCGTACTTCGAAATGATCCCCAGCACCACCACCACGAACGCGCCGGTCGGCCCGCCAATCTGTGTTTTGGATCCGCCCAAAGCGGAAATCAGGAATCCCGTAACAATCGCGCAGTAAATCCCCGCCTGTGGCGAAACGCCCGACGCAATCGCAAACGCCATCGCCAGCGGCAGCGCCACCAGCCCCACCGTCACGCCGGCGATCAGATCCGCCGTAAATTGTTCAAAATTGTATTCGCGCAGAAGTAAAACTGATTTGGGCAACCACGCGTCAATCGCAGCGCTCATACGATCGTCAACCCGCTTCCATCCCCACTCGCATCAGTCTACCAATCCCCAGGGCGGGGAAGGCTGTGATGCATAAACACCCGTACACTCAACGTCACCAAGGTCTAAATCGTCTGATCTGGATCTCTTCTGGCGGCACAGGCACTCTTGCCTGTGTTCTTGGGGTTACTCTTCGTACCTAATCCGCCGCCTCGCTCCGCTTCACTCCCGCCTTCCACCGCAGCACCGGCTTCCGCGCCGCTCCTACTTCATCCAATCTTCCCACCCGCGTCGTATGCGGCGCCGTCTTCACCAGTTCCGGCTTCTCCGCCGCTTCTTTCGCGATCGACTTCATCGCCTCCACAAACAAATCCAATTCTTCCTTCGACTCCGATTCCGTCGGCTCGATCATCAGCGCCCCCGGCACAATCAGCGGAAACGCCGTCGTGTACGGGTGAAATCCATAATCAATCAGCCGCTTCGCAATATCCATCGTGTTCACGCCATTCCGCTTTTGAATCGCGTCGCTGAACACCACTTCATGCATCGACGGCTTCGTGTACGGCAAATCAAAAACCCCTTCCAGCCCCTTGCGGATGTAATTCGCGTTCACCACCGCATCTTCTGTAGCCTGCCGCACTCCCGGCCCGTACGCCAGAATGTACGCCAGCGCCCGCACCAGCACGCCAAAATTTCCCACGAACGCCTTCACCCGTCCAACACTCTGCTTGCGGTTAAAATCCAGCGCCAGCCTGCCGCCCTCTTTTTCCACCAGCACCGGCGTCGGCAGGTAAGGCTCAAGCACTTTCTTCATCGCCACTGGGCCCGCGCCCGGCCCGCCGCCGCCGTGCGGCGTCGAAAACGTCTTGTGCAAGTTCAGGTGCATCACGTCCACGCCCAGATCGCCCGGCCGCGTCACACCAGTCAGGGCGTTCATGTTCGCGCCGTCCATATAAAGCAGCGCGCCCTTCGCGTGCAAAATCTCCGCAATCTGCGGTACCTGCTGTTCGAAAATTCCGAGTGTGCTGGGATTTGTCAGCATCAGCGCCGCAACATCCTCAGTTACCTGCTCGCGCAAGTGCTCCAGGTCCACCTGACCCTCGGCGTTCGACTTGATGTTCTCCACTTCATATCCGGCGATCACCGCTGTAGCCGGATTCGTTCCGTGCGCGGAATCCGGAATCAAAACCTTCTTCCGCGGGTTTCCGTTCTTCTCGTGGTGCGCGCGAATCAACAGCAATCCGGTAAGCTCGCCTTGGGCCCCTGCCGCTGGCTGCAGCGTAATCGCATCCATCCCGGTAATTTCCAGCAAACACTTTTCCAGCAGTTGCAGCACCTTCAAGCAACCCTGTGAAAGCTCCTGCGGTTGGTACGGATGCTCCGTCGCAATCCCATCCAGTCGCGCCACAAACTCATTCACCCGCGGGTTGTACTTCATCGTGCACGAACCCAGCGGATACATCCCCAAATCAATCGCGTAATTCCAGGTCGAAAGCCGCGTGAAGTGGCGGATCACCTCAATCTCGCTAACCTCCGGAAATCCATCCACACCGCCGCGCCGGTGCGCCTCGCCCAGCGCCTTCGCAGGATCGGCAGCCGGCACATCCAGCGGCGGCAACTCAAAGGCCCGCTTCCCCGGCGACGACTTCTCAAAAATCAACCCTTCATTCTGATTCGTATTCCGCGTAGCCTTCTTGATCTTGTCGATCATCCCCACTCTTCTCTGCGTTCCTGACTCTGCGCCCTCTGCGTCTCTGCGTTAAGCTCTTTCTTTTCTCTTAAGCCGTCAAAGCCTTCCTCACCCCAGCCACCAATCTCTCAATCTCCGCCCGCGAGGTCGTCTCCGTAACGCAAACCACCGCATTCTTCGATAACTCCGGATAAGCCGTTCCCAGCACAAACGGCCCCACAATCTTCTCCTTCATAAGCTCCGCATTCACCAATTTTGCCGACTTCGGAAACGCCACCGTAAACTCGTTAAAAAACGCCCCCGAAAACGTCCGTGTAACTCCCGGAATCTTTTCGAGCTCCGTCAACGCGAAATGCGCCTTCGACAGATTCTGCTCCGCCTGCTCCCGCAATCCCTCTTTCCCCAGCAGAGTCAAATGCACCGTAGCCGCCAGCGCGCAAAGCGCCTGGTTCGTGCAGATATTCGAAGTCGCCTTTTCTCTCCGGATATGCTGCTCCCGCGTAGCCAGCGTCAGCACAAACCCCCGCTGCCCCTCGCTGTCGGTCGTCTGCCCGGAAAGCCGCCCCGGCATCTGCCGCACATATTTCTCGCGCGAAGCAATCACGCCTGCATACGGTCCGCCATAACTCGGTGCCAATCCAAAACTCTGCGCTTCCATCGCTACGATGTCCGCTTCCGCCGGCGGTTTCACCGCGCCCAGCGATACCGCTTCCGTCACCGCCACCACCAGCATTGCGCCCTCCGACTGCGTAATCTCCGCCACCGGCCCCAGCGTCTCAATCGTCCCGAAAAAGTTCGGCGACTGCACCACCACCGCACAAACGTCGTCGCGAATGGCCGCCTTCAGCGCCTTCGCGTCCAGCGTCCCCGCCATCGTGTAAGAAATCTCTTCAACGTGCAGCCCGGAATTCTTCGCGTACGTCCGCAGCACTTCGCGATACTCCGGATGCACCGACCGCCCAACCAGCACGCGCGTCCGCCCCGTCAGCCGCTCTGCCATAAGCACAGCTTCCGTCGTCGCCGTCGATCCGTCATACATCGACGCGTTCGCCACTTCTTGCCCCGTCAGCTGGCACATCAGCGTCTGAAATTCAAAAATCGCCTGCAACGTACCCTGTGTAATCTCCGCCTGGTAGGGCGTGTAGGAAGTCAGAAATTCTCCTCGCTGAATAATCGTGTCCGTCACCACAGACCGCAGGTGGTTGTATACCCCCGCGCCCAGAAAACTCGTGTACCCGCCGGAATTCTCCTTCGCGCGCTCCTGAAAATAGCGAATCACTTCCTGCTCGGAAAACGGTCCCGGCAGGTTCAGCGCGTTCTTCAACCGGTATTTTTCGGGAATCGACGAAAACAACTCTTCAACATTCTTCACCCCGATGGCCGCCAGCATCTCCTGGCGCTCCACGGGGCTCTTCGGAAGGTAGCGCATCAGGCCGACGCTTCCTTCTGCTTTTCCGCGATGTACGCCTCATAACCAGCCGCGTCCATCAGCGCGCCCACTTCCGCCGGATTCGCCAGCTTGATTTTGATCAACCAGCCCGACGTGTGCGGATCCGTATTGATCGCTTCCGGCTTTTGCACCAAGGTGGCATTTGCTTCCGTCACCTCGCCGCTAGCCGGCGCATAAATCTCGCTGACCGCCTTCACGGATTCCACAGACCCAAACGTTTTCCCGGTACTCACCTTGGCGCCCACCTTTGGCAACTCCACAAACACCACGTCGCCCAGCTCATGCTGCGCATAATCCGTAATCCCCACCGTCCCAACGTCGCCCTTCACTTCAATCCACTCATGATCCTTCGAATATTTGAACTGCGTTGGATATCCCATCGTTCCACTCCTTCAATCTAGTATCTGCACCCAAACAAATCTCGCCTTTGTAGGGGCGGGGCTCGCCCGCCCTCTTGGGTTTCTACGTCCCTTGTAGCGGCCACCTTCAGGCGGTCCAGCCCATTCCCCTTTGTGTACTCTGTGTTCTTCCCTCTGTGTACTCCGTGTCAAAAAGCCGAGTGCGCCTTACCCTAAACTGGACCTCACCCTCACCCTGGCCCAGCCATTCCTGGCTGCACTCTTGGTGTCCTAACCCTCTTATAAAACGGTGTCCCCACCACCACCGCCTTAACCTTCTGCCCGCGAATCTCCACAAATATCTCCGTCCCCAACGCTGTCATCGAAGGCGGCACATAAGCCAACGCAATATTCTTTCCCAGCGTCGGCGAAGGCGACCCGCTAGTCACCACCCCAATTTCATGCCCATTCTCATCCACACACCGGTACCCATCCCGCGCAATACCACGCTCTGCCATCTCCAACCCCACCAGCGCCCGCTTCAATCCCTCAGCCTTCAACTTCGCCAGAGCATCCCGCCCAACAAACGCGCCCTTCTCCAAATGGCAATACCGGTCCAACCCCGCTTCCCAAACATTGATCGTGTCGCTGATCTCGTGCCCATACAACGCCATCTTCGATTCCAGCCGCAGCGTATTCCGCGCCCCCAGCCCGCAAGCCAAAATCCCAAACTCTTTCCCCGCTGCAAACACTTCGTTCCACACTCGCTCGCTCGTCGCCACGTCCGACGGCACATAAATCTCAAACCCGTCCTCGCCCGTATAACCTGTCCGCGCAATCAAGGTGTTCGGGAGCCCAGAAACTGTTCCATGCGTGAACCAGTAATTTTTGATTGTCTCCAGCTTCGCGTCGGTCAGCTTCTGCAGCACTTCCGCCGCCCGCGGCCCCTGAATCGCAAGTTGCGTGTACGCGTCGCTCAATTCCTCCACCACGCAATCCATTCCCTTGGTGTTCTCGCGCACCCACGAAATATCCTTCTCCCGCGTCCCCGCATTGATCACCAGCAGGTAGTCGTCCTCGCCCAACCGGTGCACGATCACGTCGTCCACAACCGTGCCGTTCGGATAGAGCATCGCCGAATACTGCGCCTGCCCGATCGCCAGCTTCGACGCGTCATTCATCGTCAGGTGCTGCACTGCGGCCAGCGCCCCGCCCGGCTTCTTAGCCCCATGAATCCGGATGTCGCCCATGTGGCTTACGTCAAACACGCCCACGCCCCCGCGCACCGCCCGATGCTCGCACATCAGGTTGCCGCTGCACGGATACTCTACCGGCATGTCCCAGCCTCCAAAATTAACCATTTTGGCGCCCAGGCGCTTATGCAGCGCATTCAGTGCCGTTTTGCGAAGACTTGAATTGGCAGGAGAGTTTCCGGAGTCCATTCCGTTTGCTCAAGCAAAAATCGATGCTACCACGCGCCCGAGATACGGTCAAAAGTCCGGCTCGGTCAGCCGCAGTTCGCTTTCAAGTAAGTTGCTTTAATGGGATTTCGCATTGCTGAAGAATGACCTCACTTTGGCAGTGTTAAGCCAACATAGGAGAAAAATCGCTAGTAGGGCCTCTGCCGCCACCATCACACGCTCGGTTAGCTCGTAGCGGTTCCAATGATACAAATTGTAAAGGCAAAGCAAGGACGTCAAGAGAACCAGAATCCTTGCCCAGTTTCGACCTTTCCAATAGAACCAAATCACGACATAGCCGACGACAATGAATATGGTGAACACGGCAAATAGGATGCGGGAATCGGGTTTGGACCAGTCGATTATTGCCCAGCCCATGGCATTGGTAACCGACATGAATACTGCGGTCCCTGTAAGGCCTTTAGGGCGCTCGGAGTCACTCATACTTCTAATGCCGTAAGGCATATCAGAGGCCACGCTGCTTGAGCAATTGGAAAGTGAAATCTCTCTTCGGCTAAGAATCGCATCTTGTTCTTTTGTATCGCCCGCCCCACGCGCCCCTTGCTGACCGCCTTCCCCTCAGGTACAGTTTTTTCCGGAGGCACCGATGGCCGCCCGGGAACAAGTGCTCTGCGCGCAGTGCGACAAGTCCGAGGAATACTGCACCTGCGAAAAATACTGCACCATCTGCAAAAGCCTCGAACGAGTGCGCCTCGCCGTCGACGGGTTGTACTATTGTCCCGACTGCCGCGAAGCTTGCGATGTCGCCTGGGCCAGCAGCCTATAGCCGTGCCGAAAAATCCACTCAACCTCCGCCTTTGCCTCGACCACGACGAACGCCTCGCCGCCGCCGCGGGTGGCGCCATGCGCGTCTTCGCCGACGCCGCCGGCCTCCCCAACGAAAACATCGAGCAGCTCAAAACCGCCGTGGTCTCCGCTTGCAAAATGTGCTTCGACTTTCACGAGAATTCCGCCACACCCTGCCAGGTGAGTTTCCGCCGCCTCGACGACCGCATCGAAGTCGAAGTCACCGTCCCTGGCGTCCCTCCCCCCGCCAATAAGCCCGAACCCCACTGGGCCGGCGTCGACGACATCAAATGCGAAAGCCGCAACAACTCCGGCGTCCTCCGCCTAACCAAATTCCTCTCCCCAGTCTCCTGACCCCCACTGGTTCGGTACCGCACCATA
>Ga0210402_10002976_pt1 | contig 16144 bp, 17 predicted proteins | sample IncBWC7MmetaG_FD_161055 | JGI IMG/M metagenome (GOLD analysis project Ga0210402, IMG submission 161055) | Forest soil microbial communities from Barre Woods Harvard Forest LTER site, Petersham, Massachusetts, United States - Inc-BW-C-7-M | ecosystem: Environmental > Terrestrial > Soil >... | reverse complement strand
CGCCGCGGCCATCATCGACGTCGCTCCAGGTCAACGTGTGGTGTCAACCGGCCCCTACGCGATGGTCCGCCATCCGATGTACTTGGGTGCCGCGCTTTTGCTTTTGGCAACCCCCTTCGCGCTCGGTTCCGTATGGGCAATCATTTTGGCGGTCATTGCCGTGGGCGGGCTCGTTTGGCGGCTGGTGGAGGAGGAGCGATATCTATCCCAACATTTGCCCGGGTATAACGATTATCGTCGAATGACACGCTACCGATTGGTGCCCTTCATCTGGTAGAACTCAGGCGTATGATCGCTTCATCGCCCCCGTGGTCACTCCATCCGCAGCTCGAACAGGACACCGAGGCCGTCGGCGATCTGTCGCTGTCGCGGCTGCTCGTCAACAATGATGCAAACTATCCCTGGTTGCTGCTGGTGCCGCGACGACCCGGCGCCAGCGAAATCATCGATCTCAACGAAAACGATCAGTCGCAACTGATGATCGAGATCGCGCGCGTATCCCGTGCGCTGAAAGACCTAACCGCCTGCCACAAACTCAATGTCGCGGCCATCGGCAATGTGGTGCCGCAGCTTCATATTCACATTATAGCGCGCCGGCGCGACGATCCGGCATGGCCGAAACCGGTGTGGGGTATGGTGACGGCGCGGGCCTACGATCTGGCCGAACGCGAGCGCTTCATCGCGGCATTGCGCCGCATGATGGGGCTTTCGTAGCATCGCGCCGTCTCGCTACTCTCGATAAAACCCGCTAAGCTACGAACAATAATTGCGGTCGGCCTCCCCCTCCTGCCCCCCGCATGCGGGGGAGGCAGGAGGGGGTCGAGCGCCGCGATCGGATTGGACGAGGGAGAAACTCCATGGTTGACGAAACCATTCCGCGACGAGATTTTCTCAAGGGCGCCATGGTCGGCACCGCGGCGCTCGCGGCCGGCAACCCGGCCCCTGCGGTTGCTCAAACGCCCGCTCCCGTCACGGCGCCATCTGCTGACGCAGAGCCCCTGCTCACGCTGACGGCGACCGAGCATGCCTTTATCGCGGCGGCCGTCGACACCATCATTCCGGCCGACGAACAGTCGCCTTCCGGAAGCGCGTGCGGCGTCGCCACCTTCATCGATCGCCAGCTCGCCGGGGCCTACGGCATGGGGGCGCGGCTCTACCGCCAGGGGCCATTCCCGAAGGCCAAGCCCGAGCTTGGGTATCAACTCGCTCTCAATCCGCGCGAGTTTTTCCGTGCCGGCATCGAGTCCGCCAATAGCTGGACCCGCAAGACCTACGGCAAGGATTTCGATCGTCTGTCCGAAAAGGACCGCGAGGCGGCCCTGAAGGCGATGGAAGACGACAAGGCGCCGTTCCCGGGGTTTTCCAGCCGCACGTTCTTCGATGCCCTCCTGCAGATCACAATGGAGGGTTTCTTCTCCGACCCGATCTATGGCGGCAATCGCGATATGGCCGGTTGGAAGATGGTCGGCTATCCGGGCCTGCCCGCGACCTACCGGGAGGAAATCGCGACCTATTTCGGCAAGAAATACGACAAGCCGCCGCGCTCGATCGCGGACTTTTCCTGACAGGAGCGCGTCATGGCAATCAATCTCAAGGAAGTCGACGCGGTCTGCATCGGGGTCGGGTTCACCGGCAGCATTCTGGCCCGCGAACTCACCAAGGCGGGGCTCAACGTGGTCGGCCTCGAACGCGGGGCCAATCGCTCTACACGCGAGGACTTCACGCTGCCCAACGTGCGCGACGACCTCAAATATGCGGTGCGCCAGGAACTGTTCCAGGATACCCAGCTCGAGACCGTGTCGCTGCGCCACACACCCGGTGAGACGGCGTTGCCGATCCGCCGGCTTGGCTCGTTCCTGCCTGGCGTCGGCGTCGGCGGCGCCGGTGCGCACTGGAACGGCGTCACCTGGCGGCTGCTGCCGACCGATCATAACCTTCGCACGCATCTGGAGAATCGCTACGGAAAGAACGCGATTCCCGCCGAAATGACGATCGAGGACTTCCCGGTCTCTTACGACGAACTTGAGCCCTACTACGACCGCTTCGAGAAGCTGCTCGGCATTTCTGGCAAGGCCGGAAATCTGCGCGGGCAGAAGATCGACGGCGGTAACGTATTCGAAGGGCCGCGGCAGAACGACTATCCCAACAAACCATTGGCCATGAGCATGGCCGGCGCCATCATGGAGAAGACCGCACGCGAACTCGGATATCACCCGTTTCGGGCGCCGGCCGCCAACATGAGCAGCGCCTACACCAATCCGGAGGGCGTGACGCTGGGCGCGTGCGAATACTGCGGCCATTGCGAGCGGTTTGGCTGCGAGGCCAATGCAAAATCCTCGCCGCAGTCGTGCATCTTGCCGGTCCTTTTGGCCGACGACCGCTTCGAGCTGCGCACCCATTCCTATGTGAAAGAGCTGGTCTATGACCGGCAGGGCAAGAAAGTGAAGGCGGTTCGTTATGTCGACACCCGCAGCGGTGAAGAATACGAGCAGCCGGCGGGCCTCGTCATTCTCGGCGCCTATGTGTTCAACAACACTCTGTTGATGACACAGGCCGGTATCGGCGAGCAATACGATCCGGTCGCCCGCAAGGGCGCGCTCGGCCGTAACTATTGCTACCAGGTCAGCGGCAACAACGTCACGGTGTTCTTCGAGGACAAGATCATCAATCCGTTCATGGCGGCGGGCGCCTCCTTCGGCATGAACATCGACGATTTCAACGGCGACAATTTCGACCATTCCGGCCTTGGCTTCTTCGGCGGAGCCTGGATCTCCGCCGGCACCTCAAACGGCCGTCCGATCCAGACGCGGCCGGTGCCGCCCGGCACGCCGCGCTGGGGACGCGAGTGGAAGAAGGCGACCGCGAAATGGTACAACCATGCCTTCAACATCGGCGCGTCCGGGTGTAACTACGCTCACCGCGAGAACTATCTCGATCTCGATCCGACCTACCGGGATGCCCTCGGCCGCCCGCTGGTCCGCATGACCTACAATTTCCACGAGAACGACTACAAGCTCGCCGAATACATCGGCGCCGTCCTAGGTAAGATCGCACGCACCATGAACCCAAGCGCCATGAGTTCGCCAGCGGTGCGGCGCGGCAACTACAACGTTGTGCCGTATCAATCGACCCACAACACTGGCGGCACCATCACGGGCGCCAATCCGAAGACCAGTGCGGTAAATCGCTATTTGCAAGCCTGGGAGGCCGACAACCTGTTCGTCATGGGCGCATCGGTGTTCCCGCAGAACGCGTCTTACAATCCCACTGGGCTTGTCGGCGCTCTCGCGTATTATGCGGCCGAAGCGATTACGACGAAATACATCAAGCAGCCTGGGCCGTTGGTGCAGGGTTGAGTCGAGGGCACCCAGCGAGCTTCGGCTTTCCCGCCGGAGTGATCCATGTCCACGCGGTTTGATCTCGGGACCAGGCCGCGTCTTGCTTACACGGACAATGCTCTCGATCGTGCCGCCGAGCTGCGCCCCGATTCTGCGGTGACAGCAGCGCTCGCGGCCGACCCGCGCGCGCGTACCCTGGTCATCGCAGGCGAACTCGTCTGCCTGCACAAAGGCGAGCCCGTCAACAATCCGGCGTTTACTTTCGCGCAGGCTGCCGCGCTCGTATCGGGATCGGACCGGATACGAGAGCAGGTATTCCTCGGCCGCGATGGGCAAGCGGCGCTATTCGCCGTTGCGATCGATAGTGATGCCGCCACTGCACTAAAAAGCCGCAGCGATCTCGTGGTGGCGGACCTGCGCAGCATCGCGACCGGTGGCCTGGTGGCGCCCGAACATTTGTCGGCGCTTGCGCAGGGGAAATCCCTGCTCGGTTGGCACGGCCGGCACCGCTTTTGTTCGAACTGCGGCGCGCCGACCCGTGTCGTACAAGCCGGCTGGCGCCGCGATTGCGCGGCGTGTGGAGCCGAACACTTTCCCCGCACCGATCCGGTCGTCATCATGCTGGCGATCCATGGCGAACGATGCCTCCTTGGCCGGCAGTCCCGGTTTGCCAAAGGCATGTGGTCGTGCCTTGCAGGGTTCGTCGAGCCTGGCGAAGCCATCGAAGATGCGGTAAGGCGGGAAACCTTGGAGGAGGCCGGCATCGTATGCGGACGAGTCGCCTATTTCGCGTCTCAGCCGTGGCCCTTCCCGATGTCGCTGATGATCGGCTTTCATGCCCAGGCATTAACCACCGAACTCAAGGTCGATCATTCCGAGCTGGAGGACGCCCGTTGGTTCGCCCGCGACGAGGTGGCCGCCATGATTCTGCGTCGGCACCCTGATGGTTTGACGGCGACCCATCCGTTCGCGATAGCTCATCACATCATCCGGGCGTGGCTCGAGGCCGACCGCAGCCTTTTCTGATCTTGAGCGCAAGAGAATTTTCAATGGACGCCATAGATCGTAAAATACTTCACGAATTGCAACATGATGCCTCGCTTTCGGTTGCGGAGATCGGGCACCGGGTCGGCCTGTCGTCGACTCCTTGTTGGAAGCGAATCCAGAAACTTGAAGCCGACGGCGTGATCGAAAAGCGAGTTGCCCTGGTTGACCAGGACAAGGTCGGGCTCGGTGTTACCGTGTTCGTGTCGATCGAAACCGCCGATCACTCCGAGACATGGCTAAAGGCCTTCGCCGAGCAGGTCGGCGCCATGCCGGAAGTAATGGAATTCTATCGGATGGCCGGCGACGTCGACTACATGCTGCGGGTCGTGGTTCCGGATATTCATGGCTATGATCGCTTTTACAAACAGCTCATCGCCACGATTCCTCTGAAGAACGTCACGTCCCGGTTTGCCATGGAAAAGATCAAGTCGACGACAGTGCTGCCGCTGCCGTGAAACACGGCGCCGCCCGCCGCTTTTACCCTCCCCCGCAAACGGGGGAGGGTAAAAAAAATGCTGCGCCAAACGCCGGTTCGCGGCCACCTTCATCGCTGTCGCAGCTGACTCAATCCTTCTTCAACTCTCCGCAACAGCGTGGTAGCAGGTTGAAGTCACTTGCGGATCCTTTTTATGCATCCTGTGTTCCTGGCGCCGGGCGGCGTCGCTACGATTCCGATCTGGTTCGTCAACTCCTCGAATTGGCGCGAGGTCCGCGCCGGGCTCGATCGCAACGCCTGTGCGTTTGCCGAAGCCTCAGGTTTCGAGCCGGCGGCCGGTCGCCACTCCTTCCTACCCGGACCTGACGGAATTTTGGCGGGTGTTCTGTTCGGACAGGAGGACGACGGCAGGCCAAGGGACCCGTTCCTTGCCGGAAAGCTCGCCGGAGTGTTACCTCGCGGCGCCTACCGGTTTGCCAATGCTCCTCACGACGCGCGCCTTGCCGCGGTGGGGTTTGGACTTGGCGCCTATCGGTTTGCCCGTTACGGCAAACCCCGCACCGAACTGCGCCTGGAACCGCCCGAGTCTACCGACATTGTCGACTTGTCGCGCATTGTCGAGGCGGTCTATCTGGCGCGCGACCTTATCAATACCCCGGCGAACGATATGGGACCGGAAGAACTGGCGGCCGCGGCCGGGACGCTTGCGGGGTACCATGGCGCCGAGGTGCGCATCATTGCGGGCGACGACCTGCTGGGACAGAATTTTCCGCTGATCCACGCCGTGGGTAGTGCCGCTGCGCGGGCGCCGTGCCTCATCGACGTGAGCTGGGGCGATCCGTCCGCCCCGAAGGTCACGTTGGTCGGCAAGGGCGTGTGCTTCGACAGTGGCGGGCTCGACATCAAACCCGACACCTCCATGCTGCTGATGAAAAAGGACATGGGCGGCGCCGCCAGCGTGCTGGCGCTCGCCCACATGATCATGGACCGAAAATTGAAGCTACGGCTTCGCGTGTTGATCCCGGCGGTCGAGAACGCAATTTCGGGCGCCGCGTTTCGGCCCCTCGACGTCTATCGCTCGCGTAACGGATTGCGGGTCGAGATCGGCAACACGGATGCCGAAGGGCGCCTCATCCTGGCCGACGCGTTGGCGCTTGCGGATGAGGAGGCGCCGGAGATGCTCGTCGACATGGGTACGCTGACCGGCGCTGCCCGCGCCGCGCTCGGACCGGACCTGCCGCCGTTTTATACCGACGATGACGCGCTCGCGGCCGACGTGGCGCGTCACGGGCGCGCGGAGAACGATCCACTGTGGCGTCTGCCGCTGTGGCGCCCCTATGACCAGATGCTGGATTCCAAAGTCGCCGACCTGAACAATGTTGCGGCCGGCGGCTTTGCGGGATCGATCATCTGTGCACTCTTTCTTAACCGTTTCGTCACGGCCGCGAAGGCGTGGCTGCATTTCGATATCTACGCCTGGACGCCTGCGGCGAAGTCCGGCCGTCCCGAGGGCGGTGAATGCCAAGCGGCACGCGCGCTCTACGCGCTCCTCACGGAACGTTATGGCTGAAGACTCGCAAATGACGTTTGATCCCCGCACCACGCCAGCAAGGCCGGACCTTGCGGCCCGACACCTCATGGGCCAGGTCGCAGCCGCCCGCTTTGTTGACGGCACCGAGCTAGAGGTCCGTGACGCCCAGGCACCGATGCGGCGGGAGCCTTCGCCTGACGCGCCGCTCGATACCGAAGCCCTGCATGGGGAGCGCGTGACGGTCTACGACGAGAATGGCGAGGGCTGGTGTTGGGGACAACTCGGCTCCGACGGATATGTGGGTTGGGTGCCGGCGAACGCGCTTCGCCCACCTGGACCGCCGCCGACCCACCGCGTGGCGGCGCTACGCACGTTCGTATTTCCGGGGCGTTCCATCAAGGCGCCGCCGCTCGACGCCTTGTCGCTCGGCAGCCGCCTCGCCGTGAAGACACCGCAGCGGGATGATCCGGGTGAGTTAACGGATCTCGCGTCCGGATTTTGCATACCCACCCGGCATCTCGCGCCTATCGACAGCAAGGAGCCGGATTTCGTCGCCGTCGCAGAACGCTTCGTCGGCGTGCCTTATCTGTGGGGCGGCAAGACGAGTCTTGGGATCGATTGTTCCGGGCTTGTGCAGATCGCGCTCACCGCAAGCGGTATTGCTTGTCCCCGTGACAGCGACATGCAGCAGCGTGCGCTTGGCGCCACGTTGCCGATCGACGATCTTGCGCGCTTGCGGCGGGGCGACCTGATCTTCTGGAAGGGCCATGTGGCGATCGTGCGGGACCGACAATCGATAGTTCACGCCAACGCCTTTCACATGGCCGTTGCGGTCGAGCCGATCGAGGAGGCCCTGCGCCGTATTGCAGAGGCGGGCAGCTCCGTCATTGCGATCAAGGGAATCGCCTGATGGCGCCAGCCGGCAGCGAAGTGCGGATTGCGTGCCCAAGGCGGGCCGGGCTGGCAGACCTCGCTGCTCCGAGCCGTTACGGCCCGGTCATGGAGACGGCGGCTGCCGCAAATTCTGCAATGTTCGCTGTTTGGGTCGTTGCCTGAACGGCCACCAGCGCAATGCCGAACAGAACCAAGGCTCCATAGGTTACGAGGGTTCTCCGCAGCCACGCGTCGTAAACCTTGCGATCCTCGGCGTCGAATTCGCAATTCTGGCGTCGTATTGGCATTTCCGACCTCTGTCGCATGGTGCGTTTGGGTTCGTGCTGACAGTTAGTGGGTCGACGCAAGTGGAAGGTTCATCGCCTGTTGTAAATACGGCAAGCTTCTGCCGCACGCTCCCAGACCCGACGTGATCAAATCAGTGGACAGTCGGTCAGGAAAGGCAGATTTTCCGACGCCTGCAACCTCTTCCACCCGCCATGACGCACTTTCCATCGTTCGCCGCACTGCGCACCATCTGCCTTGATCTACCCGCCGGAGATGCTGCCGCGGCTGAAGCGGCTGCGCGTCGAGACGCCACGCTTACCAAGCCGCCTGGCAGCCTCGGCCGCCTGGAGGACCTCGCCATCTGGCTGGCCCGCTGGCAGGCACGCAATCCGCCGCGGCTTGACCGCATCGAAGTGCTGGTATTCGCCGCCAATCATGGCGTCGTGGCCCAGGGCGTCTCGGCCTTTCCGGCCGAGGTGACTGCGCAAATGGTGGCGAATTTTGCCGCAGGCGGCGCCGCCATCAACCAGCTTGCGGCCGCAGCGGGAGCGCGGCTGCGCGTCGTCCCGCTCGACCTCGATCGACCGACCGCGGACTTCACTAAGGAAGCCGCGATGGACGAGGACGCATTTCTCTACGCCGTCGCGACCGGCTATGATGCCGTGCCGGCCGATGCGGACCTCGTCTGTCTCGGTGAAATGGGCATCGGCAATACAACGGCAGCCGCCGCTATTGCGGCAGCCCTCTTCGGTGGCGGCGGGATTCGGTGGGCCGGCCGCGGCACCGGCGTCGACGACCACGGCCTGGCGCGCAAGCGGACTGCCATTGATGAGGCCGTTAAGCGCCACGCCGGCATCCTGGACGATCCGCTGCAAGTTGCAGCCGCATTGGGAGGCCGCGAGCTTGCGGCCATCCTGGGCGCGGCATTGGCGGCTCGCCGGCAGCGTATTCCAGTGCTGATCGACGGCTTCGTATGTACCGCCGCAGTCGCGCCGCTCGCCCGGCTGCGCACCGATGGGCTGGCCCACGCTGTTGCGGCTCATGTGTCGGCGGAAGCCGCCCACCGGGCGCTCCTCGACGAGCTTGCCCTCAGGCCGCTGCTCGATCTCGGCATGCGGCTCGGTGAAGCGTCCGGCGCGACCGTGGCGGCGCTCATCCTGCGGGCCGCAGTCGCATGCCACACCGGAATGGCAACATTCGCCGAGGCCGGCGTGGCGGACAAGCTGTAGTCATACCGGCGCGATTGCGTGAAAAAACGTTCCCGTAACATGGCCTCGCCGACCGCCAGCGTTGCCGACCGACTGGCCTTGCACGTCAGTGAGATCAAGAAATCTTTCGTCGGCTCCGAGCGAAAGTAGCGTCGCGTAGTGAAATTCATGCCCACGTATCAAGCTGCCGGCTCGTCCAAGCGCGCCGTCAACGAGAAGCCTTGCTTCCCGATAGCCAAGGTGCAACTTGCGCGTCGCGAAGCTGGTCGCATGTCCCAGCAGGCCGACCATCGAGTGGCGCATCCCTTGTGCGTCCACAAGGCCTTCGCCGAGCACCATATAGCCGCCGCATTCGCCGTGGACCGGGCGGGTCGCGCCAAATCGCCGAAGCCCTTCCTGGAAACGTCGGGCGCTCGCCAGCGCGCCCGCGTGAAGCTCCGGGTAGCCGCCGGGGAGCCAGCAGGCGTCGCAGTCATTAGGGGGAGGCTCATCCGCCAGCGGCGAGAACGCAACGATCTCGGCGCCCGCGCGCCGCCAGCCCTCGAGTAGATGCGGATACGCAAACGTGAAGGCCGCATCTGCCGCGACCGCGATCCGTTGTCCCGGCGGAGGCAATGCAACGCGGTGGTTCGGGGTAGCAACCATGACCGCCGTCGTGCTGGCAACGATCCGGTCGAGATCGAGATGGCGCTGCGCCATATCAGCAAAGCGGTCGAGCCGGGCCGAAAGATCGCCGTGCTCTTGCGCCTGCACGAGTCCGAGATGACGTTCCGCCATGATCAACGCCGGATCGCGCGGCACTGCACCGAGAACCGGAATCCCCAAGACATCGATCGCGTCCTCGACGAGCGCACGATGCCGCTCGCTGCCGACGCGATTTAGCACAACGCCCGCGATGCGCACGCCCGGACCGTGCCCGGCGAGCCCGCGCACCACTGCGGCGGCGGTCTGGGATTGCCCCGAGACATCGAGAACGAGAAGTACCGGCAGGCGAAGGCGTGCCGCGAGATCCGCCGTAGATCCGGTGCGGCCCGACGGTCCTGCAACCCCATCGAACAGCCCCATGACGCCCTCGATGATGAGAAGCTCCGCGGTTTGCGCAGCTTCCCCAGCAAGTGCGTCCAACAGCTCCGGGGGCATCGCCCAGCTGTCGAGATTGATGCTGGCAGCTCCCGTTGCCGCCGCATGAAATGCCGGATCGATATAATCCGGCCCGGCCTTACCGGCACGGACCGTCATGCCGCGCCGCCGGAGGGCTGCGAGCAGACCAAGCGTCACCGTGGTCTTGCCGCAACCAGATCGCGACGCCGCCACGATGAGGCCGCGCGCCGTCATGGTTGGCAGGTTTGACCGTGACGGGAGCGATCGGGCGCATTATAGGCAACCCGATGAGCCCTCCAGACCGTCCGCTCCGCCGCGGTTGGACAACCGGCACCTGCGCGACCGCAGCCGCAAAGGCTGCCTACACGGCATTGCTGACGGGCGAATTCCCCGATCCGGTTGAGATCACCCTGCCGCGCGGCGAGCGTCCATCTTTCGCGCTCGCAGTGGCACGAAAAGATGCGGGCTCCGCCACCGCCGGCATCGTCAAGGACGCAGGTGACGATCCGGACGTCACGCACGGCGCGCTCGTGCTCGCCACGGTTCGCGCCACTGCGCCCGGTAGCGGCGTTGCGTTCTGCGCGGGAGCCGGCGTCGGCACCGTTACCCGCGCGGGTCTTCCGCTTCCGCCGGGCGAGCCCGCCATCAATCCGGTGCCGCGCCGGATGATTTGCAACGCCATTGCAGAAGTTGCTGCAATGGTGAGCGCTTCGGGCGATGTCGAGGTAGAGATCGGTGTGGCAGATGGCGAGCGGCTTGCAGCGAAGACGCTCAACGCCCGACTCGGCATTGTGGGCGGCCTGTCGATCCTCGGCACCACCGGCATCGTGGTGCCGTATTCGTGCGCAGCCTGGATTGATTCGATTTGCCGCGGCATCGATGTGGCGCGTGCGGCAGGACTTACCCATATCGCGGGGGCCACCGGATCCAACTCGGAAAGCGCGGTGCAGAAATTTCACTTCTTGCCCGAGATTGCACTGATCGAGATGGGAGATTTCGTCGGCGGCATGTTGAAATACCTGCGTCGGCATCCGATCGAGCGGGTGACGGTCGCGGGCGGCGTTGGCAAGATGACCAAGCTTGCGCAGGGTCTCCTCGATCTTCACTCGAAGCGCGGTTCGGTTGATCTCGCGGTTTTGGCTGGTCTCGCCGAAGTTGCCGGCGCTTCGGAGACCCTGGTGCAACATATCATCGCTTCGAGCACGGCGGCGGAGGCGTTTGGCCACGCGGCAGCGGAAAAAATAACGCTGGGCGATCAGGTCGCGTACGCCGCGCAGCGGGCCGCGATGGATGTGGTGGCGCACAGCGGCATCGATATCGAGATCGTGCTGTTCGACCGCAGCGGCCGTTTGGTTGGCCATGCGCCGTTCGGGTCGCATCACGATGGCGCCTCTCCCCGAAACTGACGTCGATAACACGGGTCATAGAGCGCGCTGTCTCGGAAGTCCTTCGCCGCGAGCGCCCGACCGACCAGTACAAGCGCCGTACGTTCGATCGCCTCCGCTGCGATCAGCGTCGCAATGTCGCTGAGCGTGCCGCGGACCACGCGCTCGTCCGGCCAACTGGCCCGCGCCACCACGGCCACCGGGCAATCTCCGCCGTAAAAAGGCGTGAGTTCATCTACGATGCTGTCGATCGATGCAATCGCGAGATGGATGGCGAGCGTGGCCCCGGTGGCCGCGAAGCTCGCGAGCTGCTCTGCCTTGGGCATGGCAGAAGCGCGGCCCGGCATGCGGGTAAGCACAACGCTCTGCGCCACCTCCGGCACGGTCAGCTCGCAGGCGAGCGTCGCGGCCGCTGCCGCGAACGCCGGCACGCCGGGGATGAGTGTGTAGGGGATGCCATGACGTTCGAGTCGTCGCAGTTGCTCGGCGATCGCGCTGTAGATGGAAAGGTCGCCAGAATGCAGCCGTGCCACGTCGAGTCCTGCGGCATGCGCCTTCACGAACTCCGCCTCGATTTCATCGAGCGTCAGCGGCGCCGTATCGACGATGCGGGCGTCGCCGGGACACTGCGAGAGCAACTCACGCGGCACGATCGAGCCCGCATAGAGGCAGACTGGGCACCGCGCGATCAGGTCCCGTCCGCGCACGGTAATAAGATCCGCCGCACCGGGCCCTGCGCCGATGAAATGCACCGTCATGGCGCCTCCCCGCTAACCGCAAGCGCACAGGTTACCGGTCCGAGGGCGATGCGGGGCGCAATCAACCGAGCGGCCGGGCCGCCAGCCGCGAGGGCCGCCGCTTCCGCGACGGAAGACACGCCGGCCAATGCGATCACGCGCTCGGACCGCGTCGCAGCGCGCTCGCCCGCAACTACGAGATCGCCCTGCGCTATCATGACCAACGGCACGCCGATCGACGACGCAGCCGCCGCGATGCCGGGCTCACCGTTCTTGACGACGGATGTTGCGATGAGGCGAAGCTCCGACGTGGCGACACCCGCACGAGCGAGCGCCGCCATGATGGCTGCCTCTATTTCGGCTGCCTGCGCACCCTTGCGGCATCCGACGCCCGCCACGATCATGGCTTGACCCACGTCCATTGAGTCACCGGCATGGCGGGACGCCAACCGGGCTTGCCGCCGATCATATCGGCGCGCGTTATTGCCACGCGGATCAGTTCGCCGCCGAGCGCAGCGTGGCGCCCGATCAGCAGACCTTCGGTTTCCAGGGTCACGGCGTTAGCGACAAGGCGCCCGCCCGATCGCAGCATCGTGCTCGCCGCATCGAGGATGCCGGGATTGCCTGCGCCGCCGCCGACGAAGATTGCGTCAGCTTGGGCGAGCGGAGATAGCTTCTCGGGAGCTTCGCCTTCGATGACTTCAAGTCCTGGCACGCCGAGCGCCGCGGCGTTGCGCCGGATACGCGCTACGCGATCGGGACGCCGCTCGATCGCGATGGCGCGCAACGATGGGTCTGCCAACATCCATTCGATCGCAACCGAGCCGGCCCCCGCGCCTATATCCCACAGCAGTTCACCACGACGGGGCGCGAGCGATGACAGCGTTATGGCGCGGATCTCCCGTTTGGTGATCTGGCCGTCGTGCTCGAACATGGCATCCGGGAGACCGGGCGCCCGTGCGATGACGCGTGCGCCGGCCCCAGCCTTTACGTCGATGGCAACAATGTTGAGGTCGTTGACCTCGGGAAAATCGAATTCCGCGGCGGTCGTCTCCCGAATTCGCTCCCGAGTGCCGCCCAACGCCTCCAGAACGACGAAAGGCGACGCGCCGAAGCCGGCATCCGCGACAAGACGAGCAAGTTCCACAAGGCTGTCGCTACCGGATGTCAGCGCCAATATGTGCATTCCGGGTTGCAAATGGGAGCGGATAAGATCAAGCGCACGCCCGTGCAGCGACACCTGTGCGGTCTCCGGCAAGGCCCAGCCCAGCCGGGCGGCCGCGAGGCTGAACGCCGATGGCGCCGGCACCGCAAGCATCTCGGCCGGATTGATCCGGCGTACCAGGACGGTGCCGACGCCGTACACAAACGGGTCACCCGAAGCGAGCACGCAGACCTGCTTCCCGCGCTGCGCCAATACCTCGTCAACGGCGCGATCGAACGGCGAGAGCCACGGACGCACCGCGCCGTGAATCAGCGTGGCCGCCAGCGCGAGATGCCGCTTGCCGCCGTACACGATTTCGGCATCGCGGACCAACCCGCGCGCCACGGGACTGAGCGCATCAATCCCATCCTCGCCGATCCCCACGATGGACAGCCAGCGCCGCGATACGGCACTCTCCGGCGAAACCGGATCAACATGCGACATGCGAGTCCTCATTCTCGGCGGCACCATGGAGGCGCGGCAACTCGCCGAGCGCGTGGCGAAGCGGTCCGATCTGGCCGTGACGCTCTCGCTCGCAGGCCGCACGACCGCTCCGGTGTCGCAGCCGGTTCCAGTGCGGGTCGGCGGCTTTGGCGGCGCCCAGGGTTTGGTGGATTACCTCCTCGGTCAAAAGATCGATGTCCTCGTCGATGCGACGCATCCTTATGCGGCCATGATTTCTTCGAACGCGGCCGTTGCCGCACCGCGGGCACGAGTTGCGCTGCTTGCTCTGCGTCGTCCCGGCTGGACGCCGATTCCGGGAGATCGCTGGATCGAGGTTGGCCATGTGGCAAGCGCCGTGGAGACGCTCGGCAATGTGTCGCGCTGCGTCTTCCTTGCGCTCGGCCGCAAGGAAATCTGGCCTTTCGCGGACGCGCCGCAACACCGCTATCTCGTCCGTAGCGTCGACCCGATCGTGCCGCCGCTTGCAGTACCTCACGCCGTCTATATTACGGGCCGCGGTCCTTTCGCCGAGGCCGACGAACGCGCCATGCTGGAGCGGCATCATATCGATGTCATCGTCGCCAAAAACAGCGGCGGCCCTGCGACATACGGCAAAATCGCTGCCGCGCGCGCGCTTGGGCTGCCGGTAATCATGCTGCGCCGGCCGCCGCTGCCGGAGGTCGAGGCGGTCGAGACCGTAGACGATGCGGTGGCCTGGCTCGATCATATGTCCGCCCTTGCGACGGCCCGCGGTGTGTAGACGAGCGGCGCCCGGCCTTCGCGGGCAACAATGCGGGTATCGGCCGAGCCGACAATGACAAGCGTTGCCATGTCGGCAGCGGTCGGCTTGGCGGCGCCGAGCGTAGTCACGTCGACACGTTCGTCTGCGCGTCCGATCGCCCGCCCGAAGATGACGGGTATCGATCCCGGCAAGAGTCGCCCGAGGCGATCGAACGCGGCGCCAAGTTGCCACGGTCGTGCGCGCGACACTGGATTGTAGATGGCGATGACGAATCCGGCGCGCGCCGCCGCCTCGAGCCGGCGCTCGATCAACTCCCACGGCTTGAGGTTGTCGGAGAGCGAAATCGCGCAGAAATCATGCCCCAGCGGGGCGCCGACCCGCGCCGCTACCGCAAGCATTGCGGTAATGCCGGGAATGATCGCGACGTCAAGCTCGCGCCACATCGGCGGACCAGCTTCGATCTCCGCACATACGGCCGCCGCCATGGCAAACACGCCAGGATCGCCCCCGGATACCACGGCGACTGTCGCGCCCCTGGCTGCGTGACCCAGTGCCGCGGCCGCTCGTGCCTGCTCTTCGCGGTTGTCGGACGGATGCCGCACCTGGTCGGACCGAACCGGAACCTGCTCCAGATAGGCACCATAACCGTAGATGGCTTCTGCGGTTGCCAGCGCCGCATCGGCCTGCGGGGTGAGCCAGCGTGCATCCCCCGGCCCGAGGCCGATCACGGTGAGGCGGCCGCTCATGGCCGGCGCTCCCAGCCCGCCACCAGCACGATCGCAAAGTAAGGCGCACAATCATCCGGTTTGTCGGCGAGGCGCATAACCGCCGCGTCCGCCATAGTGCCACGCTCCACATATACGGCGCGGCCAAGCCGCCCGGCGCGATCGAGCGCCCGGCGCACTTTCGGCAAGTTGCGTCCGAGCTTCATCACCGCAACGGCATCGGCATCGACAAGGCGGCGCACAAGCTCGTCCTCGGCAAGCGTGCCCGGCAGCACTGTGAAGACGTCGTCGCCCTGAGCGATAGGCGCGCCGATCGCCGACCAACAGCCCGACATCCCGGTCACACCTGCTATCACGTCGGTTCGATAACGCGGGGCGAGCCGCACATGGAGATGCATATAGGAGCCGTAGAACAACGGATCGCCTTCGCAGATCACGGCGACCGAGCGCCGGGCATTCAGATGCGCCGCGACCGCGGCCGCGCTGTCGTCGTAAAATGCCGCGATCGTATCGCAGTAGGCCGGAGCGCCTTTTGGAATTTCCGTCGTCACTGGATAAAGCAGCGGCAATTCGATCGCATTCGACCGGATATGATCGGCCGCGATGGCGCGCGCTTGGCTGACATTGCCTGCTTTGGCGAAATGCGCCACCACATCGGCATCGCGCAGCGCCCGTATGGCCTTGAGAGTCAAAAGCTCGGGATCGCCGGGTCCTACTCCGACACCGATCAGCCGTGCGGTTTCGTTCATATCCCGGCCCTCGCGAGGGCATTGATGGCCGCCGCCGTCATAGCACTGCCGCCCATCCGGCCGCGCACGATTAGAAACGGTATCTCCTGTGCGTTGGCCGCCAAAGCCTCCTTGGATTCCGCGGCGCCCACGAAGCCAACTGGCGCCCCGACGATCGCAGCCGGCCTGGACGCGCCAGCGTCCAGCAACTCAAGGAGCCGAAACAGTGCCGTGGGAGCATTGCCGATCGCGACGACCGCGCCGTCCAGCTTCTCGCCCCACAACTCTAGCGCCGCTGCGGAGCGCGTGGTGCCGAGCTTTTCTGCCAGCGCAGGCACGCCAGGATCACGCAGTGCG
>Ga0210402_10002975_pt1 | contig 16146 bp, 11 predicted proteins | sample IncBWC7MmetaG_FD_161055 | JGI IMG/M metagenome (GOLD analysis project Ga0210402, IMG submission 161055) | Forest soil microbial communities from Barre Woods Harvard Forest LTER site, Petersham, Massachusetts, United States - Inc-BW-C-7-M | ecosystem: Environmental > Terrestrial > Soil >... | reverse complement strand
GATGATCGAATTCGTATTTGGGGACCGTTTCAAGTTCCGCTATTGGGGGTCACCAGACGAGGCAGTCGTGCCAGCTACATCCCTGGTCGGCATGTTGACGCGTCCGCACGTCACTCTCCTGCACCAGGGCACGTTTCAGTCGTTCATAATTATGTTTCAGGTTCACGGCCTGACGGACCTCTTCGGTGTTCCATTAAGCGACGTCGCGAATCATACCTTTGACGCCGAAGCTGTTCTGGGCAAACCGGTGAGGGAATTACGGCAGCGCCTCGGCAACTGCGAGACGTTCCAGCAGCGAGGTTCAGTTGCAAACCACTTCTTCGAGGAACGTTTGAAGCATGCGCAAGCTGTTGATCGAATTGCTTTCGTCGCCAGTCGGATTCTGAGCTCTAATGGGAACTTGTCCAGCGCGGACCTGGCAAGGCAAGCCGGAGTTGGCGTCCGTCAGTTCCAACGCGAGTTTTCCGCGCGTTTCGGTGCCAGCCCGAAGCTCTTCTCACGCATCGTGAGATTCCAGAATGCGTTGGACACCAAAGCGCGTAGTTCAACGAAATCGTGGACCGATGTTGCGCATGAACTCGGGTACTACGATCAGATGCACATGGTGCACGAGTTTAGAGAATTCACGGGCGAATCTCCCACTGCAACACTGTGCCAGCTGGAACTTCTTTGTCGAGCGCAGATTGACGCGGTCCGTGCGGGCCGAGCAGCGGAGGATCCCAATATGGTTCGCCGGTTTTTGCTCTGAAATTCGAGTCAGCTCGAAGTCGGCAAAGGCTTCGCGGATTCTTGAAAAACCGCGATGAGCGCCTGATCGTGAATTCACGCACCAAGGCGGATTAAACTACCGAACGGTTGACGGGCGAACCGAAAGTAATCCTTATGCCGTGCCTGATAAACGCGGTTACCAGACATTTACCCGACGCCTTCGGAAGTAATCGCAAGCGAGTGCCACGAGGGTTGCGGCAGTCGTCAGGACTAGAACTTCTCGCCAGAACGATTCCAGATGGCTCGCAAAGGCTCCATTCAGCGAGATTGCCACATCATTCGGAGCCTTCCACGCAGCCAAAGTTCCGCCAATCAAGAGGCCAGCCATTGCTCCGCAAGACAAGGCGGGTGTAGATACGCGCAACAGCGACAATGCAGCACCGCACGCAGCCGCAACCAAGATTGCTAATAGGCGCCAGCGACCGATGCTGAGGTAGTGAAGCACCGGTGTCGTTAGCCAATATTTGTATGGAACCGCAAATAAAGCGGCTGCGACGGAGGCGTGAATGGCCCAGCGCAGTTTAATTGAAGTCATCACAGAATTAGACACCAACGCCGCCTGCTTGGCGCAAGGTCCTGATAAACGCCGTTATCGGACATGTTGGTTGCAACCTCGAGATGAGAAGAAGGGGCGGCCAGGAGGTTGAACAAGTCCGCGCTCAGGCCCTTCCTGGCTCAGGGTAAAAGGCCGGCTGCAGTGCAGGACGTTACTGGCGCGATAGAATTCGCAAGAAATTGGTTTCGTGGGCAGGAATCGTTGCTAGACTGGCGGATAGTAGGGCTGCACCAGAGCCCTGCCAGGCGCTCCCGCACCTCCTCTCGCCCGCGCGGAGCGACTAGTGATCGCCTGAACGCCTTCCCCGTTACAGAGCAGATGGAAAGCTCATGCCCGAATTCGTCCAGGGAGAGCACCTGCTACGAGCGTTACTGGAGTCGTCGGAAGACGCGGTCGTTGAGGTGTCCCTGGAGGGGAAGATAATCCGGTGGAACCACGGAGCGGAGCGGTTATACGGCTACTCGGAAGAAGAGATGCAGGCGCAATCGCTGGCGCAACTGGTGCTGATTTACGAAGTGCCGGTGATTGAGGCAATGCTGCAAGATTTGCGGCGCGGGGAAATTCGGCGCAGCGATACGTCCGAGCGGTTGCGAAAGGACGGGAGTTGCGTGAGCGTGGCGGTGAGGCGAACGGCGATCCGCGATGAAGCGGGGCAGGCTAGGGGAATGGTGGAGTGCGCGAGAGCACTGGAGCCTATGGAGAGCGATTCACCAGCGGAAAAGCAGCTGCGGCTGCTGGTGGAGCAGATGCCAATCATGCTGTGGACGACGGACCGGCAATTGAGGATTAGTTCGAATTGGGGATCGGGATTTCTGCTTTCGAAGCTCAGTCCCGGAAGGCTAGTGGGAAGAACCGTGCCGGAATTTCTGAAATGTGCCGAATCCGGGGCGGGGCCGGTGATGCGGCACTATGAAGCGCTGCGAGGGACGCCTTCGCGCTTTGAGTACAAACGCGAGGACCGCGTGCTGGACATTCAGCTGGAGCCGTTGCGTTCCCCGGAGGGAGAGATTATTGGATGCCTGGGAGTGGGCCTCGATGTGACGGAGCGGAAACGATCCGAAGAGCAGGTGCTGTATCAGGCGACTCATGATGCGCTGACGGGGCTGGTGAACTACCGTGAGTTTGCGGAAACGCTGGAACGCGAAGTGAAGAGAGCGGACCGCTCGCGACATTCGTTTGCGATATTGCTGCTGGACCTGGACGGATTGAAGCAGATCAATGACAGGAGCGGGCATCTTGCGGGAAACCGCGCGCTGAAGAGGCTGGCGAACGCGATGAAGCAGTATTGCCGTTCGATTGACGTGCCCGCGCGCTATGGCGGAGATGAATTCGCGCTGGTGCTGATTGACTCCGATCCCGCGATGGCGGAGCAGGTGGCGCTGCGAATCCGTGGATGTTTGCAAAGGGAAAGCGAAGAGCCGCCGCTTACAGTGAGTATAGGGATGGCGTCGTATCCTTCGGACGGACGAACGGGGCAGGAGTTGCTGGAAGCCGCGGATCAGCGGCTTTACAAGCAAAAAAAGGAAACGCGAACAAAATTATTTACCGCGGGATAGTGAAGAGTCCCTCCGTTCAAGCAGTGCCCTCCTTCTTTGAAGCCACTCAACAATTTGAGAATCGTTTGACAGAGCAGAGGAGTGGCGCGAAGCTTGCGCAATTGCATGCTGGAGCGGAGGCTGTGATGAACGAAGCGCAACTACTGTTGGACGTTCTGGAAGAGGGCTACTGGAAAAAAGCTTGGCACGGACCCAACTTGAAGCAGTCGCTGCGAGGAGTGAACGCAAAACAAGCGGCGTGGAGACCAGCGGCGAAACGACACAACATTTGGGAAGAGACGCTGCACGCAGCGTACTGGAAATACGATGTGCGGCGAATTCTGGAAGGCGGCAAGCGTGGGGCGTTTATTTTAAAAGGGAACAATTTTTTTGCGAGGCCGGAAAAAGGGAAAGCGACGGAAGCAGCGTGGAAAGCGGACAGAGACATTTTAGAAAGCGAACACGAGCGGCTGCGGGATGCTGTGGAAAAGGCGCTGCACGCCCGTGGAGCGGAAAAAGTGGCGCGGCTGATTTATGGAGTGGCGTTTCACGATATTTATCATGCGGGACAGATTCGACTGTTGCGGAGGTTGCAGGGCGCGGATTAGGCGGGGTTGCGCAAAGCTTTGCTTACGGAGGGAAGATCGGTGGCGTCCTGGAAAAGGCGGATGGCGGCAGCGCCCGCGGCTCCGGCGGCGTAACAAGAGGCTACGTTTTCGAGAGTGATGCCGCCAATGGCAATGACGGGAATCAGGGCGGCTTTGCAGATTTGGCGCAGGCGATCCACGCCCTGCGGCGGGCCGTAAAAGGCCTTCGAAGGTGTGTGAAAAATCGGGCTGAAGTAAATGTAGTCGGCACCGTCGCGCGCGGCTCCCAGCGCTGAACCCAACGAGTGGCAGGAAACACCAATCAGGAAATCGAGGGGCTTACCGGAGTCTTTTGCGAAGCGATCGCAGAGGCGGCGCGCTTCCGGAACGGAAAAACCATTTTCGCTGAGGTGAACGCCCCCGGCGCCAGCGGTCAGAGCGACGTCAACCCGATCGTTGACGATGATGCGCGCATGCGATTTGCGCGCGCGAACTGCTTGAAGGGCGGAGCGCGTTAATTCGAGCGTTTCTCCGCCGGGCAAATCTTTTTCGCGAAGCTGTATCCAGTCCACGCCAGCGGCGGCGACGGATTCGATCATGCGAAGGAGCAATGGAATTGCATCGGACGAAGTGGCGAGAGGAAGGCTGCGCCGGTCCGTTACGTAACAGAGAACCGGCTTAGGCAGAGGGGCTGGGAGGGACACGAGAAGGTCCTACTTTGGATTGAATCAAGCTGATGCCGACGAGAATATCAAGAACGCCGAGGCCGCTGACGATGCCACGAAAAGAAGAGTGAAGAAGAAACAAGCGCATCGAAGCCGGAAAATGGTGAAGGAAATAGTTCTGCTCCCAGAAATTGGACCAGGGGAGATAGAGGAGAAGAGCGCCCATCTCCAGACAAAGGACGATCAAGATTACGCGCAGCGCTTTGTTCATGAATGAGGTTCAGCGCACCTGGGGAACATTTGTTTTTGTATCAGTACTGGTCAGCGAGTGGGCTTCTGAAGCGAGGCGATGCGGTCCGCAACGTCGCGGTAGTCGATATTGGCCGCATAGACCTGAGAAAAACTCTTGAGCGCCGCTTCGATGTCACCCGCCGATTCCTGAGCGACACCTAAATCATACCGCAACGCGAGAGTACTTTCCGCGTCCACACCGGGAGTGTGAAGAGCGCGCTCGTACCAGATGGCGGCGATGTTGGCCTGGCCTTTTTCCATGAAGGCGAGACCGAGCAGAGTGCAGCACTGCATGGCGTAGCGGAAAGCCTTGCCCTTGTCAGTGGCTTTGGCAACTTTCTGGAATTCGCTGATGGCTTCTTCGAGCAAGCCCATTTCGCGGAAAGCGATGCCGAGGTTGTAGTGCGTTTCGAGGTCTTCCTCTTCGCCGCCGCCCATTTCGCCAAGCTCGGCGCGGAATTCGTCGAAGACTTCCTTGAGCGGACCGGATTCGATGTGGTCGCTCGCATGCGGCACGGTAGAAACGGGAGCGGGCGGCGGCTGAACCGGAGGAGGTGGTGGCGGTGCCGCGGGAATCTGCGTTCCGGGCTTGAGAGCGATAGGAGCGAGCTGGTCAATGCCCATGTCGTCGAGTTCGGTGGCCATGTCCGCAAGGAATTGGTCGGCGGAAAGGGCGGAGGGCGCTGCGGCAACCGGGTGCTCGGGCGGTCTTTGTTCGAACGCGGGAACCAGGGGCTCAGGAGCGATGACGAGTTCGTAGTCCTGCTCCAATTCAAATTCGGGTTCGGATTGCACAGGAGCCGCGGGCGGCGCTGTGGGCTTCGCGGCGGGCTTTGCGGGAGGAGGCGCTGCCGCGACAGGTTCCTCTTCGAAGGACATTGCAATGGGTTCTTCTTCGGGCTCGGCGGTCGCGTGAGGAGCAGCGGCGAGCTCGGCAGAGACATCTTCGAAAGCGTTTGCGCCGGACTCGGGTATGTCCACTTCGATCGGAATCTCGAATTCGGCGGGAGCTTCCTCTTTGGCGGGCGCAGGCGATTTTGAGGCAGGAGTTTTGGGCACAGCTGCACCGGGTTGCGCTGCCAGAAATTCCTCAAGCGAGGGCAATTCAGGGCTTGGTGGAGGCGGAGGAGGAGCGGCGTGAGTTGGCGCCGGCGCGGCTTCCTTAAGCATGGCGCTCCACTCGTCGGAGAGGTCAACCTCGTGAGTGTCGCTGCTTTCGCCTTCCGGAACAGCGGCGACGGCTTCGGCGACGGGAACTTCGAGTTCTTCCGGCGCCTGATGAGGAGAAGACTGGACTTCGGTTTGGACCGCAGCGGATGGTTGCGAGGCGAAAAGTTCCTCGTCAGAAAGTCCCGCTGCGCGCTGGAAACGGCGGCGGAGTTCGCCGAAACGTTCGGAGCTGGCTTTTTCCCCGCGCTCGCTGTGAATTTGTTCGAGTTGAGCGGCGAGTTCGGCAGTACGGCGATCGTCACCAGCGCCGAGAACGAAATCAAGAAGTTTTTCGAGGGTGGGAGTGTGGCGCGGCGCGCGACGAAGAATTGCCTCCAGAAGGCCTATGGCTTTTTGGGTCAGACCGTAACTGGCGAAGAGGTCAACGTCGGTCAGCGATTGCGCGATAAATTTTTGCGTTTCCTCATCGATGGGTTCTTCGTAAACAGCGGACGAGGCAGAAACTGAAGAGACCGTTGCGGGCTCCTCGGGAGCGTCCTCCATTGGCGCCAAGTTGTGACGAACTTTAGGCGCATCAGGCTTGGCGAGTTCCGCTTGCAGCGATTCGACAGGTTCCGGCACGGTGGCTTCCGGCTGCAGCAGGCCCATTTTTACGAGAAGGTTGTTGAGCTTTCGCTTGGCGGATTCCGATTCAGGTTGACGATCCAAAAGTTGTTCGAAGACTTCTTTGGCGCGCGGATATTGCTTGGCGACGACGAGGGCATCTCCGAGTTGCGCGAGAGCGTCCGGCAAGCGAAAGGAATCGCTAGTGCGGCCGTAGGTATCCACGAGCCATTCGTGCGGTTCCAGGCGTCCCGGCATGTGGGAAGCGAGTTCGGTGAGCAGGTGAGAGATGACGTCATGCTCGCCGGCGTCAATCATGGGGATGCGGAGCTTGGAAATCAGGGCCATCGCGCGGTCGGCCTGGTTCGAATCGAGAAGCGCTTGTGCGGCTTTTTGAACAAGCGTGAAATTCTTTTCGTCGGCCTCGAATACGCGAAGGGCGAGCTTGGTGGCATCGTCCCAATCCGCCGCTTTGACGTAGAGATCGAGAAGAAATTCGCTTTGTTCGCCGCCTTTTTCGAGGCCGGGAAGATCCTTGAGAACATTGGCGGCTTGCTGGACATTGCCCTGCGCGGAATACGAGCGGGCTTTGACGGTGATGGCAGAGAAATTTCCGGGATCGAGCTTCAGGGCCTTGTCCGAGAGCTTTTCGCATTCGGCGTGATCGGCGCGTGCCAGCGCGCGTTGCGCGGCGGAGACGTACATGTCGATGGCTTCGGTGTTCTGGCCCATCGCCTGATAAAGATCAGCGAGGCGAATCTGGATGCGCAGGTTATCGGGTTCCGCGAGGAGAAGTTTTTTCAGAAGTGAAACAGCTTCCGGCTGGCGATTGTTCTTGAGATGAATTTCCGCGAGCTGCAAAAAGAGCGGACGCGCTTCGCTCATCACACCTTGCTGAACGTAGAGGTCGGCGAGGCGCTCAAGGGGACGGATTTCCTCGGGAGCGAGCTTAGCGATGCGCTTGTAAACAGCGATTGCTTTCGTGAGAAAACCGTCACCGACAAAAATTTGCGCGAGGCGTTCAAAATAATCGATGGCTTGAAAAGTTTCGCCCTGGCGAATGTAGAGTTCGCCGATGGTCATGAGAGTGACCTGATCCTTGGGCTCGAACTTCAGGATCTGCTGATATTCGGCGATGGCCTGCGCGACTTTGCCCTGGTTGAGGAGCTTCTGCGCGGATTCGACGAATTTACTCTTGTTATAGGCCATGCTTACGTTTCGAAGAGGAGTCGAAGCGACTCTCTCCGAGACATTCTCCTAGGTCTCAGCGCGGCTAAGCAAACAGCAAACAAAACATGACCGCAAAGCGGCCAACCGGCGCGCGGCCAATAGAGGCCAACACATTATTCAAGCTACAGGCGGGGAGGAGGTGAGTCAACGAAGGTGCAAGGGGTTGTGAACAGGCAGTTATCCCCGTGGCGAATAGGAAACTTAGCGGCGAAAACGAGGCGAATCGTCATGGGGAAGACTTTGCCGGAGTTGCCCCGCTGAGGCGCGTGTTCAGGCCGAGGGTTTTGTTGAGGAGGTCGAACCAGAATGGGGCGCCGAGAGTTACCGCGATAGCGGTCAGGAGCCAGCCCAACACTACAAGAAAAAGATACCAGGCCTTGGTGGAGCTGAAGCCCGAGAAATCCCACGCTTGCTTGGCCTCCTGATTCCATCCAGCGGGAAACCCCTGAGTGGAATAGAGGTTGGAAACCTCACGTCCCGCAGCTACGACATCATTGCGAGCGGCAGAGACATCGGCAGGTGTAGCAGGAGCGGGAACAGGTTGTTGTTTGCGCGCCTGTTCCAGCATGTGTTCGCGCAAAACTGGATCGTTCCAGAGCCTTTTTGTGGCGCGGACCGTATCCACGTTGAGCACAATTGCCATGATCAGCCCGATCAAGAAGAGTGCAACCTGGGTGCGGCGCTTGTAAAAGCCGCTCAGCCGATCCATCGCGGCGTCGTACCAGTCTTCGATGTTCTTGCGTGCATCGTCCAGGTTTCCAGCAGCCTTATCAATGAGAGGCAGCAGTGCCTTTTTGAGGTCTTCATTCGTCAGGGCCGTAACGGCAGCGCGAAGGTTGGCGAAGCTGGAAACGCCGGCATTCGGCACCAAAATGTCGAAAAGCGCGGAGGAGAAGGATTTTGCGCTTAGGTATGCGGGAGCGGTAATGCCTTTGCCAATCAATTTGGGAGCGCAAAGATTCTGAATAAGAGAGTGATTGAGAAGGGCGGTCGCTACGCCGCGCCCGGTGGTTGGGGGTGCCGCGACTCCTGATGCAGGGGGCGCAACGTCCTCGGCAAGGAGGTTTTTCAAGGCCTTTTCGAGAGCTTTGGAACGGGAAGAGAGGACTGCGGCAACCCATTCATTGATGGTGGAGGCAAAAACGCTAAGCAACAGGTAGATGAACGCCAGGCCAGCAAAGGTCTCGAGGACGTGTGAACCAAACACGGGAACCTCCTGAATAAAGTGTTATCGAATTCCAGGGAGTCGAATGTGCTGTCTAGAGAGTGATGCAGATGGGTGAAGCGTTTCATCTCTTTCGGAATTAACTGGGTGATGTATGAAAGGAGTTTGGGAACTAGTCTGAAAAACAAAACCCGGAGGGTTGGTAGGAACCCCCTCCGGGCTTCTCTTTGACTACCTGCTTTAGTAAGTCAATTTCAGGCCAAGTTGAACGGCACGGCTGCCGCCATTGAAGAAGGAGGCATTCAGGAAGGCTGGGCCGAGGTTAAGCAAGTTGGTGTAACCGCTGCTGGTGGCGTTTGTGGTGTCCTGGAACACGTTCAGCGTGCCCAAGCTGAAGTTCGGGTGGTTGAAGACGTTATAGGCCTCCACGCGGAACTGGAGATTGAAGCGCTCGGTGAGCCTGGTGTTCTTGGCAACGGCCATGTTCCAGAGGTTGATGTGTTCGCTGGTGAAAGTGTTGCGGCCAAGATTCGAGATTGCCCCGGCCGCTGCCTGAATGTAGCGTGCGGTTGGGTCATTCGCGACGTAGCCGACTGTGTTTGCAGTGCTGCAACCAGCGCTGATGGAAGTTGCGCCCGTGCCTGGATCGCGGCAGACACGCGTTACACCGCTGCCCGTACCTTCGATTCCGGCAGAGTTAAGGATGGCACGGTCACCGGCGGAGTCGCCGTTACCGTTGGAATCCACGCCAGAGATGATGGTCACTGGCTGACCCGTCTGGAAGAGATACGAACCGCTGACATTCCAACCGTTCACAAACCCACGCACGAACCCATTGCCGGAGCTCATTGTTGGCAGGTCATAGAGCCAAGTGAGGGCGACTTTGTGGCGAACGTCCAGCGAGGATCGGGCCCACTCATTTGTTATGTCAAAGGAATCCTGAGCGCGACGTGGATTGACCGTGCTGGTGTTCAGGTCGTTGGTGGCATTGTCCAGCGTCTTCGCAAAGGTGTAGTTCGCGCGAAACTGGAAACCATTGGAGAAGCGGTGGAGAAGTTCAATGGCGCCACCATGATAGGTGCTGGAAGCGCCGGGCGCTTCTTTGGTGATAACGCCACCGGTGAATCCATCCGCGCCGAATCGCCGGAGGGCGCCAATGGAACGCAGCGAATTGAATTGCGCAAGCGTAGGTGCCGAGGCACCGACGTTGGCGGGAACATCCGATGCGTTGATGTACGTTGGCAGCGGCTGCGCACCATTCTCGAACGCCGTGATGGAGTTCAGCTGAAGTTGGATGGGCAACCCAACGGCGCGAGTGCCGAGGTAGCGTACTTCAACACTGGTGTTCTTGAGGATTTCGTGCTGAACACCGAGCGACCATGAAAATACCTTTGGCGCATACGCGTCAGCCATGATCTGGTTGGTTTGGGCGCGTGCGCCGGCCTGATCTGTGGGAGGCGTGAAATTAATGTGCATCGCGCCGCCGGCAAGGAAATCCGTTCCCGTAGTGCACCATGCTGGAGGTGGACCAAATGTTCCCAAACAAGTGGAAGGAGGCTGCAAGACAACCTGGAGCTGCACAGGGTTGGCGTTGGTATAGAAGTTCTGCGGGATGACGTCGTACGCGATGCTCGCTCCACCGCGGATGGCCCATTTGCCGTTGCCAAATGGATCATAGGCAAAGCCGACGCGCGGGCCGATGTTGTTCCAATCCTGCTTGGGAACACGAAATACCAGCGGGGTGCCGGGCAGATCTGCCGGAGCATTCAAAGCGTTCAGCTTTGTTCCCGCAGGGTTTCCGAAGAAGTCATAACGAACGCCGAGGTTCAAGGTCAGCTTGCGGTTGACCTTGATATCGTCCTGCAAGAATAAATCGAAGTTCTTGGCGTTGCCGGAGAAGAATCCGCTGCCAACACCTTGCAGACTGAGACCAGGCAGAGAAGGAACCTGATCATTAATCAACTCTTCCATTGAACCGTAGGCATATTGGCCGCGGGAGTTTTGAAGAAATTCGGATGGAGAAGTAAACCAATAGTACTGCGCCCCTGCTTTGAACGTGTGCCGACCGACCGTGTACGTAACGGTGTCTCCGAGCTGGTATTCGTTATAGGCGCGGTGTTGAGGAAGATTGCCATTCGGGCCGATGATGGCACCAAGATCGCCGAAAAGGAGTGTCGGGAATTGCTCCGCCGTTCCGCTAAGCGGGAAGAACTGGCCGAAACGCGCATAGACGCCGCGGAAATCGTTGACGAGATGCGGAGTCACTGTCCAGACGTGATTCAAGATGGCGCGGCGATTGTCCACAGCTGCGAAAGAAGCAAACTGAGCCTGAGGAAAGCTGGCACCGAAACTGGGGGTTCTTGTACGGCTCTTGAGATAACGAGCGTGCAAGGTCTGTCGTGAATTTATGTTGTAATCGCCGTTGATGATGTAGTCCTGCTGATTCGTGAAGCTGGGGGCTACAGAATTGGCTTCACCCGCCGGAATATCCACACCATTGACGCTGAGCGTGTCCGCGGGGTTGGCGGTGGGAGCCACGGGCATTTGAGCAAGAATGTCACGCACCTGCTGATTCGCAGCCAGCGTGTTCAACTGTGTATAGCCGGCGGCGGTTGGCACAACGATTGTTGGCGCAGTTGCTTGTTGGCCGAGATTGTTAAATTCATATGCGCCGTAAAGGAATAGTCTGTCCTTGAGGACAGGACCGCCGACGTCGCCGCCAACTCGGTTGAAATCAAAGCGGCGCTTGTCTGTAGCTGAACCATTCGCGATGTCCGCGTGTTCCTGGTTATCTGCCGCATCGTAGGCGCGGTTAATGTTGTAGAGCCATGCGCCAAAGTGCACTTTGTTCGTGCCTGTCTTGGTGATGACGTTGAACTGTCCGCCAGAGCCGCGACCATATTCCGCGCTGTAAACATTCTGGTTGATGACTAATTCTTGCACGGCATCTGGAATTACCTGCTGCGAAGATGATGTGACGGAAGGATCGTTATTGTCGGTGCCGTCGATGGCGAAACTGTTTTGGCGGCCGCGAAGACCACCAACGGAGCCGCCTGCTCCCGATGTGCCCCCGAGTTGCGTCGTGGTATTCGGCAAGAAAACTGAAAGATTCAGGACGGAGAGAATCGCACCGGTCTGTACGGGAATTTCCGAGATGGCACGGCCTTCAAAAGAACCCGTCAACTGCGAGGATTCCGTCTGGACAACATTGGCGCCCGTTTCCACGAGAACGGTTGTGGTGGTGCTTGCGAGAGATAGCGAAACACCCGCATCCGTAACCTGAGCAGCAAGTACGTGAATTCCGCCGTTCACATAAGTAGCGAATCCCTGATGTTCGACCTTTAACTCATAAGTGCCGGCCTGCAACCCAGAGAAAACATAGACGCCTACGCTGGACGTTTCTGTTTCTGAGACGAGTTTTGTCGCCTGGTTCGTCAACGTGACGTGGGCATTCGGAACCGCCTGCTCCTGAGGATCCATAACGGTTCCCCGGAGAGTTCCTGTAAGCCCCTGCGCAGCGGCATTACTAACAGCGAACAAAAATGCGAGAGAAAACAGACCTGCAATCGAGACAATTCTTGCCAACTTCATTTTGTACACTCCCTTTCGGAAATTCCAACTAAGCGGCAAAACGAAAGACACGTGGACACACGAATCCCAAGTGTTCTGCAGGCTAAATTTGCAGAACAAGATGCCAGGAATCCGCGTGACCCCTCATCACGCGATCATTTTTTTGAACTCCGCCAGAACTTGGAGAGACAGCTGACAATTAAGAGAGCAATAGGAATGCCATGTACAGCAAGCCTATAGATAGAAGTAGCTAGTACATTCAAAAACCTAAGGTTAGTTAATCCAAAGCAGATAATCTTTTGAATAATCTAGGGGTCGAGTTGCAGGAATACGTATGAATTTAGAATAAATCCATACGAGTATTTGAACTTAGCGTTGCGAAAACTCGCGAGCGAACTTTTTTTGGCGGAGCACGGGGCGACTAGGTAATCAAAGGGAGAAGAGTTTGCGTGGCGCCAGTGGACCAGCAATTGGATTCGCGGACGGGCGCGAAGGAGAAACGGTGAAGCGGCGTTGGACCGAGCCGACGGAGGGCTTCCAGATGAACGGGCGTGCCGTAGCCTTTGTGCTGGGCGAGGCCGTAGCCGGGGTATTCGGCGTCCATTTGTTCGAGACGCGCGTCACGGTGAGTCTTGGCGAGGATGGACGCGGCAGCGATGGAAACACTGCGAGCGTCGCCCTTGATGAGGGATTTTTGCTCGATCAGAACGTCGAGCTGCATGGCGTCAATCAGGAGATAGTCCGGCAGGATGGAGAGTTGCTGAAGGGCAGCGGTCATGGCCTGGCGGCTGGCCTGGTAGATGTTCCAGGCATCGATGCGGGCGGAATCAACTTCGGCAACGGCCCAGGCAAGAGCATGCTGCCGAATGCGAGGAGCGAGTTCGGCGCGGCGCTCCGCGTCGAGTTTTTTAGAATCGTCGAGGCCAACGATGCGACGTTTGGGGTTGAGAATAACTGCAGCGGCAACGACAGGGCCGAAGAGAGAGCCACGGCCGGCTTCGTCAATGCCGGCGATGCGCGTCCAGCCGAGCTTGCGCGCTGCCAGCTCAAAACGTGAAGAGCAAAGGCGAGTCATAGCCAAGAGTGTTCGATAGACAAACTGCCCGCGGGAATTCTAGCATGCAGGCTCCTGACAATTCATAGCGGGATAAAAGGAATTGCTTGATGATGCCAAAGATGCTTCTCCGAAAAGCAATCTATCGAGAAATGGCGGGAACGGCAGTTTTGCTGTTGACCGCAGTATTCCCTTTGCTTGCGCAATCGAACGGAAGTGCTCCTGAAACCAAAACGCGAAAGACAAAAATCATTCTGGATACAGATATCGGCGACGACGTGGATGACGCGTTTGCGCTGGGGCTAGCGTTGCAGAGCCCTGAGATGGAGATTGCGGGAGTGACGACAGCATGGGGGGACACGGCGCTGCGGGCGCGGATGGTGCGGCGGATGCTTTTGGAAACGGGGCGTGTAGGAGTTCCGGTTGCGGAAGGGATTGTTACGAAGAGCAAGACTCCGTTTTCGCAGGCAAAGTGGGCGCAGGGCGGGCCGGGTGGGCCGTCCATGAATGCGGTGGATTTTTTGCTGGAGAAAGTCCGCACGTTTCCGGGGGAAATTACGCTGGTGGCGATCGGGCCACTGACGAACGTAGGAGCGGCGATAGAGCGAGACGCCGCGACGTTTCGCAAATTGAAGCGAGTTGTGCTGATGGGCGGATCGGTCAGAAGAAAATACGGTGATCTGGGCTATGCGCCGGACCGCGGCCCGGAACCGGAGTACAACATCGCCAGCGATATTGCCGCGGCACAGAAATTGTTCCAGAGTGGCGTGCCGATCTTCATGATGCCGCTGGATTCGACGCAGTTGAAGCTGGATGAAGTGAAACGCGAAGTCCTTTTTTCCCGCGGGACGCCGCTGACAGATATGTTCACGCTGCTCTATCACCAATCGGGCCGGCCGACCCCGACCTTATTCGATGCCATGGCGGTGGCGTACGTGGTGAAACCGGAATTGTGCCCCGTGCAGAAAATGCGCATTGAAGTGGACAAAGATGGATTCACACGGGAAGTAAGCGGAGAGCCGAATGTTTCCGTATGCCTGGATTCGGATTCCGAACTGTTTTTCCGGTTTGCCTTACCACGGTGGATGCAGACGAGTCCAAAAAACTAGACAACGCGGAAACAAAAAAGACGCCCCGACGTAGTCGGAGCGCCTTTTGAGAATCGGATGAAATTACGCCTTGGCTTCGGAGGCGACGGGCGCGGTTTCTTCGCGGGCGGCGCGCTTGATGCGGGCGGCCTTGCCCTTGAGGTTGCGGAGGTAGTAGAGGCGCGCGCGGCGGACTTTACCCTTGCCCGTGACTTCAACGGAAGCGATGGAGGGCGAATGTAGCGGGAAGATGCGCTCTACGCCGGTGCCAAAACTGACGCGACGGACGGTGAAAGTGGCGCTGGAGGCGCGGCCTTTCTTGGAAATCACTACGCCTTCGAATGCCTGGATGCGTTCTTTGACCTTTTCGCCTTCGCCTTCGAGCAGGCGGACATTGACGCGAACGGTGTCGCCCGGACGGAACTCGGGGAGGTCTTTGCGCAGCTGCGCTTCATGTAGTTTGCGAATTACCGGATGCATGTTCTTTATTCCCTGCAGACCCACTCAGGCGGGGCCAGCTCTTCTAAGACAAACTGCAATTATACGGGAAATGAAGAGGGTTTTCCAGCGGGAATTGGGCTATTGCGGCCCAGGGCGAGGCGCTTGCTCCTCTGGAAAAAGCCATACTTCAGTATCTTGCGGCACATCGGCCTTCGTTGTTTCGGGTGAAAGCAGGAAAGCAGTTATGCCGCGGCTGTTTGGGCCACACCCGAACTCGACACCGCGAATATTCGTCTCCGAAGTGCGTCCATCTGGAGTCTTAAGGCGCGCCTTATCCCCAACACGGACTTTCAAAGTCTGCGAAATAAACTCAATTGTAACGACAAGGCCCCGTCCTTCGATGCTGAACGAGTCGGTAATTTTCGCGAAAAGCTCCATTGTGTTGACCTAAGAGCCGGAGACCGCTTGCGATTTGTGGCGGATGACGGAAGCGGCAAAGTGTTCCATTTCTTCGAGTTGGGGGCTGAATTGGAGGAGGACGAGGTCCACGCCGACTTTTTCGAATTGGTGGAGGCGTTCGGAAACTTGTTCGGCGGTGCCGACGAGGCCGGAACGGAGACCACGGTTGGAGACGGAATAGTCTTCAAGAGAGACGCGCTGTTCTAGTTGGGTGCCGGCCAGCCATTGCTGGTAGTTGGCGTAGCCCGCGGCGGATTGCTGGACGTCCGTGATGCGGCGGACTTCGTCCTGCGCTTCTTTTTCGCTTTCGCGAACGATGGCGTAGCCGGCGACACCGAATTTCAGCGGCGGAAGATTGTGTTTAGCGCGGCGGGTGCGCAGGTCCGCGATTTTTTCCGCGACGCGTTCGGGCGGATCGCCGTGCATCAAGTAGGCGTCACACTTTTCGGCGATTAAATCTTTTGCGGCGGGAGATTCGCCGCCAGCATAAAGCGTGGGGCGCGGCCGCGAGACGGGCTTGGGTTCGAGGACGTTGTCTTCCACGCGATAGTATTTTCCGGAATAAGAAAAATGATCCTGCTTCCAGACGCCGGCGAGGACATCGAGCCATTCGTTGGTGCGGGCGTAGCGGTCATCGTGCTGTTCGAACGAGACGCCATATTTTCGGGCTTCGTCGGCCCACCAGGACGAAACAACATTCAGCGTGAGGCGGCCGTTGCTGATGCGGTCTATGTTCGCGGCCTGTTTTGCGAGCAGGGCGGGAAGATGGAAAGTTGGGCGGACGGCGACCATGAGTTCGATGCGTTCGGTAACTGCGGCAAGCGCGGCGGCGGTGGACCAGGCATCGAGCGAAGGCGCTTCAACTCCCTTGATGTCGTTGAGATTTAGTTCGGCGATGAGGGTGAGATCGAAGCCCAGCTGTTCGCTGCGCTGCGCGAGGCGCTTTACGTAAGGCCAGGTTGGT
>Ga0210402_10002974_pt1 | contig 16146 bp, 12 predicted proteins | sample IncBWC7MmetaG_FD_161055 | JGI IMG/M metagenome (GOLD analysis project Ga0210402, IMG submission 161055) | Forest soil microbial communities from Barre Woods Harvard Forest LTER site, Petersham, Massachusetts, United States - Inc-BW-C-7-M | ecosystem: Environmental > Terrestrial > Soil >... | reverse complement strand
TGCGAGGAATCCTCGGAGCCGCGCTTGTCTTCCGGCCGCGTTGATCTTATACCGCCGGTTTCCTATCTTATTTCTCTCTTTGCTTCAGATATAATCCCCGCAACGAACGCCCCTCCCTGCTTGTGCAATCGCGCGGAGGCGATCGTTTGGCCTACGCTGCAAGACAAAAGGAGACACACCATGCTGAAGGAATTCAAAGAATTCGCCATGCGCGGAAACGTGCTGGACATGGCTGTCGGCATCATCATCGGCGCGGCATTCGGAAAAATCGTCACATCTTTCGTTGAGGACGTCATGATGCCGCCGCTGGGGCGCCTGATTGGACATGTCGATTTCTCGAATATGTTCATCAGCCTGAATGGGCAGCATTACGACTCGATTGAAGCCGCAAAGAAGGCCGGAGCGGCGCTGAGCTACGGCATGTTCTTGAACACGATTATCAACTTTCTCATAGTCGCGTTCGCTGTGTTTCTTCTCGTGCGCATGGTGAATCGCTGGACCACAAAGCCGGCGCCACCCGCGGCGCCCACGACTAAGGATTGTCCGCAGTGCGCGATGAGCATTCCCATCCAGGCGAAGCGCTGCGGCCACTGCACGACGCAACTCGCTTAAGCTTAACCTCCGATATTGAAGGGGACACGCTTATGTGGCGACTGCCGCTTCAAGAGGAAGGTGTTTTCTTCTTCTGGTTTCCCTCAAGGTGAGCTCGCAGCCTTTTGACAACTGCGTCTTCCTGCCCTTCTTCGATTTCCTTCTGGACTTCCTCGAGAGCAAAGTGCACGACGTCGTGGTGATGCACCTCTTGGGGAGCCAGGACGTCGCTAAAGCGCAGCCACAACCGGTGCAGCAGGTTAACTTCATTGGCGGTTAGGTTCGGCGCATGCGGCCCAAGGACTTTGTAGATTTTGTCGCCGTTGGGCAAATGAATTTCAAGGTTGAACTGAGGTTTTATATCGCCAAGTTTTTCCCACGCATCCCCTATTTGCCGGGCCTGCTCTTCGGTGTTGTCCTTTGCCGAGCGTCCAATAACGATCGTGCTGGACTGCAGTGAAGCGCCCGCACGCAATATGCCTTCCCACAGGTCATTGGACGCAACCACCGCAAGCCGGATCGACTTCCCGCGCTTTTCGGCCATGGAAAGCGCTTGCGAAAACAGATGTTGCTCGATGCTGCCAAAAAGCTGATCGGCGTCCAGTTCGTTTTCACCGGAAGCCGAGCGGCGCAACAATCGGACGTGCAGAACAACCACGTCGCGGCGTCCAGGTTTGATTCGATCGAGAACGTTGCCCAAGTGGTAGAGATTGAAGTGGTTGCTCACAGGAACAAGGATGTTGCCGGGCCGCGCACCCACGGCCTCAGGCGTAAGTTCGGCCTCCAGCTCCAGGTTGAATTGATCCATCTCCATTTCCGCCGAGGTGCCTCGATGAGCGCGGTGCTCGGAAATCGAGAAAACGATAAAGAGCAGAACGGAAAATGTGCCGCCCGCCATGGTGGCTACAGGTTTGGTGAACAGGTTGACGACGGCGATGAGGAAGAGCGTCAGCGTGATCAAGCCGAGGCCGACGGGGATTTGCACTCCGCGAATATGAAAATTAAACGGCACCTGGAACTCGCGCTGCCCTGGCCTCGTGTACCGGAGGACGAAGACGGCCAGGCCGTTCATCGTAAAACTCCAGATCACACCGAAAGCGTAGAGGTTTGCGAGAAAAGTGACATCGCCGCGGCTAATGAAAATGGTGATGATCTGCAGAGCGACGACGATGTTTATGATGCGGTAGCTGGTGCCGAATCTCGGATGCGGCTGCCGGAACCACGAGCTGAGAACACCGTCCTCGGAAACGCGGTTTAGCACGCCATTCGAGCCGACGATGGCGGTATTGACCGCTCCGGCCAGGATCAGCGTTCCCACTACGACCACGAATGCGTGAAAGATCAGCCGGGCAATGAGCGGCCCGTGCAAGCTCATCGCCAGGCCGCCGATAAGGTTCTCGAGGTAGCTCTGCCGGACGCCGTCGGGAATGATCATGACGGCAAAGAAAGAAACCAGGGACGTGAAGACCAGGCTGTAGATGAAGATTACGAGTCCGGCCTTTTTCAGGTTTGGCAGTTTGGGACTCTCAATCTCGCGGTAAACCTGTGCCAGAGACTCCTCGCCGCTCATGGCCAGGACCGAGTGCCCCAGCGCAATAAAGATGGCGAGGATTCCGAACATGTGCGGAAGAGGGCTGCCCGCAAGCCAGCCGAGCGCGCTGGCATTCAAACGCAGGTTGCGCGGGTGCGGCCATGGCGGGAGTGCGGAATGCCTCAAGACCGCCGTGTAGATGCACCAAGCGATCAAGAGAACGACCATCACGGTAACCAGCTTCATGATGACGAGCGCTTTTTCGCTGGATTCCGGGATGCCCTTGGTGTTCTGCCACCAGAAATAAACCGTGACAAAAATTGCGAAGCCCGCCGCAAGGAAGCTCACTTCATTCGGCGTGAGCGGCGTGCCCAAGTGAGAGTATTGCAGCAGTTCGCTGATCAGCCCGGCCAGGTACTGCCCAGCAGCAACGCCGCTGATCGGACCGGTCAGTATGTAGTCAAACATCAGCGCCGAAACGCTAAATTTTGCCAGGGTTCCGCCGAGGGCCTGCTTCACGGCGCGGTAGACCCCGCCGCGCACGAACATGCTGCAGCTCTCGACGTACACCGCGCGAACCGCGTACGAAAACAGCATGATGGCGAGGATGAACCACGGCGCGGTCTTGCCGATGTAGCCTTCCGCCTCACCACCTGCGTAATAGGCCGAGGAGGCCAGATCGTTCAAGACGATGGCGGCCGCACGCCAGAACGAAATAAATGTAAGCAGCGCGGTCGTGGCGATAATGACGCGCGGAATACCGTTGCCCCGGCTGCCTGCGGCAGCAGGGCTGTTTGGAGTGCTGCTCATGTACGGGTGATCTCGATCAGCGGATTAAAATGCTCGCACTTTTCCGCCGCGAAGTCTAGCCGAACGGCCTTTTTTGTTTGCTGAAACGATTTTGCTGGTCCTGGAAAGACTCAAGAAGCGGCCGTGCGGAACGCTTTGGCGCACTCGGCGCAGGGGCAGATGCTGCGCAGGTGGTCGTAGCTGTAAATGCCGGTGGAATGGCCATCCGTGAAACTGATTTGGACGGCATAGTTGCCGACGACTGTAGCAGCATGCGCGCTCGGCTTGGGCTTAAACATCGGCAGCGCGGGAAAAGAAGTGCCCCCAGGCGCCGCGGCGGCGAAGGCTGCTTTTTTGCCCCGCTCGTCGTTGCACGTGGCGCAGGGACATTCTTCGCGCAAGTAGGCGAAGTCGTAGTGGCTTGCGTGGCCGTCGGCCCAAGTGATGTCGACACCCGCGCCGCTTTTCACGTGTATCTTCACGTCGGACGGTTTCTTTCGCGGATCGAGTGGAATCGGCATGCGAGAGGACAGCTTCAGCTTTTCGGTTTGCCGTTGCAGCAGTCGCCGGGCGGAATGGGATTGCCGTGCGGGCAAGTCTTCGGGTGGCCAAGGAATGTGCAGATGCGCTGATCCAGTTCGGGGCTGATGATGTGCTCGAACTTGCAGGCTTGTGTGTGCGCTTCGGAGTCGTCAATCGAGAATGTGTCCTTAAACAGGCGCTCCGCAAGGCGATGGCGACGGACGACGTCGCGCGCGCGTTGGCTTCCCACAGGCGTGAGCTGCGCCTCTCCATTCTGAAGCGCAACCAAGCTTAGCTCGGACATCCGGCCGAGGACTTTCGCTGCTGGCTCCTCGGGAAGGACTGGGAGGCTTCCGGCAGGCCCGCTGGCATGCAAGACGTTTACTTGGGCCGGCTTCCCTTCCTCGCCGCAGATCCAGATTTGCTCGAGGAGATGATCGAAGCGAATCTCGTCGTCGGCAGAAACCGAGGTGGAAACGGAGGTGCAGCAATCGGCGGTGTTGGCGAGCGGGCACGCAAGCGGATGGCCAGGGCCGTGCTGTGCCGTGTCAAAATGAAGGTGGCCGTGGGCGAGTTCGATACGTCTGTCCGCTTGTCGCGCGATGTCCGGATCGTGCGTAACCATCAAAATCGTATGGCCTGCGTGGTGGAGTTCGCGGAAGATTTTCAGGACGATTTCTTCGTTCGCTTCGTCGAGATTGCCGGTGGGCTCGTCGGCCAGAATGATTTTCGGCTGATTGATCAGCGCGCGCGCGATGGCTACGCGCTGCTGCTCGCCGCCGGAGAGTTGCGCGGGGAGGTGCGTCACGCGGTCGCCCATGCCCACGCGGCGTAAAGCTTCCTCGGCCTGCTTCTCATCGGTCACGCTGTGAAAATATTGCGCGAGCATCACGTTCTCCAGCGCGCTTAGATAAGGTACGAGATGAAATTGCTGGAAGACGAATCCGACCTTTTCCGCGCGGTAGCGGACCATCTCGTTCTCGCCGAGCTTCGAGAGGTCAATTCCATCTACAACGACGCGGCCGGAGTTGAGCTTATCTAGTCCGCCAAGAATGTTGATGAGGGTAGTTTTGCCCGACCCGGATGGGCCCATAAGCGCAACCCATTCGGCCGCCTCAACGTTAAAACTGAGGTCATCGAGAGCGCGGAGCGAGCCGTATTTCTTGACGAGGTTTTCGATCGCGACCTGCGGAGTTGCCGTCTTTTGTTCGGGCAGAATCTGGACACGAGCGCTCACGCTTCACCTCGAAAAACCGATGCAGGTCGGACGCTCGCAAGTCGGCGGAGCGGATACGCACTGAGAATCGCAACCATGATCGTGAGCCCCACAGCTATAGGATACACAATCAGTCGCGGCTGCGCCGCTACGCCAAAAACCTGTTTGCCCAACCAGATGGAAAGAAAAATGCCCGCAGCTGCGCCAATCAGGCCGCCTGCAATCCCGAGCAACGCCGCTTCCATCAAGAAAAGTCGCAAGACTCGTCGCGTCGCGCCGCCAATGGCCTTCATTAGGCCGACGTCGTTCCTGCGCTCCATCGCCACGTTGGTCATCGCCGCCATCACGCACAAGCTTGTCAGTAGCAAAACCACAGCGACGGTCGCCGTCAACAAGCCGCTAATGCGGCTGTAAATCTTCGCCTCGCCTTCGGTGAATTGGCGAATAGGATGACCTTCGGCGTCACCGAGCTCAGGCTGAAGTTGTCCAACAAATCGTTCAATTTGTTCTGAAGAGCCTGGAACCCTGAGCTGGATCAAACTAACTCGATGCGGTTGCCCAAGCAGCTTCTGGGCGAGAACTAGATCGAGGAATATCTGATCGTCTTCCGGACCGCCCGTGGAAGGAAGAACACTCGTGTAGATGGAATAGCTCTGCGGACCGCTGCGCAGCCAGATTCCGTCGTCTCGTGACAATTTCAGTGCAGCTGCTACCTTTTCACCAACTGCACATCGCAATGAACTAACGTCCTTCCAGGTTTCCTCCGCATCAACAAGTGCCGACGGAAGAACTTGGCTTGGGCCGAAGTCCGAGCGAACATACCCGACGAGAATTGCCTGAGTGCTAAAGGCCTTGCTGTCAGGGTGTTCTTGACCTTGCCTTGCTGCGGAAACTTTGACAACACCGTAGAGGAACTCCGCTTTTGCAATGCCACCAAGGTTGTTTCGATCCGGAATCCGACTAAACAAGGACTCGTCCAAGAATTCCGGAGAGTCCCCAGAGCTGCGTGGACTTATTACAACGTTTGGGCCGAACGTCCTGAACTCAACCGTTAGGCGGCGCTTGGCATCAACTTGCAGATTGAGAAGGGCTGCCGTGACGGCGGCGCCTGCGCCGAGCGCGAGCAGAATCACAAACAGGCGTCCGCGGTGCGCGAAGAGCAAGCGACGGACGATGCGCCAGTACATCGAGCGGTTGGCGGTCAGAGACGCGGTCATCATTCGCCTCGCAGGATGGGCGCAGGCTCGTAACGCGAAGCGCGACGCAAGGGGATGACGCTGCCCAGTAGCGTGACGCCGGCAGCGAGCGCGAGCACGGCAACGAGAACAAGCAAGGACGGTGCGGGCGCGACGCCGAAGATCCTCTGCCCAACGAGACGCGCCAGGATCGTGCCGAGCGAATAGCCGATGCCTCCGCCGACGAACGCGAGCACAAGCTGCTCCGCGGCCAGTAGGAAACCAACCGTGCCGGAGCCAGCTCCCAAAGCCTTCATCAAGCCAATTTCCGTGCGCCGTTCGATCACCGACGCCGCCGAGGAAGCGCCGACAGCCAGCGCCGCAGCCAGCAATGCCGCGAGCGTCACCATCCACAGCAACGCGCGAACCCGTGTGAGGATGGTGCCCTCGCCCTCAGCCACGCGCCGAATCACGCGCACATCCGTCCCTGGCAACACCTCTTCGATGGATTTTGCGATCGAAGAAACATACGCCGTGCACATCCAGCGCTCTACCTCATCCGGCTTCATCGTTTTCGGATCGCGCCGCCCAAATTCATCTTCCGGCTTGGTCAACGCGGAGACATAAAGTTTTCGATATTCGCCGGGCTTCTTCGCGAGCGATTGCGCAATTGAGAGCGGGACCAAAATAGCCTCGTCTTCTGGACCGCCCGAAGAGAGAATTCCCGTAACTTTCAGTGGAGAGGGAATCCTTGTGACCCCACCAGTGGCAAAGGAAATGAAGTCACCGATCTTGACGTGACTCTTCTGCGCGAACTTATCACCCACAACACATTCTCTTGCATCGTCGGAAAACCATCGGCCGTCGATTTGCCACCAGGGGCTTGTTTTCGCGATTCCGGTTTGAAACTTCCCGCCGTCGGGAAGAGGAACCGTGTGTTCGGCCCAAGTGCCGATCAGGGAAACGCTATCGATCCAATTCTGGGAAGCCAACGGCAAGGCTTCAGCGTGGAGTTCGAGCATCGGAGCAAACGCGATGATGTTGTTGTGCCAGAAAACTGTCTTGATTTTGGGGAGGTCCGCTTCCGGAAGATACGCGCCTGAGTTGACGGGGCGGTAGTCCACGCCGCCAATCTCGAGCGGCAGCGAATCCGCTTGCGGCGTAACCACCAAGTTCGCGCCGAGGCTGCGGAATTCGCTCGCGAGGCGGTCGCCCACGTCGAGCGAAACGCTCAGCGCCGCCGTCACCACGGCCATGCCCAGCGACAACGCCGCGGCGGTCAGCACCTTGCGGCGCGGGCGTCGTGTAAACGAATCGGCAACGAGACGCAGGAACATGGGATCGGTGGTCGCGCGGGCAGGAGCACGATCAATCGTGCCCTACTGTGGAATCTCCTTAGTCGCTTGCGCGAGTGAAGAAAGGTCAAGGACAAGATCGGCGCCGTCCAGACGCGACGGCACGCCAATCGGATTGCAGCCGCCTGCTTCGCCGATCGTCGGGACATAAATCGCCGAACCGCAGTGCCGGCAAACGACATTCTGCCCATCCTGGCGATAACCCTCGGCGCCACAGATGCGGCAAGCATCCAACGCCGTGCCGTAGCCATTCTGCTTTTTAATAATCATGAAGCGCAGCGACTGCCCTCCGGCGCTGATCGTAAACAGATGCATCTTGCCATCCTGCACTTCGCTCACGGGAATGCGCACTTCGTTGCCCATGGCCTCGATTGCGCGCGCCGATGGCGGCGCCGAATTCGCACGTGTGTAAACAAAATCTCCCGTCAGTACGAGAATAACCGCCAAGCAAGCCGTCGCCGCCGCGATCATCCAACGTCGCTGGCGCCGATTCTGCGCTTCCAGCAGCCGTTTCTCTGCTTCACCGGCAGATTCGTTCGCCGCCTTCGCGTGGGAAGCCGATTGCCATTCGCGTAGGACAAGCAAAGCAGCAGCGCCGAAGATAAGCACGAAGAAAAACAGCTCGTTCCGTACGACCGGCCCGATCACGGCCATCTCCGCTTTGCTGGACGGCAGCCACTGCGCTTCGCTCAATTCGTGCAAGCCAGTCAGCGCAAGCTGAAAGCCAACAAGCATCAGAATGACGCTAGTAACGGCAAAAAACCGGTGCAGCGGGACACGCAAAGTGCCTTTGAAAAAGAACAAGCCCACCGCCACGGCCGCGCCAATTCCCAAAGCCGTCCCAATCCAGGTTTGCAATCCTTCCGTAGAAAGCTCCACCGCGCGCAAGATCACCGCCAACTCTGCCCCTTCGCGCAAAACCATCAGAAAAACAAACAGAAAAATGCCCCAACCCGCCGCGGCTCCCGTCCGGCCCACGTAGGTCTCAATTTTCTGCTCAATCTCTTTTTTTAAGTGGCGCGCAACGCGATTCATCCATAGGATCATCGTAATGACGAACGCTGCCGCGACGAGGTACATCACGCCCTCGAACCCGTCTTCGCTGATGCGCCAGCGTTCCAGGGCAATAGCCACCGCTAGACTTAGAGCGGCGGCCGCCGTAACGCCATACCAAACAAAACGCGCCAGTTGCGAGCGGCCCGTGCGCGAGAGATAAACCAGGATGATGCCAACGACGAGGGAAGCTTCGACACCTTCACGGAGAGCAATGAGAAAAGCCGCTAGCAAAGGAACTCCAGTTGTTATTCATTTGCAACTACAATCCAAGTCTACCTTTTGCAAGGTATTCCGTCAACCGGACCAATCCGGTCCGGTTTCCTTCCTGAACACACGGTAGAATGGACGGCCGGTCCGCTCAATCATGATCCTCGTCCACATCCGCCAAGCCGCCTCCATCCTGCTGGCAATTCTTCTTTCTTGTGGACAATCCTCCGCGCAGACCCAGGCCGTCCCGCCGCAGACTGCTCCCAATGAAGCGCAACTCCAAATGGCTCCGCATCCGAATCCAAAATTCGCGAAGAAACTCTCCGAACTAGGAGACAAAGAGCTCGCCGATGGGCGTTTTGATGAGGCGCTCAACTACTACCAGCAAGCCGCGCGGTACGCACCACAGGATACCGCCCTCATCGAGCGCGTTGCGTCCATGCGCTCGAAACTTGTTCGTGACCATGTGGATGCCGCGGAGCGCGACGCCCTCGCCGGCCATGCGGACGTGGCCACGGAGGAATTGGCCAGGGCTCTGCTCATTGATCCGGGCAACACCATTGTTGCGGAACGCATGAAGCAGATGAAGTCCATGGACGATGCTCCCGCCCCGAGATCCGGATCGAAAATCGAGGGCTTACAGGAACTGAAACCCAGCGGAGGGAAGCAAAACCTCGACCTGCGCGGAGGGACCAGGACGGTTTATGAGCAGATGGGGCTGCTGTTCGGGATCAAAGTTACGTTCGATCCGGACTTGGCAGACCGAACCGTCCGGCTGCGCGTGGACAATGTCGATTTCGATACCGCGCTGAAAGTCCTCGGTGCGCAGACCGGAACATTTTCTCGCCCGTTAACTTCCACTCTCTTGTTCGTGGCCCAGGACATTGCGGAGAAGCGCCGCCAATATGGCCCCCAGGCCGAGCAAACTTTCCTCTTGCCAGCTTCCGTGGGAACGGAGGAAATGACGGACGTGGTTCGCATCCTTCGCGAAATGACTGGCGCCACTCGCGTCGCACTCGATGCACACAACCGCTCTATCAGCATCCGCGACACTCCGGAAAGACTGGCGCTCGCGGGAGAACTCATTCGTCAAAGCGAAAAGGCACGCGGTGAATTGCTGCTGGAAATAGAGATTCTCGAGGTAGACCGCAACAAGGCGCGAACGTTGGGGCTTCTGCCGCCGTCCTCGGCTACGCTGATTTCGCTCACTCCCGGCGTTCTCAACCAATTGCGACAGGCGAAGGACCTCAGCACGCTAATAACGCTGTTGGCGAGCATTTTCGGAAATGGGGGAAGCTCAGCAGCCGGCGCCGGAAGCTCCCTCAACCTCAGTTCGCTTATCCCGCCTCTGACTGTAGTGGGAGGCGGCAAGACAACCTTTCTCCTGACGCTGCCTGCCCTCGCGGCGCAGTTTTCCGACGCTTTGACGCTCGTGCACAGCGGGCGCCAGGTCCTATTGCGCGCGCAGGATGGTAAGCCGGCCTCCTTCTTTGTGGGTGACCGCTTTCCCATCACTCTCTCTTTGCTTTCCAACAGCTTGGGACCTACGTCCTTTGTCGGTGGACCAACCAACAGCATCCTGCCCACCGCCTCCTACAATGTCGGCGTTGGGCCTGTAGCACTTACCGCGGCCGATTTCCGCAACATCGGTCAACTGGACCTTGCGGTTGTCAACGAGATCGACAACACGCTCACAATTCTGGTGAATCAGGGCGCAGGAATTTTTCTCTCGTCCGCGGGCTCGCCCATCTCGCTTGGCTCAGCTAGAACGAACGCGCCGGCGATTGCTCCCTCCATCGTTTCCGCGGCGCTCACCACCAGCGGCTTTCACGATTTGCTCGTTACCGATCCCGTAGCCAATACCGTTCAAGTGCTCCTCAGCAATGGCGACGATACGTTCAAAGCAGCCACGGGATCACCTATCTCCGTGGGCAAACAGCCCAGCGCCATCATCACCGGCGATTTCAACTCCGATGGCAAGCAGGACTTTGTGGTGACGAATTTCACGGACAACACATTTTCTCTATTTCTCGGAAATGGCGACGGAACATTTACACAAGCAACGGGTTCGCCTTTTGTTCTTCCGAGCGCCGTCGCTGGGCCCATTGCGATGACGGCAAGCGACCTTAATTCGGATGGAAATCTGGATTTGGCTGTCGTGAATCAGACCACCAACAACGTCTCGATTCTTCTCGGCAAGGGCGATGGTACGTTCATACAGCCTAGTGGATCCCCCTTTGCCGTCGGCAAATTTCCGGTGGCGATAGCTTCGGCCGATGTGAACAACGATGCCCACCCCGACCTCGCGGTCGTGAACCAGACGGACAGTACCGTTAGCGTGTTGCTCGGCAATGGAGATGGCACGTTCGTGGCCGCACCAAACTCGCCGCTCACCACGGGGCAAACGCCGACAGCCGTCACGATCGCCGACTTCAACGGCGACGGCAATCTGGACATTGCCGTAACCGACCCACAAACGGACAGCGTTTCGGTTTTCCTCGGCCTGGGTCAGGGACTATTCGCGCCCCCCTTTGAACTTCCCGTAGGCTCAAATCCCACGGCCATTTTGTCTGCAAACCTTAGCGGCGCCTCCTTACCCGACGTCGCCATCACGGACAATCCTTCTGGCGCCACCGGCCAAGTCACCGTAATACTAAGTCCTGCAAACCTGTTCTCGAACGCGGGAGCAGGCGTGGGGCAGCAGCCCTATCCCGGCGCGCAATACGAAGACATCGGGGTTAAGGTCAAGGCCACACCCACCGTGCATCCGAATGACGATGTCACTCTCCAATTGGAGTTCGAGATTCGCGCGCTCGCCGGTTCCAGCATCAACAGCATACCGATCATTACCAACCGCACGTTGTCGCAAACTGTGCGCATAAAAGTAGATGAGCCCACCATCATCGGCGGACTGCTCGACAATCAAGAGACCCGCACTCTCACCGGCCTCCCCGGTTTCGCGAATCTTCCAGGCGGTGTGGGATATTTCTTCGGGCAAAGAAACAATACCGTCCAAGATACCGAGATGCTGATTGTGGTCACACCTCACAAATTGCGGCTCAAGGACCGCGTCTCCCGATCCATCTATGTTGGACGCGACAACACCGGGGGCCGCGCTCCTGGAGGCGCGCCTCCGCCTCCTCTGCCTGCGCCCGCGCCACCGCCTCCACAACAGCCTCCGCAACCGCAGCCGTAACAGCGTCGGTAAGCAGATTCGCAAGCCGCCCTTCGCTACAGATGCGCTGAATTAAGGCAATGGTTCGAAAACGACGATGGGTTGATATGTGCGCGGCACCAGCGCTTCAGCGATGGCCACAAGCTTGTCCTGCTGGCTGAAGACTCGCAAACGCGGCGGCTTTGTTTCTCCGGCATCGAGCTGCAAGGTTGCACCAGGGGGCAGCTCCAAGCGGCCGGGCTGAATCTGTGAGATTTGAATGTTGAATTTCGTGCCGTGCCGGACACGCTTCTCGATCACCGGCAACACGTTGACTCGCGGAAAATTCGGCAGCAGGTTCTCCATACGGATCATGCAATCCGCAAACTTCCCCGCTCGCGAAGCTTCTGCGAGTTCCTCCAGCTTAATGGCCTGCTCCAGGGAAAATTCGCCGACCGCGGTCCGCGTAATCTCTGATAGGTGCGCCCCGCAACCGATTTTCTGTCCCATGTCGTGCGCCAAGGAGCGGATGTACGTGCCCGATGAGCACTCGATGACAAAGCGCGCCACGCTGCCTTCTATGCCTGTGAGCTTGTATTCGAAGAGCTCGACCTCGACCGGCTTTAGCTCAACAGGCTGCTTCTTGCGCGCCAGTTCGTATGCCGGGCGGCCCTTCACTTTCTTTGCAGAGAAAGCCGGAGGCATTTGTTCGAACCGGCAGACACTCTCCGCCGCGAGTCTTTCTAGAATCGCTGCGTCGAGTGTCGGCGCCGTGTCTGGTCCTTGCGCTTCGCCATCTGAATCATAGGTATCCGTGGCAAAACCAAATCGAAACGCCGCCGAGTAGCGCTTTCTGCGTCCGCTGTAAAACTGCACCAGCCTAGTGGCGCGGCCGAGCAGAAGCACCAGAACGCCCGTCGCCAGCGGGTCGAGCGTGCCAAGATGCCCAATCTGCCGGAAACCAGCGAGATGCCGCACTGCATCGACGACGTCGTGGGAAGTTTTTCCCCGCGGCTTGTCGATGACGAGCGCCCCGTCAAACGGAGCTGGTTGAGGCTGGCGTGGCATGGAATGAGATAATTCGCCGGTGGTCGATTCGCGGCTCGAAAAGGAGCGCCTTTAGGACGCGGCCGGTTTGTCCTTCTTCATCTCTTTTAATAGTTGATCGATCCGTTCGGTGTATTCCTGCGAGTGATCCAGCGTGAAATGAAGTTCCGGTAGCCGGCGGAGCTGCAGCCGCTCGATCAGTTCGCGGCGGATGAACCCGGCAGCATGCTCCAGCGCCTTGATTGCATCCTTCTGCTCTTTGGCGGATCCCTGCATGTTAATGAAGACGCGCGCGTGCTTCATGTCCGGCTGCACACGCACTTCGCTGACCACCACCATGCCTTCGAGTCGCGGGTCCTTCAGCTCGCCCGCAAGCATGGCGTTGATTTCGTGAGCGATCTCCTCGCCCACCCGTTCATGACGGTGATTGGCTGGACTCATTTCCGTTCTCGCGAAGCTTTCTAAATAATTTCGATAGCCTGGTTGATCAAAATCGAGCCAAGGATCCGGTCCGCTTCATCGAGCACTTTTTGCAGCACTTCGTTGACGTGCTTCTCTTCATTCGAAAGGGTTACCACGCCAACCACCGATCGCTGCCACACGTCCTGATGGTCCAACTCCGCCACGGCGACATTAAACTGCCTTCGCAGCTTGTCCTTCAGGCTGCGCAGTACTTGCCGCTTGTCCTTCAACGATTGCGCGTCTGGGATGTGCAGCTCAAGGGTAAGCAGGCCAACCGGCATGAGCGCTCCGGGGAACTATTTATTGTTTACTTGCGGCCGGCGGTCCCTACGCTCTGGCCCGCCGCTTCCGCGGCACTGAGCTTCTGAACGCTGAAGCACTCCAAAACATCGCCGACTTTCACGTCGTTGAAGTTTGCAATTCCCGCGCCGCACTCAAATCCCGTGCGGACCTCGCTCGCGTCATCTTTGAAGCGTTTCAGCGAACTGAGTTTCGACGTGTAGATGACCGCGCCGTCGCGCACAACCCGGATTTGCGCGTCGCGCTTCAGCACGCCATCCACAACATAACAACCCGCAACGGTGCCCGCACCCTTCACCCGGAACGTGTTCCGCACTTCCGCGCGGCCCAGATATGTCTCCTGGATGACCGGCTCGAGCAGTCCTTCCATGGCTTTCTTTAGTTCGTCGGACACTTCGTAAATGATCGTGTGCGAGCGAATATCCACGTGTTCCTGTTGCGCGAGTTCCATCGCCTTGCGGTCCGGCCGGATGCCAAATGCGATAACGATCGCTCCGGAAGCGGAGGCCAGCAGGACATCGTTCTCCGTAACCGCGCCAACGCCTGAGCCGATAATCTTCAGCTTCACCTGATCGGTCGAGAGCTTCGGCAGCATTTCGCTGAGCACTTCGACCGAGCCCTGCACGTCCGCCTTGATGACGATGCCCAACTCTTTAACGTCGCCGGCCTTGAGCTGCTCGTGGAGCTGGTCGAGCGTGATTCGCGCTCCGCTCGTCCGCGCCATCGCAGCGTCGCGTTGCTTGCTCTGGCGATATTCAACGATGTGGCGAGCTTTGGCCTCTTCGGTAACCTGGAAGTGGTCGCCGGCTTCGGGCACGCCCTGCAAACCGAGCACTTCCACCGGCGTAGATGGCGGCGCGTCCTTGATGGTTCGTCCGCGATCATCAAACATCGCGCGCACCTTGCCGAATACCGAGCCGCAAATGAAGAAATCCCCGGAGTTCAGCGTTCCGTTTTGCACGAGAACCGTGGCCACCGGGCCGCGTCCCCTGTCCACGCGAGACTCGAGGACCGTGCCGGTTGCAGGTGCGTCCGGATTCGCCTTCAATTCGCGCAAATCCGCGACCAGCAAAATCGTCTCCAGCAGCTTATCAATTCCCTTTTTCTGTTTCGCGGATACTTCCACAAACTCCGTGTCGCCGCCCCACTCCGCGGGAACCAGGTTTACGTCGGAAAGCTGGCGCTTCACTCGCTCGGGCTGCGCTTCCGGCTTGTCGATTTTGTTGATGGCCACGATGATGGGTACCTTCGCGGCCTTGGCGTGATCAATGGCTTCTTTCGTCTGCGGCATCACACCGTCATCTGCGGCCACAACAAGCACAACGATGTCCGTCACTTTCGCGCCGCGCGCGCGCATCCGCGTGAACGCTTCGTGGCCCGGCGTATCCACGAACACTACGCTGCGATCGTTCACTACTACTTTATAAGCGCCGATGTGCTGAGTAATCCCGCCCGCTTCGCCGCCCGCCACGTCCGCCTCGCGAATCGCATCGAGCAAGCTCGTCTTGCCGTGGTCCACGTGCCCCATAACCGTAACGACTGGGGGCCGCGGCTTCAAACTCTCCTTGGTCTCTTCCTTGGCGACTTCCAGCACCATCTCTTCTTCTAGCGAAACAACGTTCACCACTCCGCTGAACGCTTCCGCGAGCGTCGTTGCTGTCGGCACATCCAGCGCCTGGTTGATGCTGGCGAAAACTCCTCGGTCGAGGAGCGTCTTCAAAAGATCTTTTGCGCGCACATCGAGCTTTTCCGCGAGTTCCCGGATCGTGATGCCTTCGGTAATCGTGACGTCGCGCGGCGGCCGCGGTTCCGGTGGCGCAATAACAGCTGCAGCAGAGCGGCGGTCTCCTGCTCCCGGACGCTGGCGAGTCGGGTGCAGCTTGCGCTCACCCTCCTGCTCCCGCTTGTCCATGACGGGCCGCTGTCTCTGGGGCGGTTTGCGCGTATAGAGCGGCTTCCCCGGCTCCGCCTTCGGCGGCACTTTGTCCGGTGGCAGCGCTGGTAGCATCCCAGGGCGTCCCGGCATTCGCGGCCCGGGACGCGTGCCCGTGGGCATCGCTCCGCGCCGCTGCTCAAAAGGCCGATTCGCAGGGGAACTCCCCGTTCCTCCCGGGCCTCCAGACCGCGGTGTGTACTGTCGTCCTTGACCGCCAGGCTGCATGGGACGCATCGGTTGTCCGGGACGCGGGCCACTTGTACGCTGTCCACCTCCCGGCGTTGTTCCGGGAACCGGTCCGCGATTGCCCGTTGGCAGAGGACGAGAAGGAGTTGTCGGACGTGCCCCAGGAGCACCAGGTGCCGCAGCCGCAGGACGTACAGGAGCTTTAGTTCCTGGCTGAACCATCGGCCGTGAAGCAGTCGGCGCCGCAGTCGGCTGACCTGAGGATGATGGGGGACGAATCGGTGTGGGCGCTGGAGCTCTCGTCGTTGGCGCAGCAGGCGCAACCGGCTTTGCACTCGGCGGCACAATGGCCGGCGTCCCTGCAGGAGCCGGAACCGGCGCCCTTGGAGCAACGGGTGCAGCAGCAGGTGTAGTCGATGCCGCCGGAGCAACCGGGGCCGCAGGAGCGGCAGGTCTCGCCGCTGGAGCTACTGGGGGCGCAACCGGCGCGGCACTTGGCGCCGCGGGCTTCACCGTCACACTTGGCGCCGCCGCTACCGGCGCTGGAATAGCGGTCGGCCGCATCCGTGCGGCCTTGGCGGCAGCTTCCTTCGCTTCTTTCTCTGCCTTGGCATTGGCT